>Ga0315282_10001850_pt1 | contig 39582 bp, 29 predicted proteins | sample YL17G07_20_MG_FD_203693 | JGI IMG/M metagenome (GOLD analysis project Ga0315282, IMG submission 203693) | Sediment microbial communities from Yellowstone Lake, YNP, Wyoming, USA - YL17G07_20 | ecosystem: Environmental > Aquatic > Freshwater > Lake > Sediment | place: USA: Wyoming | collected...
GACAGACCGTCGTTTCGCACCGAATCGTTGCGCGGGTCGCTCATTCTGGGTCACTTCGCTCCCGCAGCGAATCCCGTCGGTCGGCGAGAACTCTGGAGATTCCCTTCCCGTTCGGGACACGCCTCATGCAAGAAAGTACGCTTGTTTCAGGACTAGGATTTTGGAACCGCGCCGGTCAAATTGCGCCCGTACCAGTCCTTCATGGAGGCGCTGACATCCAGCGCCACCCTGGTCTGCCAGCCTTCGCCTCCCTCATCCACCCAGATCGTGAACTCCACGCGTCGCGGGTCGCCCAGGTCCTGGAACGTACACCTTCCCAAACTCCTTGGCCGTGAGGTTGCCCGGAAGCAGCTCGCTCTGGCCTCTGGCGGCCTGGCCTTCACCCTTCCGGATTTCGTCACTGGAATCTGGCATAGGTCTTCCCTCCATGCTTTTGGCGACTCCGCGCCCGAGGGGTCGCGCTGCGCCAGCCGCAAGGCGCGAGCCAGAATGGCTTTGGCTCTCTCGCGCAAAGGCGCGGGTTGGCTTGCGGATGGCGGAGCTGCGACGGCCGCGGGGAACGGCCGAGTGTAGGGCCGGCCCGCGACGTGGTGGTAGAGGTCTTTGAGCGCGGTGCTGATGTCCGAAAAGGAAGACGGTCGGCGCGCCGGCTCGATTTCCAGCAGGGTCAGCAGGGACTCCCACACCTTGGCCGAAATGGTTCGTCCATTGGCTGTGTCTCTTAGAGCGTGTCTTGAAACCACACCCTTTGCCCGTCATTGCGAGGAGCGGCTCCTCGCAATGACGGAAGGGAGGCGTACTGTTTCGACCAAAATCCAGGAAGAACGTGGAGTTTTAAGACACGCAAAATGGGGCCAACCTGTGGACTGATTCTCGGTTGCCGGAACAACATTACGTTCTGCGCCACGGGCGTGACTTCTGGGAGTTCCAGCCCCGTACCCCGCCAAGGGATTTCACGATTGACAGCGCGCGGTCTTTCGCTCAAAAGAAAACTTCCGTTTCGCGTGTCTGAGAATCCGACGGTCGCAGCAGCGATGCGCATTCGCAACGAAACACGGAAAGGACCACGATGGTGGCCAACGGCGGAACCCCCGAGAAATCGTCGCACGGAACCATCCCGTGGAAAGGCCTGACGCCGGCGCAGGTCGAAGAGAGCCGCCGGAAGTACGGGGCCAACGTCCTCACCCCGCCGGAGCGCGAGCCCTGGTGGAAGCTGTACCTGGAGAAGTTCGACGATCCCGTGATCCGCATCCTGATGATCGCCGCGCTGATCGCGCTGGGCGTGGGAGTGATCCACGGCAAGTACCTGGAGGCGGTGGGCGTCATCATGGCCATCTTCCTGGCCACCACCATGGCCTTCCTGAACGAATACAAGGCGAACCGCGAATTCGACATTCTCAACCGCGTCAACGACGAGGTGCCGGTCAAAACCATCCGCGACGGGAACTTCACCATGGTGCCGAAAAAGGATCTCGTCTTCGGCGATGTGATCATGGTCGAGATGGGCGAAGAACTCCCCGCCGACGGCCGGGTTCTCGATGCGGTGTCTTTTCAGGTGATGGAATCGCGGCTGACGGGTGAATCCCTGCCCGTGACCAAAGTTCCGAGCCACCTGGCCAAGAGCGAGGCTTCGGCCGAGGCCGCCTATCCGCCGGACCGGGTCATGCGCGGCACCACGGTTGCCGACGGCCATGCCACGATCGAGGTCACCGCGGTCGGCAACAGTTCGGAGATCGGCAAGACGGCACTGGCGGCCGCGGAAAAGACCGAGGAGGAGACCCCGCTGACCAAGCAGTTGGAGCAGCTGAGCAAGCTGATCGGCGTGTTTGGGTTCCTGTTCGCGGGTCTGACATTCACGGCGCTGGTGGTCCGCGGCATCGTGACCAAGGACATCCCGCTCAACGGATCGCAGTGGTTTTTCTCCGCGCTGTTGGCCGTGGGCGTGCTCGTGGCGCTGGTTCGCGTGTGGCTGCCGGTCATCTACGACGCCTTCGAGCTGTGTGGCCTTGAGCTCAGGCCGCCGGGATGGCTCGAAAGTGACAGCGCAGGGGGATGGGCGCGCGCGATCGGAAGCGGAGGTTGCCTGATGGCCCTGGGAGTCGGCCTTGGCCTCTGGCAGGGCTGGCTTCCCACCACGGTCAGCGATTGGTTGCCGGCCGAGGCGAGCCGGCGGTTCATCGGTTACTTCATGATCGCCGTGACGATCATCGTGGTGGCCGTTCCCGAAGGCCTGGCCATGAGCGTAACCCTGAGCCTCGCCTATAGCATGCGCAAGATGGCGGCGGCCAATAACCTCGTGCGCCACATGCACGCGTGCGAAACGATCGGCGCCGCGACGGTGATCTGCTCGGACAAGACCGGAACGCTCACGATGAATGAAATGCGCGTCCAGGTGGCGGATTTCCCCGCGCTCGATGGAAAGTCGCTGACCAAGGACACGCCGACCGCCGCGGAAAAGCTCGTGGTCGAGGCGATTTCCGCAAACACTACCGCGAACCTCAGCCGTGAAAGCGGCCGCGCCACCCGTCCCATGGGCAATCCCACCGAGTGCGCGCTGCTCTTCTGGCTCGATGACCTCGGGATTGACTACTTCGCCAATCGGCTGGCGTTCGCGGTCACCAAGCAATGGACGTTTTCCACCGAGCGGAAGTTCATGGCGACGCTGGGAGAATCGGCGGCGACCGACAGCCCCGTGCTCCACGTCAAAGGTGCACCGGAGATCATCCTGGCTCGATGCAACCGCGTTTTGACCGCCGACGGACCCAACCCGATTGATTCTCTGAAGTCGGAGATCGAAGCGAAATTGAAAGATTGCCAGCGGCGTGGGATGCGGACGTTGGCCGTGGCCTACCACGAGGAGCCTTCGCTGGAGACCAATCCCGAAATCGAAGACCTGGCTCGTGAGCTGACGTGGGTGGGTTTCGTGGCGATCGCCGATCCGATTCGTCCCGAAGTGCCCGATGCGGTCAAGGCGTGTCGCGCTGCGGGGATCAAGGTGAAGATGGTCACGGGCGACAACCCGGAAACGGCACAGGAAATCGCCCGGCAGATTCATCTGTGGGAAGAGACGGACGACCCGGAGCGGCAGCATCTGACCGGACCGCAGTTCGCTCATCTGGAGGAAGAGCAGGCCAAGGCGGCCGCCTGCGAGTTGAAGCTTCTATCGCGGGCACGCCCGATGGACAAGTTGCGTCTGGTTCGGAGCTTGCAGGAGCAGGGGGAGGTCGTAGCGGTCACCGGCGACGGGACCAACGATGCCCCGGCCCTGAACTATGCCAACGTCGGACTTTCGATGGGCCGCACCGGGACTTCGGTGGCCAAGGAAGCCAGCGATATCGTGCTGCTCGACGATTCGTTTGGAACCATCGTCAACGCGGTGATGTGGGGGCGGTCGCTCTACCAGAACATTCAACGGTTCATCGTGTTCCAGCTGACGATCAACGTCGCCGCCCTGGGCATCGCGTTGCTGGGACCGTTCATCGGCGTGGAGCTGCCCTTTACGGTGATTCAAATGCTGTGGGTCAACCTGATCATGGATACGTTTGCCGCCCTGGCGCTGGCCACGGAGCCGCCGCACTGGGACGTCATGAAGCAGCCCCCGCGCCATCCGGAAGCGTTCATCATTACGCCGGCGATGGCCCGGAACATTTTTGGAACCGGCATCGCGTTTCTGGTCTTTCTCGTCGCGGGTCTGGTTTACATCAAGTATTGGTTGACCCCCGCGGGCGAGCCGGTGGCGCTGCATGATCTGTCCGTCTTCTTTTCGGTTTTCGTGATGCTGCAACTCTGGAACCTGTTCAACGCGCGCAGCCTGGGGCTGACCAAATCGGCGCTGGCGGGCCTCACGGAGAACAAGGGCTTCGTGGCGATTGCGTCCGCGATTTTTGTCGGACAGATTATCTTCGTGCAGTTTGGCGGCGAATTCTTCCGCACTGTTCCGCTCTCGCTGAAGGAATGGATCGTCATTATTTGCGGCACGTCGGTCGTGTTGTGGATTGGCGAGATTCGACGCTGGCTCGCGCGTCGCCGGGATCACGCCTGATCGCCGGATCGCGAGACAGCGAGCCGGCCAGGAAACGATTGGTCAGTCTTGCTGCCGTCTCAGAATCTCCTGAGAGTTGCACCACAAGCCGAAGCAGGCGACTGGCTTAGAGGAAAGCATAATCCAGAGCGGATGAAACAAGATGGCCGATTCCCGTTGGTCGGGAGAATATGACGTTCTACTCCTCTGGTGTAACTTCTAGAAGTTCCTGGGCGCCAGTTTCACGCCTGCTTTTTCGTCTGGAGTTCCCGAAATAATGGTGTAAAGGAATGTCGGCCTGAGCGGGCATTACTCAGCCGAGCAGGCGTTTCAATTGCGATCGGGCGGCGGCTGATCATGGTGTACATTCTTCTCGTTCTGACCACAATCATCTGGGGCGGGACGTTTGTCGCGGCCAAGGTTATAGTGGCCGAGCTCCATCCATTTCGGTCACCGCGTCACGATTTCTTCTTCGACAACGCCCGCGTCGCGCCGGTCGAGATCCCGCCGTCCACCAACAGCGTCTGGCCGGTGATATACTCGCTGGCATCGGAGGCCAGAAACACGACGGTGCCATCGAGATCATTTGGCTGTCCCGGCCGCTTGAGCGGAATCCGGTCGCAAATATACTCGACCCATTCCTTGTCCTCATACAGCGCGGCGTTCTGCGCGGTCTTGAACCAACCGGGCGCCAGGCAGTTGACCGTGATGCCGTGAGGCCCCCAATCGTCGGCCAGACTCATGGTCAGTTGCTTCACGCCGCCGCGGCTGGCGCAATAGGGCGCCATCCCCGCGTAGCCGAACACGCAGGTGACCGAGCCGATGTTGATGATGCGGCCATAGCGGCGCGGAATCATGTGGCGCGCCACGGCCTGAGCAACGAAGAAGGTGCCGCGGAGGTTGGTGTTGACGATGACGTTCCAGTCTTCCCACGTAACGTCAAGGGCGGGCTTGCGGCGGTTGCACCCGGCATTGTTGACCAGGATGTCAATCTTGCCGTAGGCGGCGACGGCGCCCTCGGCCATCCGCTGAATGCTGTCGTAGTCGGTGACGTCGAGCTGGAGCGGCACTGCTTTGCGACCGAGACCTTCGATCTCCGCCTTGAACGGCATGAGGTCCTCTTTCTTGCGGCTGGTGATCACGAGGTCCGCGCCCGCCTTCGCCAGCGCCCGTCCCAAATACTGTCCAAGTCCCCTGCTCGTGCCGGTGACGACGGCCGCTTTCCCGGTCAGATCAAGAAGGTTGGTGCTCATGGTTGTTCTCCTCACCCGTTGTGCGATTCTGAGCGATGGTTTGCCAGGGTTTCAAAATGACCTTCATCAATCCGCGTTCCTTTTTGTAGAGACGCTCAAACCAGGCGGCCCCGTCTTGCAGCGGCGCGATCGCGCTGATCAGCGCATCCACGTTGACTTGCCTCTTCGCGATCATGTCGAGACAGGCGGGATACTCGCCGCACGATGCGCATGAGCCGCGGAGCGCGATCTCGCCAGTCACCACGGCCTGGAGCGGGAGTTCGACGGTCGGCGAAAGGTTCCCGACGAGAGTCAGCGTCCCTCCCTTGCGCAGACAATTCACCGCCGCTTTGACGGTCGGGGTGATGCCCACAACCTCGAAGGCGGCATCGGCACCGCGACCCTCGGTGCGCTCGCGCACTTCTTTGGCCACGTCGCAATCGTTCGCGTCGAGAGCGACATCGGCGCCCAGTTTCGCGGCGAGTTCCAGTCTCTGAGGTTCGACATCCACAGCGACGATCCTGCGGCATCCCGCCACCCGCAGCGCCTGCACCACGAGCAAGCCGATCATGCCGACGCCAAGCACCACCGCGGTATCTTCGGACGAGACGGGCGCGCGCCCCACCGCATGCACCGCCACCGACAGCGCCTCAACCATGGCCGCCTGTTCAAATGTCGTCGCATCGGGGAGGCGGTAGAGAATGCGCTCCGGCACGGCCACATATTCCGCGAACGCGCCATGCCGGCGATAATCGTCGCACGAGACTCCCAGCACCCGGCGATTGTCGCAGAGGTTGATTTGCCCGCGCCGGCAGAACCAGCACTCGCCGCAATAGACCGTCGAATCGAAGGTGACCCGATCGCCCCGTTCCCAGCCGGTGGCGCCGCGGCCGACCTCGGCGATGATCCCCGACGCCTCGTGTCCCATGATGATCGGCGGTTTGCGGCGGCCGGTCGAGCCGTCCATGCCGTGAACATCGCTGCCGCAGATGCCACAGGCCTTGACCTCGATCAGCACATCGCCGTCGCCGATTTCCGGCCGTGGGACGTCTTCGTAGACGAACTTGCCGTATTCTCTCAGGACCAATGCCTTCATGACCGAAGTTCCTTTCGGCGGACTCCTATTTTGGCTGAGTCGAGCTGGGGCCCACGCCCGTAATGCCCAGCTTCTTTCGAATGCCGGCCTCGATGTTCGCCGCCTCATAGCGGGTCCAGCCGGAAGGCAACACGCCAAAATAGTCCAACCGGTCATCCTCGGTGATGTTCTGCTTCTTGACCACGGCGGGCACGCCTTCCGCGAAACTGTTGTCGGGAATCACCTGGTCCACGTGGGTGGCGCTGCCGTTGGCCAGGATCGCTCCCTTGCCGATCCGGGTGTTATAGTCACAGCAGGCATTGAGGCCCACCGCTCCCCCATCGGCGATCTGCGTGCCGTGCATCGTCGCGCCATGATTAACCCAGCATCCGTCGCCGATGAGGGACTTGTCGGGCACTTCGGCGCGCGACGAGCCGACCTTGGCCGGGCGGCCGCCTTCGATGCACACGTTGTCATAGATGTGCGTGTAGTTGCCAATCGTGTTGGTCCCGCGGATCGTGACATTGCACCGGATGAGTGTGTGATGGCCGATGGTCACATTGCCGGTGATGATCGTGCCCGCGTCAATCTTCGTGTACGGACCGACGGTCACTTTGCCTTCCAGGATCACGGACGGGTGGATGTCGGCGGTGGGATCAATGTTCCTGTCGCCCTTTTTCTGAGCCATGGTTCGTGAAGGAGTCAGCAGGGTAAGCAAACCCACGGCCAACCCGCCGAGAAGAATTGATGCACCGAGGCACTTCGCCATTCGACTCATGGTTCTCTCCTTTTTGTGGTGGATACTCGGAACGCTTCGTTCTTTTGCGAATTCCCGTTTCCCATCGAACTTCGGGCTTGTCCCGTCCTTAAACATAGACGCCGGCCGGTCGTCAAAGCATTTCCCCCGCTCTCGTTGCCGACCCTTTCCTGCGCCACGGTCGGGACGAGCGGGAGTTTCGCCACGGCAAGGCGGCAGACTTGAGGGAGTTGCGAAAAGCGACGTTCGAGGTCGGCTGGTATCCGGATTGATTGGTGCATGGGGGCATTTGTCTGATCTCCACAGGATTCACAGGCTAACAGCCCGCGCCACTTCGCTTTTCGCAACTCGCTCCTTACGGTTCGCCCCACTTGACTATGCGCTATTCATCGGCTATGCAGTGAGTGTCGTTCGTGTTGGCCTGCGGATTTTGCATCAACCCAAGGGCCAACGAACGGGCATCGAGTTCGCGGTCAACATCACAACTCCCAAGGAGCTCGCGGTGAGAAGAACGCAAATTCCACGAAGGCAAGTGTTCCTCGCCTTGATGGTCGTCATCATGTCGAACCCGATGGGGCGGAGCCCGATTGAAGCGGAGCAAGCCGTCGTAGGTCTCAACCGCGGCAAGCAACTCCAAAGCGACGAAGCGAAATCACGCGCGGTAGCAATGGTCGTATCCAAAACGGCGCCCGCGGCCGAACGAACCGCTGCCGAGGAACTGGCGCGCTATCTCCGGCAAATCTACCCGGCGGAGCAGTTCACGATCGTTGATTCCCTGCCCGAATCGGGCCGGTGTGTACTCGTGGGGAGTGTAAAGTCAGATCCCTCCCTGCGGAAATATGTTCAGAAGGACCAGCTGGCGGTCGCCGAGAGTTTTGTCGTGACCACGCGGAACGAGAATCGGAGACAAATGACCATCCTCGCGGGTGCCGACTCTCGGGGGACGCTCTACGGTGTGTATGCACTGCTGGAAAAGCTCGGCTGCGGTTTCTACCTTTCCTACGATGCGCTGCCGCCGGCGAGACAGGAGAAGCTCTCGTTCGAGGGCCGTGAGATGTCCGATGCGCCGCTGGTCCGCGAACGCTTCGTGTTCAACTGGCACAATTTCCTCAGCGGCTGCTCGACGTGGAACCTCGCCGATTGGAAACAGTGGATCGTGCAGGCGCAGAAGATGGGCTACAACGGCGTGATGGTGCACGCCTATGGCAACAACCCGATGGCGAGTTTCTCATTCAACGGAGTGAAGAAGCCGGTCGGTTATCTTTCCACCACGCAGAAGGGACGCGACTGGTCCACCCAACACGTCACCGATGTGCGACAGCTGTGGGGAGGCTTCGTGTTTGATGGGCCGGTTTTCGGATCGGAGGCGGCGATGGTGCCGGACGAAGAGCGTGCCGAGGCGGCGCAGCGGCTGATGCGTGATGTGTTCGCCAGCGCCAAAGAGCGCGCCATGAACGTGTATTTTGCGCTGGACGTGGACACGGTGTCGGCCAATCCGCAGGAGGTCATCGAGACACTGCCTCCGGAAGCGCGTTTCCCAATCACCGTCGAACCGCGAAGCGGAAAGCTGTGGCTCGCGGATCCCGACACACCGGAGGGCTATCGCTACTACAAGGCGCAGGTCGAGGCGCTGATGAAGGCGTATCCGCAGATCCACTGCCTGGTCGTGTGGTTCCGCGCAGGCAGCACGCCGTGGACCGCGATGAAGCTGTCGGAACTGCCGCCGCGCTGGCAGGAGGAATATGGCGCGGAGTTGGCCAAAACGCCCGAGGCGGCGAAGTTCTGGCAGTCGCACAACTTCTTTGCGCTCGCGAAGGTGGTGAAGGCGTTCGATCGGGCGCTGAAAGAGCTCGGGCGCGACGACGTACAGATTGCGGTGGGCAGTTGGGGATTTCGATTCTTACCGGGATGCGATCGGTTCATGCCTCGGCACGTCAAGTTCATCCCGCTGGATTACGAAGTGCTGCGCGACCGCTCGCAAATGGGCGACGCCGAGTTGCGCCGGGAGATCCGCGAAGTCGGCTCGCGCCGGGCCGTCCTCCCGGTCGTGTGGGCGCATCACGACGACGGCCATTACGTTGGCCGGCCTTACGCTCCTTTCGCCGATTTCTATTCGCGGCTCGCCGACTCCGGCGCGGCGGGCTTTGGCATCATCCATTGGACGACGCGGCCGCTCGACCTGTACTTCAAAAGCCTGGCGAAACAAGTGTGGCAATCCACAAAGGATCAGCCCTTGCGAATGACCTGTGATGAGATGGCCGAGCGATCGTTCGGGTCGGAGTCGCGCAATAAAATGGGAGAGTACTGGTATCGCTGGGTGACCGAAGCCCCAAAGATCGGTCGCGAAACCGGCGAATGGTTTATTGATCGCAAGCTCACCGACATGCCTGCGGCCGTTGCGGGCAACGAGCAGCGCATGAAACTGCTCGATGGCGTCAACGAGGCGGCACTCGATCCCGCGGCGAAAGACCGGCTCAACTACTTCAAAGGGCTGGAGCGATTCATCGTAGATTTGTATCGAACGGAAGAGGCCTTCCAGCGCGCACGAGACGCATACAAAGCGGGCGACTTCGCGGCCGCTCGGCAAGCGATGGCCGAGTGCCGGCCCGGCGAAGTGATCGCACGCTACGCCCGGTTCTCGAGTCTGGGCGGCGTGACGCGCGGCGAACAGGGGCTGGTCGTCTCGCTGAACTTGCGCTGGCTGACTCACTATGTTCGCTGTCGCCAGGCCCTCAGAATGGAGTCGGTGCGCTATAGGTTCTGGCCGACTTCCCACGATCGCCTCGCCCAGAGTATGGGCACGTTTACATTTCACTTCGGGCTTTCCCACACCGTGTGGGAATGCCTGGGAACGAAGGAAACCGGCGCGCCGACGTTCGTCGTTCCGAGCGGTGTCAAGATCACACGGCCGGATCACGTCTCCGCGTTTTACGAAGAGATCTGTCGCAGCGGCATCGAAAGCGACAAGCCGATCACGATCGCGTTGCGACCCGTCATGTCCGAAGGCGGGCGAGCCAAAACCGACGCCGCATTGCTGCCGGCGGGGGAATATCGCCTCCAGTTGCTGATGCTCGATCCCAGTTCCACAGGCCCCGGCCAGCGAGTTTCCGATGTGGCGCTCGTCTTGAGTGACGGCGAACAGTGGTCCAAGGCAAAGCCCGCACCCCGCCGCCGCGTCTCCCCCACGGCGGATCGCGTTGACATTTTCAAAGAGACCGGCCGCGCCAACTGCATTCTGGAGCGCGGCTATCCGGTGCGGCTGGAAGCGCCCGGCGCCGTGAGTCTTACCCTGACGCCGGTCCGCGGCAAAGCGGTTTTGTGCGGCGCCGTTCTCGAGCCCATCTCCGGCAGCGAAGGTCCGTGAGGAGAGAGAAAATGCACCCGACATTCCGATGCGTGACGGCAACCATCATGGCGGTTGGAAGTCTGCTGTGGGCCGCGAGTCCCGGCGCAGGCGAGACGCAAGGCGACCGACCGTATGAGCCAACGTGGGAGTCGCTGACGAAACATCCCGATCCGAAGTGGTTCGCGGATGCCAGGTTCGGAATCTATTTCCATTGGGGAGTGTATTCAGTTCCGGCCTATTCGAGTGAATGGTATTCCCGCAACATGTACATCGGCGGTCATCCGGCCAACAAACATCATCTGGAAAAACACGGACCGCTGTCGAGATTCGGATATAAAGACTTCATCCCGATGTTCAAGGCGGAGAAATTCGATCCCGACGAGTGGGCTGCGCTCTTCAAAAAAGCCGGCGCCCAGTTCGCCGGCCCGGTGGCGGAACATGCCGATGGCTTCGCCATGTGGGACAGCAAAATCAGCAAGTGGAACGCCACCAACATGGGGCCGAAAAGAGACATCGTCGGAGCGATGGAGAAGGCGATCAGGAAACAGGACATGAAATTCATCACCACGTTTCATCATCAATGGCTCTGGGCGTGGTATCCTACTTATGACAAAACGTGCGACGCTTCGAATCCGGAATATGCCGATCTGTACGGTCCGTTCGTCCCGAAGGGAGGCTTCTCCAAGCCTGAACCCGATCCGGCGTTTTGTGAAAGATGGGAAGCGAAGGTGAAGGAAGTCATAGACAAGTATCAACCGGACCTGATCTGGTTCGACAGCCGCCTCAACACAATTCACGAGCCGTATCGAAAAGATCTCCTGGCCTACTACTACAACCAGGGGGCGAAGTGGGGCCGCGAGGTCGGCGTGACGTACAAGGGCAAGGACCTGCCGGTCGGCGCGGGCATTGTGGATTTGGAACGCGGGAGAATGAGCGGCCTCACCGAATATGCCTGGCTGAACGATGATTCGATTGACTGGAAATCCTGGTGTGACATTCAGGACGCAGACTACAAGTCAGCCGACCGACTGGTGGACGGCCTGGTGGACATCGTGAGCAAGAACGGTAACCTGTTGTTGAACATTCCCCCCAAGGCCAACGGCGAAATTCCACAGCCGGTGAAAGAACGCCTGCTGGAGATGGGTGCGTGGCTTGCGGTCAACGGCGAAGCGATCTATGGCACGCGCCCCTGGGAGATTTTCGGCGAAGGTCCCACAAAAGTGAAAGAAGGTTCTTTTGGGGAACAGAAAATCGGCGACTTCACGGCGGCGGACATCCGGTTCACCACAAAGGGCAACGCGCTGTATGCCATCTGTCTCGACTGGCCGGGCAAAGAACTCAAGATCACCTCGATCAATTCGACGAATCCGTTGCTGGCGAAGGAGAAAATCGCTTCCATTAGAATGTTGGGCGCGGACAAACACCTTGAATGGTCTCTGGACGGCGACGGCCTGAGAATCGTGACGCCCGAGAGAGGGAACGGCAAGTACGCTTTCACATTCAAGATTGCCTTGAAGTGAAGGGGTGTGTAACATCTGCCGAAGAAGATGGGGCTCCACCCAAATAGACTATAGAAGAGGGAGGTATGAGGGATGATGCACCATCACGAACAGAACGCGACGATCCCAAAAGCACAGGCAAACACGAGCGCTTGCAGTTGCTGTTCGGTGTCGCGACGCGGGTTTCTCGGCGGCATGATGGCCGGGGCGGCGGCGTGGACGGTGGGATGCAGCCGGATGGGTCTCCGGTTGGGCGATGTCAATCCCCGCGAGGCCATTGAGGTGGCTTCGTTCCGACCGCGGCCGCGCGTGCGGATCATGGGCGCCGTGGTGCGCCAGAAACCGCCCTACTGGCTGGGGTGGCCCGGGACCTCTTACAAAGTCGAGGACGAGCGCGCGCGATACTCCAAAGCCTTCGCCGATGCGGCCAAACGCGTGGGCGTCGGCTTCGAGGAGGAATCGCAGCCGCTCGAAAGCGGCGAAGCGGTGGCGGCATTCGTCAAGAAGATTCAAGCGGAGAAACCCCAGGCCGTGCTGGTGCACATCCAGCATTTCGGTCATTGGGACAGGTGCGCGGAAATCGCGAAGGCCGGCATCCCCACGATCATCTTCGCGCCCATCGGGATGGCGTTTACCCAGCACGTGAAGAACCTCTCGAGGCAGCGCGGCGTCCACGTGATTTCATCGCTGGAGACTTCCGCGATCGGGCAGGCGTTCCGAATGATCCGCGCCAAGCACCAGTTCGAGGAAACCCGCCTGTTGGTGGTCGCCGGCAATCAACGCAGAGAGTCCACGCTCGAGGGGCTGGGGGTGAAAGTCCGTCATATTCCGCGGGTCGGTTTTGAGGAACTCTTCAGCCACACGCCCGAAACGGACGAGGCGCGATACGTTGCGGACAAGCGGTTCCGTCACGCCGAAAAGATCGTCGAGCCGACCCGCAAGGACGGGCTCAACGCTGCGCGATCCTTCCTCGCCGCCAAGCAGCTCCTGAAGAACGAGGACTGCAACGCGATCACCACCGACTGCCTGGGCATGGTGACCCAGCGCAAAGTTCCCACGCCGCCGTGCATGGGCGCTTCGATCTTCCAGGATGCGGGCGTCACTTACGGTTGCGAGGCCGATGTTCTGGGCGCCGCTTCGCTCATGCTGAGCAGCTATCTCCTGGACAAACCGGGCTTCATGAACGATCCGGTACCCGAGACCGTGAAGAACGTGCTGATCGTCGCCCACTGTGTCTGCGGCACGCGCCTGCATGGCATTGACAAGGAAGACCATGAGCCTTACATCCTTCGCAGCCACTCGGAGTCCGGCATCGGGGTCTCCACGCAAGTTCTGTGGCGGAAGGGGCAGAAGGCAACTCTTGTCAAGTTCCAGGATCCGAAGACAATCATCGTGGATACGGGCACGGTCGTTGGGAATGTGAACACACCACCGGCCGGAGGCTGCAGGACCAGCGTCGAGTTGGCCATGGACAACATGGAAGACGTGCGCGACGTGCTGGGGTTCCACCAGAACGTCTTCTATGGCGATCATCGCCGCGACGTCGAGGCCTTCGCGCAGATGTATGGGATGCGAGTCATCCATTCGCCCGAGCATCCGGAAGAGAAGGCGTGATTCGCCGGTTTTGATGGCTCTGTCATCGTCTACCGGAAAGCCTGACACGACTCGAACGAAAGGGAGGTTGACGATGGAACGCATTCGGCGCCGAGAGTTCATCACGCGTTCCGCGCTGGCGGGATCGTCGCTTGCCGTTTCGCAATTCGGCGCACAGGCCGCGCCGTTTTCGAAGGTGCGCGGAGCCAACGACGACATCCGGCTGGCCGTTGTCGGCATTGGCTCGAAAGTGAAAATCGGCGGCAAGGGGAAACAGGACATTCGAGATTTCCGCAAGATCCCCGGCGTTCGCATCGCGGCACTGTGTGACGTTGACCACGCCAACCTCGACCCCGAGGTGCGGCAATTCGAGGCGCGCAACGAGAAGGTGGATGCCTATACAGACGTGCGGAAACTTCTGGAGGACAAGAACATAGACGCGATCACCGTCACGACGCCGAATCATTGGCACGCGCTGATTGCGATCTGGGCCTGCCAGGCGGGCAAGGACGTCTTCGTGCAGAAACCCGCTTCGCACAACCTCTTCGAGGGCCGCAAGATGGTCGAGGCGGCGCGCAAGTACGACCGCATCGTGATGGTGACCAGCGGTTCGCGCGGTCGTTCGGGTTTCAGCGAAGCGCTCGAATATGTCAAGCAGGGCAACCTGGGCAAGCTGCTGTATGTGCATGGAGTGAACTACAAACCGCGCATGAGCATCGGCAAAGTCGGCGGGCCGCAGCCGATCCCGAAGACGTTGGACTACAACCTCTGGTCGGGCCCCGCGCCCCTGATGCCGGTGATGCGCGAGTATCTTCACTATGACTGGCATTGGGAGTGGCCCTATGGCAACGGCGATCTCGGCAACATGGGGATTCACTACCTCGATGGGTGCCGGATGGCGGTCGGCAAGGACGCGCTGCCGCCGCGCGTGATCAGCATCGGCGGGCGGTTTGGCTATGTGGACGACGGCGAAACGCCCAACACGCTGGTCACGTTCTATGATTACGAACCGGCGCCGATCATTTTCGAGGTGCGCGGCCTGCCCAAAAACAAATCCTATCTCGACGGTGTCTGGGAGAAAAACGCCAGGCAAACCATGGATGACTACCTGGGCGTGCAGATCGCCGTGGTGGTCCATTGCGAAAATGGTTATGTGGCGAGCAACAAGGCCTTTGATCAAGCGGGCAAACTGATCCAGGAATTCCAGCCCACGAACGAAGACCTCGGCGTCAACTTCATCAAGGCCGTGCGCAGTCGAAACGCAAGCGAGCTCCAGGGCGACGTGCTCGAGGGCCATCTTTCCGCCGCGCTCATTCATCTGGCCAACATTTCCTATCGTCTGGGAAAAACGAAATCGCCCGATGAGATTAAGGAGAGAGTCCAGGGACACAAGGAACTGGCGCGCGCGCACGAGCGTTTCACGGAGCATTTGTCCGCCAACGGGATCGCGCTCGACAAAACGCCCGCCGTTCTTGGTCCCTGGCTCACGATGGATCCCGAGAAGGAGCGTTTCACCGGCGAATTCAGCGCCGACGCCAACAAGCTCGTGTCGCGCGATTACCGAAAACCGTTCATCGTACCGGAAGAAGTCTGAGTGCGGAAATACGAGATGCCGCAAGAAGAGGAGAAGAGAGATGTTCATCAACCAACAGAGACTTTCGCGGCGCGGTTTTCTGGCCGGCGGCCTCACGACCACAGTGGGGATGTGCGCGGTCGCTGCGCTCGGTTCGTCCAGTTCCTTCGGGACTGATGAAACCACTGAGCGAAAAACAAAGGTGCGATTTGGCTTCACCACTTACACGTGGGGCAAGGATTGGGATCTTCCCACGCTGATCGCGAATTGCCGGAAGGCGAAGGTGGTCGGCGTCGAGCTGCGAACGAGCGACAAGTATGCTCATGGCGTCGAACTTGAAATCGGCGACGAACAGCGCCGGGAGGTCAAGAAGCGTTTCACGGACAGTCCCGTCACGCTCGTGGGCCTCGCCACGAGCGAACGTTTCGATTGGCCCGATGAGGCCAAACTGAAAGCGGCCATCGAAGCGTCCAAGGGCTTTGTCAAACTCAGCCGCGACGTTGGCGGCAGCGGCGTGAGGGTTTTCCCCAACCAGTTTCACCCCAACGTGCCGCACGAAAAGACCATCGAGCAGATCGCGAGCGCGCTGAATAACGTCGGAGCGTTTGCCGCGGATTACGGACAGGAGGTCCGGCTCGAATGCCACGGCGACGCCGGCGACCTCGCGACGATCCGCGCGATCATGGACGGCGTCACCCAACGTTGCGTCCGAGTGAAGCTCAACAGCGACGCGCGGGACGCCGCGGGGAAGGGCTTCGAGTACAATTTCAATCTGGTGAAAGACTTTCTGGGCCACACGCTTCACGCACACGACTACACGGACACGAAGTTTCCGAATCAGCTTCAGATAGATTTGCTCGTGAAGATGAACTGGGATGGCTGGATGCTGCTGGAGGCAAGCCAGAAGGTCCCCGATCGCGTTCAGGCGCTGATCGAGCAACGCGAGCTATGGGAGAAGATGGTCGCAAACGCCTTGAAGGCCTGAAGCGGGGAACGCCGGGAGCGCTGACTTCTTCCTCCCGCGCGCAATTCCGTTCAGGCACTCGACTCCCGATTCTCAGTCCGACTTGCCGCCCGAGACGGTCGCCAGATTCCGAATTTCTTCGGGCGAAAGCGCGCGATCGTAAACCCGAACATCGTCCATCAGGCCCTTGAACCCCCTGCCGATCCTGACGTCCACGCCGCTGCCGGTATCAATCGGATAGAGGTCCAGCAGGCCGATGTCGTGGAGTTTCTCCAGTTCGCCGTCCTTGTAGAGTTTGACCTTCTGGAGAGTCGGCGGGTCGGCTTCCTCCACCACCGCGGCCACGTGATGCCACACGTCGTCGTGGACCTTGGTGTTGGTGTAGAGATATCCGCCTTTTGGGTCCACATAGATGCCGGTGCCGACAATGCGGAAGGTCCACATCTTGCCCGGCTCATCCACGCCCCACGACATGATCTCACCGCCCGGACTTGCCGTCTTGACCCAGGCCGCCAGGGTTCGAGGCCGCGTGCCGGTGACGCCTTTGTATCCGGTGATCTCGATGTAACCGCCACGGCCGCCCAGTTGCAGCGCCTTGCCAATCCGGCCGGGAACCGAATCTTTCTCGAACGACAGGCCATCCATGAGCGTGCCGTTATGGCCGTGCTTGGAGGAATCGGCTGCGATTTTGCCGGAAACGTCATCCAACTTCCACCAGCCGACGAGATGCGGGTCGGTGTCGAGACTCGCCCGGTCGCCTTTGCCTGCTGGAGCGGGATTTGGCGCCCTCACCGCGCCCGACACCGCTCCCAGCGTCGGACCGATCAGCCCATCAATTCCAAGACTGCCCCGAACCATCGCCGCGTCGCCCGCCGGAAGCAGCAACCCCAGGAGAACAACGCCGGCCCAGCACACATAGCGCTTTCTCATGTCCGATCACCTCGTCAGCGTTTTCGAATCATCATTTCCCAAACGGCTATCCCTTTCACACAGCAGCTAGAGATACCCGCAACCGCCTTTGCTTTTCGACAACCGGTTCTCCATTGTCCAGTGATTTGTAACAGAAGCGAGATGCCGCCTCATGACTTTGGTTGACAGCTGCAAGAGCGCACGGTCTACTCAAGGCTGAACGTCATGAGCGAAAGGAGCGATCATGAAGAAAGTGTCTCGTCGAAGATTCCTGGCAACCGGTGTTGGCGCGGCGGCGGCGGTGCGCGTGGTTGCCGGCAGGGCCGCCACCGATGTCAACAGCGCCATCCGCGTGGCCGTCCTTGGTTTGAACGGACGCGGAAAGGACCACCTCGCAACACTGAGAAAACTGGAGGGCGTCACGATCGCCGGCATTTGCGATCCCGACGAAAAGGTACTGCAGTCGCGTAAGCAGGAGTTGGAGAAGAACGGCAACAAAGTCATCGCGGAGACGGACTTGCGCCACATTTTCGAACGCAAGGACATTGACGCCGTGACGATCGCCACACCCAACCACTGGCACGCGCTGGCCACGATCTGGGCGTGCCAGGCGGGCAAGGACGTCTATGTCGAGAAACCCGGTTCGCACAGCATCTTCGAAGGCCGCAAGATGGTTGAGGCCGCCGCGAAGTATGGGCGCATGGTGCAACACGGCGTCCAGTTGCGCAGCTCGCCGGCCATTCAGGAAGCGGTGAAGCATCTGCGCGACGGCCTGATCGGCAAGGTCTATATGGCGCGCGGGCTGGTATTTCGCGTGCGCCCCTCCATCGGCAAGAAGCCGGACGAACCGGTGCCCGCCGGTTTGAACTGGGACATTTGGCAAGGCCCTGCCCAGGAGCGCCCGTTCTCGCGCCGCTACGTCCATTACAACTGGCACTGGACCTGGGAGTACGGCAACGGCGACGTGGGCAACCAGGGCATCCACGAAACCGACATGTGCCAATGGGGACTGGACGTCAAGTTCCCGTCGCAGATCGTGGCGATGGGCGGCAAATTCCTCTGGGACGACGACAAAGTGACACCCGAGGTCCTCTCCACCTGCTACTACTATCCCGAAGAGAACAAGATGATCGAGTTCGAGGTGCGCCCCTGGCACACCAACACGGAAGACGGCGCAGGTGTGGGGAACATTTTCTACGGCTCCGAGGGCTACCTGGTCATCAAGGGCTATGGCAGCTACGAGACGTACCTGGGCCCAAAACGTACGCCCGGTCCGAAGCGAAGCGTCGGCGGCGAGATGGAACTTCACATGGGCAACTGGCTGGAAGCCATCCGCAGCCGCAAGAAAGAAAGCCTGGATGGACCGGTCGAAACCGCCCACTACAGCGCGGGACTGGCGCACCTGGGCAACATCGCGTTTCGGCTGGGACGGCAACTGAAGTTCGACCCAAAGACCGAGAAATTCCCCGGCGACGAGGAGGCCAACGCGCTCCTGACGCGCAAATACCGCGCGCCCTACGTGGTGCCGGATCAAGTCTGACGGTCTGGAGTTCAACCTTCAGGTCGCCCTCTACTTGGGAACGGGGATGGAATACGAGTTCGAAATGTTGTCCCAGGCGGTTTCGTAGCTTGTCCCTCAATTCCAGGGAACGGAGCGAAGCATGGATCGGCGAGATTTTCTTGCGGGCGCATGGGCGGCAACCTGCGCGCTGGCGGGCGCTTGTGCCCTTTCGTGTGCGAAGAAGCAACCCGCTCGATCGCCGGTACGACTCTGCTGGGGAGATACTTACGGCTGACCGAACCGCATGGCTGCCGCGGCGGTGAGCAAACTGGAAAGACGTCTGCCGCGACAAGCGATCGTGCCCGGATGCCTGCGCTGCCACCTGCCGGGAGAGTGAGATCCAAGATCGCGATCGTCGTCTGCTTATTCCAGTTTCTTCCGGATCGAGGCGGGCAACTTTTTCTCAAGTTCGGGATGCGCTTCCACGAGGCGCAGGATGTCAGCCATATCTTTTTGCCGCTTGCTGGGACGGCGCTGCTCGTCCTGATAGGCCCAGAGTTTGCCCTGAAGCACATCCTCGAGTGAGGCCACTTTCATTTGATACCCGAGAACCTTGCGCACCGACGCGCTTTGAATAAAGGGCTGATATCGCGGGTCGGTCTGCAACTGGATCCTGAGGTCGGACTTACGGCTGCTCAGATTTACACTGCGCTCGAAACGTTGGATTCTGAACTTCCTTTCCAGCGACGCGCACACCTTCTCCACGTTCTTGGCGGCAACCACGATGTCGAGATCGAGACTGACGACGGGTTCCGCGTACGCATTGACGGCCAGACCGCCGATGACACAATAGTCGGCGCCTGACGCGGCAAGCACATCCAAGAAGATCTGAAGGACGTCCTCCTTGCCGTTGGTCACTCTCTTCATGAAATCCTTCTCAGTCATTTCGCCCTCACTGGACACGCTTATGACGAGACCCGCGGGTGGTCAAGGAAGGATTTCACCGCGTCCCGTGGTGAAGGCCCACCGCAAAAGTGGCCTTGTTGTAGTCTAGTGGTTCTTCAAGTCGAGAATGATGGATTCACGGAGCCAGCCGCTCCCCGCGTTTTCCGAACCCCGAAGGGGTAGCAGCAAGTAGCCGGGGGTGATGGCGGCGCCGCGCGTCGCCGAACCCCCGGAAACGTCGCTCCGCGCAGCCAAGCCCCGAACGGGGCGACCGAGCCGTGGTCGGCCGGTCCTGGCCGTGCCTCTGTCGCCCCGTTCGGGGCTTGCCGATGGGGGGGTCGGTTTCCGGGGGTTCCGCCTCGCTACGCGAGCCGATCACCCCCGGCTACTTGCTGCTACCCCTTCGGGGTTTCCCTGGCGCCACGAACGCAGGGATGCGACATTTCCATCAAATACATCTTGAAGCGCTACTAGCCCCTTGTGGGCGTTCGCCTTGCCTCCTCACGGTGCAGCCATTGGCAAGAACATAGGGCAGGACGGGCGTGGGCGTTTCGTCGGTGGCGAGGCAAGGACGGCGTCGTCGGGCCAGACCCGCGAACGCCCACAAGGGGCTAGACTACAACAGCTCAGAATCCGATTGACTGTCGTGCGGCGGGCGGCCTTTTTGACTTGAACCTTGGAAGAGGTCGTGCGGGTTGGATGAAGAATCGCACCAAGCTCAACAGCTTACAAAAACAACGGGGCGCGCGTGCAGCTGGCCGCGTGCATTCCCAACTCAGGAATATCCCGCCGGCGAAGACAAGCCGCCGAAGAGCGAGATCGTGAAGGGCGCGCTCAAGCTGGAGAAAGGATTTCTGTTGGTTCCGGATGCGCCGGGGATAAGCGTGGAACTGGCCGACGACGCCAAAGAGCGCTATCCATTCAAACCCCGCCCCCTCAAGACAAGGCTGGGGCTGGATGGCGCGGTGGTGGATCAGTAGGAGCATGTATTAATGGGAGCGGAACCCATGTCAACAATATCTTGCTCCGGGTAATAAATGCAAGCCGTTCGAGAATAGGGCATCTTGCGCTCATCAATCCGTGGAACCTGCCGTCCGCGGGGGTGTCAGTAGTTGGGAACTCTCGGCATCGGGGCGGGGAGAAAGGAACTCGAGCCATGAAACGATTGTTCGCACTCTTGATTCTGCTTGTCGTTGGGATTGCCACGGCGGCCGAGCGGCCGACTCACGACGGCAAAGTGGTGTTGTTCGGCGACCTTCACACCCACTCGGTGCTGTCGAAGGACTTCAAGGCGCCAAAAGAGACCAAGTCCAAGCAAAAACCCAGCGCCGCATTCGAGTATGCGAAAAGCAAGGGCTTGGATTTCCTCGCCGTCACCGATCATCAACAACAGGACGATGGGACTTTGGATAACCCCTATCGCATGACTCCCAGCCAGTATTCGCAGGACGTTTTCAATGCGGCCAAGGCGATCCGCAAGAAATACGCGGGAGAATTCATCGCCATTCCCGGGTTCGAATGGGGAGTGGAGTCGCGCGGCAACCACATCGGCGTGTTGGGGGCAAAGGGGCTCCCCAAGGCGGATCTCGAGAACAAGGACTATGACCGTGTGTACAAGTGGGCCGCCGATGGTAACTGCGATTTCATCCAGTTCAACCACCCCAAGAGGCCGGGCAAAAACGCAAAGAAGGTGAAACAATATGGCGAAGAGTTGTACGATCCCCCGGATGAATTCCTCAAAGCCGTCCAGCCTCTGGTCAGAACGATGGCGATCGCCAACTCCGTTGCGAAGGCGGAGTACAAGGACAGCGAAGAGAAGACACATCGCAGGGCCACACATGACAAAGCTTACAACGACTATCTCAACCTTGGATTCCACGTCTCTCCGACGGGCGACGGCGACTCGCACGGTCGCAATTGGGGCACCATGACCGCCGCGCGAACCGCCGTCTGGGCGGACGCGGTCACGTACAAGGATCTGATCAAAGCCATTCGCGCCAACCGTGTCTATGCGACCGAGGACGACGAGATGGTGGTCATCTTCCAGGCCGAATATGGCGGGAAAACCTACTGGATGGGCGAGACCATACCCTTCAAGCAAGGTCAGAATACGGTCACGCTGAAAGTCAAAGTCTGGCAGGCGAAGGGCAGCGACGGCGATCCCGTGGATGAGGGACCGTACACTGTTGTCGTGATGAAAGACCAGGATGGGGTCGGGGGCAAGGCGGCCGCGAAATGGGGAGCGCCCCATGAGGTTGGAGACGAGATGCTCGAGGTTCCTTTGGAGATAAAGCCCGGCCAGTACTTCTATGTCAAGGTGAGTGAACAGAACGGCAAGGACAACCCGATCGGCGATGATCGAGACACCGATATGAATGACAGCGCCTGGACCTCGCCCATTTGGATTGGGCAGTGAGCGGGATGGACGGCGTGGACGAGGTGGCCGGGGTGGACGAGGTGGCCGGGGTGGACGAGGTGGCCGGGGTGGACAGAGTGGATGGGCTGCGCCCGTGAACGTCACCCTTGCAAAATTCTTCCGGCTGGTTATGAGTTTCGGGAACGCGGGCGAGGAGCAGCGTGTTGCCGGGCCGATGGGCCGCCAGCCAAAGGGGTTGACTGTCGGAATCTTCGCCCGCAAGATGCCTCTTACGACGTATGGCAAAAGGGAGTGTGGAAATAGCCCCGGCATGGGGACATTCATCACGCCGGCCAACGAACCGGCCGCCGATCGGATCCGTACGGGGAGTCGGCATTTCCAACACCATCAACTGAGAAAAGGAGTACGCGCATGAAAACGGTGTCCGCAATACTGGCGATGGTCGTGGCAGTGTCTTTTGCCGCCCTCACGGCCTGTAGCAAGCCGGGACCGGCGAAGGGGACCACGGAGAAGGAAAAACCAGGCGCGAAATCGCCCAAGTCCATAACGGTCGGCTTTGCGCAGACGGGTAACGAAAGCGACTGGCGCCGCGCCAACACCGAGTCGGTCAAATCGGAGGCCGAGAAGCGCGGGATCACGCTGAAATTCGCCGATGCCCAGAGCAAACAGGAAAACCAGATCAAGGCGCTTCAGTCCTTCATCGCCCAGGGCGTGGGCGTGATTGTCCTGGCGCCGATCGTCTCCACGGGCTGGGATCCGGTCCTCAAGGAAGCCAAGCGCGCCAAGATCCCCGTGATTCTTTCCGACCGCCGCATAGACACCGCCGACCCCTCGCTCTATGTGACTTTCATCGGGTCTGACTTTGTCAAAGAGGGCCGAATGGCCGCCGAATGGCTGGTCAAGAAGATGAATGGCAAAGCCAAGATCGTGGAACTGCAGGGCGAACCCGGTTCTGCGCCCGCGACCGATCGCCGAATCGGCTTTCTGGAAGTGATCAAGAATTATCCCGACATGCAGATCATTGACAGCCAGAGCGGCGATTTCCTCCGGGCCAAAGGCAAAGTGGTGATGGAGGCCTTCCTGAAGAAACACAAGGACATTCAGGCGCTGTTCGCCCACAACGACGACATGGCCATCGGTGCGATCCAGGCCATTGAAGAGGCGGGGCTCAAGCCGGGCCAGGACATCATCATTGTCTCCATTGACTCCGTGAAGGCGGCGTTTGAAATGATGATGGCCGGAAAACTCAACTGCACGGTGGAATGCAATCCGCTTCTGGGGCCGATGATTTTCGATGCCGTGGAGGCCGTCATGGCCGGCAAACAGCTCCCGAAGAACACTTACATGGTGGACTTGGTATTCGACCAGTCCCAGGCCAAAGACGTGATCGCAAGCCGAAAGTACTAGTGACCGGTTTCGAACCACAAGCGTTGGGGCGAGAAGCTTCGTAGTTCCTGCTTCGGCGGGCGATTTGGCGGAACAAACGCTCCCTGAAAGAAGAACTACGAACTTTTGGCCATCAACATGACCACATTTAGGAGGAGAGAGATGAGAGCAGATCGAATCGTCACACTCGCAGCGGTAGTAGTTCTGCTGACCGCGGCATTCTCGCGCGCTCAGGAAAAAGCAGGCGCGGGTGCCGCTGCGAACGCCATCACCATTGATGCGCAGAAAACCAAGACGCCGATTTCGAAGTACATTTACGGCCAGTTCATCGAACACCTCGGCCGCTGCATTTACGGCGGCATGTGGGCCGAAATGCTGGAGGACCGCAAGTTCTTCTATCCCGTCACCGACGACTTCAAGCCGTGGTCAACCGTCGCCGACAAGAACACCAGGAGCGGGTTCGGAAGCTTCAAAGAGCTGACCGGATCGCCCTGGAAGGTGATCGGGGCGAAGGGCACGGTGGAAATGCTCAAAGAGAATCCCTACGTCGGCGAGCACACTCCTCAAATTCGGCTGGCGGGAAATGGATCGCCGTGCGGCATCGAGCAGGGCGAACTGGCGCTGATCAAAGGAAAAGAATACACGGGGAGAATTGTCCTGGCGGGCGGTCCGGAGGCTGGCCCAATCAAGGTCAGCCTCGTCTGGGGCGAAGGCAGGGCAGACCGCCAGACCATTACGATTGAAAAAGTCACGCCGGAGTTCGCGAAGACTCCTCTGAAGTTCACCTCCCAGGGAAGCACCGACGACGGACGGCTCGAGATCGTGGGCCTCGGCAAGGGCGCATTCCGCATCGGCGCCGTGTCGCTGATGCCGGCCGACAATGTCGAAGGCTGGCGCGCCGATACGCTCCAACTGCTCAAGGAACTCGACGCGCCGGTCTATCGCTGGCCCGGCGGCAACTTTGTCAGCGGCTACAACTGGCGCGATGGCATCGGCGACCCCGATCGCCGGCCGCCCCGAAAGAACCCCGCCTGGAAAGGGATCGAGCACAACGACGTCGGCGTTGATGAGTTCCTGAACGTCTGCCGCCTTCTGAACACAGAGCCCTATGTCACAGTCAACACCGGCCTGGGTTCGGCCGAAGACACCGCGAAAGAAGTGGAGTACTGCAACGCCGGGGCCGAAACACCCATGGGAAAACTGCGCGCCGCCAACGGCCATCCAAAACCCTATGGCGTGAAATACTGGGCCATCGGCAACGAGATGTATGGGAATTGGCAGCTGGGCCACATGCCCCTCGAAGAATACGTCAAGAAGCACAACCGCTGCGTCGAAGCCATGCGCGCGGTTGATCCTTCCCTCCAGGTGGTCGCCGTGGGCAACGTGGGCAGGTGGAGCGAGGAGATGCTCAAGAACTGCGCCGACTACATGGATTTGATCAGCGAGCACTTCTACTGCCGCGACAGGAAAGACGTCGCCGCGCACGTCGCGCAGATTCCCGATAACGTCCGGCGGAAAGCCGACGCCCACCGAAAATATCGCGAGACGATTCCTTCGCTCGCGGGCAAGAACATCCGCATCGCGCTGGACGAATGGAACTACTGGTATGGTCCGTACATTTACGGTGAATTGGGTACGCAGTACTTCCTCAAGGACGCTCTCGGAATCGCCGCGGGGCTTCACGAGTACTTCCGGAACAGCGACATCATTTTCATGGCCAACTACGCCCAGACGGTCAACGTCATTGGCGCGATCAAGACCGGCAAAACCGCGGCCCAATTCGACAGCACGGGACAGGTGCTCAAGATGTACCGCAACCACTATGGAACCATCCCGGTCGAAATCGAGGGCACCTCGAAGCCCCTCGACGTGGCGGCCGCATGGACCGCCGACCGCAAGGCACTGACGGTCGCGGTGGTCAATCCGCTCAAGACCGAGTGCGAACTGCCGCTCGTTTTCAGGAACGCCAACCTTTCTTCGAAAGGCCGGATGTGGCGCGTCACAGGTCCCGACGAAATGGCCTGCAATGTGCCGGGGAAAGAGCCTGCCGTGAAGATTTCGGAAGAAGCAGTTGAACTTGCCGGCGGCAAGCTGAAGGCTGCTCCCTTGAGCGCGACGGTGTGGAGGTTCCCCGTCGAGGGCGAGGCGAAGTGACCCGGGTTTTCGAATGAACGACGTGCTCCTAGAAATGCGCGGCATCACCAAGGCTTTCCCGGGCGTGAAGGCCCTGTCGGACGTGGAGCTGGTCGTCGGCCGTGGCGAGGTCCACGCCGTGATGGGCGAAAACGGCGCCGGCAAATCCACCCTCATCAAGGTCCTCACCGGGGTCTATCCGCGCGACGCCGGCATGGTGGTCTTCTGCGGCAAAACCATCTCGCCTGCCGCCCCGATCGAGGCCGAGGCTTTGGGGATCAGCACGGTTTACCAGGAGGTGAACCTGATCCCTCACCTCTCGGTCGCCGAGAACATTCTGCTCGGCCGTCAGCCCAAACGTTTGGGATTCCTGAGCTGGCGAGCCATCCGGCGCCAGGCCGAGAAGGCTCTCGAGCGGTTGGGCCTGCATCTGGACGTCACCCAGGAGTTGTCCTCCTACTCCGTAGCGATCCAGCAGATGGCGGCGATTGCCCGCGCGCTCGACGTGGACGCGAGACTGCTGATCCTGGACGAGCCCACCTCCAGTCTCGACGAACAGGAAGTGGACGAACTGTTCCGGGTCATGCGCAAACTCCGCGCCGACGGGCTGGGGATCATTTTCATCACCCACTTCCTCGACCAGGTCTATGAAATCTCGGATCGCATCACGGTTCTTCGAAACGGCGAACTCGTCGGCGTGTATGACACCTCCTCGCTTCCGCGGCTGACCTTGATCGGCAAGATGCTGGGCAAAAAGCCCGAAGAGGTCGAGCGGCTGGAATCAACGGCCGCAACCGCGAAAGACACCACCGAGCGCAAGACCGTCATCGAAGCGCAAGGGTTGGGCCGCCAGGGAGGGATCGCGCCCTTCGACATGCACATGTGCGAAGGAGAAGTATTGGGTTTGGCGGGCCTTTTGGGGTCGGGCCGCACCGAGATCGCACGGCTCCTTTTTGGAATAGACCGCGCCGACGCGGGCGAAGTCCGGATAGACGGGCAGCCCGTCTCGCTGACCTCCTCGCGCAAGGCGATCGCCCGGGGAATTGGTTTCTGCTCCGAGGATCGCAAAAGCGAAGGCGTCATTCCGCACCTGTCCGTGCGCGAGAACATCATCCTGGCGATCCAGGCGAGCCGCGGCCTGCTGAAGCTGCTCTCGCGCCAGGAACAGCTGAAAATCGTGGATCACTATATTCAGGCCTTGAACATCAAGACCCCAGGCCCGGAAACCCCGATGGAAAGCCTCTCCGGCGGCAACCAGCAGAAAGTGCTCCTGGCGCGCTGGTTGGCCATGCAGCCGCGAATCATCATCCTCGATGAGCCTACGCGCGGGATTGACGTCGGGTCGAAGGCCGAAATCGAGAAGTTGGTGGCTTCCTTGCGCGAGAGGGGCATGTCCGTTCTGTTCATCTCCTCCGAGCTGGAGGAAGTGGTGCGGAATTGCCAGCGCATCCTCGTTCTGCGCGACCGAAAGAAAGTGGGCGAACTGGCGGGCGGGGAGATTGATGAACAGCGAATCATGGGCCTGATTGCGAAGAACGTATGAGTGCGGATCCGTTGCCTTTCTGGAAACGATTGCTGAGTTCGCGCGGGTTCTGGCCGATCACCGGGTTGGCGCTGCTTCTCCTGTTTGACCTGGTCTATACGACGGACTTCTTCCGCCACGAGTCGTCCTTCTTTCGCCTGGAGATTCGCGACGGTCACCTCTACGGCACCCTGATTGACATTCTGAACCAGGGCTCCAAAGGCATACTCCTGGCCCTGGGCATGACGCTGGTGATTGCCACCGGCGGAGTGGATCTCTCGGTCGGCGCCGTCATGGCGATCTCGGGAGTGATCGCCGCCCTTCTGGCGACTCAGACCAACATACCCTTCCCCGTGGTGATCGCCCTCGCGCTGGTCGCCACGCTCGTTGCCGGACTGTGGAACGGGGCGCTGGTCGCGTACGTCGGAGTCCAGCCGATCGTGGCCACGCTGATCCTGATGGTCGCGGGGCGCGGCGTGGCGCTTCTGTTCACCGACGGCCAGATCATCACCTTCACCCATGAGCCGCTGGTCTATGTGGGCAACGGCCATTTTCTCGGATTGCCCTTCACGACGACCATCGTGGCCGTTGTGTTCCTGGCCCTGGCGCTGCTCACGCGCAAAACGTCTCTGGGCATGTTTATCGAATCCACCGGGGACAACGAGAGAGCCAGCGGTTTCTGCGGGCTCAATGTGCGCGCCATCAAGTTGCTGGTCTATGGTTTCTCCGGTGTTTGCGCGGGCGTGGCCGGACTGATCGCCACGTCCAATATCAAGGCCGCCGATTCCAGCCGCGTGGGAGAAAACATGGAGCTGGACGCCATCTGTGCCGTGGTGGTCGGAGGGACATCCTTGAGCGGCGGACGCTTTACGCTGGTCGGCTCCATCATCGGGGCGATTTTGATCCAGACCCTGACGACCACCATGTACGGCTTGGGCGTTCCGCCCGCTGTGGCGCCGGTTCCCAAGGCCCTGGTCGTGGTGGCCGTCTGTCTGCTGCAATCCGAAACGTTCCGGACGAAGGTTCGGCGTTTGTTCAAGAGGTCGTCAACGTGAGACTCCCCTTGCACCGACAGCAGATTCCCTTGGCCGCGACCGCGATTGTCCTCCTGATTCTCTTCGGCACAGCCGCCCTTCTGTACAAGGGGTTTTTCTCGATCAAGGTCGTGTTGAATCTCTTTTCGGACAACGCCTTCCTGGGGATCACCGCCCTCGGCATGACGTTTGTCATCCTGTCCGGGGGGATTGATCTTTCGATCGGCGCGGTCATTGGCTTCACGACCATTTTTGTCGCCTCGATGATCTCCCAGCACGCGATGCACCCGATTTTGGCGTGGGCGCTGGCGCTCCTTCTCGGGACAGGCCTCGGTGCGGCGATGGGCTTGCTCATCCACCTCTTCAAACTCCCCCCGTTCATGGTCACGCTCGGAGGGATGTTCTTCGCCCGGGGCATGGCTTTCGTGGTCAGCATGCTTTCCGTGGGGATCAACCATCCGTTCTATGAGCGCGTTCTGGCGCTGGGCATTCCGGTGACCGAGCGCGCCGTGATTCCGGCAAGCGCGATGATCTTTCTGGCCTTGTTCGTGGTAGCGCTCTATCTGGCCCACTACACGCGCTTCGGGCGCAACGTCTATGCCCTCGGGGGCAACGAGCAGTCCGCCATCCTGATGGGGCTGCCGGTCGGCTATACCCAGGTCATGGTTTACACCTTCAATGGTTTCTGCTCAGCGCTTGCCGGCATCGTTTTGACCTTCTATACCGGTTCCGGCAATCCCATTCATGGGATCGGGATGGAACTCGACGCCATTGCCTGCGTGGTGATCGGTGGGACGCTTCTGACGGGTGGGATCGGCTACGTGGCGGGAACGCTTCTGGGGGTACTGATCTTCGGCACCATTCAATCCATCCTGCTCTTCGATGGGCGGCTCAACTCGTGGTGGCTGCGCATCGTCATCGGCCTGTTATTGTTCCTGTTCATCGTCCTTCAGAAACTCCTCTCGAGCGCGTCCGCGTCGTCCCGCACAGAGAAAGTTACCCCTTAACCCGAGAGGCGCTCGCCGAGACCGGTCGCTTCAAAGATCGCGTTTTTGTCTTTGCGCAGTTGGCGAAAGCGGCCAAAGGGTGAAACAAGCGATCGTTGTTCGGGGTTTTTCCGTGTTCGGAATTTCGCCCGATTCACAGAAAACTCCGGCCGTTCCGATTGACAGGATTCTTCTTTTCGCTCCATCCGGTTCATCCTGTTGTCCTGTCAAAAAGGAACGCGCCGCCCAAAAACCATCAAACGCTTGTGGCTGACAGCCTAGGCCACTCTTGCAGCCTTTCCTTAAGAACGATCTATTGACCCTGTGCCGCCTCTGCCCCATCGCCCAACAGCTGAAGCTGCGGCCGAAACGCTTTCCACGCCGACTGCGCCTCGGCGCGGAGCGCGGGTTTGCGCGAACCGAAATCATCCATTGGAAAGTTCTTGAATCCCAGCTGCAGCGCGGGCGACTCGGGCTTGACGCGAAAGTCGTCGTTGTCCGGGTCTGCAAACAGCGGGTCGGCGAAAAGCGAATGCACGTCCAAGCCCTTCGCCTGCCATTCTGCAAGCGTCATCCGCCCTTTGAAACCCTCGGGCATGGTCCCCGACAACCGAAAGGCCGGTGAGGTTCCGCGAGCATTCCAGTAAAGGTTATAGTCAATTTCTTTGGCTTCGGCCGGCTTGGCCAGAATCATTTCCTGGGCATTGGCGCCGGCCGTGTTCACGTAGATGTTGCGACGGATGACGTCCTGGTTGCCGCTGAAGCAGCAGTGTTTCCCCGGTGGGAACCGCCCCACGCTGACGTTATTCTCGACGACCCGATAGAAACCTTCACGCAGTTTCCAGCTGCAGCCCAGCGCCAGATTGTTGACGAGTTGATAATTCGATGAGCCATCGTCCAGATCAATCCCCCAGCTATGGCCACGCTTGCCGTGGGCGAAACGGTTGTGGCGAATGATCGTGGTCTTGTAGCTGTCAAGCCGGCTGGCAGAGCGCTTCTCGTCATCGGTCCCCGGATTCCAGTGCCGATCGCGTCCCCAGGAATTGAACGGACCATGATCGCCGGTTTCTTTCACCGTGTCGAAGACGTCGTTGTTTTCGATGAGATGTCCGCCCCAGGCTCCGTCGCCGATGTTGATCCCCGCGCGCGGCACATCGTAAATGCTGTTGTGGTTGACGGTGAGCTCCTCGGCCATCTGGATTTCCACGCCGGCGCTCTGCTTCTCAACGCGGCCGATGCGATAAATCAGATTGTCCTCCACCACGCACTGCGCGGGGTAGTTGGCCGTCTTCGGTCCGGGCGTCTTGTCAACCTGGCTGACGGGCATATCTTTCTTCCAATAGAACGCGTTCCGAAGGGCCCCCGGATCGCCGACGAGACAAATGCCGCTGGCGCCGGCCTCGCTGATCTTGCAGCCACTGATCGCCGCGCGGCGATTGTAGTTGCTGACAAACACGGCATTGCCCCCAACCGCGTCGAAGAAGCAGTCCCGCACCGCACAGTCTTCCGTTCCCTCCATCAGTACGGCCCCGCCGCGATAGATCGTCCAGTCACTGCGCATCAGCGGTTCCTTGGTTTCCATGAACGTGCGCGCCGTGTGCGTGAGCGTCAGGCCTTTGAGGGTGACAAACTGAACCGGCTTTTCCCGGGAGCCTCGAAACTCGAAGAGATGACGAATCCCCGCCACTTCCACCCTGGCACCGGCCAGATCCAAGCCTTGCGGCGGCATGAAATAGAGCACGCCCTTCGTCCTGTGCAGATACCACTCGCCCGGTGCATCCAGCTCCTCGAAGATGTTCTCGACGAAGCGCTCCTTGTCATGCATGGGCGCGGGCCGGTTGTTCTGCCATCCGCCCTCGAGCTTCAGGTTGCCCTTCTCGTCCACGCCGGTGATCCGGTAATGAAAGCCGCCCCACGCCGACTTGTGCAGCGCGTGCACAAAGCCGCCGAGCGGGTTGGCCCAACGCCTGACCCGCTCGGGACTGATCGCGTCGGCCGCGGTGCCGCCGAAGATTTCCGCCCTGGGACTGTAATTCGGATAACGTGCCAGGTGCTGTCGCTGGCCGTTGATGAAAAGCTGGTCGAACGAGAATCCTGCATCTTGAAACTTGAAACCTGAAACATCTGCTCTGATGATGCCGTCCTTATAAGGCGTCCATTTCAAATCCAGTTTCGCGCCGCCGCTGATGACCGGAGCCTCATTCTCATACGCTTGAAAAATCACCGGGGCATCTTTGGCTCCGGAATCTTCCGGCGTGAAAACCAACGGCTCGAAGAGGTAGTAAGTTCCGCCACGCAGATAGACCGCGATCTGTTCCGACTTCTGGCCTCTTGCCTCTGACCTCTGCTTTCGCACAGCCTGTTGCGCCCGTCGAAGCGTCACAAATGGCTTTTCCAGCGTGCCGGGGTTGGTATCGTTGCCCGCAGGCGAAACATAGAAGGTCGCAGCTTCCACCGATGCTGGCATCGTCAGAAACAAGAGGCCGACCATCAAGGAGCTGCCAACCCCCAGCATTTTCCTTCTCATCTCTTCTCCTCCTATCACCAGCTCGTCACTGTCAGAGAATCACGATCCTTCGCGGTTTCAGGCAAGAGTTGATTGAGCGCGGCCTGCGCTTCAGCTGTATCCCCTCGGCCCCTTAGACGATCCTTCACCCGCGCGGGCGCGCATCGCGGCAACGGCCTGGGCCGTCCTCTTGATGACGTCGCGTCGTGTCTCGCCGCGCGCCGGGTTCCTCGCCGTTTTTTCACCAGCGCAACTCTTTCGAATCCAATCCGATTCGAGAATCTCCGAACACCGCTGGCCGAACTGCACGGCTCGCTTGCGGAGCCAGTTTCCGTAACCTCGGGGCTATGTCAACAATTCACCGTTCGGATTTCGCCATAAGCACCCATACCTGAACCGTATGTGAAATGAAAATGGCACCTCACAATCGCACCGTGCCCGGCGTTTTCGGGCTGAAAGGACAGGCTGAAAAAAGGTCGGTCCGCGGCGGGCTCGGGGTCCGGCCACACTTCTCACACACGCTCTGGGGCGAGCGAGCTGGAAAACACTCGAATTGCATTCGCTCTCTCTTTATGCTCCTGGTGGTTTGACGATTGAGCTCGGTGGACCGAGAAGGGAAAGCGCCTGGATGAACGAAACGACCACCAGCCGCCGCGAAGAGCGCTACGAATTTGGGAAGAACTGGCAGAAGTATCTTGCCTGCATTGATGAGGAACGAATCGAGGAGGCAGCGTCCTCGCTTAAGCGAATGCTTCACCTGGAGAACCTTGAAAACCACACCTTCCTCGACGCCGGTTCGGGCAGCGGCCTGTTCAGTCTGGCGGCGCGCAAGCTGGGGGCATCCGTGCGCTCCTTCGACTATGATCCGGATTCGGTGGCCGCCACGGCCGAGCTCAAGAAGCGATATTTCCCCGGCGATCCCCATTGGATGGTCGAGCGGGGCAGCGTTCTGGATCGCGGCTATCTGGCTTCGCTCGGACGGTACGACGTTGTCTATTCCTGGGGAGTGCTGCACCACACCAGCGATATGTGGCGAGCGTTCAGGAACGTCGCGACACTGGTTGCCGACAACGGCTGGCTGTACATTTCGATCTACAACTACCAGCCGCTGATGTCCTCCGTGTGGCGCACGATCAAACGCCTCTACAATCGGTCGCCGCATTTTCTCCGAACGATAATGAACGTCTCCTACTATCTGTTCCTAGCATCCACCCAGTTCGGTTTCGATTGGCTCCGCGGCCGAAACCCGCTGGATCGCCACCGCGGAAAAGGCCGGCGCGGGATGAGCATGTATCGCGACGTGGCCGATTGGCTGGGCGGCTATCCGTTCGAGGTGGCGACACCCGACGAAGTGTGCCGATTCTATGGCGGCCTGGGCTTCACGCGGGTGGAGCTGAAGACCGTCGGACGAAAAAGCGGTTGCAACGAATTCGTTTTCAAAAAGGCATCGCACTGACGCGACTTTTGGCCGAAACCAAAGAAGAACGAACTCTCGACTTTCGACTATAGACCTTAGAGGGGTGAGAGTCGTGGACATCCGCTCATGCACCGGAAAAAGTCCATCCCGTCCATGTCGTCCACTTCGTCCACGGCAGAAGCTCTTCGCAAAATGGCTAGATGTCTAGACGAAAGGGTCTAAGGGCCTAACGCAATGATCCCCGTGATTCGTCTCGGCCTCAGACTGATCCAACTCAGCTCGAATCTGGCGACCCTGGCGGCCTGCCGGCTGGTGCGCTGGACGGGCAAGAGCTCCGAGGCGATTCATCCCAAACACCTCGTCTCCGATCCCTGGGCCGCGTGGTATGTGTCGCTGGTGAGGCCCGGCGATCGCGTACTCGATCTGGGTGCGGGCATGGCCACCCATGCGATGCGCTGTTCGCGCGCGGGCGCTGTGCGCGTCGTCGCCACGGATCGGAGCGCGCACAACTTGGCCAAGGCGCGAACGCTCGTTGCCGGAACCACCGTGAGCCTCGTTCGCTGCGACGTCACGAAAACGCTGCCGTTTCGATCCGAGACCTTTACGGGCGCGTTGCTGCTCGACATTCTCGAGCACCTCGACGATCCTCAGGCCGCGTTGCGCGAATGCGTGCGGGTGCTGCGGCCAGGGGCTTGGCTCGCCGTGGCGCTGCCCAACTCCGAGACGACCTGGAAGCGACGCTATCGCCGCGCGGGACTTTCCTGGATGAGTGACCGCGATCACAAGCACGAATACACGTGGCCCGAGATGGCGGCGCTGCTCGAAGCGGCGGGATTGCGCGTGCAATCGGGCCCCGAACCGATTATCTTCGATACGCCACTGAAAGGATGGATGGATCTGATCGGCGGCTTTTCGCTTGGACTTTATCGGCGATTGACCGAGTGCGGCATGCGTGCGGCGGCCCGCCGTCCCCAGGAGACAACAGGCTTTCGATGCGTAGCGACGAAACCCTGACCGTCTGTTCGCCGGAAATCGGGATTGACCCCGAGTCGAATCTCGGCGGGGCGGTCTATGATCGTGAGATTCTCAAGGCGCTGGCCGGTTTGGGCGTCCACGTGATCCTCCCGCTTCCGCGCGGCGAACGTCACGACGAGGTGGCCGGCTGGGAGATCGTCCCCACGCCCTGCCACCGCTGGAAGTACTACGAGTACAATTTGATCTTTCGCCGCGCCGTCGGCCGCCTGATTACCGAGGGCCGCCCTATCCACGTCGTTCGCGCCCATTCGGCTTCCTCGACCGGCCCCGGCTTGCTGGGCGTTGCCCACCGGCATTCTCTCCCCTGCCATCTGCACTATCACCACCGGGAACCGCTCACGATCCGCAACCTGATCGAACGCTGGACGCTCCACCGCTACGATCTCATCACCACCGACAGCGACTATTCGCGCCGCGACCTGATCCAGCGCTACGGTCTTCGCAACCGCATCGTGGTGAACTATCCGGGAGTGGGCCTCGCCTGCGTTCCCGGCCCGGCCAGTCGCGATCTGCGCGCGCGATTCGGTCGCAAACAGGTGTTGCTGTTTGTTGGGGTACTGGTGCCGCGCAAAAACATCTCGTTCCTCCTGAGAGTCTTTCGGCGGCTTCGCGCACAGGGACGCCCGGACCTTGTTCTGGTCATTGTCGGCAGCGGGCCGCTCGAGCGGACACTCCGGCACGAGGCGATGGAACTGGGCCTGGCGGGCGCGGTCCAGTTCGTCGGGCGGGTCAGCGAGCAGGAGAAACCGGACTACTACCGGCTGTGTGACGTTTTCGTTTTCCCCTCGCTGCTCGAGGGGTTCGGTATGGCCGCGGCCGAGGCGATGGCGTTCGGCAAACCGGTCGTCGGGGCCAATTCCTCTTCGATCCCGGAGGTCGTCGAGGACGGCAAGGTGGGCTATCTGGCCGATCCGTCCAACGAGCGCGATTTCGTCGAGAAGATCGCCCACCTGCTCGACTCGCCCGAGTTGCGAATTGACATGGGACGCGCGGGGCAGCGACGAGTGGCCGAGCGATTCGACTTCACCCGCACGGCCCGCGACCTGCTCGAAGAATATCGGCAACTGGCCGTAGTCTAGCCCCTTGTGGGCGTTCGACGGTCTGGCCTGACGATACGGTCCTTGCCGCGCAACCGACGAAACACGTGCGCGGATTTGCCCAAGCTTCCGGCCCATGGGTGCGTTGTGCGGAGGCGGAGCAAACGCCCGCAAGGGGTTAGACTACGAAGGATAGGAACCGGCAGCTGTGAACGATGATCGTCACATGCAATTGGGCGTCCTGCCCGAACAGGGCGGGAGCATCGCCAATTTACGGCGCGTCGGCCAGGACACGCGTTTCGTCGAGCAGTATCTCCGGCTCTACGTCCGCGAATTCGAAGAGGTTCATTATTACTCCTACGCACGCGAGCAACTGCCGCAGCCCCTCGCCGACAATTTCCATCTTCACGGCAACCCGGGTTTGCACCGCTGGCTCTATGCCTTTCTGCTGCCGCTGATCCACGCGCGAACGCTGCGCCGGTGCTCGGTGCTGCGCGTCATGCAGGCGACGGGGGCGATTCCGGCGCGCCTGGCCCGGTTGCTCTTCGGCGTCCCGTTTGTCGTGACCTATGGCTATCACTACTCGACCGATTTCCGGGCGGAAGGGCGGCGTTTCCGCGCGTGGCTGTTCGATCGCCGGGCCGAGTTTGCTTTGCGCAGCGCCGACGGGGTTATCGTGACGACCCCGGCTCTGCGCGAGTTCGTCGCCCGGTTCGTTCCCGCCGGGCGAATCGCTCTCATCCCCAACAGCGTGGACACAAAGCTCTTTGCCGCCACGCCCACAGAGAAATCTCCTTCCTCTCGCCGCCACCTGATCGCCGTGGGCGGCCTCACGCCGAACAAGAACCATCGGCTTATCCTCGAGGCCATGGCGTTGAGCGGACGCGACGATCTTGAACTGGTCGTCCTGGGCAAGGGGACCGAAGAAGAGGCCTTGCGCCGCCTGGCCGCCGAGAAAAAGCTCGCGCTCGAACTGCCCGGCATCGTCCCCAACGATGCCCTCCCCGACTGGCTCCGGCGCGCCGACGTCTACCTGATCACGTCGCTCAGCGAAGGCCACCCCAAGAGCCTGCTCGAAGCCATGAGCGTAGGACTACCTTGCATTGGAACCGATGTGCGGGGAATTCGCGACGTGATCGCGTCGGGCAAAACCGGATGGCTCGTTCCGCCCGAAGCCGGCGCTCTCGCGGCGACGGTCCATGCGGTGCTTTCGGATCGAGCAGCCGCGCAAGCCATCGGCGACGCGGCGAGGCGCTACATCCTCGAAAACCATGACGCCGCCGTGGTCATGGCGCGCGAAGTCGCTTTTCTCAAAACGGCGGCGCGAAAGAGGCTGTGAGGATACAGGCTACAGGCTGCAGGCTACAGGCTACAGGCTACAGGCGGGGAGGCTACAGGCGGGGAGGCTGCAGGCTACAGGCGGGGAGGCTACAGGCTACAGGCGGGGAGGCTACAGGCGGGGAGGCTACAGGCTACAGGCGGGGAGGCTACAGGCTACAGGCAGGGAGGCTACAGCCTGTTCTCCCCCTCCCAGCCTATTCAAACGGAAGATTCCACTGGTGATAATCCACATCGAAGACCGTCCAGTTGCCGCCATTAGCCACCGAGCGGTTGCGGCGCCAGTCGCCACCCATCCGGTGAATGTCGCCCTCGCTGATGACCCCGTTGGTCGGATCATAGGGGCGCATGTTGATCCGGCCCGTATACATCTGGCCCACCCGGCCGGGGGTGCTGTCAATGATGCCATCGGGCCACTGGTCGTTGCCGTCGAACCCCTCGACGAAGTCCGGCCCCAGCGAATAGATGCAATAGGCGTACTCGCAGCTGGCCACCTCGAAGTGAGGGGCAAATTCGTTTCGGGTGGGATTCATCATCACGCTGAACGGGTCCACGGGCCACGACGACAGATAGGCGATCGGCGTGGTCACCTGGATCAGACCGATCTGGGTGGCCTCGATGCCGATGGGGTTGTTGTCCCAATCCACGGGAAACCGGTTGTTGTCCACGGCATAGGCTTCCCAGCCCAGCGCGATCGTACGCAAGTCGGATTTGACGCGCGCGCACTTGGCCCGCACCTGCGCCTCCATGAAGTTGGGCATGGCAATCGCCGCCAGAATGGCGATGATGCCCACCACGATCAGGAGCTCGATCAACGTAAAGGCCCGGCATGATCGTCTCATTGCTACTCCACCCGCATTACGAAGACTCGAGTAAAATCCCGCGGTTACTGGATCGCCTCGGCCATCCCCCCTTACCCTGACCGCTGTTAACTGAAAACGGTTGGGCGCGAAACGTCAAACAAAAATATTTCTCCACTGAGAGCGGAATAGGAGCACCGCAATAGCGGTAGCGACGGACTCCGAGGGAAACGCCTGCGTCACCGGCTCGCCGAAATGGGATATGCCGCTGGCCACGTGGTCGTGGTCGAATCTGAAGGTGCGGTATCGGATGCGCAGTTATTCAGTTGACGAGGAGAACACGGCCAGTTTCCAGGTGGACTACGTCGAAGCGAAACAATAGCCGGAGAATCTCCGACGGCCCCAGGGTGTTGTGAACTGAAAAGGGGTGATGTGCACTGCAATCTGGCTGCACATCGCCCTTCCCTTACTCAGGACGCTATCGCTTGCGGTGGTGGGCCAACAGGTCTGCGGCGCGCGCTCTTGCCAGACCGGCACTTCGCGGAAAGGATGGCCCAAAACGAAACAGGGCCAGCCCATCTCTCTGGACGAGCAAGCCCTGGTTCCGCTCACTGCTTCCAATCGAGAGACTCAGTATGATTCGCCTCCCGAACGCCGGAAAACACACCCAACGCTGACCGTTCCGTTCGTCGGATCGTAAGCCGTTCCGTCGCGAACGCCCTCCTGCCCCCCCGCTTGAGTCGGAGCAACAATAGGCCCGTACCCGATAAGCCACCACTCGCCGACCTTCAAGGGCGGGACAAAGCCCATCCGTGCCGCTGCCACAGGATCCTCTCCCGGATAGTTCCACAGGTTCCAATCTCTATATCCCTGGACGGTATTTGCCGGGTCCTTGTCCATGTACATATACGACTCGTTGCCCTCTTTGCCGGCTACTTCGCTGTGCCCCCCCGACACGTGCCGCCAAGCTGGCGGGATGAATGGGTCGGGCGGCAACGATCCAATATACGGTATGGGCGATGTCAGCGGCGCGAGCACGTCCACTTGGCGACGCTCCGCCTCGATCCGATCGCCGATTCCCCCAAACAAGTCCCGGATTCGATCCCGCCCCCACGCGTTGTCGTCGTCCCAAAAGTCCACCAGATACGCGTCTTCGCCCCTGTCCACCATCGAAGCCTTTTGGGCCAACTCCAACGAGCGAAGGTCGTTTCGCCCCCGCGCGAGTTTTGCCCGTACCTGGGCCTCCAGGAAATTAGGTATAGCGATAGCCGCCAGAATCGCGATGATGGCCACAACGATCAACAGCTCGATCAGGGTGAAACCCGACATCCGTTGCTGTCTCATCATGCACTCACCTCCTTTCCTTCCCGTCGCGACTAGTGAAAACAAACTCCTTTTTGGCTTCGTTGCGTTGCTCCCGGGTCACAGTAGTTTCGGGGGCTTTCCGTTCGGAGTTCAAACTCCCGGTTTGCCTCTTTATTCTCCTTTTCCCTGGCGGCTCGGTGCTGTGCCAAAAGGAAAAGCGAAACCGGCAAACGGAAAGTTTGAACTCCGAACTTCGAGCCCAACCGACACTCTGAACGGCGGGACCCATTCCTCCCTGCTGTGACCTGCCCCTAGCGGCCCCCACCGCCATAGAGCCCCTTGGCCGAGCCAACGATGTCGCCGTCCGAAATCGTCCCGTTGGTCGGATCGTAACACAACGACTTCCCGCGACCGTTGAGGACGGTCCCATCGAAATTTCCCACGGCCAGCCATTCGCGGCCCGACCAGGTGAAGTCGCCAATACGATCGGGACCCATGCAAACGATCACGAACCCACATTCGGACCGATGCAACTGCGCGGCCTTCTGTGGGTCACGCTGGTCCTCCAATGAATCCTCCGAGTACTCGAAGAAGGCGAGCAGCTTCTGGGCAACTCCCGGCGGCGTGCCGCCCTGGGACAGATAGAATGGGTCGCGCGGAATGTCGCCGATGTACGCCACGGGCGTGGTCAGATAGTGATAGCTCGCGATTTCGCTCCGCCAGTAATCGTGGAGGGCGGGGTACGCGCCGCTGTCCACGTCGGGCGGGTATTGATCGTTGTCCACCCGGTAGGCCATAAGCGCAACCGTCAACGAGCGCATATCCGCCTTGGCCCGCGAAATCTTCGACCTTGTCTGTGCCTCCAGAAAATTGGGGATAGCGATAGCGGCCAGAATGGCAATAATAGCGACGACAATCAACAACTCAATCAGGGTGAAACCAAAACATCTCCTTTTCATATTGGCTAACCTTCTTTCTTGCCGAAGCCACGCGGACGGGCCTCCGCCACGGCGCCTCGGAAATGATATCGGTTCCCTTACGGGAACTGTCACTGCCTCTGTTGTTTCAGAATTGCCCTGCCACGCTCCGGCGTCGCCGTCTCTTTACCGGCCGGAACGTGGCCCCCGGAAGCCTGAAGCAATACTGTCCTGACTGCACCTCCACTCCGACACGCAGTACTTGAACGTATTGCTATGGCTTTCCCCCTCCCGGTTGCAAGCTATTTCTTGCTTCGGAAATCACCAAAATCGCTCTTTGAAGTTCAGAGTTCGGGGTTCAGGGCTCGGGGGGT
>Ga0315282_10001851_pt1 | contig 39581 bp, 40 predicted proteins | sample YL17G07_20_MG_FD_203693 | JGI IMG/M metagenome (GOLD analysis project Ga0315282, IMG submission 203693) | Sediment microbial communities from Yellowstone Lake, YNP, Wyoming, USA - YL17G07_20 | ecosystem: Environmental > Aquatic > Freshwater > Lake > Sediment | place: USA: Wyoming | collected...
TCAAGTTTTTTCCATCTGGGGTTTTCGATGAGGAGGGGTTTTCCATCCTTTTCGATAAGGATTCTTACAAATCCTGTCCTCTCAATGTCCCCGTAGTTATGGCCTGCATCTCCTGGGTAGACGGCGAAGAAGACGAAAGGCGTTAATCCCGTATTGACCATCCGGTGTCCCCAGTAGGGAGGGATATAAGCTGAAACTCCTGGTTTTATGACGATGGATTCGAAATCCCCTTCAGTTGTCTGCATCAAAAGGCATCCTTGCCCTTCCAAGCCCAGATAAACCTCAGAAGTGTCAGGTCGCTTGTGATAGTGACCTTTGGTCATGAAATATTCGTCACCAATCTTGCCTGGGTGGATCGTGGTCATGGCGAGTTGGAGATGGCCGTTCTCCTCGGGCAATATCCTCTCCTGAAAGGAATAAATGACGGGATTCTCCTTTTCGAGGGTGAGAAGTTCTGCCCTGGCGTCGAGAAACATCCCCTTCATATCACTTAACTTCCGCATGTTGGTCCGGTCGCGAGGTGTGAGTTCACCTCTTTTAAAGTCAAGGTGCATTGAAAAGGGTCTCATCAACATCTTTTTCTCTCCTCTAAATCATTCTTTATGAAAGGGGAGAAGAGGGGGTGACTCACTCGATAAGAATTTAAGAACGATCAGCGCGTAAATGTGGGCGGCATGGACTAAGGCGTCCACCCCGACTGACTCATCCGTTGTATGACTCCGATCCGTCTCTCCCGGCCCAAGGATGAGAGTCGGGATGTGGCATCGGTTGATATAGAAACGGGAATCCGTAAATCCTGAGAAAACGCTCAGCGGTGGCCTCTTTCCAGTCACCTCTTGGATCGCCTCCACGCTAGTCCTGACAATCTCCTCCTCGGAATTGACCTCTGAGGGCTCAGCGAAATCAATCTCCTCCATTCGGTATCGGAAAAGGGGATCTTGTAGTTGGAGGGATTCGAAGATCTCCCTGATCTCTCCTAAAACTTTCTCCTTCTTTTCACCGGGCAACATTCGTCGATCCACTTCAATCTCGCACCGATCCGGGACAATATTAATTTTCGTCCCGCCTCGTATCGTTCCGATACTGAGGGTTGGTTTCCCAAGCAAGGGATGTTCCCTGTCCAGAGGGATAGAATTCAATCGATCCACCAACTTCGCCATTTTTTCAATTGCATTCACACCCCGATGGGGCTTGGCGCCATGGGCCGATCTTCCGAATGTGGAAATCTTGATCCAGAGAGCTCCCTTATGGGCAATCACCGGCAGGAGATCTGTTGGCTCTCCAATGAGAGCTGCGTCTCCTCGAAACCCTCCTTTCTGGGTTAAGAAGCCCGCGCCTTGATGGCCATGGGATTCTTCATCAGAGACCAGATGGAGTATGACACCACCCTTCTGCGGATGGATTTTTGAACGGCCAATCATGGAGATGGCATGAATGAAAGCGGCAATCCCGCTCTTCATATCCGATGCCCCGCGGCCGTAGATCCTTCCTTTGTAAAATCTTCCCTGAAAAGGGGGGTATTTCCATTGAGACGGGTCTCCAGCGGGGACGACATCGAGATGGCCATTGAAGATAAGCGTCCTCCCACCCCGGCCCCATCTTTTCTCGGCGACGATGTTCCATCTCCCTTTTGGTGAGAGGATTGTTTTGGTTTTGAAACCCGTCTTTGAGAGGAGAGGCTTCAAAAATTGTGCGGCCACCTCCTCATTTCCCGGGGGATTTTCCGTCGGAGCTTGAATCAATCGGATGGTTAGGTCGAGCAGTTCTCTTTTTCTGATGAACCGATGTAAATTCATCACTGAAACCCCTTGAGATACTTCATATTACAGAGAAAGAAGAACAAAGGCAACCCAAAAATTGTTCTGTTGACATTAAGGATGCGAATATATTAAATTATGCCCGATTGGAAAGGTGAAGAGGATCAAATAAGAAGGAGGTGAACAGGAGACCATTGTCGCTAACTTACAAGAATCTCTAATTTTTTATTTTCCGAAGGAGGACTGTATGAAGATGAGCAGAAAATTTTTCGTTTATCTCTCTGTATTAATTTTGTCTATGATGATGGTTTGCTCCCCTCTATGGGCTGCTGAGAAGGAGATCAAGATTGGTGTGATTTATCCGCTTTCCGGAGCCCTCGCAACGATTGGAAGAGACCTGCAAAGGGCTGCGGAATTCACGGCAGAAAACCTGGTGAACAATAAGAACCCTGACGTCGATGTTCTGATGTCAAAATGGGGAGGAATCCCGAACTTAGGTGGGGCAAAGATCAAGCTGATTTTTGCAGACTCTCGCGGGGAGCCGGACCGTGGGGCAGATTTGGCCAAACGGCTCATTCTCGACGATAAAGTGGTTGGATTGATGGGTGCCTATCAAAGCGCGGTGACCAAGACGGTCAGTGCCGTGGCTGAGCGGTATGGAATTCCAATGATCAACGATTCGTCCACATCGCCGGACCTCACTCGGAGGGGATTCAAATGGTTCTGGCGCACCACTCCCCATGATGAATATTTTGATAAAGACCTCTTTGAACTCCTGAAGGGATTATCGGAAGGGAAGGTCAAGGGGGTCAAGGCTGTTCCCAAGGACCAACTCAAGAACTTGGTCTATGCCTGCGAGAATACAGAGTGGGGGGCGAGCGTTGCCAAGGACCTTGAGAAGTTTGCCAAGGAGTACGGATTCAATATTGTCAAAGGGCTGCTCTATGCCGGAAACTCACCCGATTTATCTTCTGAAGCACAGGCCTTGGTTGCGGCCAAACCGGATTGCATGCTCTTTGCCTCCTATCTTTCTGATTCACTCCTTATGATTCGAACCCTGAAAGGGATGAAGGCCTCCCCCCGTTTCTTCTGGGGACAGGATGCAGGCTTTGAAATGGCCGACTTCACCAAAACCCTCGGGGCCGACACCAACGGGATCCTGACACGGACTGTCTTCATCGCAAAAATAGCGAAAGTGAAGAAGGTGGCTGGTCAGATTAATGAGCTCTACAAGAAGAAATATGGTGATGATTTGACAGGAGCTACCGCTCGATCGGTCGTAGGGGTTCAAACCTGGGCCTATGTGCTGAACCGAGCCGGTTCAACCGATCCGAAAGCCATTCAGAAGGCATGTAATGAGATCGACATTCCGGGTTATGAGTTGGTCATGCCCTGGGATGGGATCAAATTTGATCCTACCGGTCAGAATATCAAAGGCAGGGGCTTGATCGGACAATATCAGGCGAAAGCGGGGAAAGTCGAGCTCGAAATTATGTACCCCTTTGATCTTGCCACAGCAAATATGGTCTATCCCTTCCCGGGATGGAAATAACCTATAATCCCCTAAATCTATTTAGGGGGAGTTGGAATAGTGGAATAGTGGAATAATGGGTAAAGAAGTTTCCAGTCGTATTTAAACCCAATATTCCATTATTCCAACGTTCCAATATTCCAATTAAGCTGAACTATGATTGTCCTCGATGCACTCCTTCAGGGAATCCTGATGGGGCTTCTTTTTGCCCTGGTTGCCCTGGGCCTCACCATTATCTTCGGCATGATGGACATCGTCAACTTTGCCCACGGTGAGTTCCTGATGATTGGCATGTATACCACCTACTGGACGAGCTTGCTCCTCCACATGGATCCCCTGATTACGCTTCCTGCCTCTGCCATCGTCGGAATGCTTCTCGGATTGGCATCCTATCATTGGCTGGTAAAATATTTACTCCGGGGTCCGATGATTGCCCAACTTTTCGGGACCTTTGGATTGATGCTCTTTTTGAGGTATCTGGCCCAATTCCTTTTTGGCACAGATTATCGAATCATTCAGAAAGGTTTATTGGTGGGAAAAACGCTTGCTTTAGGTCCGTTCCTGCTTGACTGGACTAAACTCTCCTCAGCCATTCTCAGTCTCATTGCATTTCTTTTCGTCTACTACCTTCTTCATCGAACCAAACTGGGGAAGGCCCTCCGCGCTACAGCCCTTAACAGGGAAGCAGCGAACTATATGGGGATCAAAACCGAACGGATGAATGCCCTCGCGTGGATGATTGGTGGAGGAACCGTTGGAATCGCAGGGGGTTTAATCGTTAATTTCTGGTATGTTTATCCTACGGTGGGGCTCCTCTTTGTCATGATCGCCTTTGCATCCGTGGCCATGGGTGGATTTGGCAGTATCAAAGGAGCTTTTTTTGCTGGGATCCTTATCGGGATGCTTGAAATGTTATTTCCAATGTTTGGCCAACTCGTCGGCTCGGATTTTTTTGGCCCCCATTTTAAATTCACCGTCGTCTATTTTGCTTATTTCATCATCGTCGTTTTCAGACCCCAGGGATTGTTTGGATGGAAAAAATAAGGGACGCCTTCGACTTCAGGGATTTCTCAAAACCAGAAAAGGTTGGCTTTGCCATTTTCACCCTTTTTCTTCTCGTCTTTCCCTGGCTCGGGGCTGGATCCTTTGTCAAGGCTGTGGCGATCCAGTTTCTCCTTTTCTCCCTTTTCGGGATGGGATGGAATACCATTGGTGGTTATGGGGGTCAGGTGGAACTGGGAAAAGCTCAATACGTTGGGATCGGAGCCTATACCGTCGCCTTGACAATGGTATGGTGGAAGATTCCTTTCTGGGTCTCGATGCCCATCGGCGTCCTCATTGCCATTGGATACTCCTTCATCATCGGATATCCTCTTTTCAGATTGAAGGGCCACTACTTTGCTATTGCCACCATCTGCACCTCCTTAGTGCTTCAAGACATTTTTATTAATTGGAAACAGGTGGGGGCTGCCAAGGGAATAGAGCTTCCCATCCATGAGCACCCTGACTTCCTTTACATGCAGTTCAAATCAGATACCTATTACTTCTATTTCATCATGGCCCTTTTTTATGTCGCCATTTTCTATATGAACTGGTTTCGAAAATCAAAGCTGGGTTATCAACTCCGGATGATCAAGGAGGATGAAGAGGCTGCAGAAAGCCTGGGGATTGATGCTCGGTGGTGCAAGATCAAGGCCTACTCGATTGCTTCGGCTTTTGTGGCCGTCGGAGGCGGATTCATGGCCGTTTACAATCTCTACATCGATCCCTACTCGGTGATGGATTTAGACCTTTCCATCAAGATTGCTTTGATGTCGATGCTGGGAGGAGCGGGTTCGATGTGGGGGCCCATCATTGGCTCAGGGTTTTTAGTCCCCCTGGATCGTTTTCTCGGAAGCTGGCTGGGTGCCCAGAGAGGTTTGATCGGAGTCGACTTCATGATTTACGCGGCGTTGATCATGATCGTCTCTGCCTACCAGCCGCGTGGGATCTGGGGAATCATCGAGCAGTTTCGAAAAAGATAACACTCAGCCCTTCCCATGTGACGTGAAGGTGTGAAAAAATTGATTCGTGGCCCGAATTGGAAGGATGGTCGGGGTGAAGAAGTTTTAGAGCGCCACCTCTTAAATATAAACGTAGCGTCGCAAGCAATTATGACCGTTCGGCTTTTCTACGAAAAATGCATAAGCGTAACCCAAATGTGCGCATTCTAAAATTTCGGAAGCCCGACCGTCCTTCCAGACGTAAAGAAGAGAAAGCCAAATTTTTCACACTCTCACGGTAAGAACGGGTTGATATAAAAGGGGATTAGACGTGGCATTTCTCGAAGTGACGGATCTGGTCAAGGACTTTGGAGGCGTGGTTGCCAATAGTCATGTCTCTTTCCAGATCGGTCAGGGTGAGATCATCGGCTTGATCGGTCCGAATGGCGCCGGTAAAACAACCCTGTTCAACTGCATCGTCGGTTATCATAAGCCCGATTCCGGAAAAGTGATCTTCAAAGGAAAGGAGATCACAGGTTTCAAGCCCTTCATGACTAATCGTGAAGGCATTGGAAGGACGTTCCAGATCACGAAGGTTACCACCGGAATGACTGTCCTCGAAAATGTGATGGTGGGTGCCTTTTGCAGGACGGATGATCGCAATCTTGCGAAAGTGGAGGCTGCTGCCATCCTGGGCTTTATGGGGTTGGATAATGTTAAGACCTATCATCTTAATGAATTGCCTATCGCAGCCCAGAAAAAAATAGGACTGGCAAGGGCCATCGCGACCCAACCGGAGCTCCTGATGCTGGATGAAGTGGCTTCTGGCCTCAACCCGAAAGAGACTGAAGAGATGGTGGATCTTTTGAAAAAGATCCATAAAGATAAAGAGATTACCCTCTTTCTCATCGAGCATGTCATGGAGGTGGTCATGCCCATCTCCCAGCGCGTCATCGTTCTCGATGGCGGCGAAAAAATTGCAGAGGGATTGCCGAAAGATATTGTGAAGAATGATCGGGTGATTAAAGCCTACCTGGGAGAGAAGTATGCTAAAGGTCTCTGAGATTGAGGTCCGATACAGCGGCGTCCCCGTGATTCACAATGTCTCCCTTGAAGTGAACCCCGGAGAGCTGGTCTCTGTGGTCGGTGCAAACGGTGCAGGGAAATCAACTCTTCTCAAGGCCATTGCTGGTGCCCTCCATCCTTCTAAGGGTTCTATCCAGTTTGAGAATCAGGAGATCTCGCGCCTTTCCACGGCCGACATCGTTCGAAAAGGAATTACTTACGTTCCTGAGGCACGTTTAATCTTCGGGCCCCTCACAGTCAAGGAAAATCTGGAATTAGGAGCTTATATCCTCGGCAGTGATCAAGCGGTCCAAAAGAATTTGGAGTATGTTTATCACCTTTTTCCCCGACTGGCCGAGAGACATCTCCAGCAGGGAGGAACCCTCAGTGGTGGAGAACAACAGATGCTCGCCATCGGAAGAGGATTGATGTCCAATCCCAAACTCCTCATGCTCGATGAACCCTCCTTGGGTCTGATGCCAAAATTAGTGGACGAGATGCTGGAAGCAGTCGCCAAATTGAAGGAGTCGGGGAAGACCATCCTCCTTGTTGAACAGAATGTTCGAGAATCACTCGAATTATCCGACCGAGGCTATGTCCTCCAAACCGGACGAACCATCCACCAAGGAACCGGCAAAGAACTCCTCACCGCCGAAATCATCCAAAAAGCCTTCCTCGGGTTGTAAAGCCCAAGGTGCCTCCAGCAAAAACCTAATTAAATTAATTCTTGATAGATGAAGATGTAATTCGAGGAGATAGAGGCCAGTCGATTGAATGGCTAGAAAATGAAGCTTTCACCTAGCCGTAAAGTGTAGGGATTAGTCAACGCTCATGATCGAAGATCACAAACTGAAAGTGAGCATGACGACTTGGGTCAGTGGTAGCCGGGCCTTTTGGCGATCCACTGCACCCAGTTGTTATGAGTTCCTGCTATATTTTATATCTGATTCTTTATCAAATTGCTGGTTAAGGGAAATTAACATGGCTTTATCCTTGTCTGTTAATGGCATCGTATCCTGAAAACACAAGAATAATCCTTGAACGGCACTCCAAATGCTCGATTGGAAAAACTCAGACAGTTCAAATAGTGCTCTAAAATTCGTACACTGGTCATAATTGAAGGACATCGTCATAATTTTGTGTTCTTCAATCTTCGGATTAAAATTTACCATCAATATCTCATTATAGATTGGATGAATTGACTTGGATTTAGCGCCATACAAATCAGACATGATTTCTTCGTGTATTTCTGGTATTCCCTTTCCTAAAAGCGAACCCATATATTTTGAAATAACTTTTCTGCATGTTAAATGGGGTGGTGATTTGTTTTCCCTAAACCAAGCGCTCAAATGATCTCTACCAGTTTTAGTATTCTCGGTTATGATAAAATATTCTGCAAGATCAATTGTTTCATCTATGAGTCGCAACAGGGGTGATGCATAATAATTACTCCTCAAAGAAATACAAAACAAATTCAATAGGTTGATGACCCTAGCATTCAGCATGTAAGCAGCAAGAAGAGCGGATTCGGTGTCGAAAAGGTCTGTACGGTATTGGTAATTAGAATGAATCTCTTCTAAGGTTCTGATGTAAGATCTATAAAGTGTAATTTTATTTTTTATTCTTTCTTCAAATAGAGAAGTTTTTCCTGTAAGCCTATCCTCTTCCAGACGTTCAAAATGGTTTTTCAGTGTTTCCAGGGATGCAGCCCTGACGAAATCGCTATGAGCTAGTTCTTTAAAGCTTGATTCAAGAACGCATGGCTTATTGTTTTTATTCTGAATTATTTTAAATTTGCCTTGTTCATGCCACATGTTAAATTGCTGCGGTGATATTTTTAGGGCATGGATTACTTCAGCAATGCGGATAAGCCTTTCCTCTTTATTTTTCTCTTTTTTCTTTCCCATTTATTTCACAGAAAATGTTCACGCATTCATCTGGAAATAGAAACTCATAACAATTATTATACCGCTGCCACGTTTGTCATGGAAACCAAGTCTCCAAAGTCCTAAGGGGCTTCTAATACCCCCCGAATGATCCAATAAGAGCCTCTTTTTGTATTATAAGGTTATTTTCACAATGTTATATTGCATGTGCATAATTGTTAAAAGAATTATTTCCCCGTCCGTGTTAGGTTATTAAGTCTGAAATACGGGTTGTAATATACACCTTTTCTGCAATTTTTGGAAGGGAAGAGTTTAGGAGCGAACTTCGAACAGCACTTCTGCAATGGCGTAAAAGGGGGAGTACTTTATGATTTCAAGAAGTTGCGGAGCCTGAAGATGTCGATCGCCTTACCCCTTTCTCCAGGTTTCCCTTTCTTTCCTTACGTAAGAAGTAGCGTCCACGCCTTGCCATGCCGAACAATGTAACCCTCGCAAATGTTTCGTGTCATCTTGATCTCATGGTGCCTTAATGCTATAAAATTTCCATGAAACTAAAAGCAAAAATATCTACAATCTATGAAGATGCCATAGACTTGGCTGCTTTCGCGGGAAGGAGTGAAGAACCCAATCTGGATTTTCGAGATGTACTCAGCGATTTGGAATCAAGTAAGAAAATAGATGATTCTTGTCAAAGAAGGTTAAAAACACAAAGAAGGCGAGATAGGGTCTTGCGGGAAGATCTCACATGAGTGACATAATACTATCTGGTTATATTCCTGGTGCCATTGGGCGAATTGTTGAACTTCATGGCACGTATTATCACAAGCACTGGGGGTTTGACCTTTTTTTTGAGTCGAAGGTGGCCATAGAGCTCTCAGAGTTTCTACGGCGTTTTAATGAAGCCCTCGACGGATTCTGGGTAGCAAGTATCGAAGAAAAAATTGTAGGGGCCATTGCCATCGATGGGATCAACCACGATAACAAGGGGGCTCACCTGAGATGGTTCATCGTAGCACCGGAAAACCAGGGCCAAGGTATCGGTAAGATGTTGATTAAAGAAGCCGTCGAATTTTGCCAAAGGAAAAAGTTTGGTCGAGTCTACCTCTGGACTTTTGTAGGACTCGATCCGGCACGTCATCTTTATGAGAAATTTGGGTTCAGACTTTGTGAAGAATTGGAAGGGAACCAGTGGGGAAGAACAGTCACTGAGCAAAAGTTCGAGCTAATCCTTGGATGATTCTGAAAAAAGTTGCGACTGGGAAATGGAATAGCTTATTAAAACTACAATGAAAGATATCCAGAAACTCACCCCCGGAGAAATCCGCTCCCTCATCCGAAAAGGGAAATGGGATAAACCCACCGCAGGGCTTGCCATGGGTTATGCTCAAGCGAACCTGGTCATCCTTCCACAAAAATATGCTTTTGACTTTCTCCTCTTCTGCCAGAGAAATCCGAAACCCTGTCCTTTGCTCGAAGTCTTGGAGCCGGGAGAATTCAGAACGAAGTTTTTGTCTTCGGACGCAGATGTCAGAACGGATATTCCGCGGTATAACATTTACCGAAGAGGAAAATTGCAGGGTACAGCGAATGAGATCAGAGATCTTTGGAAACCTGACCTGGTTACTTTTCTTCTGGGTTGCAGTTTTTCTTTTGAAGAGGCAATGCTGCGTTCGAAAATCCCGGTCCGCCATATCGAAGAGGATAAAAACGTACCGATGTTCATCACCAGTATCCCTTGTAAATTGGCGGGAATTTTTCATGGCCCAATGGTCGTCACGATGAGGCCCATTGCCCCCGAGAAGATTGCCCGGGCTGTTCAAATCACCTCACGCTATGCTTCGGTGCACGGCGCGCCCATTCATATCGGCGATCCTACAGCGATTGGGATTAAAGATCTCAGAAAACCTGATTTCGGGGATCCGGTAACGGTTAGGAGGGGAGAAATCCCGGTATTCTGGGCTTGCGGTGTGACGCCGCAGGCTGTTGTGATGAAGGCCAAACCCGATCTCTGTATCACCCACACACCCGGCCACATGTTTATTTCAGACCTGCTCAACGAAGAATTAGCTATCCTCTAACAGGCGGATGGAAAAGACAATTGTAGTGATTTCGATGGTCTCTCAAGAAGCCAGTAATTCTTTAAGTGACTTGGTCATTCAGTCATTGCGGATCATAAAATATGATGGAGAGGACCGTTGAGAATTGAAAGATTACTGAGAGAGATTAAGAGAGATGAGTTGATCAAACTCACTCAGGATTTGATCCGAATTCCAAGTGTCAGGAACCCGACGGGGGGAGGCAATGAGGAGAAAGTTGCCTATTTCCTCTCCCGTCTTCTGGAGGAGATGGGACTCGATGTGGTTGTCGAGGAAGTGGAGCCTGGTTCTCCAAATATCATCGCCGTGCTTCAGGGGGAAAGTGATGGTCCCTGCTTGATGTTCGAATGTCATACGGATGTCGTCACGGTAGGCGATGCATCGGAATGGAAATATGGTCCTTACGAAGGAAGGTTGGCGGGGAATCGAATCTACGGGAGAGGGGCTTGTGATACCAAGGGGAATTTGGCAGCGGCCATCAAAGCCGTCCAGGCGATCAGTCAATCAGGCATTCCTTTCAAAGGGAGAATTCTTTTGGGCATCTTGGTCGATGAAGAAGGGATGATGAGCGGAGTAAAGCACTTTATCCGCCAGGGATGGGCCAACGGAGTGAATGGAGCGATCATCTGCGAGCCAGTGGATAATCACCTCTGCATTACACAGAAAGGAGCCCTCCGCGCTGAATTGACCACGGTTGGAAAGATGAGCCATGGGGCCATGCCCTTAGCCGGTTTCAATCCGATTCCTCCGATGCTATCGATCCTGGAAAAATTAAGGCAATTAGAGGAAGAAGAGATTGAACGGCTGGGTAAGGATGATTTTTTAGGATATCCGAGCATCACCCCCACCGTGCTTCAAGCACCCGTGAAAGGGGAGCCACAGCTTAATGTCCTGCCTTCTCAGTGCAGGGCATTGCTCGACATCCGGACCGTTCCAGGTCAGTCTCACGAGGCTTTAAAAAAACAGTTAGAAGACATTGTCAGAGAAGAGGAAAAGTCAATCAACGCCAGCCTCGATGCCGGTCCCCTAAGGGAGATAAGGGAGACTCTTGAAAAAGGGCTTTCCAAAGGGATATCGTTTCAGTCGAAGCTGGATGTTTTTGAAGACCGGCCCTGGACGAAAACGTCCCGGGAAGAATGGATTGTGCAGGCTGTCTCGAAAGCAATCCGGTCCGTCACAAGAGAGGAACCCGCTTACGGAGGTGTCCTCGGTGCCACGGACGGCACCTTTCTCTCTGCCTGGGCTGGAATTCCCATTGTAACGATCGGTGCCGGGAAATGGATGATCCCGCATCAAAAGGACGAATGGGTCTCTGTGGAGGACCTTGAGCTGACGACAAAAATCTATGCTGCAAGCGCTCTTGAGTTCTTAAATCCTTAAGGCGGCAAAGAATGCCAAATGTCAAAGCTCACACGAGCTGATGAACCGAAGGTGAATCAAGTTCCAATGAAGTTCAAAGTGTAACTCAACCCTTTAGGGTTGAACTAAAATCGAGGCTAAAGCCTTGAGTTACAAGCTCTGGCATCCATCTGACATTTGCCTGCCTGCGCGAAGCCCCGCCTTGCGGGACGAAGGCAGGAGTTTTGAAATTTGGATTTATTCTTCTCCTCCTTCTCCTCCTGACTTCGAGCCCCTCTCTTCTTCCATCGCCTCATCCACCATCTGATCGACATCTTCACCCATATCCTCTCCAAGCTCTTTTCCCATCTTTTTCATCCATTTGGCCATGCTCTTTGGATCTTTCTCGTCGATATCGCCCCATTTTGACGGGTCAGCCAGGCTCTCCATTCTGCTTTCTTCCGAACGAACCACTCTTACCCTTGAGAGGACGCGACTCATTTTTTTACTCTTACACCGTTTGCATAGAGGGATGAGGGGCTCATCGGTTTTGATGAACAGAAATTCTGATATCCTGCCACAATCATTGCACCGGTATTCATAGATTGGCATATTGCTTTTTACTCCTGTTCCTAACGATAAAGTGAAAGTAGCCGAGGTTGATGAGGCCGGTAAGAACCAGGGCAAGGAACATCGTTTGAAAGTTGCTTAACTGAAGAACGATTCCCATGATCACCGAGCCCATTCCAGCGCCGAAATCAGAAAGTGCTAAATAGGTCCCTATGGCAGGGCCTCGGGAGGAACCCGCGAGATCAATGGTATAGGCCACAAGGGTAGGATAGAAAAAGGCATTTCCAATGCCCCAGACCACTGCCACGAGGATGAACATCGGAAGCGTGGTGGAGAAGACGAGAATCGTCATGGCAACAATTTGAGCGATGAGACAAGGGAAGATTACCTTTTCTCTCCGGTAAAGATCCATCATCCTTCCGCCCAAGGCGCGGCCGAAGATGAGGGTGAGGGCCATCGCCGCAAAGAAGAGCCCGGGGTTGGCTACCCCGTGCTGGAGAGCATAAAGAGGAAAAAAAGCGGTCAGAGCTCCCCAGATGATGCTACCCATAAAAGCCATGATGGCTGCTGGAAGAGCCTCGCGAGTGATGAAAGGTTGATCATTCGAAGAATCATTTTCCAATGGAACGCCTTGAATCGCTCCCATCTTGAGGGTGATGACCAGGGCGAGCAAGGAGAGGCCAGTGCAGACCAGGAAGAGAATCGTAAAGTCGAAGAGATTCATGATATACATTCCAATGGAAGGGGCAAGAGCGAAAGCGATATTGATGGCCAGATAAAAGTAACTCAGGCTCTGTCCCCGACGGGCATCAGGACTAATCCGGGTGATCAAGGTGAAAGATGCGGTTTGGAAGACGGCCAATCCAATCCCTTGAAAGACTCTCACGATCAAAATGGGCCAGAACGGTTTTGCGAAGAGATAGGCAATGGAAGAGAAGGTGTAGAGGAGAGTCCCCCCCACCATAAACTTTTTTTCCGGAATTTTTAATAGGGCTCTTCCAACAAGAGGCCTGAGGATCAACGAGGAGACGCTGAGCACTCCAACAAGAACGCCGATTCCCACATCCGTTGTTCCCAATCTTGAGAGGTAAATGGGAATCGTAGGGATGAGGATGAAGAAGACGGAAGAAAATGCAAATTGAGCAAAGAAACAGAGAACAAAATCACGGGTGAATATCTTCTGCATCGTTGAATCTCGTCTAAAGTATTTTAATTTTATCGGCTCCTGTTTGTAAAGAGGTTTGGACCTTTTCTCCACACGATCTCAAATTCAGGTTGACACTGACCCAATTTCTATTGATAATCGATTGGACAAAAATAGATAGGAAGGAGGTTTGTTGATGGCAAATCCAGAGAAGGTGATCTTGAAAATTGTCTCGGTAAAGGGGACCTGCGCAGCCGGTCACTCCGTGGGGCAGGAATTTGATCTCAGCAAAGATTTCTTGTTAGGATTGTCGGGAGACCCTCGGGCTATTTGTCCCGCCGCATTTCATGCCGTCTTTCCCTCATGGCGGGTGCTTCGGCATGGAGGAGAATACCCTTGGGAAGAGGATCGAGACAAGACTACTATTGCTTGCCCTGATCCGCTCAATCCCGTGGTGATGGAACTCCGGCGGATTAAGGAGTAGACTTCAACATCAAACTGTACCGAAATTCCAAGGAGGACGAAAGGATATGGAATTTAAAACTCTTCTGTTTGACGTTCAGAACAATGTCGCCCACATTACGCTCAACCGTCCGGATGCAGCCAATTCGATCAATGAAGAGATGGGCAAAGACCTGATGCACGCCGCACTCCGCTGTGACGAAGATCCTGAAATTCGGGCAGTGTTGATCTCCGGGGCAGGGAAGATATTCTCCGGCGGCGGAGATTTGAAGGCCTTCTTGGCCAAGGGCGACCAATTGCCTTACTATGTTAAGGAGATCACCACTTACCTCCACTCCGCCATGTCACGGTTGACGCGGATGGATGCGCCGGTGGTTGCAGCGGTGCATGGGGCCGTCGCAGGAGCCGGAATGAGCATTGCCATTGCCTGCGATATTGTTGTTGCAGCTGAGACGACCCGGTTCATGGTGGCCTACACCCGGGCCGGACTCGTGCCGGATGGCTCTTCAACCTATTTTCTTCCCCGCATGGTTGGCCTTAAGCGCGCCCTGGAGTTGACACTCACCAATCGCGTGTTCTCTGCGAAAGAGGCATTGGAATGGGGTCTCATCACCCGAGTGGTCCCGGATGATGAATTGCTGGCACAGGCAAGGGCCATTGCCCTTCAGCTTGCATCCGGCCCAACACGGGCTTATGGCATATCGAAACGGTTATTACATAGCGGCTGGGCTGAAACACTTGAGACGCAGATGGAGAACGAAAGCCAGGCGATCGCCAATAGCGCTCGTACTGCAGATGCTCGTGAGGGGATCTCAGCCTTTCTTGAGAAACGTCCGCCGAAATATAAAGGAAAATGAACAGAGGGTTTATCTTATTTTTCTGGTTTCTCTGGCTAACCAAAGAAACTAAATAGACCAGATAGACTAGATTAACTAAAGGAGACTCTTGACCTTCTTTGGGCTATCTTTTATAAAATGTTCACCCTGTTAGAAACGATGCGTCGCTGCTTGCAGCGGGTTCAAGTCCCGGAATAATTCCGGGAGAGTTCGATCCCCTGCTGGAATTTCTAACGGGGTGAACCTTCCAAGCCTTGATCTTCCTTTGGAAATGGGGGTCAAAAAAACTTATTTGAGAAAGAAAGGTAATGCATGCAGCGAGAAGTGATCAAAGCGAATGTGGTCGTCTTTATCGCCAGTTTTTGTACGCTGGTGATAGAACTGGTTGCAGGAAGGATCATGGCACCCTATGTCGGGGTTTCCCTTTATACCTGGACAAGCATCATTGGTGTGGTCCTGGCGGGTATCAGCATCGGAGCTTATCTGGGGGGACGGATTGCGGATCGGTACCCCCGGTCCTCTACGCTCGGCTGGCTGCTCTTCCTTTCCGGCCTGGGGGCATTTTCCATTTCGCCCCTCACTAATTTGGTCGGTGGGGCGCAATTTCACACCGCTCTTATGACACGAATCCTTCTGGTCACCACCATCATCTTTTTTCTCCCTTCGTGTCTCCTTGGAATGATCTCTCCGGTCGTGGTTAAATTGACCCTCAACAACCTTGAGAAGACGGGAAATGTCGTCGGAAAGATCTATGCCTTCTCTACTCTTGGCTCCATTCTCGGGACGTTTGCCACAGGATTCTATCTCATCGCTTGGATGGGGACTCGCTCCATCCTTTTGACGATGGGAATCATTCTCGTACTCTCTGCTTTAATCTTTGGAGGTTTCTTCAGGAGCAAAAAAGCCCTTGCCCTATTTTTCCTCTTCCTCTTTCTTTCCGCTCTCCTTCCCTTCATAGGAGTGCAGGTCTATGCGACGGTCACCGCAGAGGAATTGTTCTTTCCTCTTTCTCCTGTCGAATCCATCAAGACATTCTGTCAGTATGCCTTTAAGCCTCCGATAGAAGAGGAGACCTATTTTTTTAAAGAGAGCGATTATTATACGATCAAATTAAAAAAGAGTATCAAGGGAAACAATGGGAATCCCTTGGAGTCTCTCGTCCTCGATCACCTGGTTCATTCTTACGCGGACTTAGACGATCCTCTCTACATCGAATATGAATATATCCGGGTTTATGAAGAGATGGTGAGGTGGCAGGCGATGAAACGAGGAGCTTTTAAGGCGCTCTTTCTGGGCGGGGGAGGATATACCTTTCCCCGTTTTATGGAGGCAAAATATCCCAAGGCAGCCATCCATGTGGTGGAGATCGATCCGGAGATCACCCGGGTCGCGCAGCAATATCTGGGCATTTCAGAGAATACCAAGATTCGCTCCTTCAACGAGGACGGCCGCTGGTTTGTGATGAATTGTAAGGAGAAAGGGACCTACGATTTTATCTTTGGAGATGCCTTCAACGACCTTTCGATTCCTTATCATCTGACCACCAAAGAATTTGCCATGCAACTAAAAGCGCTTCTCAAGCCGGACGGGGTGCTCATGGCGAATGTGATCGATAGTTTCAAAAAAGGGGCCTTCATGCCCTCGTATATTCGGACATTAGAGGAAGTATTTGGAAAAGGGAATGTGGAGCTGCTGACCCTCAGCCCGGATTACGACAAGATCGGGATCAGTACCTGCGTGGTGGTGGCGAGTCCGCAGAGGCTGGATATGGACGATTTCATCCGGACAGCGAAGGGAAAAGAGGCAGAGATGACCGCCCACGTCGTGCCTCAAGATCGATTGCAGGAATATTTGAAAGAGCGTTACTCCGTGATCCTCACCGATGATTATGTCCCCATAGATAATTTGATTGCCCCCATCTTCGAAGAACGGTTTGGATACCGGCAATGAGGATGAATCGATGGATGAGAAAAAAGACTTTGTGATGGTGACCGTGTCCGGGCCGGACCAGCCAGGGATCACCTCTTCTTTCAGCAAAATTCTCGTGGACAACCAGGTCGAGATTGTGGATATCGAACAGGCCTCCCTCCAGGATTTTCTCGGTCTTTCTTTTCTCCTGGATATGAGCGGAGCGAAGCAGTCCAAGGATGGCGTTCTCAAGGACCTTCTCTTTGAGGCCAGCCGTCTTCACCTGACGCTCAATTTCCGGCTCTTCTCCGAGACGGAGATGAAGGCCAGGAATAACAAGAACCTTTTCATCCTCACTTATTTCGGGGATACGAGAGCCCTCGCGGAGCTTTCGAACGTCCTGGCGGAGGAAAATGCGAACATCGAGATGATCAGCAATCTGACCCGTCACTGCGCAAGCTGTGTGGAGCTGACCATCAATGTGAATCAGGTAAAGAACCTCAGCCAGTTGAAAGCAAGAGTGCTCGCTAAAAGCCATGAGCTCAACATCGATCTTGCCCTCCAGAAGATGGAGGCTTACCGGAAAAACAAACGCCTCGTCTTTTTCGACATGGACAGTACCCTGGTGGATATGGAGATCATCGACGAGATGGCCCAGAGGGCCGGGGTTTTTAAAGAGGTCTCGAGAATCACGGAGAAGGCAAGGAGAGGGGATATCGATTTTGAAGAAGCCATCGTCCAGCGCGTGGCGCTTCTCAAGGGGTTGAAAGTGGAAGAGTTAGAGAAGATTCGCAATGAGATGAAACTCTCCGAAGGAGCTGAAGAGTTGGTGGAGACGCTCAAGCGACTTGGCTTCAAGTTAGGCCTGGTGAGCGGAGGATTCGATTACTTTGTCGATTTTTTGAAGGAGCGATTGGGTTTAGATTTTGCCTTCGCCAATCGACTGGAGATTAAGAATGGAGCCCTGACCGGTAAAGTCTTGGGAAAGATTGTGGATAGTACTTACAAGGCAAAGATCGTCAATATGGTTTCGAGCGAGGAAGGAGTGTTTTTAGATCAGACCGTTGCCATTGGCGACGGAGCGAATGACGGGTTGATGCTGGGCCAGGCCGGTCTGGGCATTGCCTATAATGCAAAGGAAAAGCTCGAGCGGGCAGCCAGCATGAGTCTGGGCCGAGCCCGCCTTAAGAATATCCTCTATATCCTGGGCATTTCAGAAGAAGAGATGGGTTCCTGGAATGCCTGCGAACGCCCTCTCTGATGTTGCATCGAAGGCAGAAAGCTTCATTTCATCCGTTGTCCAACGATCCTTGCAGGGACGATCATCGTAAAAAAGGGTAACATGTACAAAGCGGCAAGGGTAGGTGAAAGAGGTCCGAAAAAGTGTGACGAGAAGGCAACGACTAATACATTATTCATGTAGGCAAAAGAGATAGCTCCTGCCAACCGATCCTCGCTTTTCATTCTCCACGTCACCAAAAATCCAACCGTATGATAGATGACCGATAAAACGAAAACCACAAGAATGGTTTCTGCCACAACGACGGGCGTCTCTAAGAAGAAGGATGAGTATTTTGCGAAGACACCGAGGTTGATGCATGCAAACGTCAACAATGATGCCGGAAACTGGAATCTCTCCAATCTTTCCGAGAGGGAAGGATAAAGGTTGCGCAGCAGAATGGCCGCGCCAGCGGGTAGAAATATCACCATCCCTAAAGTCCTGACCATCATCAAGAAAGGGATTTCGATCGTTTGTCCTGCTAAGAGAGAGACCAGAGCCGGAAGGGAGAAAGGGGCGATCAGCGAGGAGACCACCACCATAACCAATACGAGCAAGGTGGAGGCTTGGACAAGGCCCGAGATAAAGGGTGCGACGACCCCGGTGGAAATTCCTGAGAGAAGTAGAACGGGCACGGCGTATTCCGGCCAGAGGACCTGTGCCATAAAGAAAAGACCTGCGGGGATGACGCAAAGCTTAAAAAGGCATAAGATGAAAAGAACAAAAGCTCTCTTTCTTGCCTCTTGAAAGGCTTGAAGAAAGTTGATCCTCAAAAAACTGAAGAACAGCAAGAACATCATGAAGTAGAGAGGGTAGGGCGCAAATATCCTTCCGAATTCCGGAAGACCGATGCCCACCCCCATCGAAGCAAAGACGACCAAGAGAAGAAGAAAATCATTTTTTCGAAACAATTAATCTTCCTTCGTTACCAACTGGATACAAGACACGATCGATCAATCATTTCCTCATATAATACATTATCAGGATCATTTCCCAATAAATTGTCTAAGCCGTGTGACTACCGTGCTTTGTAAAAAAAGGGGATTACCAATCCGGCAATCCCCTTTTCCCTTAGATCGGATTGAAAGGTTTAAATCTATTTCTTGAAAATGGCCTTTGGGATCATGGCATGGATCCCTTTATTCCCGTCCACAATTTGGGTGACCCTTAGGTCCACTGCCATGCTGGCCAAGGCATAGGCGTCATCGGGCGTCAGTCCTTTTGTTTTTACCATAAATTGAATGGCATCTCGTAAGGCAATCTTGACAGCCTCGTTCAGATCCTTGTGAAAGCCCATCGCGATCCAGTGCGTAGCTGTTTCGGCCATGGGCCGTTCGATTTTCATATCCTTACGCACGACAAATTGAAGAACCGCTTCATCCATGGCGGTTTCAATGGCTGTCACGTTGACCTCGCCATCTCCCTGCACGGCATGGGCGTCACCAGTAGAGAAGAGAGCGCCTTTGGCATTGACCGGTAGGTAAAGAATAGTTCCCGCCACCAGTTCCTTATTATCAATATTTCCACCGAAGTAGTCAGGGATCGCTGCAGGTCTTTTTTCTCCTGACTTTGGTGCAACGCCCATTACTCCAAGGAATGGTCTTAGGGGGACAATAATTCCTGGTGTAAAGACAGTCTCCATCTTTTTCAAATCAAGTTTCAAGGTCTTGAATTGCGCGTTTGGAAAATCTTCGGGTAGGCCTCCGATATTCATTCTTCCGGGCAGATGATAATTGACTCCACAATTAATGGGAACCAGTTTCTTTATCCGAACCTCAAGTACATCGCCGGGCTCAGCCCCGTTCACAAAGATAGGCCCGGTGAGGGTATGGGGTCCCACCTTGCGATCAACATAACTTTGCCTCAAGGGAACCAATTCTTCGAAAGTCATCCCGCATCGAAGCTGATTATCCATCAGCATCAGCGTATTCAATACCACTGTATCACCCGATTCAATTGTCAGCACGGGGGGTATGGTACTGTCGAAAAAACCCGTATGAACTGTCTGGGGTGTCGCAACAAGTTTGTGGGTCTTTCCGCGTTGCCCCAGAGCCGGCCCCGAATAGATGAGAAGAGAGATGAACAAAAAGACAATCAGCAAACGGACGGTTCTCATAAGTTGCCTCCTTTAATAAGATTTTATTCCAATTTCTCACTCCTTGCACGGAGTTTGAGTGCATTATATTTTCTAAAAGAAGAAGTGTAAAGAGGAAATTTGGAAGATCTTGACGGAAATAGGAAAATTATTTCGCATTAATGAATGATTATTTCAGAAGTTCTAAGAAATCCTGGCTTGAGACAATCCTAATTCCTTGATATTCCCTTAAATCTTTTAAATGGTCGTCTTTGGAGACAATAAAGTCGGCCTTCACCTTTAATGCGCAAGCTAATACAGGATCGTCTTTCGGGTCTCTTTCAATCACTCTTATCTTAGGCAATTTTCTTATGACTTCTTTTGCGACTACCCTCAGAGTTTCTAAGTATTCCAATGCCTCATCATTGGTGTAATGATACTTCTTACGAATTCGTTCATAGGTCAGGAGGACGAGGCTGGTTTCTTCCAAAATATCTTCTGACAGATAAAGGTGATACCGGTCTCTCCCTCCAAGGAGGACCTTAGCATTAACCCCCTCTTTTTTCAAAAAGGCACTCACCAAAATGCTGGTATCCAGGACGGCTTTGAGCATATCACCTGGACCTAACCGTCCTGATGGCCTCTAAGACGTCACTCTCCATCTCCTTTTCGGAGATTTTGCCATGCCTTTTGCCCACTTTCGTCATAATTTTGTGAAGTCTTTTCCAGGCCTGGTCCTTGTCCACGAGTACTTTAGGTTTCAAGATTACTTTACTTTCCTCCATTTGCACCTCTAGAATGTCCCCTTCTTTAATCTCTAAGACCTCCCGTAATTCTTTCGGCATTGTGATTTGTCCACCTCTTAATACTTTAACAAATGGCATAATGATATCTCCCCTTTGATCTTTTGTATTTTACAAATTATGTATTTCTGTAATTATGATAATAAATTAACGACAGCGTGTCAAGGGGTTTGCATTATCCCTCCTTAGCAAAGGGGGATGCCTACCTGCTGGTAGGCGCGGGGGGATTTGGAACTGGTGTGTGAGACAATTGGTGGTTATTCAGCTTGGTATTCCCGAATTCTTCTTCTCTGGATGATCCAGAGTCGGCCCTCAATTTCTCTTCGAGCGAGTCCGGCAATTAACATATTCACTACGTCGAATAGGTCATCCGGGGTTGGTGAAGGAGGAAGGCGAAGGACAGCGATACCTGGGTAATCCTCAGGCTTAAAGATCAAAGGGTTCCCGAATTCCAGGTCCAACGTGACAAGACACCTTTTCTCTGCTCGGCAAGTTTCCAATAAATTCTTGTCGGTCGCGGAACAGAGGCCTTGTTCTGAAACGGTAAATATGTCATGACCTGCCTGACGAAATAATTCTGCGCCACGAGTTCCCAAATTTTCATCCAACTTTAGCTTCACGCCTCAACCTCTGGAGGGATTTCAACGTAGCGCTCTCGTGCCATTTCTGCCCCGTATGCAATACAGGCGAGGATGTCAGCTTCTTCTAATCCAGGGTACTGTTTAAGGATTTCCTGTGGAGTCATTCCGCTCGCAAGGAAGTCAAGGATGAGGGAAACCCAAATACGATGCCCCCGAATGCATGGCTTCCCAAAGCAAATATTCGGATCGATTGAAATTCTTGAAAGGAGTTCTTTTTTAGTCATTTCAAACCTCCTACATTCTTAACATAATTCTACACCAAATCCAGAAAGGATTAAATGGGCTAAATAGCCTCTAAAACAACGAGATAGAAAGTGCAGAGTGTAGACACCCATTTAATTTTTCTGTGAAGTTGGGAGAGGATTCTTATCAAAATCATCAGGGTTCTCCGAATAAAATATTAACCCCTCACCTCCCGCAAGCTGTATAAATATTGTATGGAAATATTCAATATCTTCTAAGGATTCATTGCCAAAAGAATACGTCGATGTATCATCGAGTGAGTATGAATCATAAAGCAATAAGATCTTTTGCTCCTTAATTGCTCTCTTTTCCAATTTCCGTCTTTTGTCGTTAATAGCTCCTTGTAGAAAATTCTTTACGATTTGCATATTTTGAGGAGAATTAACCCAAGCAGATCTCATTCCAAACGTTGGATAAATTATGTCCATATTTTGATGGACCTTTTTGATTGAGGAAATCCATCTAGTCCGTGAGAAAAAATCTTTTTTATCTGCAGAGTCAAGATGTCGAGTTTCTCTTATGTATTGAAAGTAATGCCTCTTGAGTTCCGAAAGAAAATTCCTATATTTGCTAGTCTTTAACACAGGAAATTTAAACTCAATGAAATATGCACCTCCTAAGATTCCATTTTCTTTTGCTTCGTGTTCTATTTGCTTTACATACCTATCGTGGTAACTTCTGTATTCCCTTTCTAACACCTTCTCTTTATCCATAATAGACTTACAATATATTCTTGCTTCCGTTACTTCCACTGCAAAACGCTTTTTTCCAAATAATGTTAAGAAGTAATCGGGAGGATCATCTTTCACCGGCTCCCAATGAATGTCTTTAGGATCCAAGGTTTTCAATAAAAGCCTTGAAAAACCTTCTCTACAAATTCTTTCACTTTTCCGTTCCATAAATTCCCGCGTTTAATTTTAACTCCTTCATAACTACATTGAGCACACTCCCGATTCGTAGGCATAGACGTAATGCGGATAAACCTCTTCCTGGGCAGGTCCCGGAAATTCCCTATCGCTCATCCTTTGTGGTCTTATTACTTTCCTTGTCCATCGACGATTTGGATCTCCTTCTCTGTCAGACCATACGACTCATAAACCAATCGGTCAATTTGTTGGCCGGTGGCACCAATCTGTCGCTGGATAGAAGTCCTTTCATGTCTTCTATTGCTTATGGGTGTAATTTTCAGCTTTTCGAAAATGATTAATTCTAAAAATTTGGATTGTAAATGATAGTCTTCTTTTGAAACTTACCTAATAGTTCATCGGTCATGCCTTCCAATCCCTTTACATCATCAAATGATTTGAAATAGCCTTTTGAATATCTGCCCATTAATACTGTTTCAGCCATACTTGGCTCAATATCCAAAAATTGAATCAGTTCCGAAAGTGTAGCAAGATTCAAATCGAGTTTTATATGTTCTGGTGCGTCTTTGGTGAGCATTCCTAAAATTCTGTAAGTTGTCCCCTGAGATATTTCTAATCCAGATGGTTTAACAATTGCCTCCAAGTTTGCCAATTTTTCCATACTTTTTACAAGATATCTAAGCTGATTATCTATGGATGTAGAAAGAAGTTCGACGGTTTTAACCAGTTCATCCGGAAACCGTTCTGTATTTCTGTATTCTTCCAAGTTTATTATAAATTTTTCTTTTTGTTTTCTGATACCTTGGAAGTATGAATACTCGACATTGATTGAAAAACGGGCCGGATATTTTACCGTATCCGCGTCTTTACTCAAGTAAAGCTGTGATGGACCAAGCGAAACCACATACTCTTTACCAGGCATTAGTATTTCTATGCCATCCTTGAACAACGAGATTTCTTCTATTTTCCTGGTCCACATATTTTCAACGCTTTTATCAAAAGTAAAATAAACTTTTTCCGCAGGGGTACGGCCAGCATTTCTTATTAATAAGTAAAATCGTTGCCCTCTCAGAGTTATATCCACAATTATGTAGGGTCGCAAATCAATTTCTCTGGTTTTTATTGTTTCTTTCACCAGTCGCCTTGTGAAGACCGCATAACATATCGTTACTACTACTAAAATCGCTGTGGTCCCTGCAACGATCAAATTTGAATACTGATTTAAAATAGGTAGCACGTTTAAATCCCCCTATGAATTACTTTCCACAATTCTGATCTCCTTCTCCATTAATCCATATAACTCATAAACTAGAGAGTCGATTTGGTGGAGAGTGGCGTCGATCTGGCGTTGTATTCGTGTCTTGTCGTCAGGGGTCTTCACATTCGCCAATTGTTTGTGAAGTGATGACATCTTCTCGACCAGCTTCACCATTCTATCATGGTGGGCCTTTTCGTTGGGGTCAGAGAAGTTGATGGGCCGGATTGGTAACTGTTCAATGAATTGTGTGAAGTAACGGAAGAAACCACCACGCATCGCTGTACTGATATTCTTGAGGTAGAAGTCTAGTACTTTGCTGTTCAATAAACCTAGAATGTACTTAGGTGACTCCACCACGCTGCTTTTTAGGATAATGCCGTAGCCGCTTGTGAAGGCATATTCGCCAGCTTCGTCTAACGCGAATGAGGCATGATCTGCAATGTCAGGAACCAATATTTTGCTGGTTTGCATAACGTCAATGTTTTTGGGGTAAATATACGCATACCAATCATCGCCTCGCATCCTTCCACGCTCACGGTTTTCTAAGTAGGTCTTGTTCTCCAAAAGATATGCAAATGTTTTCGGGAAGTTCTCTCGCATCTCCTTTTCCCCAAATAGCTCTGTGCGTCCATTTTTAACCTTATATGGAATAATAACAATTTTCCCTGATGGCAGAATCCGATAAGGCTTGATCTCACGACCTTGCAAAAACAACGACACTGCGCTGTGTTCAAGTTTGATGTCTTGATCAAGTTGCTTGGAGTGAGCGATTATTAAATTTCCAGTTTTCGAAACCAAATCCAAAACATATACCTCATTGGCACTGGTGCGAATACCCTGTGCCATTTTTTCTGCTATATCCACCAACCTCACCGGCATCTTGCTTAATTTTTCGAATAATTCGGCACCTCTCCCAACGGTAAAGTTCCATTCTGAGTGTGTAATCCTTGTAGCTGGAATTTTCCCTTCTGTAGACTCACCATTGATGCGCCAGGCTGTTAGGTCATCCACCTTTATGAAATGGCATTGTTTACTTCCTGTTTTGTCGAGAAATAGAAGACAGGTATAATTTGTTGCTCCTGCAAAGACTTGCTGATCACCAAAATGGACCACTTCGGATAAGTGCTTGCCTTTGGCTAACAAACTTCGTAAAGGTTCGCCATATTGAGAATTGAAGAACTTATGAGGCAAGATAAATCCAAGTCGTCCAGATTTGTCCAACAAGCTCAAGGCACGCTCTACGAAGACCACATATATGTCGTAGTTTCCCTTACTCGCAGAGGTGTAGTGTTCTTTATAGATTTCAACTTCTGATGGTGCCCATTCTTTCATGGTTTGAATGCGAATATATGGCGGATTCCCGATCACTACATCAAAGCCTCCTTGCTTCATGATTTCTGGAAATTCTTTTTCCCAATCAAAGGCGTTGATGCGATAGGTCTCCTCCGAATCGAGGAGATTCATTTGTTTCCCCTGGCAGAAATCGGGACCGATGAGGGAGTTTCCACATTTGATGTTGCTTCCCAGATCAGGCAAGGCTCGCTCTTTGAATAATTTCATCTGCCTCTCAAGAGTATCTTGATTTTCGCCCTCGAGAACTTTGAGGAGCAGACTCAGTTTGGTCACCTCGACTGCTTGAGGATCGATGTCCACACCAAAGATGTTATTCAGGAGAATTCTTTTCTTCTCTTGAATGGTCAGATACCACTGGCCGCCACGGCCCTGATAAATCTCCTTCGTATGCTTCTGATTCCCGTCTTTTTGATACCAATTCAGGTGATAGTCTAACAGATATTGATAAGCCCCTAAGAGGAAAGAACCTGAACCGCAGGCCGGGTCAAGAATACGAAGTGAACTGATCTGTCTTGGGGTTTTACCGTCACAGAGTTTTCCCACTGTATTCTTTACAATGTAATTAACGATATAGGTTGGGGTGTAATAAACTCCACCCGCTTTTCTCACTTCAAGTTTTTCTTCTACCTTTGCCCGATGGCCCTCAGTTAGCCGAATCACCTTTCCAAGAAACTGTTCATAGACATGACCTAAGATATCCGCACCCAGAACAGAGAATTCATAGGGAGATTCAGGATAGTAAAGATTCTTAAAGATGTCCTTTAGCGGTTTGTCGTCTAACTTAAGCTCAGGGGTGAGCCGGTCTGTCTTGAAGTCGAAGAGGCCGGAGTTATATTTGTCATCAGCATGGTAGAAGATTTCTCTGAGACGGCGGTAGGTGTTCGTGCCATTGAGAAGATTCTGGATCTGGCCATAATGCTCAATTCCTCGATCCTCGCACATCCGGAGAAAGATGATACGATCGATGGTTAGCTGAACAGCGAAATTGAGTTCCGGAATTGTGAGTCTCGGGTTTTTCAAGGCGATGTCTTTAGCCAGAGCCTCACGCCAGGACTCTATCTCTCTTAAAAATTCGGCATCGACCTCAGCGGTACCGCGCTTCTGTCTCTCAGATTCTGCAAACTTATCGAATGAACCTTTCAGAACGGATTCTTTCGAGAGGAAGTTATAGATCTCTTCGAAGGAATCGATGTACTGGGTATATGTATAAAGGCGGATTCGGCCGATACTGGGTTTGTCATTGGGCTTCGGTCGGAGGCGACAATCGTAAATGGCCGTCTCTTCAAAGTCTGTCAGGATTGAAATAGGAAGTTTGGCACTCCAGGCATATCTCCTTAATTGATATGCCTGGCTGGTCTGGGTTTTAATATCGATGGAAGGCTTTTTTGTTTCAAGGAAGAATTTCCTGACGCCCCCAACGCGAAAACAGTAATCCGGCGCTTTAGTCGCTCCGGCAATCTTAATCGCATCCTCATGAATGACGTCTTTATATTGTTCCGCATATCCTGCTTTATTGGTCACATCCCAACCCAGGGCTTCAAAGAAGGGATCGATGAATTCTATTCGGAGTTGGGTTTCATTGTAGGCAGGACTCCGGTAGGCCTCGACATTTCGTTCGAAGCGTTCAACAAGGTCGGATATTTGTTCAAGGGGTTCTTTCATGGTCTCTAATCTGTTGATTGCACGAGCGAGCGTTAGGCTAAACCTTCAGCGCCTTTTGCAGGGCTGAGAAGTAAAAAAGATTCTTATTTTTTAGACTGCCCCCTCTCCTTAAGTATTTCCTTGCTAAGAGAAGCACCTCTGATCGATAATCTCAAGCCGGGTTTCCGCAATTTCCCTCTGATCTCCTTTGCCCTTGGAGGCATTGCTTTGTGAAAGAATTCCATCTGAGCTTCGAGCCACCGGAGTTTTTGTTCCACGGGTTTTTTAAGATAAACCTCAATCTGTTCCCTTGTTTTGTAATATAACAAAGGCACCTCTTTGAAATTACCCGTTCGCCTATTTCTCATCCTTCCATTCACCTACGATCTTTTTCAGGTAAAAAACATCAGCCCGATCTTGCGGTCTGTCCGACTTTTCTTTCATTGCAATGAGCTCGTTTATTGGAACAACCGGTATGAAGGTATTTCCAAACTTTATCTTTTTTCTTTGTTTGTACACTGCGTCGAAATCAAAAGGGAGCTTCGTAAAGATATCAATTAGCAAAAAGGGGTTCTTAGGATCATAGAGGCTGAAGACCATCATGCCTTTATCCGTCCTCCATCTCTTTCTTTTCTCCGGCTCAATAAAGTCTTTAAGCTTAACAGGAATCTTTGGCTTCAAACCAAGTTTTTCAGCAACCTCGATAAATTTTAGTAAGTTTCCTTTTCCGAGCTCCAAAACAATGTCCACGTCAGCAGTTGCTCTTTCAATTCCATAAAGATTCACGGCGATACCACCCGCCACCATGTATTTTACGGATGCCTGGTTTAAGGATGAAAATAATGTTTTAAAAAGCTCCATTTATTCAACCCAGGATAGGGGGATCGTCATTAGAGTAATTTGGTATAGGAATTGAGCCTATTATAGTGATTTGAGAGGGAGGTGTAAAGTAGTTGCTTTCACCCCCACCCCTGCCTGCCGGCCCCGGTCCCGCACTATTAATAGACCGAGGGCGGGGCACGCAGGCATCCCATCCCCGTCGAGGGGAGGACAGGGACAGGGCATTTGACAAACCCGGCCAAAAGGGGATAATTTGGGGCGATGAAAGAAATTGTTGAGGTGGCGGTCGGCCTTCCTATCTTCAAGACATTTCACTACCGCATTCCAGAAAAAATGAAAGACTCTCTCCAGGTAGGGATGAGGGTGCTGGTTCCTTTCAAAGGGAGAAAGGTGACTGGCTTCTCAATCGATCTATTGGATCAACCTCCAAAGGGTGTTGAGGAAAAGTTGCTGGAAGTGGAGGATCTCCTTGACGAAGCTCCTCTAATCGTTCCGCCCATGCTTCGTTTTTACCGCTGGATCTCGGATTACTACCTCCATCCATTGGGTGAAGTGATCAAAGCCGGCCTTCCACCAGGGCTTCATCTGAAGAGCGAACTGATCCTGAGCCTTACTGAGAAGGGGATGAATTCTCTCACCCGGGGAGGGTTTGAGCCGATTCAGGAAAAGGTCCTCAAAGAAATCGGAAGATGTGGCAAAGTTCCTCTTAAGAAAATCTTGAAATACTTTCTCGAGGAAGTATCAAAGCCGCAAGTGTTTTCCTGGAAGAGAAGGGGGCTTCTCAACATTGAAAGCGGAGTAGAAGGAAGAGAAATCAAACCAAAATTTGAGAGGGTGGTTCAATACCAAGGAAGTGAGCCAACCCAACGGATCTCAAAAAAGCAGGCAGAGATACTGAGCTGGCTAAAAGAGAAAGGAGAGATGATTTCGTATTCTGAACTGTGCAAGAGGTATAAATCCCCTTTGAAAGCCATCCAATCCCTTCAAAGCCAGGGGCTCGTCTCGGTCTTCAGGAGAGAGGTCTGCCGTGATCTCTCTGTTCGGTCAGAACTAAAACCTTATCCAAAGCCAGAGCTCACTTCCGATCAAGAAAGCATTCTCAGTGAGATCCTGACGGGGATCCGTTCGAGGCGGTTTTCTCCTTTTTTGATTTACGGAGTGACGGGGAGCGGAAAGACAGAGATTTATCTTCGAGCCATTGAACAGGTGTTGGCCCAAGGCCAAGAGGCGATCATTCTTGTTCCCGAGATATCTTTGACCCCGCAACTTCTTTCACGATTCAAGGATCGGTTTGGAGAGAACCTTGCTCTCCTTCACAGCGGGCTTGGAAGGGGAGAGCGTTACGATCAATGGAGGAGGATCTGGAAAGGCGAGGTGAAAATCGCCATGGGGGCTCGGTCTGCCATTTTCGCCCCTTTTAAAAACGTGGGAATCATTATCGCGGATGAAGAGCATGATCCCTCTTATAAACAGGAGGAAAAATTAAAATATCACGCCAGGGACCTGGCTGTGGTGCGGGCCAAGCAGGCTGAGGCGACACTCCTCTTAGGGTCTGCTACTCCTTCTTTAGAATCGTTCTATAACGCTGAGAAAGGAAAGTTTCGTCTTCTCAATCTTCCGGAGAGGATCGAAGGAAAACCCCTTCCAAGGGTGGAAGTGGTAGATGTGAAGAAAGAAGAGGGCCTCCTGTCAGAAAAATTAAAGGCAGCCCTGAAGAAAAATATCGAAGATAAGAAACAGAGTTTACTCTTTCTGAATCGCAGAGGATTTGCTAATTTTATCCTCTGCCCGGATTGCGGTTTCACCTTTAAGTGCCCGAACTGCAGTGTCACACTCACGTATCATCTCAGGGACCGTTCGCTCCAATGCCATTATTGTGATTACCGAATCCCGGCTCCCGGAGACTGTCCGAGGTGTCAAGGGCACTGGCTTCAGGGAATGGGGATTGGAACCGAGCGCCTGGAGCAGGAGATTAAGTCATTATTCCCGGAGACAAGAGTGGAAAGGATGGATCACGACACCACTTCGCGTCGAAGATCTCATCTACAAATTTTAAAAAGGCTCGAATCCGGCAGCACGGACATCCTGGTGGGAACGCAGATGATCGTCAAAGGCCATGACTTTCCGAATGTGACCTTTGTCGGGGTGGTGTCTGCCGATACTTCGCTTCACTTTCCCGACTTTCGGTCGAGTGAGAGAACTTTTCAACTTCTCACCCAGGTGGCAGGAAGGGCAGGAAGAGGGGAGGCTCTTGGGGAGGTGGTGATCCAGACCTACAACCCGGACCATTATAGCATTCTCAAGGCAAAAGACCATGACTATGTCGGCTTTTATCAGGAAGAGATTCAATTCCGAAAAGCCTTGGAATACCCTCCCTTCTCACGGTTGGTCAATTTTAGATTGGTGGGAACGAGTGAAAAAAAGACGAAGGGGCTGGCAGGTGAGATGGGAAAGATCGGACAATCCCTTCTGAAAAAAGGGTATGAAAAAGGGATTGAGATCCTCGGACCCAGCACGGCACCTTTTGCCAAGATGAGGGGGAAGTTCAGGTGGCAGATGCTGGCAAAAGGGAAGAGCCCTCAGTTACTTCACCAATTTGCCAAGGATTTGGCAACTGCGATGGAAGGCCGGATGAAGGGAGTGGGGGTCAGTCTGGATATTGATGTGGACCCTGTTTTCATCCTATAATGGACGCACCTTCAGGGCTTCGCCCAGCTGGAATACTGGAAGCATGGAATACTGGAATGGTGGGTTATTCAATGATCAAATGGCAACGGTCAATAATCGATGATCATTGAGAATTGAAAATCAATTATTGCTCTTTGAAGATTTAAATAACCCATTATTCCATCGTTCCAATATCCCATCATTCCAATTCATTGAGGAGATCACGATGATGGACCGGACACACGGTTATTTCGACAAAGAAAAGGAGATGATGTCGAAGAGAAAAAGAGAGGCCTATTTGAAAGAAAGGCTCTCTGAGATTATTCGTTACGGGTATCGTTATTCGGAGGCGATTCAATCAAGGTTCGATACCACAAGCATCAAGCCTGAGCGGATAAAAAATCTGAAGGACCTGGAAAAACTGCCCATCACCCAAAAAAAGGATTTGGTCACTGCCCAAAAACAGACCCTTCCTTTTGGAGGTTTTGAGGTCGCTCCTAAAAAGGGGATGAGAAGAATCTATATCTCTCCCGGACCGGTGTTCGAACCCGGGGAGTGGAATTACAGGGATACCCGATGGGCTCAGGCACTTTTTGCCTGTGGGATGAGAAAAGGGGATATCGTTTTAAATACTTTCAACTACCACCTTACCCCCTTGGCTTTCATGCTCGACGAATCGCTCAGAATGTTAGGGGCTACTGTGATCCCTGTGGGTCCGGGAAATCTCTCGATGCAGGTCCATCTGATGCGACAACTCCATGTGACCGGCTTCCTGGGAACGCCCAGTTTCCTCATGTCCTTGATAGAGGCCGCAGAGGGTATGTCCCTCGACCTGAAAAGGGATCTTTCCCTGAGGGCCGCCTTTGTCGGGGCAGAAATGTTTCCTGAGTCACTACGGCAAAAGTTGGAAGGGAAGCTTGATATCCTCATCCAGCAGGCCTACGGTACGGTAGATGTGGGCTGTCTTGGATACGAATGTCGGGAGAAGAAAGGGATGCATATCCCGGAGGACGTGATGGTTGAGATCGTTGACACGGAGACGGGAAAGCAATTAGAAACCGGTGCTACGGGAGAAATCGTGGCCACTACCTTCAGCAAGGTCTTTCCGATGATTCGTTTCGCTACCGGAGATCTTTCCTATCTGATCGAGGATCCATGTCCCTGCGGTCGAACTTCTCCTCGCCTGGGAAAGATTCTGGGTCGTACGGATCAAGTGACCAAGGTTTGGGGCATTTTCATCCATCCCTGGCAGGTAGATGAATTGATGTCAAAATTTCCGGGGGTTCTGAATTATCAGATCGTCGTCAATCGGAAAGAGTATCATGACCAGATGACGGTTTATATCGAATTGAAGGAGGAGGTGGCTGACCAGGCCAGCCTGAAAAGAAGGGTGGAAAAGGAAATGGAGGAAGTCCTCAAGGTGCGGGGTGAAGTGGTTTTTACGGTGAGAGGGGGCATTCCGGATCGAGCCAAAAAGATCGATGACCGGAGGATCTGGGAGTAGACCCCGTTAGAAGAACTCGACCCCTTTAACAGGAGGTTCAGGCGGGGCTTTAAATCTTCAAGAAAATTTTGTCTTCATCGCATCGCCGCTGCAAGTCGATAAGAGGCGACCACGGGCACGCGGCTTTCTAACGGGGTAGAAGATGGGAAGCGAGGGAAAGGTCAAGGTAGGGGGTATCATGGCAAGTGGTGGCCTGGCCATCGTCACCATTCTTTCGTTCCCGGACCGACCGGATATACCGGGAATGATCCTCCAGGCGATGGGAAGGCAGAATATCAATATTGAGTTTGTTGTTCACGAGATCGATATCGAAGGCAATGGGAATATGACCTTCTGCATCGATCAGAAGCATTTGGAGGCAGCCATAGAAGTTTTGGAGAGAGTCAAGCCCTTGATCGAGGCAAAAGGGGTTTCATACCATCCCAATGTGGCAACCATCAGCGTTTTCGGTCCTCATTTCAGAGAGAGGCCGATGATCTCCGGGCTGATGTTCAACGCCCTTGGAACGGCAGGGATCAATGTCCTGGCCATCAGTACTTCCATCTCCAGTTGCTCGTGTGTGATTCAAGCAGACCAAATTGAGGATGCCATGAGGGCCCTTCACGAAACCTTTGAAGCGCCCCATCAGATCACGAAGTTTGCACCATGATGGAAGAAATAGAAATTCTAAATCCTAAACACGAAACTCTAAACAAGTAGAAAATCTAAAATACAAAATGACCGAAGCAAAAGCCTTGGATTTTGATATTGGGATTTTGGATTTAGGATTTGAAGCGAATGGAAATTCGCTACTGTGAGATCTGCGGCGCGGTTTTGGATCAGCACTTTTTTGAATTCTGCCAGCAATGCAGAAAATATCTCTGTTTCGATGCCTCCGGGAAAGAAAATGCTTGTGCAAAATCTCACCCCGGCCATACCGGGTATTATTATTGCCCTGCTTGTCTGGACGATCTGTTTCTTTGCAGAAACTGCGGTCAGTACAGGGCAAGGGGAGGACGGTTTCCGATTAAAGATCACATTTGTGAAGAATGTCGGGAAAAACGCTAAGCGCTTGGCGCTATGCGCATAGCAAGGTATTGCGATGGAAAAGGCTCTTGAGAAATTGGCTGAGCAGATCCTTTCTTTTGACGAGGCCTCCTTGGCAAGCCTGAGGGAGAAGTATCGTCTGAGGATTGAACATTTTGACGGAACAAAGGATTGGGAAAAGGCAGTGATCATCTATTGCATCATCAACGCCGTCAGTCTCAAGAATACCCTCTTCAATGAGAATGTGCTGAAGAGGAAGAGAGAGAAGGAAGGAAAGCCGTCGAAGGGCCCTCCCAGTCTAAAACGGGTGAAGTGAAGCCCCCGCCTACAGGGCCGGGCTTTACGGATAGCCGAGACTTTCCCTGCCTACCCTGCCTACCGGTAGGCAGGGGCGGTCAGACAGTCTCGGCGAAAATGCGGCTGCCGGGCAGGAATGTCCGGCCTATCGGATTCTTGAAATCGCTGCATTCATCCCCGGCCACAGGGCGGGGTGCAGCATTTTCGTACAGGAGATATGAGATGAAGATTGAGAAAAAAGCGATTCGACTTGGGGCCGTAGCCGCCGGAGTCTCCTCAGTGGGAAGTTTGTTAAAGGCCAACGCAGTTGATTCGAATATCATGGCATCGGCCAAGGCGATTCTGGTCATTGCCTGTGCTCACAGCCGTGCAGCTTTGGATTCCAAGAACCTTCAGGTCAAGCAGAACGACACCATGGCCACCTATGAAAAGGTGAGAACCATATCCAAAGAACTGGCCATGACCCTGGAGGGCCAAGGATATAGCGCCTTGGCCATCCCCCCTTTCCTCCCCATGGACATGTCTGATGGAAAGTATGGAATGGTCGGTTCTGTTGATCTAAGGAGAGCGGCTGTGGAGGCTGGGATTGGAAGTTATGGAAAGAGTGGCCTGGTCCTTGTAAGAGGATTGGGTCCCCGGGTGAGGTTGGGAGCCGTGATTACTTCCGCGCCCCTCAACCCAACGAAAAAAAGATTCAAATCTCTATGTCCCCCGAAATGTCAGATTTGCCTGTCGGGTTGTCCAGGCAATGCCCTTCTCGGAAAGGGCAAGGTGGACAAACGAGCCTGCGGAAGGGTGATCTTCCAGTTTGGCCTTCGAGGTATGATCAAATTTATTGGAGAGATGATTGAGGCTTCTGCAGAAAAGAAAGCTGAGCTCCTTAAGAGTTATCCCTTCCGGGAACTCTGGCAGACCCTGGCCAGTGGAAACTACTATTTCTGCTTTGAGTGTCAGGCGTTATGCCCCATCGGACTCCATTCTCCCGTTGATTGAAGACAGCCTCTTCTTTTCTCAGAGCGATTCGTTAAGGATTCTGATGAATTAGAATATGTGAAAAGGTCAGCCGCTACCTTAGACCACCGCCGCCGAAGACGCCTCGAAGTCCTTTTCCCATCTTCTGCAGTCAAGATTGTGAAAGGACTTCGCCTTAACCTTCCTGTCTTTCAGCCACCTCGGCCATAGCGATAGTACAGTAAGATTGGCGGTCCGGCATTTCTCTGGATGTCGACTGTCCATCAAACCCCGCCCTGCGGGCGGGGAGCCTCACTATTAGTATCCTAATTTTTTATGCCGCCTACTACACCTAGTGGCTCTGGGCAGAAGAAGGGGATTTTAGGCTTGACAAAAGAGAGTTGAGTATGCTAACATTGTGAAATAAGTTCACAATGAGGTCGGCTGATGAAAGTAAATGAAGCACTAATACACGTCGAACATCCTCCACATCGGGCAGAGGATAAGGAAGCTCTTCTTCCCCCTCCAGGATGGTTAAGTATTGAACTTGAACTTATACCGCAAGAGAGGGTTGAAGCTAACAATAAGACGCCTTTCCGCCTCCCGAATGCTTTCTTTAAGATCCTTCTTATTGCCTTTGCCTTCATTCTCTCCTTTCATCTCCCCCTTTCTCCTGGAATTAACTACCTTCCTCATGGCTTAAAGTACCTGGCACCTGAGTTCCAGGGTAGACAGCACGCGATTCGGGAGATTCTTGGGGTTTTGGAGAGATATCCGACTGGACTTGCCGACGTTACAAAGGAGGAACTTGCCGAGGTGATCTATGACGAGGCCCTTCGCCACAATCAGGACCCCAAATTTATCCTCGCCCTCATTGCAATTGAGAGCGAGTTCAAGAATTGGTCTGTTTCGGAACAGGGAGCTAAAGGTTTGTTGCAGATCATGCCCTACGTGGCAAAATCTGCTTCCCGGGAACTGGGGATTGAATGGAGTGGCGACCGTACCCTGTTTAATCCTTACTTAAATGTAAAGATTGGAATTTATTACCTTTCCCAGCTGATCCTTGACTTTAACGATATCCAAGTCGCCCTCACGGCTTATAACTATGGTCCTACTTATGTCAAGGGGCTGATTGAAAAAAAAGAGAAGATTCCCCACGATTATTACAACAAATTCTTGGCTGTCTATCAGAGTATTTAGTTTGGGATGGCCGAGAATTCCTTTTTGTCCGCTTACCACATTTCCTCTTTAGTCATATTCCCTCCTTAATAGAATTCATCGGCGTTTTGTGTTAGCTTATAATTGGTTCCCACGCCAAGGTACGGAAATGACTTTTATTCCTTCCTACATCCTACTGCATGAAAAAGGGGAGCTTAACCACAGGATCCAACTCCTCAAGGAGTTCCTCAAGGAATGTCGGCTCTGCCCGAGAGAGTGCGGGGTCAACCGCCTGAAGGGAGAGGTTGGAGTATGCCAGGCTGGCACTGAGCTCGTGGTTTCAAGCGCCTTTCCCCATTTTGGTGAGGAATCTCCTCTGGTCGGACGGCACGGCTCAGGGACCATCTTCCTGACCCACTGCAACCTGAGGTGCGTTTTCTGCCAAAATTACGACATCAGCCACCTTGGAAACGGCGAGCGGATTACCTCCTCCGACCTGGCCCGGGTGATGTTGAGGCTCCAGGAGATGGGCTGCCATAACATCAACTTCGTCACCCCTACCCAGTATGTCCCTCAGATTCTGTCTTCCCTCCCCGAAGCAATAGAAAAGGGGCTTCGCATCCCCATCGTCTACAACTGCTCGGGGTATGAGTCGCTGGAGGTGATTCGACTCCTGGAAGGGGTGGTTGATATCTACATGCCTGATGTGAAATACTTCGATGAGAAGTATTCGAAGCGATTCTCGAATGCTCCCGACTACCCCGAGGTAGTCAAGCGAGCTCTCAAGGAGATGCACCGACAGGTTGGAGACCTGACCATGGATTCCAAGGGGGTTGCCGAGAGTGGGCTTTTGATCAGGCATCTGGTGATGCCTAATGGAATGGCTTCTTCAGAGGTAGTTCTCAAATTCATCGCTGAGGAGATTTCTGTTCATTCCTATGTCAACGTCATGGATCAATACCGGCCTGAATACCGGGCCGATGAATATCCTGAGATCAATCGCCGTATCACCCACAAGGAATTTCTGGAAGCGATTCAATGGGCTAAGCGTTTTCACCTCTCTCGAGGTTTCTAAGGTCAGACGGATTGTTCGCTCCTATGAACGGAAAGCTTAAAACGCAGAAGCTTCTCCAAGAGATTCAGTCTCTCAAAAAGAAAATCCGAAGGCTGACCAAAGAGATCGAATCCATCAAAGCCTCTTCTGCAGAAGACCCCTCTCCAGTGGAGAAGATGCTGAGGATGAGGGGGGTAAAGGTCTTCCGGAAAAACCCGACAGAACATCTCTTCTTTCCCGATGATTTTTCCCTTTCCTATAGAAATCGATTCTACGAGAGGATGAAGAAATACTCTTTTCGTCTCGTCCTGAGAGACATGGTCAAGTTTCAGGATGGATTTCGCATCCGGGATTTGACCCATTACTGCTCTTACAAGGTGGCACAAGGATATTGCAGTCTGCTTGTCGAAATGGGGACGATCATAAAGAATGGAAGGGGAAGATATCGGACCCGGGTCTCCCCTCTTTACAGCTTCGGGCCGACATTGGAGTGGTTCATCGCCGAGATGTTCAAAAGGGAATTTGCCTCTCCTGCGATCTACGGGGTCAGCGTGAAGAAGACTCCCTCGGGTGGCGACTATGATGTGATCGCCTCCTGGAACCAGAGACTCGTCTATCTGGAGGTCAAATCCTCCCCTCCAAAGGGAATTGAGCAGAGCGAAATATCGACGTTCTTCTCCAGAATGAACGATATCCTGCCGGACGTGGCCGTCCTCTTTAATGATACGCAATTAAGGATGAAGGATAAGCTGGTTATGATGTTTGAAGAGGAGTTGGAGAGGAGGTACGGAAAGGATTCGAAGACACTCTATCCTGTGGAAAGGTTGATTGAAGAGCTCTTCCATGTCCGAAATCGCATCTTCATTGTCAACAGCAAGAAGGATGTCGTGGCGAATTTTCAGATCTGCCTCAAACACTATCTTCGGCACGGTGTTGAAGGCCCATGAACCCCAAGGTTCCTAAAATCCCAAATTGCAAATTTCAAATTCCAAATAAGCTCCAAGCTCCAAGTTCAAATAACCAAACAGCTTTTGTTTGCAATTTGGGTGATTGGGATTTGTTTGGGATTTGGTGCTTTTCCTCGGTGTGCTCTGCGCCATGGCTTACTGTATTGGGAGCAAAGAAATGAAAAACAAAGAATTGGCCGATCTTTTTGAAAAGATGGCAGACATTTTGGAATTTAAAGGCGAGAATCCCTTTAAGATCAGCGCCTACAGAAAGGCTTCGAGGATCATCGGGGATCTCACGGAAGATATTGAAGCGATCGCCGGGCAAGGAGAACTGAAAGACATCCCGGGGATTGGCGATGGCATGGCTCAGAAGATTGAGGAGTATATTAAAACAGGGAAGATCCCCAAGTTTGAGGAAATCAGAAAAGGGGTGCCGGACGATTTGATCGCCATCATGGATATCCCGGGGATGGGGCCCAAAACCCTTTCAATGCTCTACAAAGAGAAAGGGATCGGTAATCTGTCTCAGTTGGAAAAGGCATTGGAAGAAGGGTCCCTGATGGGCCTTTTTGGGATAGGTGAAAAAAAGATCGAAAACATCCAACGGGGAATTCTGCTCCTGAAACAGAGCCAGGGCAGGATGAATCTGGGAATTGCTTTTCCGGTGGCGAAACGGATTGTGGAAACATTAAGGCAACAGACAGGATCAAAAAAGATTGAATGGGCGGGCTCCCTTCGAAGGATGAAGGAGAATATTGGAGATATCGACATCTTGGCTACTGGCCCGGACAAAGAAAAGATCTTTCAGACATTCACGCATCTCCCGGAAGTGAAAGAGGTCTTAGCCTCTGGAGAGACCAAGGCTTCTGTCATTGTAGAAGGAGAGACACAGGTTGACCTTCGTGTCGTTGAAGAAGATTCCTATGGTGCCGCCCTTCAATATTTCACCGGGTCGAAGGGACACAACATCCATCTCAGAGGAATCGCTAAAGCCAAAGGGATCAAGATCAACGAGTATGGTGTTTTTAAGGGTGCGAAAAAGATCGGTGGAAAGGAAGAGAAGGATGTCTATCGTGTGCTTGGAATGGAGTGGATAGAACCCGAGCTTCGTGAAGACCGCGGGGAGATTGAAGCGGCGCAAGAGGGACGCCTTCCTAAACTGATAGAGGAGTCAGAAGTCAAAGGAGACCTTCATGTCCACTCCAAGTGGAGCGACGGCACCTCTTCGATTGAAGAGATCGCGAAAGCTGCCCAGAAGATGGGCTATCAATATGTGGCAATCTGTGATCACACGAAGTCGCTTAAGATTGCCCATGGCCTTGACGAATGGAGACTGATGAAACAGATGGAGGAGATCGACCGTGTTAATGAAAAGCTGAAAGGATTTCAGATTCTAAAAGGATCAGAGGTCGATATCCTCACCGATGGAAAGTTAGACTTTCCTGAAAAGGTTCTTGGGAAACTCGACATCGTTGTGGGAGCCATTCACAGCGGATTCAAACAGGATAAGGCAAAGATGACGAAAAGGATTGTTCGGGCTTTGGAAAATCCCCACCTCCATATCCTCGCCCATCCTTCCGGCAGACTTTTAGGGGCAAGGGACCCTTACGAAGTTGAGATCGAAGAGTTGATGGAGGCTGCTCGGAAATATGGAAAAGCATTGGAGATCAATGCCTGGTTTGAGCGTCTTGATTTGAATGACATCCATTGCCGGAAAGCAAAAGAGATGGGAATACGGGTCGGGATCGGAACGGACGCTCATCGCCTGGAGCAGATGTGGATGATGAGTTTAGGAGTAGCTGTCGCAAGACGCGGGTGGCTCGAGATGAAAGATGTCCTCAACGCCCTTTCCATCAAAGAAATTCTGAAGTGGTGCCGTGGCAACAGAGGGAAGTGTTGATAAGCGACGTCAAAACGTTCCCAGGCTAATCCTGCGCAGGCAAGGATATCGACGGAATGTAATGACCTACGAAGATGTCACCCTAATAGCCATCCTTACGAGCTTAGAACCCGTGGAAGAGCTGCTTGATCTCCTCAACGTATTCGGGAAAAGGAGCGGGCGTGAAGGAGAGGAAAAAAACAAGAAAAATAAATCCTCCGAGGATCTTTCTCCTCCAATCGAGAGGTGTGATATCATCCATTGGTGGTGGATGCCGAAAGCCAAAGAGGATGATGAGGATCAGGAGGAGGAACCATCCTGGATTGTAGAATACAGTGATAAAAGCCATTACAACAATAGCGATCAGATAAATGACTCGGCTTCTTCTTCCAAAAAGGCCATAAACGATGTGGCCTCCATCGAGCTGTCCGATAGGAAGAAGATTGAGTGCAGTTACAAAAAGTCCGACCCATCCAGCAAATCCGATGGGGTGGAGCATCACCTCGTATTTTTCTGAAACCT
>Ga0315282_10001852_pt1 | contig 39562 bp, 38 predicted proteins | sample YL17G07_20_MG_FD_203693 | JGI IMG/M metagenome (GOLD analysis project Ga0315282, IMG submission 203693) | Sediment microbial communities from Yellowstone Lake, YNP, Wyoming, USA - YL17G07_20 | ecosystem: Environmental > Aquatic > Freshwater > Lake > Sediment | place: USA: Wyoming | collected...
TGTTTACATTTTTTCGGATGTATGATGGGTGGCATCGTTCACCTCTTCAGAGACCTCCATTGAAAACTCGGGCCTCGTTCTGTTTTTTTCACTACAAGCAGTTTCTCCAGCAAAGGATTCGTAAAGGGATAATCCACACGCATGTGTTTCCCTCTGGTTTCCTTCCGTTCCCTCGCTGTCTGGAAGATGATTTCCCCTATCTCTATCATGTTGAGTACTTCAAGACACCGAATTAGCTCATGGGAATTCCTCGCAACCAGGGTCTCATGAGCCTTATCTTTTAACCGAAGCAATGCGGCGAGGCCGGCATTTAAGAGCGTTTCGGATCGGATAAGCCCGGCATAATCCCCCATAATCTGCTGGAGCAGGATATTGGCCTCTTTCCAGGTAGCACCATTTTCCCTACGCCGCAAGGAAGTAAAGACAGACGAATTTTCCTCGATCTGCAATTTCAGTTGCTTTGATTCTCCTTCCCTCCTTGTAGGGGAGCGACCTGCCGCACCCTCGCCTGCTATCCATCCGAACACTGCAGCGCCGGAAATCCCACCGAAAAACTCATCGCCCGCAGCATAAAGACCTTCCACAGAAGTTTCTCCGTCCTCGTTATAGTATACGCCTCCTCTCGGAAACAGTTCATTCTCATAGGTCCAGAACTCTATCGGGTTCTTCCTGATGTCTATTCCATCTGCTTCAAGGGAATTGAGGAAGGATTCGTTCCCTTCGTTCCTTAGCCAGTGAAGCATATACGCCAGCTCTTCGTCAGAGAGGCCGCCGCAATCCATATACACCGGGCCCCTTCCCGACTCCTTATAATCGATGAAAATGTCCTGATAGACATCCACCACAGGGTCTCCGTATTGATTGTCGGGTTTGTCGACAAAGGGTCCCACCGGTTTGCCGCCAGGGTCCTTCAAGACACCTGCCCATGTTGCTTTGCCTGCCCTGGCAAAGTACTTTGGTCCGCAACGAATCAACGGGATTTCCATACTGGCAAGTTCTACTCCTGCCCGATAAGCCATTGCCCTCCCATCTCCGACACATGTGGGGGAAAGTCGGGTGTTGAACATCCATCCAGGGGTTGGGGCCGGATATAACCGCATCACAGAGCCGGTTCCGAGAACTACACTACTGCATCGGATCTCAAGAATCTCGTCTTCATCGGTGTTAATGCCTATGGCGCCACACACTCCTTCTTTATCATACAGGAGGTTATAACACATGGTCCTGTTGATGATTTTGGCTCCCCTTTTCGTGGCCTGTTCGGTCAAAACTTTCTTCTGGTTTTTTCCTGCATAATGGAGATGGGTCAGAAGCTCGCCTGGCAGTGCGTGACCGGCAAACTCGTACTTCCCGTTATATCTCATTGGAATTCCCCAGTTCTCCCATAGTTTCACAATTTCAAATGATCGTTCGAGCCATCTCCTGATGAACGTGCGGTTTCTTATGCCACCCTGCTGTCCACGTTGAAATTCCGTCACGTGCGACTCAATGTCGTTCCCATGAACTTCCGGTATGTAGCACATAAAATGATCGTTCCCGAGCCCTCCGGAACCACTATAGAGGACATTCGACTTCTCCACAATCAACACTCTGGCTTTACATTCGGCTGCACGTATTGCAGCCATTAAACCTGCGATCCCTCCGCCAACGCACAACACGTCTGTGTCAATTCGCTTTTTCCTATAGGCCTTCCTTGTCATGGCTGTTCACCTGATCTCCTGGGGACATCACCAATCTTACAAAATGTGATGTGAGCATTCTTGAACATGTTCCCTATCAACATTGCATGTTCTTCGCGCATCCTCTTCCTACTTGCCCGTAACTGTGTTTAGAATCCACCCCTGAATCCCGCAGCCCTCAGTTCTTCTGCGCGGATTTTCCTTAAATCATGAGGAATCAACGAAGGGATCTGATGTTTGGATGGGCATGAGAATATCATAGCCCAGTCTGTTGTCAAGAGAAAAAAACCTTCCTGTACGCAGGAAGGGACGTTGTGGATTAGTTTGAATTACTAAAATTAACTGCTAATTCGCCCATTAGATTCGCGCCATGACATGATGCGAAATCCCCGAAGCCTCTAACTTGGCCCTCTGGGCATGCCAAAACAATTAAGGTTCATCCCGCAAGATGTTTCAAGGGTAGACTCCCCAATGTGAAATGAGAATAATATCATACCAGTTTACCTAAGAAAGAAACCTCCTGCCCCCTTTGGTAGTTATAGTGGTTAGGTGGTTAGTGATGCCTACTACTGGTTGAGATCGTTCAGGTAACGTTCAATACCTTTTTTCTTAATCAATCTCTCCAACTCGGTCGCCTCGCTCCGGTCTATGCACTCCTGAACTCAAACAAGCTTCCAGGGACCTTCGAATCTCTTCGCCGTTTTTGAAAGCTGATAGGCAGGACTGTTAAGCTGTCGGAGGCGGCGGTCAACATCGCTCGTTTGGCCGCAGTAATGACGACCCGAGCTTCCGCCTTGCAGAGTGGTTACCCACATTGGCAGAATAAAAAAGCCAGGTTCATGCCTGGCCTTGATAAGTTGGCTCCCCGTATTGGACGAATTTCGCAACTTTTTAGTGAGCGGGGAGGGCCCGTCGTAGCCGAGCAAATAAAGCATTGGATGAAATGTGGGTACAAATGGGCGGAAGGGCCTGCAGAGTGAGAATCTGCTTTCGCATCAGAGAAGCAGAGACCCCATCGATCACCACTTTCCACCTCCTATCGATGATTCATGCCAAAGAAAGTTCAGTTTGTTTACCGAGAAGAAAACGGTAAAGAGGTTCTTATGATAGTATATGCTTAGGATGAGAAGTGGTTAGTCGACCGCGGAAGTCATTCGGAGACAGACCTGCGTCAATGGCGTGCTCGTAAAGCGAGATGGCTTTCTCATCTGCTCCCGCCTCCTTAAGCATATCCCCGAGCTTCTCAATGGTCCTTAGGAACCTCTTCCGATGCCTGTCTCGCCAGGGGGCCGATCCAAAATTCATCGTCACCCGCCAGAAACTCACCTCGGTAAAGGTCTATAACAAGCGATCCAAGTTCTTTCACTTCGTCGTCCACAGACTTTAATTGCCGTCTATCTCCCCACAGTTCTGATACCCGCTCTGCCAGACTCTCCAGGACCCTGGTATCAAGCCAGACCGCGCGTGCATTCAGACTCACTCTTCCTTCTTTTACCTCGATCGTCCCCTCGCTTCCAAGAAGCCGACGCAGTCGCGAAAGGGTGGTCTTGAAGGCAATATGGGCGAAGTCCCCATCGGCTTCCTGCCAGATCAGGTCCTCTATCTTCTCCTCGCGGACGTCTCTTCCTCCTAATGAAATTAGCGCTTTGAGGAGGGCAAGAGGCCGCTTCTTGACCTTGCCTGTGAAGCCGAGAGGTTCATCGTTGACCACTATTTCGAAACGACCGAGGGTATGGATACGATACGCCCAAGGCCACTCCCGTAACTTCTCGATGCGTGAGTTGGGAATTAGCGCATGTCTCTTGATCAGTTCCCTAGCATACTCCAATTCTATGCCGTTCGAGAGGGCCTCTGCGCAGAGGCGTGACATCTCATCTGGCTGCCAGAACCAGTAAAGAGTCATTGAGTATCCTTTCTCTCTTCCCATTCGAAAGGCTTTCTGCAGGGCTTCGCGACCTCCATTCATATCATTTTGATCCAGAAGGAGGCCTGCCTGGGTGAGCCGGATCAGGTAAAGTGTATGGGTAATACCCAAGGGTTCAAGCATCTTTTCCGCCCTTTTTAGCTGGTCCGAGGCCTTCTCTCGTTCTCCAAGGCGGCGAAGAATGTAGGCCAAAGTGACCCTGGCATAAGCCTCAACAAAATGAATACCCGCCTCGCGAGAGGTTTTCACCGCATTTTCCGCACAGATAACTGAGGCATTCCTTGGGCATCATCTTTTTCCTTGACACACACATCCGTTTGGCATATCTTGTTTATTGATGTAAGTTTCGAGACAGACGAATAGACTTCTCATATGGAGTTTATCACATGCCGATTCGCGTCATGCATTTTGGTCTAGGGCCTATTGGCGCAGCCGTGCTACGTCAGGTAGCCACACGGAAAGGATTCAAACCAGTCGGCGGAATTGACATCGACCCAGACAAAGTGGGCAAGGATCTGGGCGAGATTGCCGATTTGAACCGAAAGCTCGGGATCAAGGTCTCCGAAGATCCGGTCGCTGGGATCAAGAAAGCCAAACCGGATGTCGTGGTGCTGTGTACGGTAAGCTCTGTTAAAGCCCTTGTTCCTCAGATCGAGACGATCCTAAAGCTGCGCGTCCCGATCGTTTCCACCACGGAAGAGATGTCTTATCCATACTGGTCGAACAGGGGGGTGGCGAAGAGGATTGATGAGATTGCCCAAAAAGCCAAGGTCGCCGTTGTGGGCACTGGCGTGAATCCAGGGTTTACGATGGATGCCCTACCCATCATGCTCACGGCGGTGTGCGAACGGGTGGACTCGGTGCGGGTGGACAGGATCCAAGATGCAAGCTCCAGGCGGCTGCCCTTCCAGAAGAAGATAGGATCGGGACTTACGGTTGAACAGTTCCAGGCGAAGGTCGATGCGGGAACCGTTCGACACGTCGGACTGACCGAATCAATCTCGATGATCGCTGACGCACTGGGCTGGAAGCTGGATCGGATCACGGACACCATCGAACCGAAAATCGCCGAGAGACGAGTGTCCAGTCCGTACTTGACTGTCGAGCCGGGGTTCGTTTGCGGGATCATTCAGGACGGGATGGGATACAAAGGCGGTAAATCTCTGATCACCCTCCACATGGAGGCTTATCTGGGTGCCCTCAAATCATACGATGCCGTGACCATCGAGGGTAATCCGCGCCTGTATTCCAAAGTCGATGGAGGAATACACGGTGACATCGCCACAGCCTCGATTGTCGTCAACACAATTCCAAAGATCATCACTGCACCGCCGGGGCTGCGGACCATGCGCGATATGGTATTACCTTCCTGTTGCGCCGGGAAGTAGGCACATTCTGTCTCTGGGGATCGAATTTCGTCTTCCTTCCGATCCAGAACGTTGATACAACGGACCCGTGAAGCTTCTTAAGGGGAACTACGGTCAACGATTCTTCCACACTTGCTGGATATTCCACCGAGCGTCGGTTCCACTTTCAGATGAAGAATTCTGAGATCGTTCATTACAAAAATCATCGGTGCAGCTTTGGCTGCTGACAAGGGTCACTGCAGATTTTCAAGAGAGTTTATGGGTGTTTCCACCTGTCCTAATTAAATGACAGATTACCGTTCTTTGGAGTCTGACTGCAAAGGGGGACATTATGGAAGAGAAAAATTACGTGAAAGAATATATGAAAAGAACACCAGGCTCAAGAAAACTGTACGAACGGGCCGCGAAGGTAATGCCTGGGGGAATCAGCCATCGAGCCCGTTTCATTGCTCCTTATCCCATCTGTATGAAAAACGCTGACGGGAACAAGATCTGGGATGTGGATGGCAACGAATATATCGATTTATGGATGGGGCATTATGCTCTCATCCTCGGGCATAAGTCAAAGGTGAGCAAGGACGCTTTAAAGGAAGTTACCGATTTGGGAACCCACTGGGGGTGCCTGCACGAATACGAAGTCAAGTTTGGTGAGCTCCTTCAAGAGGTTGTTCCTTGTGCGGAAAGAATGCTTTTCGGAGTTTCTGGAACCGAGGCAACCATGTACGCCGTGAGACTCGCCAGGGGGTTCACAAAGAGATGGGTCATTCTTAAAGTAGTCGGGGGCTGGCATGGGGGCAATAGCGACCTGGCCTGGGCCCTCCATCCGCCTTTTGAGAAACCAGAAAGTGCTGGTATTATCCCAGAACTGGGGAAGTACACAAAATCGATCATTTTGAATGATATGCAGGCAACCCAGAAAGTGATCCAAGAGGTGAAGGACGATCTGGCCGCCGTCATTATCGAGCCCGTGGTCGGAGGAGGCGGGATGATCCCGGCGGACAAGGAATACCTGCAAATGCTGCGACAAGAAACGAGCAAACTGGGAGCTTTGCTCATCTTCGACGAAGTGATCACAGGATTTCGATTGGCCTTGGGTGGAGCCCAGGAATTCTATGGAATCAAGCCGGATCTGGCGACCATGGGGAAAGTCTGCGGTGGAGGAGCCAACTTAGGCATTGTCGCTGGACGTGCCGATGTTTTGTCTCTATGCGACGCCACCATCAAACGGGCAAAGGGAGAGAATGTCATGGTAGGAGGTGGCACGTTCTCCTGCTCACCTTTCACCATGGTTCTCGGATACAAAACCGTGGAATATCTAAAAGACCATCAGCATGAAATCTATCCAAAAATTAACCAAATGGGTCAGAAGATCAGAGAGGGGATGACCGAGATCTTCAAAAAGAATGGAATCGCGGGAAAGACCTTGGGCTTAGGGTCTTTGTGCGGGGCCTACTTCCCTCGCGATCCGAAGACCGTGGTCAAGAATACGAACCAACTGGAAGAGCTTACCGACATGCATAAATTGGAGCATGATTTTCGGATGCGTATGTACAATCATGGAGTCTACGTCATGCATGGGGTAGGAGCAGTCTCCTTCGCTCACGGCGAGAGAGAGGTTCAAGCCATTCTCACTGCCGTGGACAGCGTTGCGCGAGAGATGAAAGCTGAAGCCCATTAGCCCAAGATAAGGCCAAACAGGAAAGAGGGGCTGGACAGAAGCAGACAAGGGATTTTACGCGAGAATCGGAGGCGAAGAGAGATTAGAAAAGGAAGGAGGTGATTTTAAGATCCTAAAAAACGTGGAGGAAGATCTAGGATTTAATTTGAAACCCAGGAAAGGAGGAAAGCTATGAAACGCGGACGTTTTACATTTGGAGTATTGGCTATTCTCGTTTGTTTTCTACTCGTGCCGGCTTTGACTGAAGCCCAGACTTACAAATGGCGGCTCAATCAGGTTTTGCCTCCAGACAGCGACCATGACGTCAGGGCGAAAGCTTTTGCACAGGAGGTGAAAGATCGAACCAACGGCCGGATTGAGATCACCGTTTATTCCGGTGGGGTCCTTGCAGACTGGGTGGAAACAACGGAGATGATCATGAGGGGAGCCATCGATATGGCTCTGGACCCCATTGCTCCAACCTATGACCCCAGACTCAACGTCACGTACTATATCCCTTATGTGGCTGAAACCATGGAAAAGGCTAAAGTGGTATTTGCCAAGGATGGCTTTATGTTCAAGTTGGTGAATGACATCATCGAACCGATGGGCATGAAAGGGTTGGGCATCTATCCCGTTGGGTCTTCAGGCTGCACCTTGAGTAAAATGCCTCCCAGTCCGGGTGACCCTGATGTTCCCAAGAATATGAAGATGAGGGTCATGCCTCTGAAGCTTTGCGAGCTGACCTGGAAGCGTCTGGGTTATCTTCCCACGGCCATCCCCTGGGCCGAAGTCTACCCCGCCTTACAGACTGGAGTGGCCGATGGTCAGATGGGAGGGCCTCCCTATCAGGGCTGGACGGTACGCGAAGTTCAGAAGGTCTGGATCCAGTATAATGACTATTTCGAGATTTACTGGTTCTACATGAACAAGAAGCTATGGGATGGGTTGAGCAAGGGCGACCAGCAAATTCTCTTGGAAGCGGCTGATCGGCAGATTCAAGGGCGTTGGAACGCCGTCAAGGATGAAGACGCCAAATACATCGACGAGATGAAAAAGGCTGGCCTGCAGATTGTCATGCTGAACGATGCAGAATTGAAGAAATGTGCTGAGGTGGTTCGCAAAGATGTGTGGCCGGAGATGGAGAAAATCGTCGGCAAAGTTGTGATGGACAAAGTTTACGAAGCCCTCGGCATGAAAAGGTAATGGATGTCGTTTTTCTTCTGCGGGCAAAAGATCCTTTTTCTGAAGGATTGAAAAAGAGAAGGTGCCAATTCCCAAAGGTCATTGGGAAGAGGTGCCTTCTCTCTTCTTGCTGCCACGGACCACTCTGTCAGGAAATCAGCAAACCCATTGGAGGCGGGAAAAACGATGAAAAGCTTCTTCTGGAAGATCTGGTGGGGGTTAGTCAATGCTCAAAAGGGATTTCTGATCGCGGTGACCTGTTTTCTCGTTATTTTCATCACCGCCGAGGTCATGATGCGCTACGTGATCCACTACCCAGGCATGGAGGTGGAGGAGATCGCTACGTTGATTGCCTTTTGGTTTTATTTTATCGGTGCCGCTTATGGAACGTTTGACCGCAGCCACATCAAGGCCGAAATGCTGCATCTCGTTTTCAAAAGCCCACGAAAAGTGGCGGCTGGCCGGGCGATTTCCACTTTCATTGCCTTATGTCTCTGTGGTCTGATGGTGTATTGGGGGCTGATGTATTTCATTTGGGGGATTACCAAACATGAGAGATCCCGAGTTCTCATGATCCCCATGGTCTTTTCTCAAGCCAGTATTTTTGTCAGCGCTGTCCTTATGTTTTTTTACTTCTTGGCTGAATTGATTGACCGCATATACCAATCTTTAGGGAGAACCCCAATCTTCAAGAAGGAGGAATGACGAATGGAATGGGTACTCGCGGATCTTGCCATCATCGTTGTGTTTCTTGTCGTCGGAGTCCCTATCCCTTTCTGCTTCATGGGTGTGGTTGTCTTCCGGTCTTTGGTTCACGGCTTCGGTTGGGATTTCTTGCTCCCTATGGGATTCTATAAATTAAACTCGATCATCCTTCTCTCCATCCCTATGTTCATTATCTTGGGAACGCTTTTGAATTCCGCCGGAATTGGCATCCGCCTCGTGAACCTGGCCAATGCCATCACAGGCCGATTCCGGGGGGGTCTTGGAGCAGTCTCTGTCGTGGCCTGCGCCATGATTGGAGCCATTGCCGGGACCTGCTCAGCTGCCGTGGCTGTGGTAGGTTCAACGATGATTCCTCGAATGGAGGAGAACGGTTACCCGCGAGGATATTCCTCAGCTCTCATCAGTTGTGCGTCGGTCTTGGGACAACTCATTCCCCCGAGTGTTCCCATGATTCTCTTTGCCTGGGTGACTATGCAATCCGTTGCCGCTTGTTTCTTGTCAACCGTAGGCCCGGGGATCATACTCGTATCTCTTTACTGCCTGATCAATTATATCTATGTCCGAAAGTTTCCGCTCAAAACGCAGAAACAACCCAGCTTTGGTGGATGGATGGGGGGCATTGGACGGTCGCTTCACAAGGCCTCCATCTCCCTCTTGATACCGATCCTGCTCCTTGGCTGTATTCTGGGCGGGATAACGACTCCCACCGAGGCAGCAACGGGTTTGGTTTTGGTCGCCATTTTAGTCGGCTTTTTTGTCTACCGGGAAATGAACATGAAGGAATTTGGTCGCACTCTCGTCATTGCTGGCACCACGAGTGGGGTCATTATTCTGATGGTTTATTTTGTGTCGATTATGAGCCGGATCTATGTCATGCAAAATATTCCTCAGCAGATTATTACGCTGACCAAAGAAATTTCTCCCAATAAGTATGCGATCCTTCTCATGGTCAATGTGATTCTACTTATTCAAGGTATGCTCATGGATGATTTCAGCGGCACCATGATGGCGGCTCCTCTCTTGTTTCCTCTCATGAAGGAATTAGGTGTCCACCCCATCCACTTCGCCGCGATTATGGGAACGAACCTTGGAATGGGAAACATGACTGTCCCCATGGCTCCTATACTCTATTTGGGATGCCGAGTCGGCAACACAACCATTGACAAGGTGATGGTACCCGCAACGGTATTTCTTATCTTTGGCTCTCTCCCGGTTGTGCTTATTACTACGTATTGGCCTGGTCTGTCTCTGTTCTTGCCCCGTCTGATCTTGGGAATCAAGTAAATGGTCCTCTTTAAAACAGAGGCGAAGTCTTTTAAAATTAGATTTAGAAGGAGGCGAGAAGAGGCGGGTAACCGTACCGGGAGAAATCATACCGTTAAGAACAAGGGAAGAAGCCGATATAAAAAGGAGTAGCTACCATGATTGAAATTCGTATCCATGGCCGCGGAGGACAGGGAGCAGTAATGGCATCACAAATACTTATCATGGCTGCGGCTAAGGAAGGGAAAAAAGTTCAGGCGTTTCCTCTCTTTGGGCCTGAACGTAGAGGCGCTCCGGTAGCTGCTTTCGCTCGAGTTGATGACAAGAAAATTTGGATCCACAGTCAAGTTTATGCCCCGGATTGTGTGATTGTCCTCCACCCCATTCTTTACAAGCAGGTGGATGTTACAGCGGGGCTGAAGCCAGGAGGTTGGGTCATCTTGAATAGCTCACAGGCGCCTTCATCTCTTCCATTTCCCGCTCATTTCAAGGTGGCCGTCGTTGATGCCAGTGCCATTGCTATCAACCACAAGCTGGGGTCCCGGAGCGAACCCATCGTGAACACGGCGATTCTTGGTGCCTTTGCTAGGGTGACGGGTATCGTAGGCATTGAAGCTCTGGCCGAAACCATCCGTGAGATGGTTCGGGTCAAAGGGGAAGAGAACGAAGCCGCAGCCCGAGAAGCTTTCGAGACCGTGAAGGTTCGTGAAGGAAGCATTCTTGATCTTAGGATTGAAGAACGAAAAAACTCGACCTATCGACCCCATGTTAAGAGTGGATGAGACAAAACCATTCCACGGGTCGGCCGGACCGTGCCCCGCAAGCCCCGCCCTTTATGGCAGGGTCCCTGCCTGCCGGCAGGCAGGAAGGGGCACAATATAAAATGAAATTGCCTTGCCGGGAAGCCCCGCCGTGTGGGCGGGGAGCTTCACATTTCATCGTTTCGTCATCGCTGAAAAGAAATACACATGGAAGAAAAGATCATCATAAAACATCTTCGAGATGTTCCGATCGTTTCTATCTCTCTCCAACCGGTGCTTTGGAATAAGACGGGAGACTGGAGGAACGTACGCCCCTCTTATGTTGCCCTTCAGGCACCTTGTTCCAAAGCCTGCCCCATCGAGCAGGATATTTCCTTTTACCTTACTTCGATAGCGAACGGAGAAACAGAGAAGGCCTGGGAGAGGATGATGGAGGCAAATCCTTTCCCCTCTATTTGTGGTCGAGTCTGTCATCATCCTTGCGAATCGGATTGTAACCGCAAGGAGTATGATGGGGCCCTCGCCATTAACGCGATGGAGCGCTTCTTAGGGGATTGGGGGATGAAAAATGGAAGATTCGATGGCCGGAAAATGGAGAAGAGAAAAGAGAAAATCGCGATCATCGGATCGGGTCCAGCCGGTTTATCCTGCGCCTACTTTCTGGCTCGGAAGGGTTATGGGATAAAAGTTCTTGAGGCCATGAGTGAGCTGGGAGGAATGCTACGATATGGCATCCCCTCGTACCGTTTACCGAGAAATATTCTCAACAAAGAGATTGAGCGGATTGAATCTCTGGGTGTGGAGTTCGAGACTGGCAAGACCTTTGGGACAGATCTGGGGTGGGAGGATTTGAGGTCGTATGAAGCGATCTTTTTGGCTACGGGTGCACATACGGAGCAGAAGCTGAAGATCCCCGGCGATGAACTTGAGGGGGTATGGCATGGGTTAGCTTTTCTTAAGGAGATCAACTCCGGAAAACGCCTCTTCCCCGGGAAAAAAGTAGTCGTCGTTGGAGGAGGAAACACCGCCATCGACTCCGCGAGGGTCGCCAAGCGGCTGGGAAGCAGAGTGGCCGTCTTATATCGAAGGGCGAAAGAGGGCATGCCAGCGATTTCTGAAGAAGTGGAAGCGGCGAGCCAGGAAGGGATCGAATTTATCTTCAATGCTGTGCCGATCAAGATTCTTGGAAAAGGCGGAAAAGTTCAAACCGTCCACTGTTTGAGAACGAAACCTGGAAAAAAGGACTCGAGTGGAAGGAGGAGGCCCATCCCCATTCAGGGGTCCAATTTCACACTCATGGCCAACGGGTTAATTATGGCCGTAGGAGAAAGGGCCGATCTGTCATTTCTCCCGGAAGGGGTCAAAATCAATAATGGTTTGATTGCCATCGATTCATGGGGAAAGACGAGTCTTCCGGGGATTTTTGCAGGAGGAGATGCAGCCACAGGGGAAGGCTATGTGTCTCAGGCCATTGCCTCTGGCAGAAGAGCGGCTATGGCCATGGATGGTTATGTCCAGGGGAAAGAGATTGAGCCTCCTGAAAGACCCCCAAAAGTCGTGGATTTCAAAAATATCAATCTTGATTACTTTCCACAAATTCCAAGAGCAGACATTGCCACCCTTTCACCGAAAGAACGAGCCAAAGGGTTCCGAGAGGTTCATAAAGGGCTTCTTGAATTGAGGGCAAAGAGGGAGGCTGAGCGCTGCTTCAGTTGTGGGACCTGTATCCACTGCAATGTCTGCCTCATGGTTTGTCCGGATGTAGCCATCTCTTTTAAAGAGAAAGAGCAAGAATATGAGATCAATTACGATTATTGTAAAGGCTGTGGGGTCTGTTTTGTGGAGTGCCCCCGTTCGGTGATCGCCTTGGAGGAAGAGAAATGGAGCGAGTAATTTCTGGAAATGAAGCAGCGGCTTATGGGGCGATGCTTTCAAGGGTACAGGTGATATCCGCCTATCCGATTTCACCCCAGACCCAGATCGTAGAGTGCCTCGCTGATTTTTGTGCCAGCGGCAAGCTGAAGGCTGATTTCATAAAGGTCGAATCCGAGCATTCGGTGATGGCCTGCTTGGTAGGAGCGGCCCACGCCGGGGCACGAACCTTCACAGCCACTTCCGGTCAGGGACTCGCCCTCATGCACGAAGTTCTGCATTGGGCTGCGGCGTCACGGTTGCCTATCGTGATGGTGAATGTGAATCGAGCCATGTCTCCGCCCTGGACCATGTGGTGCGACCAGGGAGACAGTTTTTCCCAGAGGGACACGGGGTGGCTTCAGTTCTATTGCGAGAGTAACCAGGAGGTCCTGGACACCATTATCATGGCCTATCGGATCTCCGAAAAGGTCCTCTTACCGGTGATGGTCTGCCTGGAGGGGTTCTTCCTCTCCCACACCTATGAGCAGGTGGACATCCCGGATATCAAAGAGGTCGATCGGTATCTCCAACCTTACAAGGCCAAATTTAAGCTGGACATCGAGGACCCTCATTCTTTCAACGCCCACTTCTTGCCAGAGATTTATATGGAGCATCGGATGAAGATGCAGCAGTCTATGGAAGAGGCGAAAGGGGTGGCAAAGGAAGTGGATAAGGAATTTGGGCAAGTCTTCGGAAGACGTTATGGCGTCATGGAAGAAGTTTTGACCGAAGATGCGGATATTCTCTTGGTAACCTGTGGGACGATCACCGGCGCTGCCCGGGCCATCGTCGAAGAGTATCGAAACAAGGGCGAGAAAGTTGGGCTTCTGAAGATGAGGATGTTCCGACCCTTCCCCGCAGACGATGTGCGTCAGGTCTTAACGAAGGCGAGGAAAGTGTTGGTGGTCGACCGCAATATTTCCGTGGGAGCCACGGGGATTCTAGCCCAAGAAATCCGTTCTGCTCTCCAGCATCATGGAGAGGGGACTTCGGTCTTTGCTTTTATTACAGGTCTCGGAGGGAGGGACGTGACCCCGGAGAATCTGCAGGAGATGGTTGAATACAGCAGGGGGAAAGAATCCCCGGACGGCGATATCACTTGGATTGGAGCTATGCCATGAAATATGAATTACCTCAAGAGGAATTGATCTACTCAGGACATATCGCTTGCCACGGCTGTGCAGCCGTTTTGGCAATGCGTTATTCTCTTCAGGCTCTTGGGAAGAAAACGATCGTGGTCATCCCAGCCTGCTGCTGGTCTATTCTGGCCAGTCCTTTTCCTTCAACGACTCTGAAGGTCCCTATACTCCACACACTTTTTATGGCAGGGGCTGTGACCGCCGCCGGGGTGAAGAGCGGCTTGAGGGTGCGGGGGATTGAGGACGTGAATGTGATGACATGGGCCGGCGATGGAGGAACCCATGATATTGGCATTCAGTCCCTTTCGGGGTGTGCGGAACGAAACGACGATATCATCTACGCCTGTTATGACAATGAAGCCTACATGAACACCGGCATCCAAAGGAGTTCCGCCACTCCTTACCTGGGCTGGACCACAACGACCCCAGCACCCGCTCTCAAGGAAACTCCCAAAAAGGATATCATGGCCATCATGGCTGCTCACGGCATTCCCTATGCCGCAACGGTCTCCGTCGGGTTTCCCGAAGATTTCCTGGCGAAAATGGGGAAAGCCCAAGAAATGAAAGGATTCCGCTTCATCCACATCCTTTCCTCCTGTCCGCCGGGATGGAAGTTCCCTTCTGAGTTTTCGGTCAAAGTGGCTCGCTTGGCTGTGAATACGAAGATTTTTCCGCTTTACGAAGTTGAAAATGGGAAGAAGTATACAATCACCGTAGAGCCGAAGGACCTCCCTGTGAGTGAATACCTTAAATTACAGGGACGATTCAGCCACCTCACGGCAAAGGATATCGACACGATTCAATCGAGAGTGGATGAGAATTGGAAAGAGCTCAAGACAAGAGCTTCCACCCAGAAGGTCCGTGCAAAAAGGGAAAACGCACACCTTCGCCATTGATTTACGACCACAAATCTGTGCTCAGATATTTAAGCCCCGAATCATTCAACAATACGCCAATCGTCTTGCCTTTACAGGTATCCTGAAGCAATCGCAGCGCTGCCGCAACGTTTGCGCCCGATGAGAATCCGGCAAAGATCCCTTCCTCCCTCGCTAGTCTCCGTACTGTTTGAATCGCTTCTTCGTCCGTCACTTTAAGGTAGCCATCAATGTGCTCGGCCTTCAAAAAATAAAGAGGCGCCATAGCGTAGCCGCCCCCTTGGATACGATGATTGGGGTTGGTGGCCGGTTCACCCGCCAGGATGGCCGCTTCGGCTGGCTCGATGACTTAGCAACGGATTGAAGGATGATACTCCTTGAAGGCTGCCGCGCATCCGGCAAAAGATCCTCCTGTACCCACAAAATCGCAGAAAGCGTCGAGTCTCCCTCCACACTGCCTTATGAATTCTGGGCCGGTGTGAAGGTGATGGGCGCGAAAATTGCCTTCGTGTCGAAACTGATCAGCGCGAAATGCATTCCGCTCTTTGACGATTTTCTGGGCCTTGCGCTCGACGAGTTCCAGATCGCCACCGGACACCTGTCCAGGCTTTGAGCCTGGCAATTGATCGACCAGGACGACTTCGGCACCCAGGGCCGACATCATACGGGCCCGTTCCATCGAGTTTCCTTTGGACATCACGGCCACAAAGGGATACCCCCGGATGCCACAAACAATGGCTAACCCAGTTCCCGTGTTACCGCTCGTCAGCTCGACAACGGTCTGGCCGGGTCTCAGAGTCCCTTGGGCTTCCGCATCCTCGATGATCTGCCGAGCAATCCTATCTTTCTTCGAAAAGCCTGGGTTAAGGTACTCCAGTTTCGCGAGGATGCGACCCTTCAGACCGCGTGTCAGCCGGCTGAGTTCGACAACGGGTGTCTCCCCGATCGCTTCAATCGCCGATGTAAAAACCTCACTTGACCGAGTCATGTGGACACCTCCTTCCGCGCCTAGCACCTTATTTTGCTACTGGGACCATGGAATCTAGTGAACGATAAAAGAAGGTTGTCATGACGAGTAACGTGGTGACGAAGCAATCCCGTGAGATTGCTTCGCTTCACTCGGAATGACAGTCCGTGGGATGTCTACTTATATAATGCGTTCACTATAGTTCGCATTTCATCCCGGCAGCAGGAGACCCCCCGGCTCTTGCCGGGAGGAGGAATGCGTCCCGACGTTAGTCGGGAGATGTCGCCCCACATGGGCGTGGGGTAGGGGACCACGGGCTTCGCCGTGGGGCTCCGTGGGATACGTGTAGCCTCTGAGCGGCTCTCTCCTCGGTTACCCACGACTTTTTACCATAAACCCCTGTGCTTGTAAAGGGACTCCTGACGATGAGGCCGTCAGAAACTGAAAACGAGGCGTTCCATGTTCCGCGCTTGTTGAATCTCCCTGCGCTTCTCGAAAAGAAATCCTATTTCCTCTTCGGGCCGCGTCAAGCAGGTAAAACATCGCTGATCCGCTGTATCCTTCAGGAAGCCAGAGTTTATGACCTCCTCAATACCTCGGTTTACCTGACCCTCAGCCAAGACCCTGGAAAGAGGTGTCAGGTCTGCACTCTTGACAATTCTATTTCAGGGTGAGGGGTCACCCATTTAAAAGGTAGACTTAAAAATTGAGTGTGCGGCGAGTCACTGTTATGGCTAGAGGGGGCACATCTTCATATGTCACGAAATTCAGCCTTCAAGAAAAGGAGTGGAAATGAGTGAACCCTTGACGCGGGACAAATACTTTAATCAAATCGGGGTCTTGAAATATAAGATTGCAGTTGAGCGTGTCTGCTTGTTCACCGTCAATGGCAAATATGGAGAGAGAAGAGCAAGGCCACAATTTAGACTCTCCACAGATGCCGCCCAATTTCCGTTCATTGGCCAAATAGCCCGCGTTCGTATTCCTTAGAATTCTCTCGGAACAAGCTCACTGACATTCTCTTCATGACGAGAATTAAGAACTAAAAAAGGGACCCATTGGTCCCCTTCTTAGTTGTGGCTCCCCGGGCAGGACTCGAACCTGCAACCTAGTGGTTAACAGCCACCCGCTCTACCGATTGAGCTACCGAGGAATTTGATTTCTTCAATATCTCTCTGCCAATCCCTGATTTATAGTACTTTTCTCTTTCTCTGGCTTCCTTTCTTGAGTTGCATGATTCTCGAAATATCAATACGAAGGGCCGTCGACGTTGGGTGGATTTCGTCACCCCCCTGTTGTGAGAGTTGAGACGTTTATCAGGATTTTGGGAAATACCGATATAAAGTCCACCATCTTTAACGCTCCTTAACGCATAGACAAACCACCGATCCATTCCTTTTCAGCCACCCCTGCCTACCGGCAGGCAGGCGCTCTACCGATTGCCTGTCTACCGACAGGTAGAAGCTACCGAGGAATCTATTCAAAAATAATTTACCTAAAAACAATTAAGAAGACAAGTAAAATATCTTTTTAATCGGTCCGCACTTCGGCTTCAGCCATAGGCTCCAATTCCCTCGCGGCATTCTTCTTCTGCCAGGCAAGAATCAGCCCCACCGGACCTGATAGGACATAAGCAAGGACAAAACCAAAGAGCACAATCACGGGCTCCATGACAATCACAATCATGGACAGGACGACAAAGATGAAGATACTAAGGGGCTTCCGCCTGGCCAGGTTAAGTTCTTTGAAGCTGAAGTAGCGAATCGTGGAGACCATCAAGAACGCGAGGACAAAAATCATCCCGAGAACGACGATATCCTTGATCCAGCCTGTCTCGATCAGTCGAAGGTAAAGAAGAATGACCAAGGATACCATTGACGCTGCAGCCGGAATGGGAAGGCCCTTGAAATACTTTGTGTCTCCAACGGCGGCAAGGACATTGAACCGAGCTAATCTCACAGCGCCACAGACCACGAAGAGAAACGCAGCAACCCATCCAAGTCGTCCAAAAGGTCGAAGCGCCCAGCTGAACGCGAGCACGGCTGGAGCAATTCCAAAGGAAACCAGGTCTGCTAAGGAATCATATTGGATCCCGAACTTGCTTGTCGCTCCGGCAAGGCGGGCGACTTTTCCATCGAGAACATCGAAGATGGCAGCCAAAAGGATGGCCACAGCTCCGTAGAAATAGTGCTCCTGAAAAACAGAGATGATGGACCAGAATCCGCAGAAAAGGTTGCCCGTGGTGAAGAGATTCGGGAGGATGTACACCCCTTTTTCCATTTTAATTTTTGGCCTTCGCTTTTTCATGATCGGACCCCGATGATCGACTCTCCTCCTTTGACGTGTTGTCCAGCGCTGACGAGTGGTTTCACCTCGGGAGGGAGGTAGAGGTCGACTCTCGACCCAAAACGGATCAAACCAAAGATTTCTCCTTGTTTTACGGTATCCCCCGTATCGGCGTAGCACACAATCCTGCGTGCGATAAAACCAGCAATCTGAACCAAGAGGATCTTGAAACGGTCCTCCGTCTCGAGAAGCAGGGCATTTTGCTCATTCAGGAGGGATGACTTCTCCCGACTGGCCACAAGAAATCGGCCTGGATGATAGTTCTTCTCAAGAACCCTTCCGGCGACCGGTGCCCGATTGATATGGACATCCAAGACCGACATAAAAATGCTCACCTTCAGCGCTCTCTGTTTCAGGAGTCTGTCCTCAGTACATTCTCCAATGTGAATGATCTTTCCATCCGCCGGCGACAGGATGGCATTGTGTTGTGCGGGGATGTTCCTCCTGGGGTTCCGGAAGAAAAAGGCAATGAACAGAGCCGCCAAGACGGCCAGAGAGGCCAAGGTCCACCATCCCATTCCAAAGGCCAAGATAGCCACCAGCAGGGGCAGGATAAGAAAAGGGATTCCTTCCTTGGCAATAGGCCAATGGCTCTCTGTCATCCGTCCTACTTTTCCTCAAGCCAGCTCATCATGGACCGCAACTTTTCTCCAACCGCAACGATGGGGTGTTCAGCCTCTCTTCTTCTCAGAGCGGTGAAGACTGGACGGCCCGCCATGTTTTCTGAAATCCATTCCCTGGCAAAGGTTCCGTTCTGAATTTCCTCCAGCATTCGTTTCATCTCACGACGCGTTTCTTGGGTAATGATTCGCTTTCCTCGGGTGAGATCACCATATTCTGCTGTATCGCTGACGGAATAGCGCATGAACGGGATGCCCTTCTCATAGATCAGATCCACGATGAGTTTCAACTCGTGGAGACATTCGAAATACGCAATCTCTGGCTGATAGCCTGCCTCAACGAGTGTATCGAACCCTGCCTTGATCAGTTCCGTCACACCTCCACAGAGGACCGCCTGTTCTCCTAAGAGATCGGTCTCTGTTTCCTCCTTAAAGGTCGTTTCGATTACGCCAGAACGCGTGGCGCCCAGTCCCTTCGCATAGGCAAGTGCCGTAGGGAGGGCTTTCTTTGAAGAGTCCTGATAGATGGCTACTAGACAGGGGACACCGCCTCCCTTCTGAAATTCTCTTCGAACCAAATGGCCTGGACCTTTCGGAGCAATCATGACCACATCGATTTCTTTTACAGGCACAATCTGACCGTAATGAATGTTGAATCCATGGGAGAAGAGAAGGGTCTTCCCCTTGGCCAAGTGAGGTCTGACATCGTTTTCATACAGTCTGGCTTGGACATGGTCTTGGGTCAGGATCTGAATCAAATCGGCCTGTTTAGATGCATCTGAGGCCTTAAGCGGTTTGAAGCCGTCCTTCACCGCAAACTGGTAATTCTCTGTTCCCTCTAGTTCGGAAACAATAACCTCCAGGCCGCTATCTCTCAGGTTTTGGGCTTGCGCATGTCCCTGACTTCCATATCCGATGATGGCAATCTTCTTCCCTTTCAACACACCTAGGTCTGCATCCTTGTCGTAATAAATCTTCATCCCCTGCTCCTTTCTCCTCTTAATCTAATAGAACGCGTAGAACGCGGGTTGCTTATCGTGACTCAGGAATCGTGTCGGTAAAGAATAGACCTTAGGAGACCGCCATCCGTGGTTAAGTGGGTTCGGTCATCGCCTTACTTCCCCGAACCATCGCCACATGACCTGTTCTGACCAATTCCTTGATCCCTAACGGTTTTAACAACGCAAGAATGGCGTTAATCTTCTTTTCATCTCCTGTCACCTCAAGGGTATACGTTTTGGCTCCCACGTCAATCACTTTTCCACGAAAGATGTCGGCAACACGGAGCACTTCTTCTCGGTTTTCACGCGAGGCATTGACCTTGATCAGAACCATTTCCCTTTCAACAAAATCCTTATCGATCAGATCGACGACCTTGATAACACTGACCAGTTTGTTGAGTTGTTTGAGAACCTGCTCAATGATCTGATCATCCCCCCGGGTGACGACGGTCATAGTGGAAACATTCGGGTCAAGAGTTTCGGCTACGCAGAGGCTTTCAATATTAAAGCCCCTTCCACTAAAGAGACCCGCAACCCGGGCAAGAACTCCAAATTCATTTTCGACCGACAAGGTAATGACGTGACGCATAAGACTCCAAGTTCAATGTTTGAGGAGCGCTTCGCTTTAGGTTGGAGGATCGAGGCAAAAGATGGACCACCCACTTTCTTGCCTCCACCCTCCGACCTCTAGCCTCCAACGCTATCTCATACCAGCCGCATTTGACTGAGTGGTTCTCCTGCAGGAACCATGGGGTAAACATTCTCCTCCGGATCAATCACAAAATCGATGATGACGGGCTTGGGTTGAGAGAAGGCTTTCTTCAGAGTGGGGATGACCTCTTCATGCTTTGTTGCCCTCAGACCTATCGCGCCATAAGCCTCCGCCAGTTTGATGAAGTCCGGAGAGATCCCTTCCATGCAGGAAGAGGCATAGCGTTTCCCGTAAAAAAACTCCTGCCACTGCCTGACCATCCCAAGATAGCCATTGTTCAATATGGCTACCTTGACGGGGAGCTGATATTGGACAATCGTAGCCAGTTCCTGAGAGTTCATCTGAAAACTGCCGTCACCCGCGATATCGATGACCAAGGAATTCGGGAAGGCGACCTGCGCTCCAATGGCTGCCGGAAATCCGTAGCCCATCGTTCCCAATCCGCCGGAAGTGAGCAGAGTTCTCGGTTTCACAAATGTATAGTACTGAGCGGCCCACATCTGGTTCTGGCCCACTTCTGTTGTGATGATGGCATCCCCTTGCGTCAACTCCCAAATTTTTTCGACGACATACTGAGGCTTGATCTTTTCCCCCAGGCTATACTCCATCTTGTGTACAGACTTCCATTTCTCAATTTGAAGGTGCCACTTCTCAAGCCCTTCTTTGAACGGGTCGATTTCCTCTTTTTCAAGGAGAGCCAGCATCTTCGTGAGGACCCTCTTACAGTCTCCGACAATGGGAAGGTCCACCCTCACATTCTTGCTGATCGAGGTCGGGTCGATATCGATGTGAATGATTTTAGCGTGAGGAGCAAAGGCCTCTATCTTCCCTGTCACGCGGTCGTCGAAGCGGCTTCCGACTGCGATGAGGAGATCCGAATCCATAACGGCCATGTTCGCCCGGTATGTTCCATGCATGCCCAACATTCCCAAGGAAAGACGATGATTTCCTGGAAAACCTCCCAGCCCCATGAGGGTCATCGTCACGGGGATGCCTAGTCTATCAGCAAAGAGGGTTAGCTCTTTCGACGCATTGGACGAGATGATCCCACCCCCCACGTAAAGAACCGGCCGTCGTGATTTCACGATCAACTCCATGGCTCTTTCGATCTGGCCGGGATGGCCGTCGTAGGTGGGCTGATATCCCCGGATGGAAACCTTGTCTGGGTATTTAAACTCTGTCGAATTCACAAGCACATCCTTGGGCACATCAACCAGTACCGGTCCAGGTCTTCCGCTTCTGGCGACGTAAAAAGCCTCTTTGAGGATGCGCCCCAAATCTTTGACGTCTTTTACGAGGTAGTTGTGTTTCGTACAAGGCCGTGTGATTCCCACGATATCCGCTTCTTGAAAGGCATCGTTTCCGATTAAAGGCGTTGCGACCTGACCTGTGAGGACGACCAGGGGAACGGAATCCATGTAAGCCGTTGCGATTCCGGTCACCGTGTTGGTCGCACCCGGACCAGAGGTGGCTAACGCCACGCCCACCTTCCCGGTGGACCGGGCATAGCCATCTGCCGCATGAACGGCTGCCTGCTCATGCCGAACCAGAACTTGACGAAAAGGGGCACTGTGAAGTTCGTCAAAGAGAGGAAGGACTGCTCCTCCGGGGTAGTTGAAGATCGCCTCGACGCCTTCTTTTCGCAATGCCTCAACAATGATCTGCGAACCCGTCTTCTTCATCAATCCAAAATCCTAAGTGGAGCCCCACAGGCTAAGGCCCGTGGCTCCTCCACATGCTTCAGAGGGCGGAACCCTCCGAAGCATACCCTACTACGCTCCTTCAGAGCTTCGAAGGGTGCCCTCTCTGCATTCATCCACGGTCTGAGGGGCCGTAGATTTCTGCGTAGGAGGGCAAACTCAAATTTCAAGGTTGAAGCTCCACGTCCTAAAGAGCGTGGCTTCCCGGTAAGGTACTTTCCTCTTATATTGTGCCCCTTGACCCCGCCGTCAAGGGCGGGGCTTACGGGGCACTCGCCGGTCAAAACAGTCCCGTGATCCCAGATCTGTTGCCTCATCCTCTGTTCTTGTTTTGAACCGCACCCACCCGCTTCGATCTTAGGGTCTCTGCAAGTTAGGAGTCTTGGCGGTTCTGGCTAAGAATTTGCTCCATCCTGTCTTTATAAGCCAGTTTCTTCTTCTTAAGGATCTTGATTTCAACCTCATCCTGAGGAGTCAAATAAGGCTTTTTCTCGTACTCGTCCAGTTGTTTGGCAAGTTCACCGTGGGTGTGCTTTGCTTTTGAGAACTCCTCATTTTCCCTCATTAGTCTTTCGATCAAGATTTCGTCCTTAGTCCCCATTTCCTTTCCTCCGGACCTAAAAAGGCACTAAAACGCAAACAAACAAAAAAGTTAATATAATCAGAGGATTTTGTCAAACAGAATGGGTTTCCTGCCACTTAATTTCAGCTTCTGATGGCCGGACGTAGATGGGCGTAAAGACGGGCAGGTCGAGAAATTCGCCTCTTTGAAGAAGTTCGAGGCCTAGCGTGGCAACGACCGACCCATGAGGAACACAAAGCGGAAGTGCGGGAAAAAGGACTAAAGACGGCAAGGCATTTCGAAAATAGTCTCCGTAAGTTCTTGCGCCGTCACCGATGAAAATCGTCTTCTCTCGTATTTGAGCCACAAGTTCTTCGGGTCGCATGGCTCGATAGGGGGTCAACCGTTTGACACGACTTCCATCTTCATATCGATAGAGAGCGGTGTAAACTTCTGCCTTTCTTGCGTCGAGGATTGGGCAGATCGCATAGGAGGTCGGGGCGATCTGGGCTGCCAGAGTATCCAAGGTCGAGACTCCAACAACAGGCAACCCGGCTGCAAAAGCGAGGCCCTTCACCACACTCACTCCAATCCTTAGGCCCGTGAACGAACCGGGTCCCAGGGAGATGGCGATCCCATTCAGGTCTGTTAGATTGCAGCTCGATTGGTCAAGTACAAGTCCGATCGCCGCGAGTAATCTTTCCGAATGGGTGACGGGGAGGTTCAAAAGGTAGTCCACGATAACTCCTTGATCATCGACCAATCCCACGCCGCCACAGGAGGTGGAGGTGTCGATCCCGAGGATCTTCATATCAGAATTTCAGTCCTCCTGGAGAAAAGATCCGGATGAGATCGTTGTAGAAGGCGAAGAGCATCAGAAGGATGATAAGAATCAAGCCGATCTGTTGAGCGATCTCCATTTTCTTGATGCTGATGGGTCTCCGCAAGATTCCTTCCAGAGCAAGGAAAAGGAAATGGCCCCCATCGAGGATTGGGACCGGGAAGAGGTTAATCACTCCGAGGTTGATACTGAGAATGGCCATGAACAGGACAAAACTCACCAACCCTCTTCGGGCCTGTTCTCCAGCCATTTGAGCGATCAGGATAGGGCCACCGATTGTTTTCGCTGGAATGACCCTCTGAATGAGTTTCACAATGCTCACGACGGTCAGTTCAATGCCTTGCCAGGTCTGAAGGACTCCCGTCCCCACAGCCACCAGGGGGGTCACTTTTCGGATCAAGATCTCCTCGGAAGGAGAAATTCCGATCATGAAAATGGTTTCCTCTTCCCCGAAGAGGTTTTTCACTTTGGAAGCTTGGGGAGTCACCTTCGTTTCTGTGGCGTCATCCTCCCGTTTCAAGAGAAGGGTTAGTTCTTTACCCTTACTGTTGCGAATGATCCTGGAGAGGTCATCCCACGTCGAGACAGCTTCTCCATCAATCGACTGAACGATATCCCCTTTTCGGAGGCCCGCTTGTTCCGCAGGAAGGCCCGTGCTAATGCCTCCGATCTTGGGAGAAAGGTAAGGAATGCCAAAGAAGTTGATGATCGAGAAAAGAACAGCAGCGAAGATGAGATTGGAGAACGGTCCAGCCCCGATAATGAAAGCCCGTTTCCAGATCGGTTGGGTGGAAAAGGAGCGGGAACGATCTTCTTCCTTTACTTCTTCTTCGGGGTTTTCCCCGATCAGTTTCACGAATCCACCCAAAGGGACTGCGGCGACCTGATACTGGGTCTCTCCAATCTTCCGACCCAGGAGTTTGGGGCCAAAGCCCAAAGAAAAGGTGAGAACTCCCACACCCAGCTTCTTGGCCAAGAGAAAATGGCCGAGTTCGTGGATGAAGACGAGAATACCAAGAACGACGATCGCCGAGAGGATGTTAGTACTGATCACAGTTTTTTCCTTTCTAGAATGGTTCTCGAAGTTTCTCTGGCCCAATGGTCCGCCCGCAGGACATCCTCCAGAGTCTGAGCGGGTTTCACGTTATGTTCCTCCATCACCTGCCGGATGAGAAAAGGGATTTTAGTGAACGGAAGCACTCCGTCGAGGAAGGCATTGACCGCGATCTCATTGGCGGCGTTGAGGGCCGCAGGCATCGTTCCTCCAATCTTGATTGCTCGGTAGGCAAGATCGAGGCACGGAAATCTCTCCAGATCCGGAGGCAGGAAGGAGAGACTTCCTTTTTGAAATAGATTCAAACGAGGAAGAGGGAGGTTGAGTCTCTCCGGGAATGCGAGGGCGTATGAGATCGGAATTCTCATATCCGTGATGCCCAATTGCGATACAATGGATCCATCGATGTATTCCACCATGGAGTGAATGACACTCTGTGGATGGATGTGAACGTCTATCTTCTCGACCGGGACATCGAAGAGCCAATGGGCTTCAATCACCTCCAATCCCTTATTCATGAGGGAAGCCGAGTCCACCGTGATCTTTCTTCCCATCTCCCAGTTGGGGTGACGAAGAGCCTCCCCGGCCGTCACCTCCTGGAGTTTTCCAAGAGGAAGGTGAAGGAATGGACCTCCAGATGCCGTAAGAATGATCCGGTGAACATCCTCTTTCCTATGACCGAGCAGGGCCTGGAAGACAGCGCTGTGCTCACTGTCGACAGGAAGGACCTGGATCTGCCGTCGCCTCGCTTCTTCCATCACAATGCCCCCGGCCATCACCAGGGATTCCTTATTAGCCAGAGCGATATTTTTCCCTGCTTTAATGGCTGAAAGAGTAGGAATGAGACCCACTGCACCGACAAGGGCAGAGACGACCAGGTCCACCTCAGGGTGGGTTGCCACCTGGATGAGACCCTCCACACCGTGGATGATGTCGGCTGGGAAAGAAGCCAGTTCTCTTCGAAGGGTTTCAGACAATTCCTTATTAAGAACCGAGACCATCTTCGGCCGAAATTGAAGGATCTGTTGTTTCAAGAGCTGGATATTGACACCGGCAGCCAGGCTCACCACCTTGAACCGCTCTGGAAACTGTTTGACGATGTCCAGGGTGTTGACGCCAATGGAGCCTGTGGAACCCAGGACGGCCAGACGTTTCATGGCGCCTCCTTCACCCAGTAGACAAGAGCGTAGTAAAGAAAGGGAGCCGTGAAGAGGAAACTATCCAGTCGATCGAGCATCCCTCCATGGCCTGGAAGGAGACCCCCTGAGTCTTTCACTTGGGCACTCCGCTTCAACATGGACTCTGTGAAATCTCCCAGTTGACCCAAAAGCCCCATAATGAAGGCCACGAGAATAGCGATGGAAACGTTGAGGTGAGGGATGAAGAGTTCCCTAAAGATCAAAGAGACGAGAACTGATCCCAGAACCGCCCCGGCCAGTCCCTCCACCGTTTTCTTCGGGCTAATCTTTGGATAAAGCTTGTGCCGACCGATCCAGGACCCCACCAGAAATGCCGAGATATCTCCAGCCCAGATCGTGGTGATGAGAAAAAGGATCCACGTTTGGCCTTTGACCAGGTTCCTGATTAAGGAGACGTGAGAGAGAAGGAATCCGACATACAGGATCCCCAAAAGCGTCACTCCCATGTTTGAAATGGCTGAAAGAAGATCGTCCGAGGTGATTATGAAAAAGAAAGAAAGAGAGAGAAGGATGAACACAAAAAAAGGAATGACGATCTTCCCGTCTGCAAAAGCCATCAGAGCCGAGAGCATCAACGCCAGTCCCATTCCCAACGCGTGTTCAATCTTTTTGGACTGAGGAAGGGCAAGTTGATAGAATTCTTTCAAGCCCAAGAACGTGGCACCCAGCACCAGCAAAGGAAGAAGGATCGGTGGCCCATAGACGATGAGAATAATCAATGGAGGCACGATCAAGAGACCTGTCCAGGCTTTCTTTTTTGTGATGTCTCCCATTCTCACCTTCTTTATCTCTTCTCCCGGTAGAAAAAATGCGCCATCTTTTGACCGGGATGTCGCCCCACAGGGGCGGTTCAGTGGGACTACGGACTTACTCGTGGGGCTCCATCTCCGGGAAATCTTAATCTGATCTTTACTGACAGGATGATCGTCGAGCTTTCTTGCTATTTTTCGAGGCCATTCAGTTGCTCACTCGTCATTCCGAACCTTCTTTCCCTCGACTGGTAGTCTGAAATCGCCTTCAGGAGTTCTTCCCGATTGAAATCTGGCCAAAGAGTCTCTGTCACATACAGTTCGGTGTAAGCGATCTGCCAAAGAAGAAAGTTAGAAATCCGAAATTCCCCACTGGTCCGAATCAGAAGATCCGGGTCTGGCATCCCCTGGGTCCAGAGATAGTCAGAGAACTTTTGAAAATTGATTTCCTCTGGAGCCATTTTTCCTTTCTGACAATCGCCAAGAATTCTCTGAACGGCTTGGAGGATCTCGGAGCGGCCCCCATAACTCAGTGCAAGATTGAGGATCATCCCGGTGCGGTCTTCCGTCTTCTTCATCGTCTCTCGCAGAGTTTGCTGAACATCCGAGGGGAGATCCTCCAGCCGACCAATCGCAAGGAGGCGGATATTGTTCTGGAGCATCTCCTCGACCTCTTTCAAAAGATAATCATTGAGTAGGGTCATGAGGGCCGAGACTTCCTCCTTAGGCCTTTTCCAGTTTTCAACGGAAAAGGCATAGAGGGTCAGTATCTTGATCCCGAGTTCCCGGCAGGCTGTGACCACCTCTCGAACAGCGTCGATCCCCTTCATGTGACCACGGATTCGGCTGAGAGACTTCTGCTTGGCCCAGCGACCATTGCCATCCATGATAATGGCGATATGATGTGGAAGTTTATCGTTATCGATCTCCGTCATAAATTCTGCAATCCTTTGGCCGGAAGGTGATCCGCAAGCCCCGCCGTTTAGGCGGAGCCAAGGGGCACAATATAAAATGAAATTACGTTGCCGGGAAGCCTCGCCTGTGTCTTCCTGTTGGCAGACACAGGCGAGGCTTCAGATCAGGCGCACGCAGGAATGTTTTAAAGCTACCACATTGATTTATGATTTTCAATAAAAGGTCAGTAAGTCGGTGAGAGGATGAGGTGAGCGAGGCGAACAGAGGAGAAAGGGGAGGAGACAATAGATCTCTCCTTCCCCTCCTTTCTATTTTTCAACGATGGCCTCCACAGGGCACACCTCAACACACGTTCCACATTCCGTGCATTTTTCTTCGTTAATCACGTAGGGTTCCCCTTCTTCGATGGCCTCGGCAGGGCATTCCTCGGAACAGGTCCCGCAAGCCACACATTCATCGGTAATCACATACGCCACTCGAATCACCTCCTTCGTCTCTAAATTTCCATGATTTCCTTTTCTTTGGCGGCCAAAATGGCATCGGCCTTCTCTATATGCTTGTCTGTCGATGTTTGCACTTTGTCCATCCACTGGTGAAGTTGGTCTTGGGAAATTGTTTTGTTCTTCTCGAATCCCTTGAGCTGATCATTTGCCTCCCTTCGGAGATTTCGGAGGGAAACTTTCGTTGCCTCTCCCATCTTTCTCACCACCTTGACCAGTTCCTTTCTCCGTTCCTCGGTCAACCTGGGGATTGCGATTCGAATAATTTTTCCGTCGTTGGCTGGCGTGAGCCCCAGCTCCGATTTGAGAAGGGCTTTCTCAATCTCTCCGATGATGGTCGTATCCCAAGGCTGAATCGTCATCAGCCTCGCTTCTGGCACCGCCAGCGTGGCCACCTGCTCAAGGGGGGTGGGGGTCCCGTAATAATCGACTCGAATATGATCCAACAGAGCCAAAGAGGCCCGTCCCGTTCTGACTTTCCCCAAATCGGCCTTATAGGTGCTTAGGGTTTTTTCCATCTTGGCTTCGATGTCTTTGATGATGTTCTCGTCCATGGTTTATCCTCTCACTCGGGTGCCCACATTCTCTCCGAGAACCACTCGTTTGATATTCCCCTTCTTTTTGAGATTAAAAACAACGATCGGGATGTGGTGGTCCATGCAAAGGGAGATGGCTGTCGCATCCATCACCTTGAGTTGTTTTTTCAAGATATCCAGGTACGTCAGTTCCTCGTATCTCTTGGCGCGCCTATCCACCATGGGATCGTAGTCATACACCCCTTCGACCTTTGTGCCCTTGAGGATGACGTCCGCCCCAATCTCCATGGCCCGAAGGGACGCTGTGGTATCTGTGGTGAAATAAGGGTTTCCGGTCCCTGCGGCGAAGATGACCAGTCGGTTCTTCTCGAGATGGCGGATGGCTTTCCGACGGATGTAAGGCTCTGCAATCTCACGCATCTCAATAGCCGTCTGAACTCGTGTTTGGACCCCCAGTTTTTCGAGGGAGTCTTGCAAGGCCAGGGCGTTAAGGACGGTGGCAAGCATCCCCATGTAGTCTGCAGAGACACGATCCATTCCCTTTGAACTCGCTGCGATGCCACGAAAGATATTGCCTCCTCCGATGACCACGGCCATTTCCACACCGAGGTTCTTCACCTCTCGGATCTCTCGGGCGATCTGCAGCATCACCTCGGAGTCGATGCCGAAGTTTCCCTCGCCGCTCAAGACCTCTCCGCTGATTTTGAGAAGGATCCTTTTGTATTGGACTTTCTTCATGGGAGGGTAGATTCAGTTTGGTCCGTTCCCCACCGATAGCCAGAATCTAACTCAGGGGCGACGTCGAAGTAAAGCACAAAATTCTTGTGCCCGTTTGTCCGGAGATCTCTCCTGTATTTTAGGAATCTCATTCCCGATGAGGCGGAGGATCGACCCCAAAGACAGATCAGGCCTCTGCGGGTTTGGAGGCTAATCCTTCACCCAGTTGGAATCGCGCAAATCGGCGGATGGCGATGTTCTCCCCCAGCTTGGCGATCAGAGAATCGAGAACTTCCTTGACGGTGACATCGGGATCTTTGATGTAGGTCTGCTCGAGAAGACAGACTTCCGCAAAGAACCTCTCCAGCTTTCCTTCAATAATCTTCTCAATCACTTTCTCAGGTTTTTTCGCGTCCTGGGCCTGAATTCGATAGATCCCTTTCTCCCTTTCCACCACCGAAGGAGGGACCTGGTCCCTGCTGACGTATTGAGGGCTGGTGGCCGCAATGTGCATGGCCATGTTTTTTACAAAGGCCTGAAAATCTTCTGTCCTCGCGACGAAGTCGGTCTCACAGTTAATTTCAACCAGGACTCCAATCTTCCCCCCGGCATGGATATAGGAAGAAACCAGTCCTTCCGTCGCGATTCGTCCTGCCCGCTTGGCCGCCGCCGCAAGTCCTTTTCGTCTGAGGTAGTCAATGGCTCCCTCCATGTTTCCCTTGGACTCTTGGAGCGCGGTCTTGCAATCCATCACTCCAGCTCCAGTTCTCTGCCTTAAGTCCTTGATGAGTTCGCTTGAAATCTCCATTCCCGCCTACCCCTCCTCTATGTTATCCGTAGCTTCATCCACTTGAATCTCTCCCGAAAGTTCGGGTGGGGCGGATGCTGCCATCGCCTTCTCTTCTTTGACTCTCTCAACCTGAAGCTGCTTTTCATAGGTTTGTCTTCCTTCCAAAGCCGCGTCGGCAATTTTGGAGGAGATGAGTCGAATCGCCCGAATGGCATCGTCGTTTCCCGGGATCACATAGTCCACATCTTCGGGATTGCAGTTCGTGTCTACAATACCGATAGAGGGGATTCCTAATTTTCGCGCTTCGTTGATGGCGATCTTCTCCTTCTTGGGATCAACGACGAAAACGGCTGCAGGAAGGTGGTCCATATTCTTAATCCCGCCTAAGGTTTTCTCTAATCGGGATCGTTCTTTTTCCAATTGGAGGATCTCCTTCTTTGGAAGAAGATTGTAGATCTCTTCGTTCTTCATGGCTTCGAGCTTTTTTAACCGGTCAATCGAGTGCCGGATCGTCTGAAAATTGGTCAGCATTCCGCCCAACCAACGCTGGTTGACGTAAAACATGCTACAGCGGGATGCTTCCTCGGAGATGGACTCTTGTGCCTGTTTTTTCGTCCCCACAAAGAGGACATACTCGCCCTTGGAGGTGATGTCTCGGATGTATTGGAACGCCTCTTTGAAAAACTGAACAGTCTTCTGGAGGTCGATAATGTAAATGCCGTTTCGTGCTCCAAAAATATAGGGTTTCATTCTCGGGTCCCACCGTTTCGTTTCGTGGCCGAAATGAACCCCAGCCTCCAAGAGCTCTTTCATCGTTACTTCTGCCATTGATCCCTCCGTTTCCTTTTAGATTTGTTTATCTCATTTATGTATAAAACAAAATAAATTGCTAACATATGAACACTGAATTTGCAAGAGAAAAATGCCAGGGATGGGTGCCTTCTTAACAGCTACTTAGGCTACGGGAGGATCCCCGACCAAGATCTAAACAAAGTTCAAGTTTCAATTTTCTAATATCCAGAAATATCATTGGGATCAATGAGTTAAGAGGTGTTGGCAGGTCTAGAGATTGGATGAGTTTCCAGTATTCCCTGCCAAGCTTTTTTTCGAATGGCCTTAGACTTATTGACGTAAGTCAAGGGAAGATTGGCATTGTCGGGTTATTCTTTCGTTAGGAGAACATACCTACACCTTGGAGGTTTGGGATGAGATGCCCAGGTCAAGACATGAGGTTTTGGAAGGCAGGAGATATTTTCGACACCCAGTGCCCTAAATGCGGGAGAAAGGTTGAGTTTTTCAAGGATGAAGTCAGGCGCAGATGCGGGTGTGGGCATGAGGTTGTCAATCCCAAGATGGACCTCGGATGTGCTGCCTGGTGTCAGTACGCCGAGCAGTGTGTCGGGGTCGTTCCGGAAGAGATGAAGGCGAGGCAAAGGACAGAAGAGAAAGATCTCCTGAGAGAGCGGATCTCATTGGAAATGAAGAAATTCTGGGGAACCCATTATCAACGAGTCAATCATGCGCTCAAAGTCGCTCGGTATGCAGAAAAAATTTTAAGGATGGAAGGTGGAAACCCGCTGGTGGTCATAGGGGCAGCCTATCTTCACGACTTGGATAGACACGAAGCTGAGATTGAAGGCCGGAACAGGCCTGAACATGGGAAAAGAGAGGGGCTTGCGATGGTTAGGGAGATTCTCGAGCGTCTAGCTGTGGAGAAAGAAGCAATCTTGGAGATCGTCGACGTCATCCACCGCCTTCATAGCCCAAGAGATGAAGAATCGCTCAATTTCCAAATTCTTTATGAAGCCGATTGGCTCGCTACGATGGAGGAGCGAGAGAACACGGAAGACCAGCGTGAATTGGAGGAGAGGATTCAGAGCCACTTCAAGACAACGACGGGCCGCCAATTGTTGCGGGGATTCTTCTCGGGATCATGAAACCAGAGAGAGGGTGGTTGCCATGAGGGTAGACGGTTTCTTTCTCTCGGTGAACGTAGACTCTAAAATCTCCGCTGAGGACATCTGTTTTTCTTTGAAATCACTCCACTTAAAGTGTGATACTAACTTTTTCTTTGCGAAGAAAAAGATCCTGTCTTTTTTCTTGTAAATCCACACCGAGTGTAAGGTTTCTCCTTCAGAATCGTCGTCATCCACCTTCAGTGATCCACGTTTGTAGCAGCCCTCAATTTGGTCGAGATTGATCTCGATTTCGGGAGAACCCCATTCCTTCAAAAAGACATCTTGGCAAATTCCAGCTAGCATCAGGTGGCGGCGTGGCGATGCAAGGCTGGGTTGGCTTCTGAAATAACTCGAAATATTCCTGAGAACTGGGTTCTTCACTTCTCTTGAATCTGGTTCAACGTTTGGATCGTCTTCTCTCATCAAATCAACCTGTTAGCAAGCGATACCTTGCGCCCCTATCGAGCTCTGTCCAACAAACCCACCATAGAAAAAAGTTACGTCCTGTCACGAATTTTGTCATGCCACCGGGGCGAATAGCGTCTAAATCTTAGCTTTGATAGATCTGTAAACTTCGAATAAGTGGTGAAAAATTAAAGATAATTGTTGCGTGAGACAAAACAAGCTGTCACCTATGTTACTTTTATTAAGTGCAATGCGCGTGCCAGCCTAGATAGCTAATTTCCTTAATAAAGCCGGTGTAGCTCAAGAAAATCGCTTGGTTTGTTTCGAAGAACATAGCGGCGGTTTTTGGCGTTGCGTGACGCTTTGAATACATAATGAAATGACGAAAAATGCGAGATGACGTCAAGATTTGCAGAGTGTACAGATCCCCGTCATCCTGAAGCCAATTACAAAGAGCCCGAATTTCAGTGAGTTATGAACTTGAAAAGAGCTGGCGTGAGAATTGCAGAAGAACACCTCGATTCTTATGCCGGTGATCATGAGCCGTTGCCCCCATTTTATCACCCTTTTTCCGAGTCAATTCCTTTGGAACGGTGTTGACTCGGTCGATAGCTTCATTCACAGGGCTCGTGGAGAGTCGTGCTTGACAAGTTGTCCCTTGAATCACTTGGGAAATCATGTCCCACAGAGAACAGATCTTGCGGCGACCTTTTCATGGATTTGTTGAAGGAAAAATCAGTGGACAGAAAAAGGAGGTACTTATGGTTTTCTCACGTTCTTGGAAGTTGGCTTACCTGAAACGGGTTGTGCTTCCGGTCCTGATTTTGTTGCTGGCTAGTGGTCTCCTATTGGGATCTCCGTCGCGTGGCACGGCACAAGACCAGCGGGAGTCCTACCGAGACGAAATCGATGAAATCAACGCAGCCATTGCGAGAGAGGGGGCAGAATGGGTCGCAGGCGAGACCTCTCTGTCGAGGCTATCGCACGCCGAGAGACAGAGCCGGTTAGGATTACTCCCTCCGGTCATCATGGAAGGAGAATTACTCATCGAGCAGTTCACGCCCAGGGCGTTGCCCTCTCATATCGACTGGAGGGATAACGGCGGAAACTACGTGACTCCTGTTCGAGATCAGAAGAGTTGCGGGAGTTGCTGGGCCTTTGCAACCACCGCGGCTCTCGAATCAGTGACATTAAGAACACTGGGAACGCCGGGTGTCGATCTCAATCTCGCTGAACAAGTTCTTCTGTCCTGTAGCGGAGCTGGAAATTGCCAACAGGGAGGGAGCATTGGTTCTGCGTCCGCGTATATTAGAGATACCGGCTTGCCTTTGGAAAGCTGCTATGCCTATACAGGGGCAAATGGGACCTGTTCGAGTGCCTGTTCAAACTGGCAGGCTTCGAGCTATAAGATAACAAGTTACTCCTACGTCACATCCACATCTCCAACGGTTGAGACTCTTAAAAACGCTCTTTACAGTTATGGACCCCTCGTCACGACGATGCAGGTTTATTCAGACTTTGACAGCTATGAGAGCGGCATCTATTCCTATGTCACAGGATATTATCGAGGCGGCCATGCGATTCTCCTCGTCGGCTACGATGACGCTGGGCAGTATTTTATCTGCAAAAACAGCTGGGGCACCTGGTGGGGGGATTCCGGATTTTTCAAAATTGCCTATTCGCAGATCAACAGTGTTGTCAACTTTGGAGATTATACGATCGCTTATGACGATGCGATTCCTCCCGACACAGAGACAGAGACGGTCTCTCAGCCGACGACCCTATCAGGTTCCACGTCAGGAACGCCGGGCACCTCCTACACCTACACAACAGGCGGTTCCACATCGAGCGAAGGAGACTACGTGCAGTACTCCTTTGATTGGGGCGACGGAACCAATTCAGGATGGCTCGCAGTGGGGACGGTGAGTGCCCAGAAATCTTGGAGCTCTTCGGGAAGTTACGCCGTGAAAGCCCACGCGAGATGTTCCCTTCATCCTACGGTCGTCTCTTCCTGGACGAATTCTCTGAACGTTGGGATCGGATGCCCTGTGCCGGGAACCCCTTCGAATCCCTCTCCATCGAATGGAGGGACGGGTGTCACCACGAGCGTAACGTTGGGTTGGACAGCCTGTGCGAATACCAACTCCTATGATGTCTACCTTGGAACGTCGAGCACTCTATCGCTTGTGACCAACACGACGAACACGAATTATGGGGTCTCCGGACTTTCCGGCAGCACGACTTATTACTGGAAGATCGTGGCCAAGAACACGTGCGGAGGGAATACTCCTGGATCCGTTTGGAGCTTCACGACGACTGCTGAAACGATTACAACACCGAGTGTTCCCAGTGGTGAAACGATGGGTTCGGTCGGCTCGGGGTATACGTATCAAACGGGAGGATCTACCTCGAGTTTCGATCACTCGATCCAATATCTTTTCGATTGGGGAGACGGAACCAATTCGGGATGGCTGGCGGTGGGCACGACCAGCGCCTCGAAGTCTTGGGCTGCTTCTGGAACATACTCTGTGAGAGCCATGGCCAGGTGTTCCACCCATCAGTCGACGACCTCTTCCTGGTCATCGGCCAAGAGTGTGTCGATCAGTGGGGGGGGGGAGGTCACGGTCGTTAAGGTTCTCTCTCCGAATGGAGGAGAAACCATTACAGCAGGCTCCACCTATACTGTGAGATGGGAAGCACCTTCAAACACAGTCAAATTCAGGTTGTATTATTCAATCAACAAAGGCTTGAGCTGGAAGAGCATCACCGCAGCCTACGTAACCGGCAAATCGTATGACTGGCGTGTTCCGACCCTCAGCAGTTCGAAGAAGGACTGCCTGATCAAGGTCAATGGATACGATGTAAACAACAGGCTGGTCAGTTATGACCGTTCAGATCAGCCATTTAGGATAGAGGTCGTAAGGTCGAAATCACGGGAATTGCCGCAGCTCCGGGTGGAACATTTCGAGTGAGCTGGACGATCTCCGAGGTAAGAAATCCTGTGGCCAGAGCAAGGGTCTACTTCGCCAAGAATGGAGGAACAACCATACCCCAGTAATCACGGGCTAAACATGTCCAGTGCACTCAAGGGCTCACTCGAATGGTTTTCGGATTACGTGTGATGCTTGCTCAGGGTGAGCCCTTGTTCCCCCCCTTACATTCCTTCCAAATTCCGTCAAGCGCAAGAAATGTCAGTAAACCCTTCTGTCTGTTGACAATCTGCGTCACTTTTGACCAGTGGCTGTCAAATCCTATAGTTTCTCAAAAAAATTACCTTGTCTTTTTAATAGGTTACAAAGCCTGTGAAAATTGTGGAAAATTGGCAACAAAATTGCAGAAAATGAAAGAAAATCGGAGTCATTCCATACCAGAGGAAGGGAAGATGAAAGAAAGACTGAGGAAGAGATTATTGGCAAACTGGTACCTGGCTAAAATTCATTTTCTCATCTTCAAGCTTTCCATGAGGCATTTGTCTTTCTGGCGGCTGAAGTTTCTCCACTATATTATTTAAGCAGAGAAAAGTTTTAGCGCCGAAGAAGGGGGAGGCACCATGAGTACTCGCCAACACACGAACGATCATCGAGACGGTTATTGGAAAACAACCCGGAGAAGGCTCAGATCGGCAAGGCGCAGAACAAGAATTACCTTCCTTCAATGTCGAGGGATCATCAAGCTGTTTATCGAAGGGGTCAGCATCGAAAAGATTGTTGATCGAACCGGACTGAGCAGACGTAAGATCATGCAGGTCCTGAACGTGACGAGGCAGATCTTAGCCAGGGGCGTTGAGCCAGGAATGGGCACTATGACCCCTTCTCCCTCGTGAACCACCCTCTTAGTCTTGACAGCCAATTTACTGTGGAACTCGTCACCAGCCCAAAGCCCACTTCTTGAACGAAGTGGGCTTTCGTTTCTGTGGGAAATATCCCTTCACCAACCTAGTCCTTGCTGAGGAGCCTTTTCAGGGCTAATGCGTTCTTAACGGCAAACCCGTAAGCATCATTGTTAAGATAGACAAAGACAGATTTCCCCTTGTCCAGCCAACTTCGTATTTTTTGGGCCCATTCCCCTAACTCCTGATCCGAGTAATTTGATCCATAGAGAACTTCGCCTCCGTGAAGCCGAAGGTAGATAGAGTCGGAAGTGATCCCTTCCAGGAAGGGAAGGTTGGAGCCGTGAGCAATACAGAAGGCGAAATTGAATTCCTCCAGAATTTGAAGCGTCTCCACGGAGAGCCAAGATGCATCACGGAACTCGAAGGCATGCCGAAGACCCTTGGACCGTGGGAGGGTAGAGAGAAGGACACAGAACTCCTCCAATCGTTCCTTCTGAAACCGGAATCGTGGAGGAAGCTGCCAGAGAATGATGGCCAGTTTCTCTTTCAAAGAGCTTGCGTGATCAAGGAACAGCGATAGAGGTTCCCTGCACTCCTTCAGTCGTTTAATGTGGGTAATATAACGGCTTCCCTTGACCGCAAAAAGGAAGCCGTGAGGTGTCCGATGGTACCATCCTTCAAAGGTTTCTTTCTTGGGCAGGCGATAAAAGGAGACATTCAGCTCCACGGAATCCAAGTGCTCGGCATAGAACTCGAGCCATCGTCTCTGCGGAAGGTCACGGGGGTAAAAGATCCCGTTCCACCAGTGAGGATAGTTGTAACCGCTCGTGCCGATAAAGAGACTCGTCTTAGATCCAGAGTTCGGAGTTCCGAGTTTGGAGTTCAAAAACACCCTATGAATGATGAAATCAAGGTCGAACTTCCTCGAGAGGACAGTTTTGAAGCGAAAACTCCCCAACACCCTCTCTTGAAGCCTTGAGAGACGCTGAGGTTAGTGGTAGACCCCACCATTTCCAGGCCCTCTCTGGGACAGCTTTCGTTTGTAATGTTCCCTGCGGAGTTTCTGTCGGAGGGTTGGGTAGGCCATGTACAGGATCCCGAAAATAAGGCCTCCCAGATGGGTCAGGTGGGCAACGCCCCCTCCGGTTCCCTCTATGGACAAATAAAGTTCAATGAGGCCAAAAATGATGACAAAGTACTTAGCCGGGATAGGGACGATGAAGTACATATAGATGGGGCGGTTTGGGAAAAGCCAGCCAAAAGCTAAAAGGATTCCGTAAATGGCGCCGGAAGCCCCGACCACAGGAATGATTTGATACGGCGAGAAAACGACCGTGCAGATCCCTGCACCGATGCCACAGAACAAGAAATATCGCAAGAATTTTCCTGAGCCCCAATAGCTTTCGAGCTCTCCACCAAACATCCACAAGGCCAGAAGGTTGAAGAGGATGTGAGAAATCCCACCGTGAAGGAAGATGTAGGTGAAGAGTTGCCACAAAAAGAATTTTTTCCAGACGAGAAGAGGCACCAGTCCAAGATAGAGATTGATCCGACTGCTGACGACCCCTTGCAGAAAAAAGAGAGCGGCCATGATGATGATCAATTTCTTGATCACAGGAGTCAAGCCATAGCCAAAAGAGAATCGGTAACGATCATAGGTCATTCAGCTCTCCACGGATTGCATCGTTCTTGGGAAAGAGGAAACCGATAAGGAATCATAGTCGCTCTGCTCACCTGATGCTTTAATGTATCAGAGATTACGTTCTGTTTCAAATCGTTTTGTTTTAGATCGGTCGCATAGAAAAGAAAGGGGGTTCAAGCCTGACGGATGGCATATTTTTTCATTTTATAACGAAGCACCCGTTCACTGATCCCAAGACTTTCAGCCGCTTTGGTTTGAACACCCTGGTGCTGCTGGAGGGCCTTCAAGATCACATCCTTTTCAATCTCCTCCAAGAATTCTATCAATCCTTTTTCTTTCTGATGAATGCCCTTTGGCTCCTCGGGTTTTCCCTCTCGCAAGTGGAAAGGTAGGTCTTCGGTGGTGATCACTTCGCCCCGGCAGAGGACAACCGCCCTTTCGATCAGGTTTTCCAACTCTCTCACATTGCCCGGGTAAGGATGACGGAGAAGAAGATGTCTGGCCTCTTTGGAGATGTCCGTGACCGGTTTCTGATTTTGTTTGGCGTATTTCTTTAGGAAATGGTCGACGAGAAGAGGAATATCCTCTTTCCTCTCCCGTAGCGGAGGCAACTGAATGGAGATGACATTGAGTCGGTAATAGAGATCCTCTCTGAACTGCCCCTTTTTCATCGCCTCTTCGAGATGTCGATTCGTGGCAGCCAAAACCCTCACATCGGCCTTGAGAGTCATATTGGAGCCGAGGCGCTGGAATTCTTTCCCCTGAAGAATTCTTAAGAGTTTCACCTGAGTACTCGGAGAGAGTTCTCCGATTTCATCGAGAAAGAGTGTCCCCTCGTGGGCTTCCTCGAATCGGCCGATTCTTCTTTGGGTCGCTCCAGTAAAAGCCCCTTTCTCGTGGCCAAAGAGTTCGCTTTCAAGAAGTGTCTCGGGAATAGCCGCACAGCTCACCTTGACGAGGGGCCTTGTCGCCCGGGCACTTGCGTAATGAATCGCGTTGGCAATCAATTCTTTCCCCGTTCCACTTTCTCCACTAATCAGCACGGTGGCTTGGCTCGGAGCCACCCGATAAATGAGCCCCATCACCTCTTCCATCTTTGGACTTTCATAAACAATGTTGGCAAATGCATACCGTTCCTGAAGTCGGGCCTTTAATTCCCTGTTCTCTCGAATCAGCTGAGAACGCTCGATCACTTTTTGAAAGATGAGGAGAAGTTCGTCAAGTTCGATTGGCTTTGTGAGATAATCGAGAGCACCCTCCTTCATGGAGGCCACGGCCGTCTCCACTGTTCCGTAAGCAGTCATCATCACGACAGGAAGTTCGGGGTATCGTTGTCGGAGCTCTTTCAAGGTATGAAGCCCGTCGAGCTCAGGCATTTTGTAATCGAGAAGGACGATATCAAAAAAATTGTCCCCCAATGTCTGCAGTGCCTCCCTGCCGTTTGAGACAGCCTCTACAGAGAATCCCTCTTTCTTAAGGAACCCCTCGAGTAGATCCCGTTGATTTTTCTCATCCTCGGCAATCAGAATTCGAGCCTTTTCCATGATGACGTCCTTAGGGGCAAGGGTTCGAAGGGTGAAGACCTAGACCCTTTGCGATTGAACCCCTTCTTGGGTCACGGGAAGAGCGATGGTCACTTTTGTTCCAGAACCCACCTGACTCTCTACCGTCAGTTGACCTCCATGGGCTTCGATGATCCTGTGGGCGATGGGAAGTCCCAGCCCCACTCCTTTCTCCTTGGTCGTGTAGTAATAGTTGAAGATCTTCTCCATCTGATCAGATGAGATGCCCGCTCCCGTATCTGAGATGGAAACCTCAATACGATTTTTCAAAACGCGAGTTTCAATTCGAACCGTTCCCCCGGTCTCTATAGCCTGGAGCCCGTTCTTCACAAGGTTTAGGAGCGCCTGCATGAGCTTTTCTGCATCCATCTTAATGGATGGAAGCTCTGGTGTCATCTCGAGTTGGAGGCGGATTCCTCGGGATGAAGCCTCCTCCTGAAGAAGGAGGACGAGATTTTTCAGGA
>Ga0315282_10001853_pt1 | contig 39560 bp, 19 predicted proteins | sample YL17G07_20_MG_FD_203693 | JGI IMG/M metagenome (GOLD analysis project Ga0315282, IMG submission 203693) | Sediment microbial communities from Yellowstone Lake, YNP, Wyoming, USA - YL17G07_20 | ecosystem: Environmental > Aquatic > Freshwater > Lake > Sediment | place: USA: Wyoming | collected...
AAACTCATCTATCTGTATAACCGCATACAACAATACTCTCCATATGAGAATGCTAACTGCAGTGCATTTGGATGAAACCACAGAACTTTTTACAGGAGGTGATTGAAAAACAGCATAAATATTAGCTTTGATTACCCTAATCCCTTGAATACCTTGATGTGCTTCATTTTATAGGTATGACTTTTTAAATTGCAGTTTCTGGGTTAAAAAGCTTCTGACAGGGGTTACTACCTTTGATGAGGTAATAAGGGTTACAGGGCCATCATCTTAACCCCCAAAATGTATTTGGTATAAGGCATATATGCAGAAAAACCTTTACAAATCGCAATTTGGCTTTAAATCAAATCAGTACGTTATATAAAACATTCGAGTTTAAATTATAAATTTGAACCCGCCGAGAAATTATTGTTGACTATCTTATTCAGGAACATTTTCGAGTGATCCTTTGTCTAAAGGACTAAGAACGATCAGAAAAAAACTAAAGGAGGATTAAAAAATGAGAAGGGAATATCTTTACATTGCGTTGGTCGGAATACTTTTATTGGGAATTGGGTATAGTGCGATGGCGGTTGCTGAAAGTGATGACAAAAAACCCGGGGTTCTTTCAACCGGATTGGAAGACCAGACGGGAGTGGCGGTAACTATCTATAATGTCAACCTCGGTCTTGTAAAAGACCAGAGGGAGATAAAACTATCAAGAGGGACAGGAGAGTTAAGGTTCATGGATGTGGCTTCCCAGATAATCCCAGCAAGTGTCTATATAAAGTCCCTTATAGATCCTGACAGCCTTCAGATCCTTGAACAGAATTACGAATATGATCTGCTCAATCCTCAGAAACTCCTTGATAAATATGTGGGGAAAGATGTGAAGCTCTATTACAAAAATCCATACACAGAAAGGGAAGAGATTGTAACTGCCACGCTCTTATCTAATAACGGAGGGCCGATATTCAGAATCGGTGATGAGATAACATTCGGTCATCCCGGAAGGATTATATTCCCCGGGGTTCCGGAGAATCTTATCTCAAAACCAACCCTTGTATGGCTCATCGAAAACAATCTCTCAAAAGCCCAGAAGGTTGAGGCATCATACCTCACAAACGGTATCAACTGGAGGGCTGATTATGTTGTGACATTGAATGATAAAGATGGTAGGGCAGACCTCTCCGGCTGGGTTACCATTGATAATAAGAGTGGGACAACATACAAGAATGCAAAGCTCAAACTCGTTGCAGGGGATGTAAACAGGGTTAAAGACGAATACGAGTACAGAGACAAGATGTTGCGGGTAGCAGAAGCAGCAGCAAAGGCAGCGCCTCAGTTTAAAGAGGAGGAATTTTTCGAGTACCACATATACACACTGCAGAGGCCATCAACGATTAAAGAAAATCAGACAAAACAGATCAGCCTTATAAATGCTGATAATGTCCCGGTCAAAAAGGAATTACTCTATTATGGAGCAAGATATTATTACTATAACCAACACGGCGAAGCGATAACAAACCAGAAGGTTGGCGTATTTGTAGAGGTAGAAAATAAGAAAGAACATAACCTGGGGATCCCGTTGCCAAAAGGTACAGTCAGGGTCTACAAACATGATAATGAGGGAAGCCTTCAGTTTGTTGGAGAGGATTCTATAGATCATACACCAAAGGACGAGAAGGTTAGGATAAAGCTTGGAGACGCATTCGATGTGGTCGGTAGCAGAAAACAGACGGACTGGAAAAAGATTGCTTATGATACCTACGAGGCAAGTTTTGAGATATCATTAAGAAATCACAAGAAAGAGGATGTTGTTGTAAGGGTTGTTGAACCAATACCTGGAGATTGGAAAATGCTCAGCTCATCTCACGAGTATAAAAAGACAGAGGCATTCACTGCTGAATTTAATATCCCTGTGCCAAAAGATAAAGAGGCAAAGCTTACATACAGGGTAAGGATGAGATTTTAAGGTAATCATCGCTGGATTTGGGTATTAAACTTATGTATTATAAACCCTAAAGAGAAAGAGTAGAGATCAAATACATGGGCAAAATTAAACTTAAAATCCTTGAACCAAAAGAAAGGGGTGGTCTTATTGTAGTTATAACCGGACAGGGAAAAGGGAAAACAACCTCTGCATTAGGCATAGCGCTGAGGGCTGTAGGGTACGGTATGAAAGTTTGTATCATAGAGTTTATAAAAGGCGATATGTATTCAGGAGAGATTGACGGAATAAAAAGACTATCTCCAAATGTTGAGCTTCATCTTACAGGGAAGGGGTTCTGTGGAATAGAGGGGAACCCATACCCTTACAAAGAGCACAGGGCTAATGCTCAGGATGCATTAAAACTTGCAAAAGAGAAGATGCTTTCAAAAAAATTTGATATCTTAATTCTTGATGAAATCAACAACGCGATTCAATTGAAGCTTGTAGATCTCCCTCAGGTACTGGAATTGATAGAAGCTAAGCCCTTGCTCATGCACCTTATTCTAACAGGAAGGGGTGCCCACCCTGAGGTGATAAAAAGGGCCCATACAGTTACAGAAATGAAAGAGATAAAGCATGCTTTTAGACAGGGGATAGAGCCGCAGAAGGGAATAGATTACTGAAGATTATATCAGTGAAACTCCCCCTGTTTTGTCTACCTATCCATATTAACTTGCCGGGTATCCTTCTCAGTACTGATACGACAACCGCCAACACATATGACTGTCAGTAATATAAGAAGGATTGTTTTTTTCATCGACAGCTTCCACAGGATATGTTATTGCTTGTGTTATGAGGGGCATCAATAGCAGCGATGACAATGAAACTGGAAAATATAACTATTATAAATCTATGATGATAATTGGTGCTGTTTTCTTTATCCTCAACAGGTCTAATCTCCGATAAAGGCTGTCTTTAAAATCTGTTTTATGCTTTTTTGCATAACCTTATAATAAATTGTAGGCAATTATCATACCAGATGGCAAATAATTCTCTCATTCCGGCTGAGACAGCAACATCAGGTTCGAGCTAAAAAAAATGGGAAAGGAGAACGAAGATGGTGTTTGTTCCGAAGGATAAGAAAAACGATAAGGAGATAATCAGGCAAGTGCTTTATAAAGCAGAACTTCTTCCTTTATAGACACAAAATCTATTCTATATGGCAGGGTTCTGTTGTTCTGGCAAGTCTGTGTTCAGAAGATAAACAACCTATTCATGCTCAGATCCTAACTTGTTAAACCTTTATGATGTGACTACTTTAAAATTATCTGTACTATCTTTAGCATGGATGGACTATCGCACTTCCTACAATCTTTGGTGCTACATATTTAGTCTTTTTCATCTTCCACCTCCTTTTGTTATTGATAAGACATGGTATTAACTTTAATCAAATCAAAATAAATGGTTCCTGTATATGCCTGAGAACCTTGGAAACCAAGCACCCATTGCTGAATTCCGGTGTAGTGACTTCCTGTCAGACTGCCGCTACCCTGCGTCGTCCCATCAAGTCGACACTCCCAGATATGATTGGTATCGTCATATTCGATCTCGATTTTGTACCAGGCATCCAAGGAAATGACTATTGAATCATAATTAGTCCAGACACCGGCATTATATAAACGGAACCTAAATCTCAGGTTACCACTACTACCTTTAAATAACCTTAAAATAACAGGAGTGTTACCTCCACTGTCTGCCAGGGTACAGATATCTTTCTGCGTACTTGCTCCCAAACCTTCGGCTCCTAAATATACGTAAAAAGTGGTAAAGGTTTTGGGTTGTTCTGATCCTAAAGTTCGGTTTGCATATGCCTGATATCCTGAAGCCGCAGAAATTGACTGCAGGCACTGAGAACCTGCTCCAGGCGGAGGAGTACCTGGAATTGAAGAGAAGTCTGGATTGAGGCTACAGCCACTGCCTACTGATGGAGTCCACCCCGTCTCATCATAACCAGGGTTCCTCTCGAATGATTCATTAATAATTAGTGGATAGATAACAAAGAAATCAGTTGACCATGATGATATCAAGTCTGTATGGATAGCATCTCTTGCCTTAACCCTCCAGTACCATGTGGTAGCAGTTGGAAGTGAAACTATCCAGCTTGTACCCGAAATCCAGCCTGAGTTATAGTCTGGGCTGCTGTAGTCAGATGCATCATCCACCTGGACATAATACTCTATAGAATCACCATCAGGAGATGTAACCGAATTCCATTCAAGTGTGGTATCCACCGGACCAGGGCTAACAATATCAGGCTCATCAATTAATGTTGGGGCTGCGGGTGGCCCATAGATAATGAAGGAATCAGCACCTGACCATGGTGACACCGCATCTGTGTGCACAGAATCCCTTGCTACAACTCTCCAGTACCATGTACCCGAAGACCCAACAGAAACTGTCCAACTTGTTCCTGATATCCATCCTGAAGTATAATCCGGGCTGCTGAAATTAGATGCATCGTCCACCTGGACATAATACTGAACCGGATCGCCATCAGGACATGTAACTGAATTCCAGTCGAGCGTGACAGACACAGGAACCGCGATAGAAACATTCGGTTCATCAACCAATGTTGGCGCAGGCGGCGGATTTACTGTGAAAATGCTGAATGAATCAGCAGTTGACCATGATGATGTCGCAACTGTATGCACAGAATCCCTCGCCTGAATCCTCCAGTACCATGTAGATGCAGTTGGGAGTGTTACCGACCAGCTTGTCCCTGTTATCCAGCCCGATGTGTAGTCAGGGCTACTGAAGTCAGATGCATCGTCCACCTGGACATAATACTGAACCGGATTACCATTAGGACCCGAAACAGGATTCCAGGTCAATGTAACCAATGCCGCTACAGAACTTACTATATCAGGCTGATGGATTAATGTCGGCGCAGAAGGCGTTTGATAGACGATGAAGGAATCGGCAGTTGACCATGATGAAACAGCATCCGTATGGACTACATCCCTTGCCTGTATCCTCCAGTACAACGTATTGGCAGATGTCGGCGTAAATGTCCAGTTCGTCCCGGAAATCCAGCCCGACGTATAATCTGAAATGAGGAAATTCGAATAATGCGACACCTGGATCGAATATTGGACTGGGTGACCATCAGGACATGTAACAGGATTCCATATAAGTGTAACAGGTGTGTTTACCGCACCGTCTGTTTGATGGATTAATGTCGGAGCAGGAGGCGGATCTGCTGAAAAGGTGTTGAATGAGTCTACGGCTGACCATGGTGATGTAGCATCTGTATGCGTAGCATCCCTTGCCAGAACCCTCCAGTACCATGTTTTAGCAGGGTCAAGCGTAACAGTCCAGCTTGTCCCTGAAATCCACCCTGATGTTAATGGAGCAGGGAAGCCAGGGAAGTTTGAATACTGTGAAACCTGGACATAATACTCGACAGGGTCCCCGTCTGGATCTGTGACTGCGTTCCAGCTCAATGTAACAGGCACAGCCACGGATGTACGGACATCCGTCTGATGAATTAATGTCGGAGCCGGTGGCGGATTACTTGATAGGACTCTGAAGGAATCAACAATTGACCATGGAGAAGTAGTTTGTGTATGTACTGCATCTCTTGCCTGAACCCACCAGTTCCACGTTTTAGCGGTTTCAAGCGTAACTGTCCAGCTTGTCCCTGAGATCCAGCCTGATACATGGGTTGTACCTGTACCAGGGTCATATACCTTAACATAATACTCTATAGGGTCACCGTCGGGACACGTCACAGGATTCCATTCAAGTGTGACAGGCACAGGCACTGTACTAACTACATCAGGCTCATGAATTAGTGTTGGCGCAGATGGAAGAGGCATGGTGTTAAAACTATCAACCGTTGACCATGGCGAAACCGCTATAGTATGTGCAGCACACCTTGTCTTGACCCTCCAGCTCCAATATCCCGGTGGCATGGTTACCGTCCAGCTTGCCCCTGATATCCACCCTGATGAATAATTGATGCTGCCAAAGTTGGAATCATCGTCAACCTCAACATAATACTCTACAGGATTACCATCAGGAGATGTAACAGCCCACCATTGAAGTGTAACAGGTGTTGGTTCAGTGGTAACAATATCAGGCTCAGCCCATAATGTTGGAGCAGGCGGTGGATTGTGTGGCAGGACGTTGAAGGAATCAGCCGTAGACCATGGCGAGACATTCATCATATGTAAAAAATAACTATCCCTCGCCTGAACCCTCCAGTACCATATCTTATTAGGGTCTACAGTAAGTGTCCAGCTTGTCCCTGTTATCCAGTCCGATGTAAAATTGGGGCTACTGAAGTCGGATGCATCATCCACCTGGACACTGTATTGAACAGCGTCACCGTCAGGACATGTAACAGCATTCCATTGGAGGGTGACAGACACCGGCACGGGACTGACGACATCTGTATGGTGAATTAATGTCGGCGCAGGAGGTGGGTTTTTAACGATAAAAGAATCAGCGCTTGACCATGCAGTTAACCATAATGAAAAAGGATCAGCGGCGTCCCTCGCCTGGACTCTCCAGTACCATGTACCTAAATAAGGAAGATTAACAGTCCAGCTTGTCCCTGTTATCCAGTCCGATGTAAAATTGTATAAGTTAAAGTTTGATGAAAATGAGACTTGGATATAATACTCTATAGGATCACCAGTAGGAGATGTAACAGGATTCCATTCAAGGGTGACAGATGCCGGCGCTGTACTGAAAACATCTGGTTCATGAATTAATACTGGAGGGGAAGGGACGGATATATAAAATGTATAATCCCCTGAGATTGTCTCGTGTCCAAGATATCCGGTTGATCGGACTCTGTAATGGTAAGTCGCATTGAGTGAAAGGTTTGTCAAGGTTATGCTGTGGCCTGTGACCATCGTGTTATTTCCAATTGTAGAGCCATAGCTGGAGGTTAATCCATAATCAACATAAGACGTGCTTGCAAGACTTGTTGTCCATGTTACAATCGCTCTTCCTTCAGTTCCGACTATAGTCACCTGTGCCGAAGGACCGGAAGTAATAATCGGTGTATCATCAGACCACTGCGTTTTTACATTCCAACTCTGGTCAGCGGCATTATTTTCATGACAGGTTACCGTATGAGACCTGTAAAGACCAGTACCCGAATAACTTCCAGGGAAGCTACCATTACCCGATCCTTCTGGGGTATCTAAAAGCCTGAGTGCGCATCCACCGAGTCCTGTATCGTTGTATGCTAAATTAGAACAGTAAATCTCAATATATCCAATTTTATAACCGTTTCCAGAGCCCGAGATAATAGGCGACGATGGGTTATAGGACACCTGGCCTTTGTGCATTTTGTCCAGGCAGTTTGTAACCATCAATCGGGGCAGACGAGAGTTATGCGGCGTGTGGCACTTTGAACAGGAATAATTATGCTGTATGGTGCCGTTTGCAGTCTTCCAGCCTTTTACTGACTCGTGTATCCTGTCTTTGCTTTTCCATTGATGATTTACACCGTCAGTCAGGCTATTTTTTTGATGGCAGTTCAGACAGAGTCCTGCAAATTGGGTATCAGACTGTTGAATGATCTGTTCGGAAGATAAAGGATTTTTGATATCTGAACCAAATGTATTCTGGTCTATGTGGTATTGGACGCCTTCTTTGCCTTTGTCAGTGCGTATGGTGCCTGCAACATTGTTTGCAGGCGCAATATCTTCTTTGTATGGCGATGTAAGCCACGTGCCTTTTAAGAGCGGTAAACCATATTGCATGTTAGTGCCGAGACTTGGGCTTACTCCATGAGGGTCGTGGCACGGCGTGCAAAGACCATTAATATGCTCGTTGAGGACTGAGGATAACCCTGAAGATGCTCCAAAATGCCCGCCCTTTTGAGACATTGATAATTTAAAGGCAAATCTCTTCTGGGCGCCGGAAGTACCAGGCCCGAAGTATGGTGTATCCCAGTATCCCATAATGGGCTGTGTGCCTCCAAAAGTACTGTTATAACCCCACGGAGTTGTACCTGAAGAAGCATTCATGTGGCAATCAAAACATAGACCCGCACCCGCATTATAGGCATTATTAGCGGCGGTTAAGCCGCCTGCCTGCGGCTTGTAGGTAGTAGAATAGCCGCCTATGCCCGCCATTGTATCTTTGAGTATCCCACCGGCTGTTGTAGCACTGACGTAACTTGTTGAGGGATTATCAACCGAGCCGGCCGTTGAGCCGTGGGAGTTATGGCAGTCAAAACATGCTATATTTTCAGAGCCGTTTCTTGTATTTGCCCATGTCTCGTTTAAATCCCAGCCGCCCTGATTGTTTATGGCGTTCCCGTGTGCTGAATATGCCTTTGCCTGCATATTTTTAGGCGTCACATTCTGCCCATTCCAGTCCCCCCAGTTGACTTTAACCGAGTCAAAATAAACAGTCGCAGGTGCAGTCTGAGCGTTCATAAAACCAAGGTTCCACGTCTGGACTCCATTACGGCAAACTCCAGCCAAATAACTACCACCCTGTCTTGTTCCATTGAGCCGCCACTCCCAAGTACCCGAAGTTTTGTCGTACCTAAATTCCATCCTATACCAGTCATTTAAAAAGATGTCGGTATAATAATCGTTAAAAGTTCCGCCATTATAGACTCGCAGATTGAATCGCAGTTGATCTGAATTCTTGTTTAATCTGAAAACAAAAACATCCATTCCTTCACTGTCTTGAAGAGCACCTATTCTCTTATTGGTATTATTCTCTAATCCTTCTTCAGCAACATATAGATAAAAACTGGTAAAAGTTTGGGGTTGTTCCGTTCCATGGTCCAGAGTGGCAAATGCCAAACATCCTGCAGACGATGTCGCTTTAAGACTCTGAGAGCCGGCATCAGGAGGAGTGCCCGGCACGGAAGAATCCGGATCGAGGCCGCAGCCAGAGTCTACTGTTTCAGTCCACCCCGTTTCATCATAACCAGGATTATTCTCAAACGATTCACTAATAAAAGCACCTCCGTATTTACCCCATGTGGTTGTTCCTGTTTGAGAGTACCTTGCATCGATACTCATTCCGTCCCATGCATATCGTTTTGGTGTATTGGTATCTCCATCAAACGGCTTGGTTGCATTATTTTGTGTACTATGGCAACCAAGACAGTGGCTGTTTAGATTCTTTATCTCCCACCTTGTACCATTAGCTGTATATTGAATGGCTGTTGTGCCTGAGATGTATGTTGCAGGTCTTGTACTTACCCCATAAATTACTAAATCAACAGGCGAACCAGATGCCCCTGAACCACCATGATATATGCCATTAATAGTTCCATCAGCATTTGCCTCCCAATGGCATTGATAACAGTGAGCACCTGTTACCGCAACTCCTTGTACGTGATGAGAATTTGCAGTGTATTTTCCATCGATCAGCGTTGGTATGAACTGTGGCTTTATAGCAGCCCTGTTACCACACGATTTAGAGTGACAGTCGTTACAGGTAAGGGTTTGTCCCCATTGAGCATTTGTATCGCAATGACAGGAGATATTTGAACAGGTTTTTGTCCCTACTGTCCATGTTGCACTTCCCCCTGCCTTTGTCGTATCAAAGTTTACATCTAAAGTCTGGTTTGTATGCAGGATTGACCCTGCTTTTATGGCTGTCCCTGTTGTCGTTGTATTTGTATGGCACGTATTACAGTCTGTTGATATTGTCACATGGCTAATATGGCTGTTTGCATTCGGCAGTCCTGCCCCTTCATTGGCATAATCCGGCCGGCCGATTGCATTACTGGTTCCATGACATCCGTTACACCCAAGATTTGTTGGACTTCCCCATGCAGGCGGGTTTACATATGTCCCTTTACCACTGCTATGGCAATATACACTTGAGCATATCGCTGTTCCTGCTGTCCATGTTCCATCCATCAGCATCGACACATCCTTTGTACCATTGGCATGGGCTGCCCCGGTTATCAATCTGTCATTGCCTGCGCTTACTGTTGTTTTGTGACACTGGGCACATTCATAGTTTGTTCCAAGCACTGCTTCCTGGTTCATATGGGCTGGATGGTTTACAAGCGTAATAGGCTTCGCTGATGCTGCATTACCTCCATGACACCATGTACAGTCTGTATTTGTGTTGGTTGCTCCCCACTGAGGTGTTTCATTTTTGTGACAGTATGTCGATGAACAATAACCATATGCGTCAAGCATAGTTGGGGTACCATTGTAAGATGCACTTGCACCAATATTGTTTTTTGCTGTATCAAAGGCGAAGTTAGCCTCATTATTTACGTGAGTAGCCATGCCTGATGGTATAGTTGATGGTACGTAACCGTTATGGCAATCCGAGCACGGAAGCTGAAGACCAGGACCTGCATGTTTTTGGTGGCTTCCTCTCAATGGAGGGTTTGATGTTGAGGCGCCATGGCATGTGTTACAATCTGCACTCGTTTGGTCATCCCATTTGGCCCAGGCTGTACCTCCATTTGGTGCCATTGTCCCGCCATGACAATAGATATTGCTGCATTGCTTGTTGCCTGTTTTTGATACTGTTGTCCCTGCGTCACTGCTCTGATAATTTGCTGATGTCTGGCCGTCATAACTGCCACCTGTGTATGCTCCAAGAAGGCTAACGAATCCAAGGGTAATTATATTATTGTTGTGGGTAGTACCTGAACCTGCACTGTTATAATGGCATATAGAACACTGGTAGCCCTTTGTGGTTACATGAAGTACATGGGCACCTGGAGTCGTCGAACCAGTGGGGCCAGCTCCCAAGGTTGCAAGGGAAGGCGGGGGATAACCGTGACAGCCTTTACAGCTTGGCTTAAAGCCTTCTATATGAGGATGACAGGTTGTGCAATTCTGTGCGTCAAAGTGGTTTGTCCCATCACCGATATTAGTATGAAAAATGGTAGTTGTATGACACACCTCACACGCACCATTGTATGTAATGTCCCCATCTGCAAATGATTTTGTACCTGCTTGATCAAAAAATTTAACTGTCTTATATATGCTCGCTGGAGGAGGAGAAACAGAAGGGTCTGCTTTAATATCCATAGTATCTTTGACGTACTGACCATAAAGTACCGCAAAGGTGGTAGGAGGATATAGATATGCGGTTGCATCCCCTGTCACGGTTATTGTATTTGCAATGGAATCTACTGCTGTTACCGGATAGTTGTATCCAAGCTTGCCTACATTTGGAAACAATATAGTCCGGCGATAATCAGATGTCTTTTTTGTCAGGTATTTTTTATTTGGGTCATCTTCTGGTGGAGAATACCATCCTGATTTATATGTGATTGGGGAGTAATGTAATGTTGTTGTGTTGCTAACACTGTCATACGGTTCAAATGATGTAATTGTTCCTGTGGCAAGATATAGATTGCCTGATTCAGTATTCTTGTAGTTCTTCTGTTTCTGATAATGAGGGTCATGACAGGTACGGCATTCCCTTGTCCATGTTTCATTACCTGGCCCGTTTATTGACAGGTCGGAATGTGTTCTTACCAGAGGTCCTTTTGTCTGCGGGTATCCTCCTTCCCCGGGTGATGATACTGTATGGCAGCTAAGACATATTCTGTTGTAAGGAGTGTCATCGATATCAGCAGGTGTAAAGCTTCCTCCCCAGAAGGCTGAGTAATGAAGTGCTTCACCATGACAGCTTCCACAGGATATGTTATTGCTTGCGTTGTGAGGGGCATCAATAACAGCAATGGCAGTGAAACTAAAAAAGATAGCTATTATAAATCCTATGATGATAATTGGTGCTACTGTCTTTATCCTCATAGAATAGCTCCTTGGCTCCTTATAATAAAATCTTACTAATAAAGGAGAGCCTTTAAAATTTGTCTTGTGTTTCTTGTTGTGTAATGTATATATTTATATACTACAAATTAAGCAATTATTGTACCACCTGGCAGGTTAAATTTCGTTCGAAAGCTGTTAAACATAAAGCTGACCTTCCTCCAATCAAGAAAAAGTGCTTGTTAAGCCTTGTTATTTATATAAAAAGCAGCGACTTTTAGTCAAGGGAAAAAAGGACGACTCAATGATCTGTGCAGGCGGGGTCCCGCTTATCAAATGTCTTGTGTATCACATAAGTTCTTCCCCTGCACCCGCCTCTACAGATATTGAGTTCATCACACTTTTCACACTCATGAGGTGGAATCGAGAGTTGCCTTCTTGTTTGTTGTCTTTCAAATGATAAAAATATCGCTGTCAGGGTTGTAGATTCAAGATTACCGAGTACAATTGGTAGCAACGGACACGGTGTTACATCCAGATTGCCTGATATATAAACCATGGTGTTTCCCCCCTGACATCCTCTCTCGTTTCTATCGGATGCCGGATTGAAAAGTTTCCAGAGGAACGGATCATGAACGGTGAGATTTAATTGATCAGCCGAAATGGATCTGAGCCTCTCTGAGATCAAATTTTTCCTTTCCGGATCGAGCCAAAAAATCTTCCAGTTTTTCCCTGGTCTCTGTATGGGAAAATGAATATCATTTATACCTGACTTTATACACAGGTTCAAAACATCGGGTATACTCTCAAAATTCTGCTCACTTAGTACAAAAGAAATCCCGGTCAAAAATTTATTTGTTTTTCTTGCTTGCAACTTTTCTGTGATTGAGGAAAGTTGTTCAATAGAATCACACTGTATTAAGATTTTTTTTAGTGCGGGCAGGAAATTTGTAAAATCAAGGGCGTTAAGAACTGAGTGATGCACAGTCAAAGAAATATTTATGTTTTCATTTTTTAAACATTCCAGGATTATCGAGGTTCCAGCATTAAGGTATGAAGAAGGATCCCACAAATTAAGCATGAATATTCTATTTGTAAGCAAGTTGTCACATATGCGCTGGATTATCTGCGGGTCAATAGGCAGCTGGGGATTAAGATCCCAATAAACAATTAAGGGAGCACCTAATTCATCAAGATTCATTTTTTCCAACAGTGCGGGTCGGGGTTGTTCATATCTCCGGTCAGGGCAAGCGTCCTGGCAGTGCATCCACCAAGGCATTCGGTATAGCTTTCACAGCTAAGACATTTCCCTTTTGGCACTTTGTTTCTCATCATATTCAGAACCGGGGAGTTGTTCCAAATTTCGAGCAGATCGTCCCTGCAGATATTTCCGATTACGATAGGTATAAAACCGCACGGGGTGATATCGCCGTTTGATTTGATATTAAGCGAAAGCTTTCCACATACGCTTCCCTTCACAAGGGAGGGGCCGTTTTTATGTCCGAACAGGGCGATGATCGGGTCTTCAAGGGAAATCTGCAGGTCTTCTACCGTCTCCTTCAGCGCGATAGCCCTGGTGTAAAAGTCATGCCACTCCTCGGGGCTGAGATCAAGGACATCCTTGTTGGCAAAGCCGAGGCCCGAGCATTTGAAATTATGGAAATTGATATTAGACACACCGGCTGAACGCGCCATCTCGATCAGCCCGTCGATATCATCAATATTTATTTTGCAAATGACCGATGAGATGGAAGTTACGATACCCGCCTCTTTCAGGTAGCCCAGCGCAGCAAGCGCCCTTCCATGGCTGCCTTTGACACCCCTGAACCGGTCGTGGACTTCGTGTTTGGGGCTGTCGATACTGATACCGACCTTTCCGAAACCCGCTTGTTTAAGCCGGAGAGCCATATCTTTCGTAATCAAGAATCCGTTGCTGTTCATCGATACTGCGAGTCCGAGGTCTACGGCAAATTTCGTAAGTCCCGGGATGTCCTTTTTCAAAAGGGGCTCACCACCTCCGAAGTTTACCGAAAAAACCTTTGCAGCAGACATTTTTTTTATCACAGTGCATAACACCTCAAAGTCCAGCTCTTCGGCCACATCAACCCTGCTGTAACAGTGCTTGCATCGAAAGTTGCATCTGTTCGTAACCGCCCAGTTGATAGTGAGCGGCGCAGAGGGAATAAAATCATTTTTCATAGATGAGTCCTTCCTTTTTCAAGCTTTCCAGGAATGCGTTGACATCTTTCCTCAAGGCTTCCTCTTCAACTTCGAAACTTTCCCGCAGTTCGGAAACGATATCTTCCACGCTTTTACCGTCACATAATTTCCATATCTCCGTGCCGAGAAGATTAAAGGAAAACATCTTCCCGGAATAAAGGACTATTGAAGTCCCCGTGTCAGAAACATCTTCTCCCTTATCGAGTCCGCTATATGCCTGCTCCCTGAATCTGTCCTCTTCTCTCCACATTGCATCCGGATTTCTGAATATCTTCATTGTCAGTCACCTGCAGCCGTAATAGATGCAAGCACAAGATTCTCTTTCGCAGCATTGCGTATCCCATGTTCTACAAGGGGTGGGACAATAACGATTTTACCGATATCGATGGAATGTGGCTCCCGATCCGACGATAGGAATTCTCCCTTGCCTTCCATGACTATCCAAATATGGTTTCCGTGATGGGTATGGGTTGTAATCTCCTGGCCCGGTTTCATACAGATGAGCTTTATTGTTGAGTGTTCGTCTGCCCATAGAGTTTCCTGGTGACGCTTTTCATCGCTAAACTTTTTGAGCTTCTGAATATCCAGGATCAATGTTTTCATAATTCCCCTCGATTCCTAATACAATGCATTAAGTAAAGTGTCATTGCGAGGAGTAAAACGACAAAGCAATCTCGAAAGTATTCGGGATTGCCACGCTCCCGTCGGTCGCTCGCAATGACAATGTAATGGCATTTAATGCGTTTATATTAGTAATTATTTTATGCTTTATGCACAAATTTCAAGATCTTTCCGAGAGTTCCTGACATCCTATTTAAAAAATAAGACGCTGTGGTTGCAGGGAGTTCTTCTTTATTTTCAACAAACCCAGAGAATATAACCCCATATCTGGAAGACAACTGATTTGCGGCAGACAGATCATTTATGCCGTTCTGATGTTTTCCACCGACAATCAACATACTCTTTCCATCCCCGGTAAATCTTGAAATTGTCTCCAGTTCAGCATCGGAAAAATATCGCTCTGAATCTGCTTCCCCGAAAAATATCCAGAGTTGACTGTATCCTCCAAGTAATCGTTCGCGGACTTCAGGAGTTTCATGTCTGTCTGTTATTCTCACTTCGAACCCGTTTTTCTTCAGAAGCGCAAGCACATTCTTACTGAATGCATTTTTGTCCAGTCCTGATTTATGGAACGTATCATAGATGAGTATACTTCTCTTCACCGATGAATTATTGTTTTGTTCCAGCCATGTTGCAATATTGTTGATATATTGCCGGTTATCGTACTTGTCTGCTGAATCATTCAGGAATCTTTCAAAGCCTGAATCAAAAACAATGCCGCCCTGTCCCTCCAGATCATTGTTATAGGTTGCGATGATACCCTTACCGCCCGGATCCATAACGATACGCACATCCTTATTTTGCTTATTAATAATGGATGAGCTTCCTCCGGATACTGAACTGACATTCTTTAATAGAGGATTGCCCGTATCTACATAGGGAACAAACACAAGGAATTGAAACGCATAGGCGATGATAATCGTGCCCACGATACAGACGAACATATAGAGAAAGAATACCCTTTTTTTGAATATCGTCCAAAACATTATCATGGTGGGCATTGCTGTCACTGGTCCGCCTATCATGAAAGCCAGACCTGCCCCTCCGTCAAGGGTGCCACTAAGAGAGTTTTTTATATGGTAAAGAATGCTCGATGCGCTAATCTGATGCAGAAATATGGGAACAGACCCAAGTGTAATCCAAATGATGCTAAACGAATTTTTTTGTCCGAACAGCCTGTAAATCCATTCGTAAGGCATGTATCTCTCAACAATAGTTCCAATCGCAACTCCTACGAGGACATATTTCCCCACCAACCAAAGCATCTCCGATGACTTCGCAAGAAATATGACAAACATATTTTTCGTTTTTGCAGCCACCCGATGACCAAACTTCTCTTTGCAGTTACACCTCAGGCGTTCGTCCGGATAAGCTTCATCATGAAGGTCGCCCCTTGGGACTGCACCTTCAATAAATATCTCCCCTGTCTGAAAACCTCTATTTCTGAGCAGATGGGTAACAACTCCGGCGAATATACCCATTGTGAATGCTGCAACAGTTCTGATTACCGTCCATTCCGGTCCCAGGTCGTTCAGGGTTAGCAGATAGGCCGAGGGACTTAACAGCGGGGAAGTTACAAGAAGGGACATAACCGGAGCAAGAGGCAGACCGGCAAACAAAAGGCTTACCGCTGTAGTAATGGTTCCGCATGCGCAAAGAGGTGTTAAGATGCCCACCAGAGAGGCCAGAAAAACACTTAAGAAACCATATCGTATGAGAGTGGTTTGAAGTTTAGCGGCGATCTTGTAGGTGCGTATATAGCCGGCCAGGAGTACCCCGACGATAAAGTACGGGAAAACGCTCCATAATTCTGCGAGGATACCGTGTCGATTAAAGAGTAAGTCCCATATCTCACTTCCCAAAAGCATGGGAAAGGGTCTCCGCAATAAGTCGGGGTTTGTTGTCTGAACTGTTGGTCCGTGGACCCATACATGCCAGATTATAAGTGAAAGAGAAGCCAACATCATGAAAAGGAGCGTTTTATTGACGGTTTTGTGGTGCGATCCATGAATTTCACATGCACCATTATTGTCTTTTACCCTTTTCGTTTTCAGCGACATCCAGTCTCTCCTGGTCATTTTATTTTTGCCTCAAATGTTAATCAAGATTGCTCTGAAATTCTGGAGCAATGCTGATTTCCCTATTCCTATAAATAAGTCCTATTATAAATAACGTGCATATACCCAACAGGACTGCGACTTTTCCCTCATAAGGCGTACCGCCTGCATTTCCTCCAAGTCCCCAGTTTTGAACGAGAGCAGCGCCTGTAAGCATGCCCAGGAATGCAGCGCCTGCATCACTATCACCCTGACCGGCCAGGATTACCTGCCTAAAAGGACAGCCTTTTATTAGGACCGACCCGAAACCTACCATAAGCATACCGAGGAAACTCCATCCATAACTCTCATTTGAACTCGGCTGACCATGCCAGCCTAATGAAAATTGGCCTGTAAGTATGCTTGCAAAAAAAGCAATAAGAAAAAAGGAGATTAATCCCATTAAGAGCCCGGTGGATTTCGGACATCCCTTTACTTCTTTAGGTCCCCATAGAAATAATCTTGCGATACCGCCTGTTACACAAAAACCGGTTCTCTGAGCCAAAGCTCCGACAATAAGACCGGCTAAGAGGGATATATAGATTGGAGCATGCTGGGCACCTGCGCCTTTGTTGCTCAAAGAGATAAATGAGGGTTCCCACAATAGAATTATAAGAAGAAGAAACATTAAAGCGGGGATTAAAAATGCATTCGCCACGGGCGATTGGGTTGAATTTCCGAGTCTGAATCCTCCCCCGACAAATTTAATGCCGATATATACTCCTGCCGCAAGCCCAAAAAAGCCAAACAGTGCGGTAATATCCCCGGCACAAATCCTGAATATCATCTTTATCGGGCATCCCATGAAGACCGAGCATCCGATAATCAATAAAATTCCCACAAAAAATCTTAACAAAGGGGAACCATTGGACGTTGCTTTAAACTCCTTTCTATAAACTGAAATGAGGAAAGACCCCAAAACAAAGCCGATTATCTCGGGTCTTAAATATTGCATGCGTATATTATTGTGGAGACCCAGGGAGCCTGCTATATTTTCCATAAAGCAAGAAACACAGATACCTGAATTAGGAGGATTTCCGAAAAACGAAAGCATCACTCCCGCGAGTCCGATGAAAGCACCTGTTAGTATAAACTTACGCACAGCCACCTGCAATCTTCCTCTGAAGGTAATAGATATCTTTTCTGTGTTTCTTTAGGAGTTTATCATCCGGGTTAGCTTTTATCTTCTTTTCAATTTCTATAATAGCCTCTTTTACAGCTACATTTAATTTTTTCCCCTGGGAAAGGGAAGTCTTTTTATCAAGATAATCAGGATTTAGGTCAACAGCCTCTTTGTACTCAAGGATGGCATTAACAGGGTACTGTCTTCTCATAAAGATATCTCCCATCAACATTTTGGGTTCTCCCTCAAAAGGGTATTTCTGAATTAATTCCTTAACAAGTATTTCTGCCTTATTAAGGTTGTTCCCTTCTATCAAACTCTTTATTACGTTGACCTGATTTTCTATTTCGGTTAAAACAATCGAACTATTTAAGGTCGTTTTACTTTCCTGACTGCCTCGACCGGATTTTGTCTCACCTACGTGATGGCTTATGAGAGCAGACGAACTGATAATCAGGATGACTATCGCCCATATTGAAAATCTATCCAACCTATCCATATCTTCTTCCACGATACATGATACATGATGCACGATACCTGATAACATTCGAAATTTTTATCTTGTATCTTGTATCTTGCATCCTGCATCCTTTCAGTATTTCTGATAAGGGGGCATATTTGTTCTCTTTGCCATCTCCCTTACAACATCAAAGTCCTTATTTTTTGTATCTTCATATCCATCTATATCAGCTCTGTCAAGAACCCTTACAACTTCTCCATCTATCTCAACAGTATCATTTTTCTTTATATTAAGAAGTGCTTTTTTGAACCTTTTTGCAAAGGAATCTTTAACCCTTTGAGTTACACCGAAATTACAGTAAGGAATAGGTTCTCCTTCTGCTATAACTCTAAAGTCATCCTTGTCAATCCTGCCATCCTTTACCATCTTCTCAAAATCGAGCATCGGAAAGGCGCCTGCATTATATTTTTCAAACAGAACCCCGTAGATAACCTTTTCATGCTTATAAGAACCAGAGGGGATTGAATAGAAGGCAAGGTCATCCTCTGGATTTATCCCGTTCTTCAGCAATAGATCCAATTGTGTCATATAAGCTGTTGGAGCAAGCATAGGACCAAATATCATGGTTTTTCCTTTTAAATCCTTTAGATTCCTTATACCACTTTTTTTCAATGTAACGATAGCCCCTTTAGACCTGGCACCAAGCAAACCTGCTTTTTCTGTTGCCAGGATCTCCACCCCATGATTTCTGTTCATAATGATATAAAGGAGTGAATTTGTATGGGTAAAATCCAAATTATCTACCTCTTTAGTGAAATCAAATGTATCTATGACCATAGCTTCAAAATTTACTCCTAACTTCCCACTCAAATATGCAGTTAGAGGTCTGAAGCGATAAAGTGTCTCCTCCTTGCTATTGCATATCATATAACCGATCTTGTATTTAGGTTTCTCATCACTGACAGGATGCGAGTTACAGGAAGCTACAAAAATAAGTAAAAGTAAGATTACAGATCGTTTCACGGGTTCCCCACCTTTACTGACTTTTTCTTATCCTGGAGATTCTTTAAGTCAGAAAGCAAAATGCTTTTTTTGCCGGGCACAAGTGCAGCAACATAAATACTAAACCTGTTAAGGCTACTTAGACCCATAAACCCTCTTGAGAAGATACAATATTGAACCAAGCCCCATTATGCCAAAACCAAAAAATATATAGGGCCTTCCCGGGTCCTTTGTTATCTGAATTCCCGCAAAGGGTATACCGTAAGGGTCTCTCGCGACCTGCGTATGATGGAATCTAAGGGCTTCCCATGTAAACGGACTATTAACTTCAGAGGTGCCCTCGGCGATTATTTCAGAACCTCTTGAAAGCCTTAAGTCCAGCCACATCCTCTTCAATGAAGGATTCTTAAAAGCCACAAGCACGAACTTATAAGGGAAATCCGGAGGGAGGGCATCTCCCCCCGATGTATCAGCAGAACCAATGAAATGTCCGTTGTTAAAAACACTGAGCCTGAGGCTTTCTGACGGAAATTCGAGGGTTTCCGACTTTATCTCGTAGCCTCCGAGATTGAAGCTCTCACCTGTCTTGAGTATGAAAAGCCCCACCTTTTCGTTTCCTCTAAGAACGCCGACCTTTACGGGAATCGGGTAATACTCCATATTTATCTTCTTCAACGTCAATTCCATCCCTAAGGGGATGTCTTCATTAATATCCCATCTATAAACCTTGTCCACAGCGGTACCCTCGTATAAATTCACAGTAGCCACAAAACCGGAAAAACCTATTACGGTACCGAGAAGTGTAACAATTGTTCCGAGGTGCATAATGAGAACCGGTTTTGAGAGAGTTTTTATCCTCTGCAAAGTACAAAACAGCAAATTTAATCCGATTAATCCGAAAATGCCCCTGAGTATTTTGCCTAAATAAATACTCGTTTCCTCTGAAAGAGTCCACGGGATTAAGATTAAACAAAGAATCCCGAACAGGCTCAATGCCAATCCTTTCGATGCAAGAAAATGATATACCCACTTAAGCCTTTCCGGTAATCTCAACACTGTCTTTTCTTATCATATAATCTTTCTTACCTTCAGAAAATCCCTTGCCACTTTTTTGGGCTTTTCACCTGACTTCACGGATTTAACCATTTTTAAAAAGGTTTCCTCATTCATGATGCCGCTGAGTTTATTTATCACTCTCGGAAGGGCGGGGAAATTGCTTAAAACATCAACCGTAATGACAGGAGAATAATAATACTGGTTTTTTCCTCCCTCTCGAGTTAGGGGGACAAAAGGCTTGAGCCACACAAGATTCAAATTTTTTCTGAATTCCTCTTTTGAGATATTATAAGCCGCTTCCGGATTCTGTTCCCTCTGCCTGTCTAATATCTCCATCGCACGGTCGGTATTTTCGATAAGTATGCCGACTTCATTTTTTTTCACTGCATTGTAAAGCTCTCTTGAGTCTTTATAATATTTAATATCGACAGTGGTTCCGGTCCTCTCACTTATTACGACTGAAAGCATTTCAGAAAATAACTGCTCATAAGTTGAATTCAGAGCTCCTATGTAGAGTGTCTTTCCAACACAAGCATCAGACTGATGACTGAATGCTAAAATCAGAGCTGCTGTGATGGATAAAAAGAAAAATATTTTTCTCATATTTCTAACCCCTAAATTTTATTCGCTATTTGTTATGATATCCATGTCTGACTTATCAGTCTCAAAAACTGCCCCGGTATTCAAAGAGTATTCATGGCCCGGGGGAAAGACAGTTGCATATCCGATATAATACTTCCCGCGGGGTATATAGAGTGTGTAATACCCTTCATCATCAGTCCATGCTGAAAGATAATCAGGCATTTCTGCGATAACTTTATTCTTATTTGCAATCGCATAAACCATCTTTACCGGAGAGCCATTTTTATCAAGAATCCTTCCTTTTATCTTTATATAATCTTCTCTTATTTTCTTCTTGAGACGAGTAACTTCCCTTATATCTACCACGGTAAAATCCTTCTCAATCTCGCTGTTTGGAGTAAGATATATCTCAACAGGTTCACCTGAATGTTTATCCCCTGGCATAAGAGGGCCATACCTCTCAGTCCCTTTTCTTAGTCTTGCTACAGCCCAGTACTTTCCTGTCGGCAAACCTACACTAAACCGTCCCTCTTTATCTGTTCTTGCCGACATAAAATCTGCAGGCCTCCTAACATCAGGGCTACTGTAAATAAATATCTCCGCACCCTCTACCGGCTTTTCTTCTATATCGAGAACCCTGCCCTTAAAAATAGATTTTTCTTCTGCTATAGTTATTGCAGGGAAAAGACTTGACGCAGGTAATATAGAAAACAAAAAAATAATACTTAAGATCAATAGTACCCAAAGCCAACGATGACAATGGCAGACGCTCGCTTTGCGGGTCATTGCGAGCACCCATGGGGTGCTCGGCAATCTCTTCGGAAATGGCGAGATTGCTTCGGTTCCCTCGCAATGACTTTTCTTATCGTTAGAATTGAATAGACATTTATTAGAAAATCTCCCCTCTCCCCTCTTTGCCAAAGAGGGGTAATATTCCACTTTTGGTAAAGGGAGTTTACCCGCCTCTGGCGGCGCCGAAGGCGACCAGGGGTTAGGAAGGATTTTACGGTTAATGTCGTTATTAATATGAGACTGTTCATAACTAAATTGATATGTTTCACTTTATTTCTGTCTAATCTATTTTAAAAGGTTCTTTTTGATATGGTTCATAATGAACTCTGCCTATACCTGGCTCTTTTCTGCCGTCAAATATCTTATCAGCGGGGTCTCCACCTCCCCACCAGTTTTCTGTAGCATCAATATCCTCGTCATTAAAATCCCCGCTCCTGATATTATATTCACTATTTGCGAAAATATTATTCTTCTTTATAGTTAATTCCCCACCCTTCTCCCTTACAAAAATACCTACCTCATTCCTTGTAATAACATTCTCTGTAATAACAGCGCTGCCCTTATAAGCCCTGAGAGCAATGGAGTTGCCCTCAAAAATAGAATGTTTAATCTCCAATGGACCACTCCTGAACCTTATACCTCCATAGTTATTACTGAAATGGCAACCTTCAACTGTGAGTTGTGTAAAATGACTATGTATACCCCATGTGGCGTATTCAAAATTGCAATTGGAGAATGTGCTGCCACTTGCATGATCAAGAAAAATCTCATCCCAGTTGCCGGCTACACTCCTTTCTAATGATGTAAAGGTAATCCTCTTATCTTTCTCCCCTGTCGCAATTATCTTACCTGTTATCTTCAAACCAGCTCCCTTTGAGAACAACACCCTCACTCCTGGTTTTAAAGCAAGAGTTATGCCATGGAAGACAGCAACATTACTCTTTATATTAATATCTCCATACCATACTGTATCAGCAGTTATTGCCTCTACAGGCCATGAATACATGATTGGACTTTTTCTTACCTCTTCATATTTAATCCTTCCCCTTGATGAATCATCGTTTTTATCATAGATTACCTCTTCTACGTCAGAGCCTCCCCACCAGTTCATGGGTGCAGCAATATCCATTCCTCCATCAAGACCTATCGCATAAAGGCCGTTTTTAATAAAGTTGTTTTCGGTTATTGTTCCGTCAAATGATATTATTCCTATACCCCTTTTACCATTTTCTGAAATATCATTGCGCCTTATTATAGCCGTCGAATCCTGTATCCCTATTCCATTGGAACCGTTACCCTGGATGAAGTTTCCGCTAACCTCAATATTGTCGGTACCTTTTAAAGATATGCCTGATTCGAGATTATTAGTTATAACATTTCCGCTAACCTCAATATTCGCAACTTCTTTTAAAGATATACCTGTTTCAAGATTATTGGTAATAACATTTCGATTAAAGCTACCGTAAAAAGAATCTGTTATCATGAGGCCATATCTGTTTCCATCAAAAAGATTCTCTTCCACATACGGCATTCCTTCTTTTATCCGCAATCCTTCTCTAAGGTTATTTAAGATTTTATTGCCGTTAGCTTTAAGATTGACACGAAAAAAATTGGCGCCATAGTAGTTATTGTAGATGTAATTGTTCATGTAAACCACTTCTGAGTCCCTGGCTTGAATCCCGCTTTTATTTTCATACAGATAATTCCCTTTGATTTCTATTGAGGATTCCTGAAACTGGATCCCTCTATAATTATTCCTTAAAATAGAATCTATAACTGCAACGTTTGAAAAGTGAAAGTGAAGTCCCCTGTATGCATCTTCTATCTGACAATATTCAATAAGATTCTGGGCGCCGTCGCTGTTCATTATATTAATAGAATCCCAATCGCCCATTTTTCTATTTTTTTCTGCTGATCTGAAAGTGATTGGATTTCCCTTTGTACCTTTAGCAATAAAAACACCCTGAATCAAGAGTCCGTTTTCTCCTATACCGTCACCATTCGTATCCTTTCTCTTAACCTCAACAATAGTGCCTGGCATTACTATCAATCTGCTATCTTCACTCACTCTTATTATTCCATCAATTTCAATTCTGCCCTGCCAGATGGTATCTCCTAATAAAACCTCATCACCGTATTGCCTGCTAATATCTTTTTTTTCTTTCGGCTCATACTCTTTTAATAGATTGTAGTCTCTATCCTTCTGAGAAAATAGGTCTTTCTTCTTGTTATCTTTAGTAATACTACCGCTGCTGTCCACCTTTGCACCTCTGAAAGAAAACATACCATATTCATTTTCTTTAACCAGAGTATTATCAATGACAACTTTTGTACCTTCACCCTGCGCAACAAGACCATAGCGGTTTTCTTTGATAACCGAGTCTTTCATATTGAGTGTTCCGTTTATGATATAGATACCTGTCTCTGCATTTTGGATGCGGCATGAACTCAAATGTGCGGTTCCGCCATCAATTATCAAACCTGCCCAATTACTTGATTCATCCCCCTTAGTACTAATAAACACAATCGGTGTATCTTCATTACCTTCAGCCTTAAGTATTCCTCTGACTGTTATCTCGGTTAAAGGTGACATATATTCCGGGTCGGTCTTTGTGCTTTCTGAGGGAGTTACTCTTATAATTGTGCCTGGCTTGATAGAAAGGGTAATACCTTCAGGAACCAGGATATCCTCTGAAATAAAAACTTCATCTTTCCAAACGGTGTCAGTTGTAATTACACTACTGGTTACAAATGAAGGAATACAGAGAAAGGCAAAGATAACAAAGGGGATTTTGAATACTACTTTATCCATCTGCAGATATTAATCAGTCAAATACAAGATACTGAGATTATATAACTCTACCCTCGGTATCTCTCTATGCAGACTGACTCGTCTCCCCATTAGCAGGGGTGGACTGATGCACTTCCTACAATCTTGGGCGCTATATATTTAAGCTTTTTCACCTTGCGTCTCCTTTCTTACCCTCAATGATTAGTCTTTAGCGCGCTCTTTTAATCCTTTTTAGGACCACGTCCGGGAAATCTTACAACATTTATATCAATTCCTTTCTTGATCTCCCCTGTATTTACAGTAACAGATGTTGAAGTTTCTTTACCATAAATGCCTACTAAACCACTCGGCCCAGGTGGGGAGGGAGGAAGAAGATGAGTTGAAGTTTCTTTACGATAAGTGCCCATTATACCACCAGTAGCAGGTGGACCACCTCCATACAGGTCTCTTGCCCTTAAATAATAGTTTCCACCTTCATAAACTCTAAGCGTAAATTTGCCGTCTTTATCTGTCCTGTCAGAGACAAATTCCGGCCTGTCACTCATTGCTGATAAACTATATGCAAAGACTAATGCCCCTTCAACAGGTTTGCCGTCATCAATAAGGACTCTGCCTTCAATGGCGGTAATTTTATCTTTAATAACCCCCCCCTTAAACAGAATAGCTTCTGAAATAGTGCCTGTACTAATATCTTTACCCTTTTTGACACTGTACAATTTGGGGTTTCCTTTTTCATCTTTACTGATAAAGAAAAAATCACCTATCATAGGTGGGCCAATCTCTTTTTTACCCGAAACTCTCTTTATCGCTCCCACATAATATTTCCCTTCGGTGAGTTCTGTAGTAAATTCTCCATTCTCTTTAATATCAGTTATATAATCTGGAACTCTCCAATATTTATCAGGGTCAGGAATCGGCCCTGTTTCAGCATTAAAAAAATGGACCAGACCCTCTCCCATTGGCCCTCCATCTTTAATCATAAGCTTTCCTGAAATTATACCTTTCTTTATTTCCTGAGCAGAAACAATACCAATCGTAAAGAGAAAAATTAAAATGACAGAGATTATTGATATTAATCTTTTCATTCTATCCCCCTTTCTTAATTTCATTATATCATAATGTCACATTTTATCTCTTATCCCTGCATTTTGTACAGGCCATACAAGGTATGGTGAGTAGATAACCTGGCCGAGGGTCTTATCCTTCTTCGCATCAAATAGTAATTCCTCTATAGTCTCCTTTTTTATGCTCCCCCACCAGTTGTTTGTAACATCCATGTCCATTGACTGGTTTTCTCCTATCTTGAAATTATATTCCTGGTTGCTATTAATATTATTGTTTTTAAGCAGCGGCATTTCCACGATCTTTTGTTGCTTTTTAAAATCAACAGGATTTACACGAGGACGCATAAATAAAACTCCCACATTGTTATTGCTTATAATATTGTTTCTTATAATCACTTTGCCATCAAGCCCTGCAAATCCAATGCCCACATTATTATTCAGGAAGCTGTTATGTTCTACAGCAAGATTTGAGCTGTTAAAACGCAGACCCTCATAATTTTTATTGAAAAAGCAGTCAGTAATCTTTGCATTAGAATATTGTATCTGAAGCCCTGTAAAGGCATATTGAAACTCACAGTGTTCGAAAATATTATCCGGCCCTGCTGCCAGAACCATGACATACGCCCAATCCTTTGCCTCTGGCTTTTCTGAAGCTGAAGTGAAGACGATTTTGTTCTTCTCTGTTCCACGGGCTACAATCCTACCCTCCACAATAATACCGGCGTCTCCTATACCATTTTTATCCCTGTCAAGTTTTTTAAAGCTTATGAGTGTGCCTGGTTCAATTGTTAGCGTCACTCCCTTCTTAACTACTACTATATCATCTATCAGAATATTCCCTTTCCATACAGTGTCCTTTTCTATAATATTCTCCATTTTAGGCTCATGATTTCCAACTCCGGATTGCTTTCCGACAGCTAACTGCTGATTATTCTCGTCTTTAACCCTTCCGACAAATATATTAATGTTGTCAATGGTGTGTCCCTTCTTGTAAGAAACACTGTGCGTCGTACCGCCATCGTAAAGTCCATAAAAATCCCCGCTCTGCGGGCTTCCACCGACAGTGCTTCGAGCGACAATATAAAAGTCGCCGTCAGAATCTACAGGGATGAAATAATTTCCTTTGCTGTCAGTTTCACCCGAATATTCTGTTCTCTCACTCAACTGATGCATTAAAAAGACAGGCTCTTTGCTTCTATATGCAAGTACGAATAAGCCGGCTACCGGATTCCCATAGCCATCTCTGACATTACCTTTAATACCGGATCTGGACTTGTCGGCTAAATGTTCTACAGTGGTGTAGTCGTTTTTCTTAATTTGCGGGGTTTCAGCAAAGGAGCCCCTGTCCCCTTTTGGATAACATGGTACCTCTATCTGAACTACTTGACCCGCTCTAACCTCGACAGGATTTTGTGGGTAATAACAAAAAAGGTCGCCTTTTTTTAGTGGTCTCATTTTTTTACCGGTCTCCTTCTTCTTTGCGACCACGACATATTTACCGGCAGTGAGAGGAAGATTAAATGTCCCATCAGCATTTATGGATTCAGTCCTGTAGCCAAGACCTTTAAATTTCTTTGTCTCCGGAGTATAAAGTGTTATATATGCGTCTTTTACAGGGCTCCCCTTATATGTAACAACCCCTTTCAGCGATGTATCGCCATCTGAATAGGCGGGCGGCTTTATCTCATTTATCATAAAGGTGAGCCAGAGATTTTCAGTTTCGACCTTTATGGGGTTATTGCCGTGATAGGCAAAAAACTCTTTCCCATCTTTATTGCCTTTCACAGTAAAATAATAGTTACCGGCAGAAAGTCTAAACTTATACAGACCTTGTTCATTTGTAGGCTCTGAGGTTAAAAAGGGTGTGCTGGTATTAATATCATCATAGCTCTTATAGACATAAACCTTTGCACCTTGCGTGGGACCGGTCTCTGTAAATACCCTGCCTTCAATATTTATATTGTCCGCAAATGCTAATGCCGGAAAGATGTAAAAAAGAAGAATAAACAACTGTCTCATACTCAAACTATAAACTCTAATCCTTCGGGATGTCTATGCTAAAAATACTTTCCTCGTAAACCTTGAGTGAAGGGCGGCAGTGATTTAAATCATCCCCTTTACAAGGGGGAGGTTGGAGGGGTATTGGTAACGTGTACCCAAACCCGCCCCTCATCCCATTCACACACTTAACTGAAGGGCAACATCCCTCTTTCAACATGGATGGACTGCTGCACTCCCTACAATCTTTGGTGCTACATATTTAATCTTTTTCATCTTCCACCTCCTTTTCTTAATAAGTGATGAAGGAATCAACAGTTGACCATGGTGATACTGCAGATGTATGATTAGCATTCCTTGCCTGAACCCTCCAGTACCAGGTTTGAACACTTATAATGGGTGTTATTGACCAGCTTGTTTCAGATATCCATCCTGATGTGTAGTTGGGGCTGCTGAAATTAGATGCGTCATCCATCTGTACATAATACTGAACAGGATCACCTAGACCAGTACCACCTGTAACATCATACCATTGAAGTAGATAATTCGTTGGATAATCAGTATCCGGTTCAGGTATTAATACTGGGGTAGGTGGTGTTTGACTGATGCTGAAGGAATCAGAAATAGACCACTCTGATACTACGGCTGTATGATTAGTGTCCCTTGCCTGAACCCTCCAGTACCAAGTGGTAGCAGTTGGCAGAGTAACTGTCCAGCTTGTCCCTGAAATCCATCCCGATGTATAGTTGGGGCTGCTGAAGTCGCTCGCATCATCTACCTGCACATAATATTGAACAGGGTCACCATCTGGAGACGTTACGGCATTCCAGTTGAGTGTAACAGATATCGGCACTGTACCGATGATATTCGGCTCATCAATTAATGGCGGAGTGAAAGAAGTAACACTTGACCACGGAGTCTTTAAATTCCAGTATTGATTGCTGTCATAGTTTTCATGGCACGTTACACTATGGTCAAAGTATCGGGGATTGTCGTGCGCCGGATTGCATCCACCGAAATAATATCCGGGAGTCCTCCCACTGCCGCCGCCGGTATAGTTTCCGTTACCGCAGCTATACGTAAAATACCACGGTGGACAGAAACCAAGTTCGGTACTGCAATTAATATCACCAGACCCAGGCCAGGTAGAACACGACTGCGTCCCACAATACACTGCATTACTGCCAGTAACGTGGTCATAACCACTACCTGATCCCGCAATGCGGGGAGCAGTGTTGTTCATCCGGAAACCTTTATGCTTGGATTCAAGGCAATTTGTAATCATTAATCGGGGCAGGCCGGCGTTATGAGGGATATGGCACTTTGAGCAAGGATAATTGTGTTGTACAGCATGACCGGGTGTGGTCTTCCATCCTTTTACCGACTCATGCACCCTGTCCTTGCTCTTCCAGTTGTGATTTGTGCCGTTTGTCAGACTACTCTTCGAATGGCAGTTAAGGCATAATCCTGCAAACTGAGTGTCTGTCTGTGTTATGCCTGTCACAGAAGATTTGATATCTGAACCAAAGGTGTTCTGGTCTATATTATAGTGGATACCCTCCCTGTTTTTGTCGGTGCGAATAGTGCCGATTATATCATTTGCAGGCGCCCTGTCTTCCTTGTATAAAGACGTAAGCCATGTCCCTTTAAGTAGCGGCACACCATACTGCATATTGGAGCCGAGAGTTGGGCTGACTCCATGCGGGTCGTGGCAGGGTGTGCAGAGACCATTTATAGTATGAGTTGGAGTACTCGATAATGCAGATGATGCACCTAAGTGCCCTCCCTTAATAGCGTTAGATAATTTATAGGGAAATCTCTGCTGGGGATTAGAAGTAGCAGGGCCGAAATATGGCGTATCACGGTATCCCCTAATATCCTGTGTAGCTCCAAAGGTGCTGTTATAACCCCACGGGGTTGTGCCTGAAGTTGCAGTCAAATGGCAATCAAAACATAAACCTGCCCCTGTATTATATGCATTGTGATTAGTAGTTGAGCCTCCTGCCTGCGGCTTATATGTAATTGTGTAGCCACCCTGGCCTGCTACTATATCCTTCAGTATCCCGCCGTTTGTTGTTGCGCTTGTATAACTCGTAGTTGTCCCGCTCACGCTTGATCCATGAGAGTTATGACAGTCTAAACATATCAAATTCTCCGAGCCGCTTCTTGTATTAGGCCATGTCTCATTTAAATCCCATCCGCCCTGATTGTTTACTGCATTCCCATGGGCAGAGTATGCCTTTGTCCGCGTATTCTTGGGCGTAAAATTCCCTCCACTGTATTTCCCCCATGCTGTCGTCCCTGTCTGGGAATATCTCTCGTCTATGCTTCTCCCATCCCATGCATATTGCTTGGGCGTCTTTCCGTCCCCAAAAGGTGCGGTTGTATTATTTCCTGCGTTGTGGCAACCGATGCAATGGCTGTTTAATTTCCTAATCTCCGATCTTGTTCCGTTAGCCGTATACTGAATGGCTGTCGTCCCTGCCGTGTATGTCGTCGGCCTTGTCCCCGTACCATATATAACAAGGTCAACAGCCGAACTGGATGTACCTCCATGATACAGGCTATTCATCGTTCCATCACTGTTTGCCTCCCAGTGACATTGATAACAATCAACACCCGTTACCGTAGTTCCCTGTACGTGATGTGAATTACCGCTGAACTGCGAGCTTATGTTAGCCCTGCTGTTAATCGTCATGGAATGACAGTTAAGGCATCCGACCGTTGCTTTAAATCCGCCGTCATGAGAATGGCAGGCGATACAATTCGTACCGGGGATACTGCCTGAGCCCAAGAACGACAGGTTTGTATGGTTCTGGTCAGATGCGCCTGCGCCGGCAGCATTCCTGAAATGGCTCGTCTGCCTATGACACAATTCACACATGCCGTTGTATGTGGTATATCCGTCCGCAAGTGTATACGTGGAATGTCCATCCGCATATGAGTTTGTACCTGTCTGGTCAAAAAACTTCACTTGAACCGTAAAAGGCGCACTGCCCGGGGTGATTACCCGGCCAGGGGATGATGAATAGTTTGGCGCAGGATTATTACCGCTGAACGAAGCATATGCGGCATAAGTTCTGCCTCCGCCCGCCCCACTGCCTCCGTTTGCTGATATACCCCCAGAATTATTTATCTGGCCAGCAAAAATGGCAATAGATCCCCCTGCTCCACTGCCTCCATTGCCGCCATAAGCGTGAGCATGGGGCCCAATATTGGTCGTGCCACTTGTCCCATTATTACCGCTGGACGAAACAGCACTTCCACTATTTACGGTAAAGGTATTTGCGCTGACATAAATAATTCCTCCAGCACTTCCTCCATTTCCGCCTGCGGCAGAAGCGCTACCATCGTCAAAACAGCTGAGGGATGCTCCGCCGCCGCCGCCTCCTCCGCTACCTAAAAATAATTTTGAAGTGAGGTCGGTAACACCATAACTACTGCCATGGCTGCTGCCAGATCCTGCACTCCCATAACCGCCGTTACCTCCCGCGCCACCAACTGCATTACTGAAACCATAGCAATAAATGTACAAAGAGGTATTACTGCCGCCGCCTCCTCCGCCACCGATAGTACCGGTACCATTATATGTTTCTCCATCTCCTCCGTTACCACCACCTGCACCGCCCCTAAAACCTTTAGAGCTGACAGTAATACCATCAGTAGCATTAACGGTAACTGTTCCACTTGCTCTGAATACAACAACTCCGCCTTTGTTTCCGTCAAAGGCGCTGGTAGTAAAAAAACCACCTGTATTAATCGTCACATCTGTATAATTAGGAACCCGCTGAACCATTATCTTTTGGGTCGTGCCGTCATAGGAATGTGTCAGATTGGAATCTATTGTCATGGACGTTGAACTCGGTAATGCCGTGATTGTCTTGAATTCGTATAACCCGACATTTGTGTAGTTTGTTAAAGTTCCCTTGAGATTTATGATCAGGATTTCATCACCTACAGCAAAGCCATACGGTATTACTGTCCCTGATGAAATGGTTGTTTGACCTGAAAGTACACTATTGGTGATCTGCCAGTTAACACCGTCCGGATAGGATCTTCCACCGGCAATTACGTCAGTATTAATATTCTTCACGGAGTTTATCGTTATCGGTCCGTCAGCGCCATTGCCTATGTTGATATTCACGACATTCCAGAGAACCGAGGCATCAATATAATCTTTGATATACTGACCGTACAGTACCGCAAAGGTCGTCGGAGGATACAGATATGCTGTTGCATCCCCTATCACTGTTATCGTGTTTGCAGTTGGAGTGTCTACTGCTATTATCGGATAGTTGTATCCAAGCTTACCTACATTTGGGAATAATATAGTACGCCTGTAATCCCCTGTCTTTCGTGTTAATTTTGTAGAATCCCATCCTGATTTATATGTAATGGTTGAATACGTTAGTGTGCTTGTACCGTCACCATTGTAAACACATGCTGTAATAGTCCCTGTGGCAAGATAGAGATTGCCTGCATCAGTATTCTTGTAGTTCTTCTGTTTCTGATAATGAGGGTCATGACAGGTACGGCATTCCCTTGTCCAGTCGCCATATTTATTGCTTGTATTAAGGCTTGAATGTGTCTTTACCAGCGGTGCATTTGTATCTGTGTATGGGCCTGATGATGTCCTGTGACAGTTTAGACAGAGTTTGTTATAAACAGTATCATCTATATTGACGGGACTATAACTGCCGCCCCAGAAGGGTGAGTTAAGAAGGGCTGCGCCATGACAGCTTCCGCAGGATATGTTGTTGCTTGCGTTGTGAGGAGCATCAATGGCAGCAATGGCAATGAGACTGAAAGTGATTGCTACTACAAATCCTATGATGATAATTGGTGCAGTTTTCTTTATCCTCAACAGGTCTAACCTCCCGCAGAGCGAAATTAAAATCTGTTTTAAGCTTTTTAATAACCTTATGAATTATAAGCAATTATTATGCCATCGGATAGAATTTATCCTGGTTATTACTCTATTATATCAATAAGATATAGGAATTTATATGAAAATTCATTTTTATTCTATGCTATGGCAGCAATCCATCCTGTCAGCAGGGATGGACTGTTGCACTACCAACAATCTTTGGTGCTACATATTTAGTCTTTTTCACAGTACCTCCTTTCTTGTTACTCAAACAGATATTTCCTCCTAATTATCAATAAAAAGTCAAGGTATTAACTCTAACTAAATCAAAATATATAGTCACTGGATAGGCTTGGCCTGCAGTTATAAAACCAAAATTCCATTTTTGAATTCCGGTGTAGTGTCCAGTGCTGCCATGAGCTCCTCCCAGACTGCCATCGTTCTGAAATGCTTCATTTAGCTGCCATTCCCATGTATCATTAGTATTATCGTATTTGATCCCGATTTTGTACCAGGTATTCAAGGAAATGACTGATGAATCATAATTAGTCCGGACACCGTCGTTATACAAAGCCAACCTAAATCTTAGGTTACCAGCACTACCTTTAAATAACCTGAAAATAACAGGATTGTTAACTCCACCGTCTGATAGGGCACAGATATCTTTCTGCTTAGTTGCGCCCAAACCTTCGGCTCCTACATATACGTAAAAAGTGGTAAAGGTTTTGGTCTGTACTGATCCTAAATCTCGTGTGGCATATGCCTCGCATCCTGAAGCCGCAGAAATTGACTGCAGGCACTGAGAACCTGCTCCAGGCGGAGGAGTGCCTGGAATTGAAGATGAAGAGAAGTCTGGATTGAGGCTGCAGCCACTGCCTACTGATGGAGTCCACCCCGTCTCATCATAATCAGGGTTCCTCTCGAATGATTCATTAATAATTAGTGGATAGATAACAAAGGAATCAGTTGACCATGATGATATCAAGTCTGTATGGATAGCATCTCTTGCCTTAACCCTCCAGTACCATGTCGTAGCAGTTGGAAGTGAAACTATCCAGCTTGTTCCTGATATCCAGCTTGATGTATAGTTAGGACTGCTGTAGTCAGATGCATCATCTATCTCAACATAATACTCAGCAGAGTCACCGTCAGGACATGTAACTGAATTCCATTGGAGTGTGATATCCACTGGAACAGGGCTAACAATATCAGGCTCATCAATTAATGTTGAAGCAGGTGGTGGTCCATAGATGATAAAGGAGTCAGCAGTTGACCATGGTGATACCGCATCTGTATGCACAGCGTCCCGTGCCGCAACTCTCCAGTACCATGTACCCGAAGACTCAACAGAAACCGTCCAGCTTGTCCCTGAAATCCAGCCTGATGTGTAGTTAGGACTGCTAAAATTAGATGCATCGTCTATTTCAACATAATACTGAACTGGATCACCATCAGGACATGTAACTAAATTCCAGTCGAGTGTGACAGATACAGGCACAGGGATAGAGACATTCGTCTCATCAATTAATGTTGGTGCTGGTGGCGGATTTACTGTGAAGATGCTGAAGGAATCAGCAGTTGACCATGATGATATCGCAACTGTATGGACAGAATCCCTTGCCTGGACCCTCCAGTACCATGTACTCGCTGTCGGTAGTATAACTGACCAGCTTGTCCCTGAAATCCAGCCCGGCGTTGTATAGTTAGGGCTACTAAAATCGGGTGCATCATCAACCTGTACATAATATTCCACAGGATCACTATCAGGACATGTAACTGAGTTCCAGTCAAGTGTTACAGATACTGGCCCTGAACTAACAACATCTGGCTCAGCAATCAATGTTGGCGCAGATGGCGGTTGATAAATGTTGAATGAGTCAGCAGTTGACCATAGCGATACCGCATCCGTATGAACGCCGTCTCTTGCCTGTACTCTCCAGTACCATGTTCTTGCAGTTGGAAGCGTAACTGACCAGTTTGTCCCTGTTATCCACCCTGATGAATAGTTGGCGATCAAGAAATCCGGGTACTGCGATACCTGGACATTATACTGAGCAGTGTGGCCATCAGGACATGTGACAGAATTCCATTCCAATATGATTGGCGAATTCACCTTGCCATCAGGTTGATGTATTAATGTCGGGGCAGGTGGTGGATCTGCTGAAAAGGTGTTGAAAGAGTCTATAGCTGACCATGCCGATGTAGCATCTGTATGGTTTTTATCCCTTGCCTGAACCCTCCAGTACCATCTAATACCTGGATTGACTGTAACGGTCCAACTGCATATACCTCCAGTACAGTTTGTTGTCTCTGAAATCCAGACTACAGATGTATAGTTTGGTAAGACGAAACTAGTCATATCATCCACCTGGACATAATATTCTACAGGGTCGCCGTCAGGATCAGTAACTGCATTCCAGGTGAATGTAACAGACACTGGAATAGTTGTACGGATATCCGCCTGATGAATCAATGTTGGAGCAGGTGGTGGATTGCTTGTCAGTACCCTGAAGGAATCAAAAGTTGACCATGGTGAAATAGTTTGTGTATGTACAGCATCCCTTGCCTGAACCCTCCAGTACCATGTTTTAGCCGTATCAACCGTAACTGTCCAGCTTGTCCCAGAAATCCAGCCTGATGTATAGTTTGGAAAGACGAAACTAGTCATATCATCTATCTGGACATAATACTCTACAGGGTCACCATCAGGTGATGTAACAGAATTCCATTCGAGTGTTACATCCACTGGCACGGCACTGACAATATCCGGCTCATCAATTAATGTTGGTGCAGGTGGGAGCTGCATAGTGTTGAAGTAATCAGTAGTTGACCAGGATGAAATAATACTTATGGTATGTGCATTATCCCTTGCCTTAACCCTCCAGCACCAGTAATTAGGTGGTAGGGTGACTGCCCAGTTTGTCCCTGTTATCCAGCCTGATGAATAGTTGATGCTGCTGAAGTCGTATGCATTATCTACCTCGACATAATACTCTACAGGGTCACCATCTGGAGATGTAACAGCCCACCATTCGAGTGTGACAGGTGTCGGTTCGGTGGTAACAATATCCGGCTCAGCTTTCAATGTCGGAGCAGGCGGTGGATTGTGTGGTATCACGTTGAAGGAATCAGGAGTTGACCATGGCGAAACACTTGACGTATGCAAGAAATAACTATCCTTTGCCTGAACCCTCCAGTACCATGTTTTATCAGGTTCAACCGTAACTGACCAGCTTGTCCCTGTTAACCATGTCACACCTGATGTGTAGTTTGGGCTGCTAAAATCAGATGCGTCATCAACCTCAACATAATAATTAGCAGTATGACCGTCAGGACATGTAACTGAATTCCAATCGAGTGTGGCAGATACCGGCACAGCGCTGATGACATCCAGCTCATCAATTAATGTTGGAGCAGGCGGCGCTTCTAAAGAGATAACAAAGGAATCAACAGCTGAGTATGGTGATGTCGCATCTGTATGGTTTTTGTCCCTTGCCTGAACCCTCCAGTACCATGTGCCGGAATTCAGAGAAGTTGTCCAACTCGTATTCGAAATCCAGCCTGAGGCTATTGGGGCAGGAAAGATAAAGGATGGAGACGTCGACCACTGAACATTATACTCTACAAGGTCACCATCAGGAGATGTGACCGAATTCCATTCGAATGTGACAGAGGTTGGCTCACTGATAACAGCAATATCCGGCTCATCAATTAATGTTGGAGCAGGCGGCGGATTGCTTGACCACACCCTGAAGGAATCTATAGTTGACCATGACGAAACAATTCGCGTATGTACAGTATCCCTTGCCTGAACATACCAATTATAGGCAGCAGCGGTTGCGAGTGTAACAGTCCAGCTTGTGCCTGAGATCCAGCCTGATGTATAATTGCCTCCACCATACACCCAGACAGAATACTCTATGGGATCACCATCAGGGCATGTAACAGCATTCCATTCGAGTGTGACAGAGATTGGTACAGAGCCAACGACATCCGGCTCATCAATCAATGTTGGAGCTGATGGTGGTGGCATAGTCTTGAAGCAAGAAGATGACCAATCAGAGACTACCTCTGGATAATTTCCATCCCTTGCTCTAACCCTCCAGCACCAATAACCAGGTGGCAGCGTAACAGTCCAGCTTGTGCCTGAAACCCATCCTGATGCATAGTTAGGAGTACTGAAATCGGATGCATCATCCACTTCAACATAATACTCAATAGGCCCGCCACCTGGGTTTGTTGAGGCGTACCATTCAAGCGTAACAGGACAAGGCTCTGAGCAGACTGTATCTGGTTCATACTTGAGAGATGGAACTGTAGGCGGAAAAGCGGTAATGAATGTATTATCCCCTGAGACTGTCTCATTGCCACCGCTATCGGTTGAGCGGACCCTGTAATGATAAGTCGCATGGTTTGCAAGGTTTTTAAGGTATATGTCGTGGTCAGTGCCAAAGTAGTCGTTACCGGTTGTCAAACCGTAACTTGGTGTGAATCCATAGTCAACATAGGATGTATCGCTGTTTCTCGTTGTCCATGTTATGATTGCCCATATTCCAGGTGAACCAGGTATCAATGGAAATGCGAAAGGCCCGGAGATAATTTCCGGCGTAAAGTCTTCAGACCATGGAGTTTTACTATTCCAGCTCTGGTCAGTATTACTTCCGGTTCGGATTTCATGGCATGTTACGTAATGGGGAGTGATGTTAAACCAACAGTAACCGGGGTATGCGTCACAGTAGTCGGGATATTTACCACCCCAGCTTCCAGGAATATGTCCACCGCCTGAACCTTGGAGGTTATGAGGCATCGCTGAATACCTTTCACACCAACCAAAAGTGGGTGCTTGCCCATAACAATATATTCCGCCAAGATATTCACCATTACCACTTCCTTTAATATGAAAGGACGGTGATGTATTGTTGCCCATAAAGCCTTTATGCTTGCTATCGAGGCAGTTTGTAACCATCAGTCTTGGCAGACGGGAGTTATGCGGAGTATGGCACTTTGAGCATGAATAATTATGCTGTATGGTTGTATCTGCGGTCTTCCAGCCCTTTACTGACTCATGTACCCTATCCTTGCTTTTCCATGTGTGATTAAAACCATTTGTGAGTCTGCTCTTTGAATGGCAGTTCAGGCATAATCCTGCAAACTGGGTGTCTGACTCCTGGATACCCTGTACAGGTGGGTCAGCATCTTTGATATCTGAACCAAAAGTGTTCTGGTCTATATAATAGTGAATACCCTCGCGGTCCTTGTCAGTGCGAATAGTGCCTCTCCTTTCGTCAGAAGGTGTAAAGTCTTCCTTATATGGAGATGCAAGCCATGTGCCTTTCAGCAGCGGTACTGCGTATTGCTTATCAGCAGCGGCGATTTTGTTCGTGTTGTCGGTGACGCCGTGTGGGTCATGGCAGGGTGTACAGAGACCCCTTATAGGAGTGGGAGCAGGCGAGCCAGATACAGCAGATGATGCCCCAAAATGCCCTCCATTATTAGATATTATTTTATAGGCAAATCTCCGCTTGGAATTAGAGGCACCAGGGCCGAAATATGGCGTATCCTTGTATCCCATAATCGCCTGTGTAGCTCCAAAGGTACTGTTGTAGCCCCATGGGGTTGTGCCTGAAGCAGCAGTCACATGGCAATCAAAACATAAACCTGCACCTGCATTATAAAAATTCTTATTGTCTGTTGAACCTCCTGCCTGTGGTTGGTAGTTCATTGAATAGCCGCCTTTGCCTTCCACGGTATTCTTCAGTATCCCTCCGTTTGTCGTTGCACTTGTATAACTTGTGGTTGTCCCGCTGGCGCTTGAACCATGTGAGTTATGACAGTCAAAACACGCCACATTCTCTGAGCCATTTCTTGTATTTGGAATGTAACCGTCAACGCCGGACTCGGTGTTCCAGCCGCCGCCATTTAACATTGCTTTTCCATGGGCCGAGTATGCCTTGGTTATATTCTTCTGAGCAGCATTGGTGACAGCCGTGTATTTACCCCATTTAGTAGTTCCTGTTTGAGAATATTTTGCATCAATACTCGTTCCATCCCATGCGTATTGCTTGGGTGTTTTCGAATCTCCAGCAAAAGGTGTTGTTGTATTATTCTGGTCACTATGACAACTAATGCAGTGAGTGTTTAGCTTTGCTATCTCAGACCTTGTACCGTTAGCCATATATTGAATGGCTGTTGGGTCTGTTGGCCCTGTAGTATATGTTGCAGGTCTTGTAGCCGCACCATAAATAACAAGGTCAACTGCTGAATTAGGTGCCTTTGGACCCCCATGATATATGTGATTAATAGTTCCGTCACTGTTTGCCTCCCAGTGGCACTGATAACAATGAGTACCTGTTACCGCAACTCCCTCCCCTTGCACATGATGCGAGTTTGCAGTATTAAACTGCGATTTTGTGTCAGCTCTACTGCTAAGTGATCCACAAGACCCGGAGTGACAGTCAAGACAGGTGAGGGTTGTTCCCCATGTTGCATTATTACAACCATGACAGGATATGTTGCTGCAGGTATTGGTATTATCATCATAGGTAAAACTATATCCTGCTCCAGGTCTAACGTGTGGCGGATTATCATGGCAAGCATTACATGCTATTGTAGAAACATGGGCACCATGACTGCCAGTGGTTCCATGGCAGTTTACACAGTTTGTACCTCCTCCCCCTCCACCATGAGCAAAACCATTTGTATGAGAATGACATCTTGTGCAGATCTTTTCCCCACAATAATCAGGATCTTCGGGATTATCAGGGTTGCAACCTTTACTATTGTAGTGATCAGCTCCTGTTCCATCTGCTCTCCAATGAGCTGGATTACGATGTAATTGATTAGTTTGGTCAGAGTGGCATACTTGGCATATTCCGTTAGGTGTTGGATCCACACCTGTCCCGCTCTCATCATATGCAAAAGAATTCTGACCTATCTTATCAAAGAGCTTCACTGTCTTATATATACTCGCTGGAGGGGGAGAAACAGAAGGGTTTGTTTTAATGTCTATAGAGTCTTTGCTATACTGACCGTAAATCACCGCAAATGTGGTCGGAGGATACAGATATGCTGTTGCATCTCCTGTCACTGTTATAGTTTTTGTCCCTTCATCTACTCCTATTATCGGATAGTTGTATCCAAGCTTGCCTACATTTGTAAACAATATAGTCCGGCGATAATCAGATGTCTTTTTTGTTAGGTATTTTTTATCTGGATCATCTTCTGGTGGAGGATACCATCCTG
>Ga0315282_10001854_pt1 | contig 39540 bp, 32 predicted proteins | sample YL17G07_20_MG_FD_203693 | JGI IMG/M metagenome (GOLD analysis project Ga0315282, IMG submission 203693) | Sediment microbial communities from Yellowstone Lake, YNP, Wyoming, USA - YL17G07_20 | ecosystem: Environmental > Aquatic > Freshwater > Lake > Sediment | place: USA: Wyoming | collected...
CATCGCATCCTGGAGCTGAAGCAGGTTCCAAGGGTTGGGCTGTTCGCCCATTAAAGCGGTACGAGAGTTGGGTTCAGAACGTCGTGAGACAGTTCGGTCCCTATCTGTTGCAGGCGGAGGAGACTTGCGGGGATCTGTCCTCAGTACGAGAGGACCGGGATGGACAGACCTCTGGTGTTCCGGTTGTCATGCCAATGGCAATGCCGGGTAGCTATGTCTGGATGGGATAAACGCTGAAGGCATCTAAGCGTGAAACCCACCCCAAGATGAGGTCTCCCGTGGAGCAATCCACCTTAAGGTCTGTGGTAGACCACCACGTTGATAGGCTGGCAGTGTAAGTGCAGTAATGCATTCAGCTTACCAGTACTAATAGACCGTGCGACTTGACCCTTATTTTTTCTGTTGTCAAGAAAAGAAGTAAAATCTTCGAAAAGGGGCGAAAGCCCCTTTGTATTTGTAATTGAGAGGTAAAATGAGAGAAAGAGATATATTTGAAGAAATAATCGATATAGGAAAAAGGCGTGGAGTCTTAACCTACGATGAAATAAATGAAGCACTGCCTTCAGAGTTTTTCTCTCCTGATGAATTAGAAGACCTCATGGATATCCTCCAAGATATGGGAGTCAAGGTTATAGATCATGAGGAAGCCCTTTTGCCCGAAGAAGAAGTAGAAGAGGAATTAGAAGAGTATGAAAAAGCAGAGGACCTCGTACAGGCGTATTTCTACTCTATGGGGGATATCTCTATACTGAAAAAGGATGAAGAAACAGAACTTGCAAAAAGACTCGAGGAAGGCAAAAAAATCATAAAAGATATTATCATCACTCTGCCCCTTTACAAAAAGACTGAGGCTAGTCTGAACGGAGAAGAAGAGGAGCTAAGTACTGAGGAGGAAAGAGCCGAGACAGCTCTCACAAAGACTGTAGAGATAGTTGAAACTCTTATGGTAGAAATTGAAAGTGCGGACAAGAAGATTGCAAAGTATGGTTATTTGAAAGAGCTTAAAAAAGTTATCAGCGAGAAAAAAAAGAAGAATATTAATGCTAAAAAACTGCAGGCTTTATCAAAGGAAACAGAAAAGGCTTATAAAAAGGTTGAATCAGAAGTCGGAGTCAAAGTCGATGTCCTTAAGAGGATGTGGGATCGTATTGTAAAGGCAAAAACACTCATTTCTACTTCAAAAAATGAGTTGATAACCCGAAATCTTAGACTCGTTGTTAATATTGCAAAAAACTATGTTGGTAGAGGACTTCCTCTCCTTGATCTCATACAGGAAGGAAATATAGGCCTTATGAAGGCTGTTGATAAATTTAAGTACGAAAAGGGCTTTAAGTTCAGCACTTATGCAACATGGTGGATCAGACAGGCTATTACAAGGGCTTTAATAGATCAGACGAAGACCATCAGAGTTCCTGTTCATATGATGGAGTTTTATAACAGGGTTACTAAGGCATCGAGAGAATTAACACAACAACTCGGCAGAGAGCCGACGAAAGAAGAGATTGCTCAGAAACTCGGAGTTCCAACAAAAAAGGTTGAAGAGGTTTTCAGGGCAATACAAGATCCTATAGCACTACAGACGCCTGTAGGTGATGAAGACACAGAACTTGAAGATTTTATAGGAGATAAGAATAGCCCTTCACCTTATTCTGATGCCGAGAGGATTGAAATTTCAGAGCATATACAGAGGGTGTTGAAATCCTTAACTCCCAAAGAGGAGAAGGTTATCAGAATGAGGTTCGGAATAGGCATGGAGAGAGACCATACTCTCGAAGAAGTTGGAAGGCATCTTTCTATAACAAGAGAAAGAGTCAGACAGATAGAGGCAAAGGCATTAAGAAAACTTAAACATCCAAGCAGACTTAAAGTTCTTAAGACACTGATTACTTCTACTTAATCCCTATTACTTCATCTCCTTTTGTGACGGCATTACTGCTTTTTCTAACTATTGCAGTTGCGGTTGACTCTCTGGTGTTTATAACCTGTATGGTGCCGTTTACTACTCTATGTTTTCCTTGTATGAGAGTCGCAAGTAAGTCTCCGACTTCAAGACCTTCCCTTCTTCCTTTATCAAGATAAACAATATCCAACATTCCGTTGATCAAGCGCAGTTCTTTTGTAGCGACAACATAGCCATTTAAATCAGGCTTCCTGGGAGTTTCCGCGCGAGAGGGGGGTTCTATCTCATAGTACGAGTCAAGAAGGCTTCCTGTTGAGACATCACTGTATGAGTCTGTAATTTTTATTTTTGTTTCACTGCCATCCTGGCCAACGACCTCTGCAATCCCAAGTACCTCAATAAGATAACCAAGCGCTAAGCCAGATTTTGGATGTACCACTTTTTCTACTGGATGGATAATATAAAACTTATCTCCAATCTTAGAGGGATTGTCTGTCTTAATATAGGCATAGTCATCTTTTCCGAGGATAGTTCTGTCAGACGGAGAGTCAACTATGGATCCAACACTATGCACGGAATCAGTAATATAACCGCTTGCTATTAAGAGTTTTTTGTCAACGAGATACTCCTTTTTAGGGGGTTCAACTTTTTCCACCATTTCTTTTTTAGGCTCTTCTCTTTTTATCTTAGCTTCTGTAACCTCCGGTATAGATATTTCTTTCTGCAATATGTAGAGGGGGATCTTGATTTTTTGCTGGGGATAAATTCTATCAGGATTCATTATATCAGGATTCTCTTTCCATATCTTCGGCCAGAGGAAGGGGTCTTGAAGCTCTTTCTGGGAAATGTCCCAAAGGGTATCACCTTTTACAATGGTATAATCTTTATATTCCTGCATCTGTGCAAATAAAAAGGAAGGCAAGAGTAAAAAACCTAGTAAAATTAAGATCATACTTACCGTCGCTTTTTGTCTCACCATAAATATCTCCTTTTAGAAAGTTTTATTGTAAATAAACATAACGAAGATACTAAAAACTGTCAAGCATTAATTTAATGTAAATAGTATATCCTTTTCCGTGATGAAACTCACATTTATTACCAGCGTTCAGAATAAAGATTATCTCGGCTTCACCTCACAATGATGTGTACTAATCCCCCTCATTTTTGAGAAAAGAAGGAATATTCAATCAGGGTTTTGAGATATTTCTTTTAATGAATATTTTACCCCTTTAACTATTTTTATAAATTCTGATATATTTATTCATGAAACAGTTCAGGATTCTCCTTATATCTCTACTTTTCCTAATACCCGTTACTATCTATGCATCAGATATTAAAGAATACAGACTGGACAATAGCCTGAAGGTCATGATTGTCGAAAATCACAAGGCCCCCGTGGCAACATTTCAGGTATGGTATCGTACAGGCTCCAGAGATGAACCTGCTGGCAAATCTGGGCTGAGCCATCTGCTTGAACATATGATGTTTAAGGGCACGCCTCGATACGGCCCATCAGTATTTTCAAAGATCATTCAAAAAGATGGTGGAACAGATAACGCATATACAACAAAGGACTTTACAGTATATTTTGAGCTTTTCTCCTCAGACAGGATAATGCTTTCTATTAACCTCGAGGCTGACAGGATGCAGAATCTGACACTCGATCCTAAAGAAGTGCTTTCTGAGAGAAGCGTTGTCATGGAAGAACATAGGCTGAGATATGAGGACGATCCCCAAAATTCTCTCTTTGAGGAGGTTGTAGCAGCAGCATACAAAGCACATCCCTATCAACGACCAGTAATCGGATGGATGTCTGACCTGAAATCCATTGAAAGGGATGATTTATATAATTACTATAAAGCTCACTATTCACCGAGTAATGCTGTTATCGTTATTGTAGGAGATGTCAAACCAGATCAGATAATTGAACGTATCAAAAGTTCCTTTGATAACATTCCTCCAGGAACTCTGAAGAAAAATATTAATTTTTTAGAGCCTGAACAGCAGGGTGAAAGAAGGGTCCTCCTGAAGAGAGAAGCAGAACTACCATATCTCCTTGTAGCCTATCATACTCCCAGTTTTCCCCATGAAGATAGCTATGCCCTCAATGTCTTAAATCTGATTTTATCAGGCGGAAAAAGCTCAAGACTTTATACGTCTCTCGTTTATGAAAAAAAGATTGCCCTTAATGTAGAGGCTGATTATGATGGTTTGAACAGAGACTCCTATTTATTCTTTCTTGATGCAACAGCCTCTCCTGGAAAGGATATAAAGGAGGTTGAAAATGCCCTCTATGCAGAGATTGAAAGAATAAAGAAAGAACCACCATCGGAACGGGAGGTTCAGAAGGCAAAAAACCAGATAGAGTCTTCATTTATCATGGAGCAGGACTCAATTTATCTGGAGGCTATGAAATACGGTATATTCGAGATGCTCGGAGACTGGAAGCTCATTGATAGATACCTCGAGGGTATCAGAAAGGTAACACGTGAAGACGTAGTTAGAGTTGCAAACAGATATTTAAAGGAAGACAACAGGACAGTGGGAATTTTGATACCAACAAAGGTCACGGGAGTGAAAAGTGAATAGCGAACTATATAAAAAACGTCAGGCATTTTTATTTCTATTACTGTTCACTGTCTACTGCCTACTGTCTACTGATGTTTATGCCTTAAATGTAAAAAGAACCACTCTCCAAAATAGCCTTATAGTTCTCCATTCCGAAGAACACAGTCTTCCCATTGTAATGGTTACGCTCCTTGTAAAAGCAAGTCAACTCAACGAACCAAAAGATAAAGCAGGGCTTGCTAATCTTACTGCAGAACTTCTCTTAGAAGGCACGAAACACCGCAAATCCACTGACATCAGTGAGGAGATAGAGTTTTTAGGTGCATCCCTTGATACCTCGACGAGCAGAGATTACACTACCATTTCTCTGTCAATTCTGAAAAAAGATATTAACAAAGGTTTCGAGCTCTTTTGTGATATCCTGCTGAATCCCACTTTCCCTCAACAGGAAATTGAGAGGAAAAAAGAACTTATCAAAGGTTCTCTGAGACAGAGTGAGGAGGACCCTTCTTTCATTGCAGAGCGCACGTTTAGAAAGGAGGTATTTGGTGAGCATCCTTATGGAAGGCTCACAGAGGGCTCTGCTGAGACCATTGACAATATAAGAAGAGAGGACTTGATAAAGTTCTATTCTGACTATTTTCTACCTAACAACTCTATATTATCAATAGCAGGAGACCTCACTGAAGAGGAGTTGAATGCTTTAATCAAAAAATATCTTGATGATTGGAAGAAGGCTGATCTACCACCGATAACTGCCAACGGACGCGATGAAAAAAAGGCTAAGAGGGTTGTAAAAATCGATAAGGACCTGACACAGGCAAATATTTTACTCGGGCACATTGGTATCAGCAGGGACAATCCTGATTATTATGCTGTCTCCATTATGAACTACATTTTCGGAGGCGGCGGCTTCTCATCAAGACTTATGCAATCCATAAGGGATAAGATGGGACTCGCCTATGATGTAGATAGTTCTTTCTCTTTAAATAAAGAAAAAGGGTTGTTTCAGGTAGAGGCTCAAACTAAGAACGAGTCAGCAGATTTAGTGATTTCTGAGATACTCAAGCAAATGGAAAGGATTAGAAAAGAGTATGTTTCTGACGAGGAGCTCACTGATGCAAAATCATATCTAACCGGTAGTTTCCCGAGGAGGCTGGATACGAACAGAAAAATTGCCGATTTTCTTGCCCTTGTTGAATTCTATAACTTCGGCCTTGATTATACAGAAAAATACTCTGGTTATATAAATTCAGTAATAAAAGAAGACATTCTCAGGGTTGCAAGAAAGTACCTCGACCCTGAAAATTATGTGCTTGTCATTGTGGCAAACCAGAAAAAGGCAGCTCTCAAGCATTAATGTAAAGACAGATTCCACTTAACCCGAATTAACAATTACATTCCTTAATCCGTAATCCGTTAAATATCGAGTTGGTCTCATGAAGCACCGTAAAGGCCATCTCAAGCCTCACAGGAAACACTCCTTGGCAAAAATACCCCTTTTCACTCATTCTTGTTTTGTTAGGAAACTGTAATAAGATCGGAAAATTTTAAAAAATTATAATAAAATATATTTATATTATAGCGACCAGATTGAAAGGAGTTCATTTGCCAGCTATCCCTTTAAGAAAAGAACTAAAGGAAAAATTCACACAAGATTTGACACCTTCAGAAAAAATCTTTTTCCTGAAAAAGGCTCAGGAGTCTATTATGCTGAAGGGATATCTGGCCTGCGAAGACCTGTTTCACTGTTGTTATTTTCTAACGCTCAAAGAACGATTCAGTCGAATCAGTCCACAAAGGGGTGAAGGATGCCTGAGATTCCTCCTTGTAGAAGGAGCAAAGGATATTGAAGAGGCAATAAAGTTGTATGAAGAGAGATTGGAGAACAAGAAACTATCTAGACCTGACACACAGGGCTATGAATTCATAGAACATTTCTCCGAATAAAGTGAGTTAAAATTAACCTATGCATTTGATACTGTTTGATATTGATGGCACACTTATAGATTCAGGGGAGGCAGGAAGCCGCTCCCTAAATCTCTCATTCAAGGAATTGTTTTCCATCGCGAATGGCTTTCACGGTATAAGCATGGCCGGTAAAACAGACACACAGATAATGAAGGAAGGCTTGCTAAAACATGGTATATCGGCGGACGGAAATTTTGATGTCGTTATAAATACGTATCTCAAGTATCTGCGTAAGGAGATACACAATGACAGGAGACATATGAAACCAGGTATCTATGAACTATTAGAAAAATTGAGCCTTACAAGGGATATACAAATAGGACTTCTTACAGGGAACATTGAGTCTGGTGCAAGGATAAAACTCGAACCCTTCGAGCTTAATAAATATTTCCCAACAGGTGCCTTTGGCAGTGATGATGAAGACAGGAATAAGCTTTTACCCATTGCAATAAACAGATTTGAGGAAATTTGCCGGAGAAAGATCAGTACCGATGAATGTATAGTAATAGGGGATACACCACGTGATGTACACTGTGCAAAAATATATGACGCAACATGTATAGGCGTAGCCACCGGGCCCTACTCTATCGATGAACTCATAGGGGCAGGGGCCGACTATGTAATCAAAGATCTATTAAATTACAACAATCTCCTACAATTCCTAAATATGTGACTTCATGAGTTTTTTGAAGAATTATGCTTTAATAAAGAGGACCTTTGCTAAGCTATAAAGAGATATTTATAGGTAATCGATGCACCAATAAATGCCTCTATTGCCCTTACAGGCAAAAAGACTTTTCTCAGCCTGATTTCAATTCTGTAACTACTGCTTTGAAACGAGGGGAAGAAGATGGTGTCGCCTTTTACGGAGGAGAGCCGACACTACGCAATGATTTGGTAGGGGTCATCCTTGCCGCTAAACAAAATGGTTATAGAAGAATAAAGTTAATAACAAACGGACGGGCCTTTTCTGATAACCAAGTCCTGCTTCAAATAGTAAATGCAGGTTGTTGTCTCTTTGAAATAAAATTATGGGGATCACATCCTGATCTCCATGATCATCTTACACAGACACCAGACAGTTTCTGGCAAACTATCCAGGGCATAGAAAACCTACAAAGACTTTCCAGTGATAAATTCATCTGTTTACGTATTCCTCTCTGTAAGCAAAATTATACAGATATGATAAATGTGATCACCATGGGTATAAATCTTGGTGTTCATCGCATCGTTTTATCCTCTCAAGACAGCAATCTCGCATTGAAAGATCTCCTCCCTTATATTAAAATTGCGGTTCAGATAAGCATTTTAAATCGTGTCTGGATTTTGACCGAGGGTCTCCCCTTTTGTGTTATGCAAGGTCTGGAACACCATATCGGTGAAATTTATTCTAGGCATGAAAATACTATGAATCCCAGGACTTACAGATATCACAAATATTGTCAGAACTGTATTTACCAAGAGATTTGTTCTGGAGTAGAAGGAGAATATCTAAATCAATTTGGGGATAGAGAATTTTCTCCAATAAAAGTAAACAAATATCTCCAGGATATCAAGGTTCTGTATGGATAAAAAGAGGGTCATTCTCATCTCCTTTAATTGGGCTAACCATTTCTCCATTGCTTTAGGTTATCTTAAGACTTATGCCCAAAAGGACAAATATATTCTTAAAAATACCCAAATAGAGATTACTGACTTTGATACCGAAATACATGATGCGCGACAAGTGGTTTATTACCTGTCACAAAATAAGCCTGATATTCTTGGTTTTTCTTGCTTTTGCTGGAATATCAGTAAAGTTCTCGAAACTGCAAGGGTAGTTAAGACAATTTTTCCTCACATAAAGATCATCCTTGGCGGACCAGAGGTAGGGCCAATCTCTACAAAATATTTGGAAGAAAATCCTTTTATTGACGTCGTTGTAAAGGGAGAAGGTGAGGTTACCTTTGCAGAAATGCTCAAACATTATTTGGGGAAAGGCAGGTTAGAAGGAATACAAGGCATTAGTTACAGGATTGATGGGCAAGTTTTCGAAAACCCAGACAGACCACTGATTGAGGATCTCGGTGAGATTCCCTCACCCTATCTTGAAGGTATCTTAATACCAAGAGATAAGGTGACGTATATAGAGACCTTCCGGGGCTGTATTTTTAAATGTGGATATTGTTTTGAAGGAAAAAATTTTCCCAGACCCCGCTTTTTCCCTGAAGATCGAATTAAAAGAGAAATAGAATTTATTATGAGCAATCCAGAGATTAAAAGTTTTCACTTTATAGACTCCATTTTTAATCTAAAAAAGGAGAGGTTAGAAAAGATAGTAGGGATACTCTCGGCAGCTAACCGTTTTAATACGGAATTACGCACCATAGAGATCATTGCAGAATTTGTTGATGAAGAAACGGTTGTCCTTTTTAAGAAGGCAAACGTCAAAAGTGTAGAAACAGGGCCTCAGACAGTAAACAAGGATACCTTGAAAAATGTCAATCGGCACTATGATGAAGAGAAATTCAAGCGGGCGGTGAGGCTTCTGGAGGACAACGGGATAGAGGTGCTTACTGATTTAATCATTGGGCTACCCGGCGATAACTTTTTTAAATTTGTAAAATCAGTTAAGACATTAATAGAGATGAAGCCTACAACTATTGTTTTTAGTATCCTCCATGTCCTTCCTGGCACTGCTCTTTACGAACAAAGCCAGACATTTGGCCTGAAATTTGACGACAAAGCTCCCCACCTTGTCTTGGACACTCCGACCTTTCCCTACGAGGAGATAGACAAAGCAGTGGTGATGGCATATTCTTTGGATAAAGAATACAATATTAAGCTACCTTCTGATTCTGCCTAAACTGAGTAAGTGCTTTAAATGTTTCTTGTTCAGGAGATGTTTGGTCTATGGTATAATTTTTAAGTATTGGGGGAGGGATGAGGGTTATTGGTCTTGATGTAGGTTCTGTAAGTGTAAAGCTTGTAGTCTTTGATGAAAAGGCAAACAGGCTTTGCAGTTTTTATGAGAGGCATAAAGGCCACCCCATTAGTGTTGCCTTTGAACTGCTCAGAAGAGTCACGGAGTCAGAAAGCCACGGAGTCAAAGAGTCATCTCATCACTCCATCACTTCTTCACTCCATCACTTTTCTCTGTTTATCACAGGCTCAGCAGGAAGATTAATAGCTTCTGTCCTCGGAATAGAACCTGTTAATGAGATTGTTGCCCAGGCATATTCCACACACAAACTCTTTCCCCACATAAAAACGATCATCGAGATGGGAGGGGAAGATTCAAAACTCATAATCTTAGATAAGGATTGCCGCTCTATTGGAGACTTTTCTATGAATTCTGTTTGTGCTGCTGGCACAGGCTCCTTTCTCGATCAGCAGGCAGAAAGGTTAAGGCTTACCATAGAAGAGTTCAGCGAGCTTGCACTGAGATCAAAAAAGCCTTCGAGGATTGCGGGAAGATGCAGTGTATTTGCAAAATCTGACATGATACACCTCCAGCAAATTGCAACACCCGTTGAAGATATTGTAGCTGGTCTCTGTTTTGCTGTTGCGAGGAACTTCAAGGGCTCTATATCGAGAGGCAGAAAATTAAGACCTCCCGTATCATTCCAGGGGGGAGTTGCAGCAAATAAAGGGATGGTAAGGGCTTTTAAGGAAATCTTCGAGCTTGATGAACTCTTTGTCCCTGAAGAGTACGCATTTATGGGAGCAATTGGTGCTGTATTTAAAAATATGCACGAAGACACTATACAACATTTTGATCTCTCGAGGCTCGAAGATTTTTTAAGATCTGAAAGACCCATCGAGGCAGGACACCCACCTTTGAATGACTTTAATCAGCCAACGAAACGGGCAACTATGATAACCAACGTAACAGTGCCAGTGGAGAGTGTCAGTGAGAAGACACTGAAAACAGACACTGAAAGCGACTCGTCACTCATCACTTGTCACTCGTCACAGAAGATAAAAACATATCTCGGCATTGATATTGGCTCCATAAGTACTAATCTTGCTGTAATAGATGAGCACGGCAGGCTTCTCTCAAAACGATACCTCATGACAGCAGGCAGGCCTATAGAGGCAGTTAAACAGGGGTTTGCAGAGATAGGTGAGGAAATAGGAGACAAGGTCGAGATCGTTGGAGTTGGCACAACCGGTTCAGGAAGATATATGATTGCTGACTATGTTGGAGCAGACATCGTAAAGAATGAAATTACAGCACATGCTACGGCAGCGGTATTTATTGATAAAACCGTTGATACCGTCTTTGAGATAGGTGGACAGGACTCAAAATATATATCTCTGAAAGATGGGGTAGTCGTTGACTTCGAGATGAATAAGGCCTGCGCAGCCGGAACTGGCTCTTTCCTCGAGGAACAAGCTGAAAAACTGAATATCTCGATCAAAGGAGAATTTGCACAGTCTGCACTCTCTTCTAAGAACCCAAGCAGGCTCGGTGAACGGTGCACTGTCTTTATGGAGAATTCTCTGATGGCGAATCTCCAAAAAGGTATTGACAAAAATGATCTTCTTGCAGGCCTTGCATATTCTATTGTCCAGAATTACATAAACAGGGTGGTTGCCGGGAAGTATATCGGTGAGAATATAGTTTTCCTCGGAGGAGTGGCCTTTAATAAGGCTGTTATGGCTGCATTCGAAAGATATCTCGGCAAAAGGATTATTGTTCCTCTTCACCATGAAGTCGCAGGTGCGATAGGCATGGCACTTATTGCTATGAGACATATGAAAAATGGGGAACCGGAGACACGGAGATTCGGGGGAACGGAAACAAAAGTAGGTCACCATGTCACCGAGCCACCCTTTCACCGTGTCACTGTTTTTAAGGGTTTCGAACTTTCGAAGAGACCGTATGAAATATTTTCCTTTGAATGCAAAGGCTGTCCAAATTCATGTGAGATAAATAGAGTAAAGATTACTGGTGAAGAGGGCTTTCTCTTCTACGGAGGAAGGTGTGATAAATATGATGTTAAGAAGGGAAAGAAAATACTTGATTCGGAATCCACAATCCAGGATCTTTTTTTATTTAGGGATGAAATGTTATGGAAGGAACACATGCTCAGAATGAAAGAGAGACACGGTGAAATGGTGAATGGGGGAATAACTGAAGGCAAGAGTATCTCTCCGAGTCCCCGAGTCCCCAAGTCCCCAAGTCAAGTTAAAATAGGCATTCCCTACATCTTCTTCTTCCATGATTATCTCCCCTTCTGGACCACACTCTTATGGGAACTCGGTTTTGATGTTGAGGTATCGCCAAAGACGAACAGGCAGATAGTAAACTTAGGCCTTGAGAGCGTCCTGTCAGAGACGTGCTTTCCTATCAAGGTTGCGCACGGTCATGTGAGATATCTCCTCGATAAAAAGGTAGATGCCTTACTCCTGCCAAGCTTTATTAACCTCAACACCCCTGAAAATCCCTTTGACAGGGGATATGCCTGTCCATATACACAGACGATTCCCTATATATCAAAGATTGCCTTTGAAGGCATAAAACTTCTTACCCCCATAGTCAATCTGAGGAGGGGGAGAGATTTTCTCGAAAAAGAAATTTGCCGGGTACTCAGACCCCTCGGAGTAAAATCAAAACATATATCAAGGGCATTAGAGACATCAGAGAGAAAACAGGAAGAATTTCTCGAGGATATAAAATCAAAAAGTGAAGAGGCCATTCCTTCTTTAAAAGAAAGAACCATTGTAATAGTAGGCAGGGCCTACAATGCATTTGACAGCGGTGTTAATCTCGAGATTCCCAAAAAACTCACTGACCTCGGCGTTCATTCCATCCCTATGGATTTTCTCCCCATTGAGGAAATGAATATATATCAAGACTGGCCGAATATGTACTGGAGATCAGGCCAGAAGATACTTCAGGCTGCAAAATTGATAAGGAATCACCCCAACCTTTACGCAATCTATATCGGTAATTTCTCATGTGGACCAGACTCTTTTATCTTGAAATACTTTGATAAGGAGATGAAGGGTAAACCTTATCTCTTCCTCGAGATAGACGAACATAGTGCTGCTGCCGGAGCCATTACGAGGTGTGAAGCCTTCATCGACAGCATAGGAAACCAGGAGTCAGGAGTCATCCGCAAAAGGCGGAAGAAGTCAGAAGAAAAAACTCCTCACGCCTCACTTGTCACTCGTCACTCAAAGCGCACTCTTTACATCCCTCGCATGTCTGACCATGCCTTTGCGCTTGCAGCTGCATTTGAACGCTGTGGCATAGAATCCGAGGTACTTCCGGAGTCAGATAAAAAATCTGCGGACCTCGGAAGAAAATACGTCTCTGGCAGAGAATGTTATCCATGCACAGTTACTATAGGCGATATGGTAAAAAAAGTTATGGAGCCTGGTTTCATGCCCTCCAAAAGTGCCTTCTTCATGCCCTCTGCTACAGGACCTTGCAGATTCGGTCAATATAATGTTTTTCAAAGGCTCGTCCTTGATAAACTGGGTTATGATGATGTCCCTATATTTGCGCCAAACCAGGATACCACTTTTTACAGCGACCTCGGAATTGTTGGCAAAGATTTCACAAAGAATGCATGGAAGGGTATAGTTGCATACGAACTCCTTAATAAATGCCTTCATGAAACAAGACCTTATGAGAAAGACAAAGGGTCAGCAGATGAGTTATATGATGAATACCTTAGAAGGTTATACTTCTCGTTGAAAAGAAACAATGTTGAATTAGAGGATATCTTGAAGGATATAAGGAGAGATTTTGAAAACCTTCCTGTCTATAAAGATAAAAAACCCCTCATAGGAATCATTGGTGAGATATTCGTCAGATGCCATCGATTTTCCAATGAAGACCTCATAAGAAAGGTCGAATGCCTGGGTGGTGAGGTATGGCTTGCACCTGTAGAAGAATGGATTTACTATGTGAACTTTATGGGTCTCAAAAAGGCATGGGTCAAAAAGGAGAAATCTGCGGTCATCAGTTTCCTTCTGAAGAGATTTTATCAAAAGCGGGTAGAGCATAGATATGCACGACATTTTGAGGGTTTTCTCAAAACATTAAAAGAACCTGATACAAAAGAGATTCTCAAGAAGGCATCACCTTATGTCCATAGCTCCTTCGAAGGTGAAGCCATTTTGAGCATCGGGAAATGCATTGATCTCTTAGAGAAAGGGGCCTCGGGAATTATCAATGCTATGCCCTTTGGATGCATGCCAGGAACCATCGTTACCGCCCTTCTCAGGGGTGTGGATAGAGACTATAGGATCCCGTGTATTAATATACCTTACGATGGGACAGAATCGCTTACAACAGAGATACAACTTGAGGCATTTATGGACCAGACGGTTGAATACAATAAAAAAGCGAGACTAACAGCTAACCGCTGATTGCTAAATGTTATTCTAAACAGAGGAGGTAATTGCGTGGGTAGTGTTGTGAAATGGCGGAAAAAGAAGATGAGTAAGCACAAGCACAGTAAGCTGAGAAAGAAGACAAAATTCCAGAGGAGGAAGTAACCCCGTTGGAATTGTACATGGGGCACTGAACCCCTTGCACAAAAGCGGAAGATTTCTTAATCTATCATTCCCTATCAAGCCATGGGGCATTCCTACGGGGTAAACCTTAATCGAATCTGCTTACCCTTATACCGATAAAAGGCATTGAACCGATATACTCAGTGAGTAAAACTTTTTCTACCACTCCTCCCTTCTTTTTGGTACCTTTTGCATGTATAAGGTATAAGATACCGCCCTCATCTTTTACAATACCTATATGCCCGACAATTTCATCTGAAACCCTTTGATGAGGGTATTTGATGAAAAAAAGCACATCTCCACTTTTAAAAGATGAGGTATGAGACGCATGAGGAGCTGATGTATTAAGGAGAGAACGAATAGCATCTTTAGAGATAATTTTTATCTTATTGCTTCCTCTTGAACCTTTTATCTCTGTGATTGGACCTATCGCTTCAGTAACTTCCCTGCCCCACTTGCCGCTGTCGAGCATGTCTTCGCCGCGCTGAAACCTGTTTTCGTAATTTACAACCTTACCATCTACGATCCTGCCTCTATTCTTAAACCTTTTATCCAGTGCAATCATTATAGCTTCTGAAGGGGTTCCCCCAAGACTGAGTTCAAGGGTTCTGAAACTCAGATACATGCAGTCAACACGTTCATCAGCAACAATTACATGCTTGGTTACATACTCTCCGAGCGGGTCAGGATCGTAGGGAGTACCAACAAATTTCTCTGCCCAGAAGGCAATGCGTTCACCAACAGGCTTTCCTTCAAGCTTCTTCTGCAAGAATGCAATCTCATGGTCTGAGATAAAAGGATAGGCAGGTACAGAAACAGATAAAAAAACAATGAGTAAAAATATCCTGAGCATAGCTTATTATAACCTGTTGAACCTTGACTATTGACTAATGAACTCATGAATAGAGTATCATTTTAGATGCTTAAGCCATTTTCGACTACAGGGATCGGCAGTCTTCCCAGTATAGATCCAGAAGAGGCATGCAGACTCGTGCTCGATACATTTGATATACCCTTCTGGCCTCAACTTCCAAAATTATCCTTTCATGAATCAATGATACCCCAGTTCTCAGAGGACATGCCTGCAATAAAGATCGATGCACAAAGAGGGAGCATGTGGATAGAAAAGGATATTGGTGATACCCTTACTGGGTTCTATGAAACGTATTCAGAGGGCTGGAGGTCTGCAATCTCTGAAGGATATGCAAAAGGTCTTTATACAATGATAAGACTCCTAAGAGATAAGGCGCTCAACGCCCTCAAAGGACAGATTACAGGCCCCCTTACTTTTACACTAGGACTAAAAGACTCAGAAGGAAGACCGGTTTATTTTAATGAAGAGCTCCGTGAAATATCACTCATGCTCCTGAAAGCAAAGATCAGATGGCAGATGGACATGTTAAAGCCCTTCGCTGAACATATAGTGCTATTTATAGATGAGCCCATCCTCTCTGCATTAGGCAGCACAAGTTACCTCGGCGTAGAACCTCAAGAAGCCCTGAGATTGTTAAAAGAAACAGCTGATGCCATTAAGCATGCTGGGGGCATTCCGGGGGTCCATTGCTGCGGTAATGCTGATTGGCCTATGGTGATAAAGAGCGGGACAGATATCATTAGTTTTGATGCTTATGGATATATCGAGACAATTTCTCTCTATCCGGCAGAATTTACAGAATTTCTTCAGGGAGGTGGATACCTTGCTTGGGGTATAGTACCGACAACAGAGAGTATAAGAGAAGAAAATACTGATTCGATAAAGAAGCGGTTTTATAAAGGTTCAGAAATATTATCAAAATCAATACCCACAGATCTTCTCCTGTCACGAATACTTCTAACACCGTCTTGTGGCGCAGGTTCAAGGAGTATAGAAGAGACTTTAAAAATATTTCAACTGCTTAAAAGTCTTAAGGAGGCAGTTTCATAATGGAAGATCGCATCACGCATCACGCATCACGCATCACAGCCTCTAAGAAAGGTATCTTCATATCCTTTGAGGGAATTGAAGGTACAGGTAAGACGATTCAATCGAGGCTCCTCTGCGAACATCTTACGAAAAAAGGCTACAAAGTAATCCTTACAGAAGAGCCTGGAGGCACCCGCATAGGGCTTAAGATCAGAGATCTATTACTTTCTATAGAAAATAGAGAAATAACTCCAGTTGCAGAACTGCTGCTTTATAATGCCTCACGTTCACAGCATATAAAGGAAGTAATACTGCCTGCAATTAATGATAGTTCCGTAGTCATAACCGACAGGTTCAGCGACTCAACGGTAGCTTATCAGGGTTTTGGAAGGAGAATAGACTTAGGGTATATAGATTTCATACAGAGAATAGTAACAGAGGGGTTAAAACCCGACATCACCCTCCTCCTTGATCTTGATGTAGAGACAGGATTAATGAGAAACAAGGGAATCAATAAGACAGACCGATTAGAGCTTGAGGACGTAGAGTTTCATAAAAGGGTAAGAGATGGTTATCTCGAGATTGCAGCAAAAGAGCCGGAAAGAATAAAATTAATAGACGCCTCAGGGAGTATAGAGGAAATACATAGCAAAGTCATTAATATAGTGACTAATTTGATAAGTAGCCGCTGATATATGTTAAAAGCTTTAGCATCTGTCATGCTGAACTTGTTTCAGCATCTAATATCGATATATTATGAGATCCTGAACCAAGTTCAGGATGACGAAGACTAATACTTGGTATTTGAATATGGCATTACGAGACGTTATAGGACAGGAAAAGGCGGTAAATATACTCCTCAGAACCATTCAGAGAGGGAGGATACCATCTTCATATCTTTTTGCTGGTGAATCAGGGATTGGGAAAAAATTTACTGCTATCAACTTTGCAAAGGCACTGAATTGCGCCAAAACAGTTTCAAGTTTCAAGTTTCAAGTTTCAAGTGAAGGCCAGATTCAAAACTCCGAACTCCGAACTCCGAACTCCGAACTAAGCTCATCACCCGTCACTCGTCACCCGTCACTTACATTTGACTGTTGTGATGAATGTTCTTCCTGCAAGAAGATTGATGCTGGAGTTCACCCTGACTTTTTATTTATTGAACCTGAAAGTGGACAGATCAGGATAGAGGAGATACGGGCAATCGATGGCATGCTCTCTCTGAAACCCTTTGAAGGCAAATGGAAGATCGTGATTGTAGACGAGGCTAATACCATGAATTCCTTTGCAGCAAATGCTTTTCTTAAAACCCTCGAGGAACCCCCAGGGGATAGCCTTATCATCCTCATCTCGTCAAATCCTGACCGCCTGCCTGATACAATAAGGTCACGATGTTCAAGGCTGAACTTTACTCCCCTTTCAAATGAAGCATGTAGAAAAGTCATTCAAAAAGTCAGAAGCCAAAAGTCTAATCCCTCTACACCCCCCTATTCCCCCCTTACTAAGGGGGGACAAGAGAGGGATAAGGGTAGGCATGGGGAGATTAGTCAAAAAACAACTACAAAAAAACCGGAAACTGACGATTCCCTACTCTCAACTCTTGTCAGACTCTCCATGGGCAGGCCAGGTCTTGCAACCTCGACAGACCTCTTTGAAGAAAGAGCATGGTTCTTGGATCTTCTCCAGGAGATGCTGAAAGCAGAAAAGGATGGCTGGACCTCAAGAGAGGAAATGGACCGGTGGTTCGACCTTATATTATTAGTTCTCAGAGATGCAGCTGTAATGCAGATTACTCAGGATGAAAAAACCCTTATCAATCTTGACCTCAAAGACCATATAAAGAAGTTCAGCAGCTCTATGGATTTAAAGGTTATAATAAATAATTATCAGAAACTCAATACCCTGAAGGGATATCTGAATTTTAATCTGAACAGATCCCTTACATGGAATTATACAGGCTCTCTGTTAAGGAGATGAAAAACTGACCAATGAATCAGCCTGCAGCAAGCTGCAAGGTTTCTTAAAGTTGAACAACGTTGTTTATTGTCATTCCTGCCCCGCTTGTCATTCCCGCGAAAGCGGGAATCCAGGGGGAAACTCCAGCAGGAATACAGAGAAAAACAACTGGATTCCGCATCAAGTGCGGAATGACAAGACTGGTAACGCTGCAAGCTACAGGGAGTATCGAGTCCAAGAAAAAAATCAAAGAATTTTATGAGGTAAATACCATGCCTGAAGTAGTAGGTATTCGTTTTAAATCTTGTGGAAAGATATACGATTTTGAGGTAAATGGTGCCGATGTAAACAAAGGTGACCTTGTGATTGCAGAGTCTGAATTTGGTCTTACCATAGGCAGTGTCATCATGGAACGCCATACCGTAGAAGCACCTGAGAGAGAGTTGAAAAAGGTAATCCGTAAAGCTACTGAGGAGGATCTGCTGCAGCAACAAGAAAACCTCAAACTTGAAGCAGAGGCAAAGGACTACTGCATCGAGAGAATAATGGCAAGAGGACTTTCAATGAAGCCTGTATCGACAGAAGTGACCCTCGACAGAAAACGTATTATCATTTATTTCACAGCTGAAAAGAGGATTGACTTCAGGGAGCTTGTTAAAGACCTTGCAGCAAAATTCAAGACACGGATAGAGATGAGGCAGATAGGCGTGAGGGACGAAGCAAAGGTATTAGGTGGTATCGGAATATGTGGTAGAGAACTCTGCTGCGCAAGATTCCTTACCTTTTTTGAGCCTATCTCTATCAAGATGGCAAAGAGGCAGGAGCTCATCCTGAACACAGGTAAGCTATCTGGCCTCTGCGGAAGGCTCATGTGTTGCCTGGGTTATGAATATAATGAGGCATCCCCAGAAGATGTTGCCTTGCCAAAAACAGAGGAAGATTCTTCCCTTCCGGAAGATATTGAGGTGTTTGAAATGGTTGTAGCTTCAGGTGAACCTTCAGAAGAAGCAAATAAGACAGAAGCACAACCTCATGGAACCGAGACTCAACAACCTCTGCAACCCAAAGAACAAGAACATAGGGAAAGTTTCGGGAAGCCTTCAGGCCGCAGGAGAAAACGCAGAAAAAGGTCCCATAAAAAGTGAGCGGCAAGTTCTACGTTACCACGCCGATCTATTATGTGAATGACATCCCCCATATTGGCCATGCCTATACAACTCTGGCAGCTGACATCCTCGCACGATATAACAGGTTAAGAGGCAGAGAGGTATTTTTTCTAACAGGTACTGACGAGCATGGTCAGAAGGTAGAAAAGGCAGCACAAGAAAAGGGTAGGACACCAAAAGAGCATGCTGACCTGATGGTCATGAATTTCAAAAATCTCTGGTCAAAATTAAACATCAAACATGATGCCTTTATACGGACCACAGATAGAGAACATGTAGCGACTGTTCAGTCATTGCTTCAGCACTTATATGAAAAGGGGGAGATAGAAAAGAGGCTTTACTCAGGCTGGTACTGCATTCCCGATGAGCGCTTCTGGACAGAAAAAGAGTTAATTGACGGTAATTGTCCTGAATGCAAAAGGCCTGTAGAGTATATTTCAGAGGAGAATTATTTCTTCCTCATGTCGAAATATCAGGAAAGACTCATAAAATACATTGAAGAAAATCCAGATTACATACTTCCTGAGACGAGGAGAAATGAAGTTCTCGGGTTTTTAAGAAATCACGCTCTCGGTGATCTCTGTATATCAAGACCAAAAGAGAGACTCTCCTGGGGGATAACACTTCCCTTCAATGAAAACTTTGTCACCTATGTATGGTTTGATGCCCTCGTGAACTATTATTCAGCTACACAGTATCTTGCTCTTGCCTTCATTAATGACCCTTCACTCATCACTCATCACTCATCACGAGAGTTCGCCGGTGGCGGATGGTGGCCTCCCGACCACCATCTTATAGGAAAAGACATCCTTACAACTCATGCCATCTACTGGTCAACAATGTTGATGGCCTTCGAAATGCCCCTCCCCAGAAATATCTTTGCCCACGGATGGTGGACTGTTGAAGGCAGAAAGATGTCGAAGTCCTTCGGCAACGTTGTTGACCCGAATGAGATAGTAGATAAATACGGGGCTGATGCCTTAAGGTATTTTCTTTTCAGGGAGGTACCATTTGGCCTTGATGGAGATTTCTCTGAGCAGGCAATGATAAGACGCATAAATACTGACCTTGCAAATGACCTTGGAAATCTTCTCAGCAGGACACTGGCAATGATAGAGAAATATTTTGACGGAGTAATTCCCCCCTGCCCCCCCATGACCCCTCTTCCTCCCCCCTTACCAAGGGGGGAATTAAAAGGGGGTGAGGGGGGATTACATGATATGAACGGACCTGTTGATATGGTAAGAGAAATTCAACTTCAAAATTTTGTAGAAACTATCAATCCTGATTTTGATAATCGAATGGAAAGATTATCTTTCGGTCACGCTCTTGATAAAATCTGGTTTGTAATAAACGATGCAAATAAATTAATCGAAGATGAAGCTCCATGGAATTTGTGGAAGACAAAGAATATTGATAAACTCTCTGGGGTGCTGTATACACTTGCTGAGGCACTGAGAATTACAGCAATCTATCTCTTCCCTTTTATGCCATCCGCGGCAGAAAAAATATGGGAGCAGCTCGGCCTTGATGGAGATTTATCAAAAGTTAACCTCGATAATGAAGGCAGATGGGGCATACTTAAGCCAGGAAACAAGATTAAAAAAGGAAAAGCCCTCTTTCCAAGAATAGAAACAGAAAAAAAACAACGCCTTTAAGAGATATCAGCCGGTGAAAATACTATCTCATCCTTAAAAGATTTCACAAGGTACATAGCCTTCCTCAGGTTTCCATCGAGAACATCAACCATGGCAGCATCAAGCCCTGCACCAGAAAAATACAAAAAAAATGCGGCCTCCACTTGTTTTCTCAGGGCTATGGGCATTCCGACAGACACGTTCGAAATCCATGCAATAGTATTTATCGGAGGCTCTACCAAATCCTTAAGAAGTTTTATGCATTCTGTAGAATTTGCAAGATGTCTCTGGCCCACTCCTCTTCCAATGTGCACAAGAGAAGGGTCTGCAAAAAGCCTTTCATTTGGGATATCTGCAGAGTTTGCCATCTCCATGAGATCTTCTATTATCTGTAGCTTTGCCTCTAACGATGTAGGCGGTGTTGCTCTTGTTGCCCTTATAACAAGAGAGGCACCTGAGTCAGCCACAAGCTGAAGCAATTCCTCCTGTTCATCAGGTTCTGTTGCTGAGATATAGTTAATAAGCGGAGGTCTTTTACATAAAGGAATGGAGTTCTCAAGGGCTTTGATATTTCTTGAATCGAGACAAACATCCTTCTCTGTTATTTCTTGAACAATTCCAACCACCCAGGGAAGAATTTCCTCATCTCCTGAACCATCTAAAGAACACTGCACATTAATCATATCTGCATGGGAAACCCCTTTAGCAAATTCAGAGAGGACTTCCTTCCTTCTCCCTTTCACCGCTTCTTTGTAAGCTTTATTCCTTATATTCAGATTATCTGCAATGACTAACATTTCCACCTCCATAAATAAGGGACGTTTTCATTTAAGTTATAAATTATATCATTTCGCTCATGAAGAAATACTAGGATTTAATGGGGATGCATCAAACATTCACTACTCAATTTCTGAATTTTTTAACTCTGCAACAACCTTTCCGATGGGAACCTTTGTCTCGACTTTTACAGGTATCCGTTTTTCATCATCCGTGAGCCAGATCAAAACATCACCTTTCTTATGGAATAGTCCTTCAGATTTAAGATCCGGCTTCACGACTACCGTAACTACTTCGCCTCTGCCAGAGATTTTTATCTTTTCTTTTCTAAGGACCCTCACTTCAGCCTTAAGCAACTTGTCACTGTCAAAGACATCAATATAAATAACCTTCCCAATCGTGAGAGGCTGCGTCCTCAGATAATAAAACCCAGAAATAACATCCCATACAACACCATCAAGGATATGTTCCTTCTTTTTACCTTTTAGGTAATCGAAGTAGGTAATCCTCTTTTTACTCATGTCAAATATTGTCTCTTTATCACTTCTGTACCTGCCCTCACGCTGCTTAATCCTGAAATGGGTAGTCCTTCCCTTTATGATCAAACTTTCTGCATAGTCTTCCACTTTATAAAAGGTTGAGATAAAAGGAGCAGAGTTGGCTCGCGAGGTTATCCTTAACGTGTCCTTATCATTGACAGCTTCAAAGACTGCATTCCCCGCGTAGATACCGAGCCAGTATATGTTATAAAATAGTTTTTCCTTAGTAGACCTCATTATCTGGCAAGGTTCTTCAGTAGTAGCAACTTCTTTCGCCTCTATCCCTTTATCTTGGCGACGAACCTCTACAGGCCCTTTCGAGGTACTTACAGAAGCGAAACTATTAAGACCCGATATACTAAAGAGAAGGCTGATATCGAGCATGATAGACAGAATAAAGAAAAACAGCTTTAGCCTATATGAATTAGCATCTTTACAAATGTTTAATGGGTTTGTGCTCATTTCAACCATTTTTCTGCAAATTATATGCCTATTCTCAGTAAAAAAGAAAGCTGAATTAACAGTGAAATCCCGGATTCCGATATTTTTGTCTGCCTCAAGAATAAGATTGACAATTGTCGGATTTTATGGTAATACTAAATTAGAATTTTAAAGCCACGAAGGCTTGAAAGAGGGTCAGTAGACCCAAAAGGCTTTCGCGGCTTTTTTATTTGCCGCGGGAAAGGATAATCCATGGTATACATCGTCTAATGAAATGCTGTCTTTTGTTCACTTCGTTTCGAGAGATACATTATCCTTAGTTTTATAATCAAAAGGAGGATCAAATATGTCAGTTAAATTCTCAAGGTGTTTGGTGGTAAAAGGAATCGAAATCCTTGGTGCTCTTTTGTTATTAGTTACAACATCAGTTATTGCTTCAGCTTATGATGTCAATGAAAAAATATCCATAAACAGCACGTTAACTGGTGTTTACCAGTATGGCGATTATGATGTCAAGGGGGTGGATAATAAAGATGGAGGTGCGGTTGTTCTGGATCTCGGTGCGAACTATCATCCCTCAAATACTGATGAATTTCAGGTTTTGTTGAGTTTTGCGGCTGGGAATGGATTGAACAAGAACAATCCCTTTTCTTTAGTCCCCTATGCAGACGATCTCGAAGATGATCTGAAAGACATCAATGGCAGGAACAGAGACTATCTCCTTGAGGCCTGGTACAAGCATACATTTAAGTTCTCTGAAAAGGTATCACTAGGGATAACAGGCGGTATCATAGATGCTACAAGATACATAGATGATAATAACTTTGCTAATTGCGAGACCAGTCAGTTTATGAACCAAATATTTGTGAACAATAAAAATGTAAACTTGCCTTCCTATGATATCGGCGGTGTAGCAGAACTCAATGTTTCGAATCTCTCCATAAGGGGTCTAATGATGAATACAGAAAATGAAGACAGAAATTATGATTACTATGCCCTGCAACTTGGATATGCAATTGAAACCCCTATGGGAAAAGGTAATTACAGGCTCTATGGTTTTACGACGAGCAAGAGTTTTGAGAACTGGGATAGAACAGGCAAAGAGAATCTGCAAGGATTCGGAATTTCCGCAGATCAGCAGTTAAGCTCAATTATAGGTGTCTTTGCGAGGTTAGATTGGCAGAATGATGCTGCAGTTATAGATCATCAGACGGCCTATTCCGGAGGCATCAATATAAACGGTAAATTGTGGGGAAGGGAAAATGACGAAATCGGCATTGGGTATGCATACCTGAATGGAGCAGACAACAGCAATATTGACAGCACGAATGCATTTGAAACCTACGCCAAGTTTAAAATCTCGCAGTTCAATGATATAAGCTTTGATATTCAATACATTGATGATAATCTGAAGCATGACGAGGACCGGAAAGGCTTTATCTACGGAGTCAGGGTCAATGCTTATTTCTAATGCATTCTGAGTAATATGGTGTTGTTTTTAATAAAAATTTTTAACATACTAAGGAGATAGCTATGCATATACCCGATGGTTATTTAAGTCCGCAAACATTTGTACCTCTATATGTAGCATCGTTTGTTTTTTGGGCAGTTGCCCTGAAAAAATTGAAAAAGGAACTTTCTGCTAAGTATATTCCATATCTTGCAATGGCAGCAGCTTTTTCTTTTCTCATTATGATGTTTAACGTCCCCATCCCAGGAGGGACTACAGGCCATGCAGTTGGCGCCGGCATAATCGCCATTCTGTTGGGACCATGGGCAGCGGTTTTAGCAATATCAGTTGTTTTAATAATCCAGGCTGTAGTTTTCGGAGACGGTGGAATTACTGCGATCGGTGCTAACTGTTTTAACATGGCAGTGGTAATGCCTTTTGTGTCTTACTGGGTTTTTAAGTTAGTAAAAGGTGCTGCAAACAGTGGAGTACGATTCTACGCAGCCGCTTTTCTTGCTGGCTATATAGGCCTTTCATTCTCTGCTATATTAACCGGCTTTGAATTTGGGATTCAACCCATGATCGCTTCTACTCCTGATGGGAAACCTTTATATGCTCCATATCCACTGTCAATCGCTGTTCCTGCAATGGCAATAGAACACATGCTCGTGTTCGGTATCGTCGAAGGTATAATAACGGCTTCGATACTGAAGTATTTTGTCAAAAATGAAAGTGAATTAGTTTATGCAACGAAGGAGGTTTGATATGACAAAATTCCAGAAAAAACTCTGGATCGGACTTCTTATAATGGCTCTTTTAACTCCACTTGGTATTTTTCTTCCTGAAAAATTCAAATCCGGTGATGCCTGGGGTGAATGGGGAACAGATAAGTTAAAAGAGTTTCTGGGCTATGTGCCAGAGGGTCTCGAGAAGCTGGCTGATTTTTGGAAAGCGCCGGTCCCTGATTATAACTTCGGCGGGGAAAGCGCAGCTTTTAGTACTCAGGTAATTTCATATATTATATCCGGTGTGATTGGCATAGCTGTGGCGGTAATGGTGATATATTTGATAACTAAGTTTCTGGTTAAGCATGAAAAATGACATCCCTCCGTTTCTACTAAATACCCTCTCCTCATCTCCTTTAAAAAAAGGAGGGGGTAAGACAAACCTGTCATATATTGACAGGGGCATTGAAGGTTTTGCAGGCGTTCTTAAGGAAGGTTACACTCAGTGGGAACTGGCATCAAAAGAGGGTTTTTTGCATGAGCTTGATACTCGTATTAAAGTGGTTTTCTGGCTTTTTTTTATTGTTATAATCAGTTTAAAAAAAGAGTTACTGCCTGAATTGGGCATTTTTATTACTGTATTTACTCTTGTACTACTGTCTCGTATAAATCTTGTAAAATTTTATAAAAAAATATTTTTATTGGGGTTTTTTTTCGGTTTCCTTATTGCCTTGCCCTCCGCTTTGAACGTAATAATTCACGGGAAAGTGCTTTTCCCGATTATCACATTATCAAAACCATATGATTTCTGGGGTTATCACATTCCTGAGGTAATAGGCTTTACCGGAGAAGGCTTTTCAGTAGTTGCAATGTTAACGCTAAGGGTTTTAAATTCCTTATCCATTTCTTTTCTCATACTGTATACCACGCCTTTTCCTGAAATTATCAAGGCGTTAAAGGTACTCAAGGTCCCGGATACTTTTCTGATTATCATCTCTTTAGCATACAAATACATTTTTATTTTTGCCCGTATTGTTGCTGATATGCACCTTGCGAAAAAAAGCAGGCTTGTGAGTGCGGTGAAGAGTGCAGAGGCAAGGAACTGGGTAGCAGGGAGGATGGCTTTTATTTTTCGGAAGACCCAGTTAAAGTGTGACGATGTTTTTAAAGCAATGGTGGGAAGGGGTTTCTCGGGTGAGATTAAACTTTACCAGTATCAGAAAATCATGGGAAAGGATTGGATCGTTGGCTTTTTTCTCTTTACTTTGGGTTTACTATTTTTGTGGGTTTAAAGGATACACATGGAAATTTTTACAGTTGAAGGAGCATATTACACATATTACAAGAGGTTTCCTGCAGTCGTAGATGTAAGTTTAGGGATACGTAAGGGTGAGAAGTTCGCTGTTATAGGTTCTAATGGCAGCGGGAAATCTACGATTCTCCAGATATTGGCCGGTTTATTGTTCCCTTCACAAGGCAAAGTCTTTTTTTACGATTATGAATTATCTGAGAAATCACTTAAAGAGAGAGATTTTTTGAGATCTTTCAGGGAGCGGGTTGGATTTGTTTTTCAGGACTCTGATATCCAGTTATTCTGTCCAACAGTCCTGGATGAACTACTTTTTGGCCCTTTACAGCTGGGGCTGGAGAAAAATGAAGCACTGGAAAGGGTGGCTGAGATCATGCAGATGCTGAAGATTGAAAACCTGCGGAACCGTCCTTCTTATATGTTATCAGGTGGTGAAAAGAAAAGGGTAGCACTCGGCTCTATTCTGACTATGAACCCTGAGGTGCTTTTGCTCGATGAACCTACCAGCGGACTTGATCCAAAGACTCAAGTTTTTCTCTTAGAATTAATATTGGCATTAAATGAAGCAGGAAAGACTATTGTTGTTGCTACGCATGATCTTTCTCTAGTTGACGAGCTTCAATCTAAGGTAGCCGTACTTTCAGAAGAGCATCGCATAGAAAAGATAGGAAACGCTGAAGAAATTCTGAAAGACGAAGACTTATTACTCAGAGTAAATCTTATACACGAACATATACATTATCATGGGCAAACAGCTCATACCCACATACATTCTCATTACCTCTTTCACCGGCATTAAAAAGAGGAGGATTTATTATGAAAGGAAAACACGAACACAAACATGTACATTCCCACAGGCATGTGCATAAGCACACCCACGAGTAAGGAGTTGAATATGGGATGGATGATTCATAGTCTGGCCAATGGACAATGCTGGATTGGTTCTATCAATACGTATATGGAACTTGAAGAATTTCTTGGGAAATATAACCAAAATCTGAAGGTGGTTGACTGTTATGATGGAAACTTTTTTGACTGGCTGGCGGTAACCGAAGAATACAGTGAGGAGATGTTCAACGCTATTGAAAATGCACTATCAGATGAGAGACTTGATGTGGCGACTGAAGACCACCTTCTCGTCATGAGAGAAGTTCTTAAGGGTGGAAATATCATAATGGGATAGAGGCTTACCCCCTCCTTTCGCTGAGGTGCGAGCATTCCCTCGCACCTCAGCTTTTTTTGAAAGCATCTTCAATTCAGTAAAGGCAGGATACGGTATCTTCGCTCATTCTCGCCCCGATAAGATTGGGGCTCCGAGGTTTTTGCCTCTTTATATTAGAAATATTTTTAATGGAATATCAGCAAAAAAATCCGCTCAAATACCATACCCTGCCTTTCATTCCAATTAAAGCATAAAAGTTAAATGTTCTGTAGGAAAGGCTGGTGAAGAATTTTTATGCGACACCTCAAAGTAAAACCTTTTGTACGTAAACGAATAAACTTTAATCTCTAAAGCACTAACGATTGCCATACAATAATCTTGTCGATTATAAAAATTCTGAGACAGTCTTTCCTACAACTACTCTAAGGATTTCCAAAAAAGTTGATTCATTGTTTTGCGAACAAATATAATGTACTACTGTGATTGATATACTTAAAATCTCCCTCATTTTCGTAATAATCTTACTTCTCTTAAGAAAGAAACTGAACATCGGCTATGTTATGCTGATTGCCTCATTTACATTGTTCTTACTCTACCGCATGTCCCTTGAATCGATATTGAAGACGTGTAAAGGCGCAGCCTTAAACAGTGCGACTCTCAAACTAATCCTTGCTCTCACGTTTATCCGCATTTTTGAGATGATACTAAGAGAACATGCTGTCCTTACCAATATGATGAAAGCTGTAAAGACGATATTCAAAAATAGAAAGATCGTTGCTGCAAGTATGCCCCTACTTATAGGACTCCTCCCTTCTGTCGGTGGTGCTTATTTTTCTGCGCCCATGGTTGATGAGGCAACTCGCGATACAAAGATGAGCCTTGAAGAGAAAGGGTTTATAAACTACTGGCTGAGACATCCCTGGGAATATATCCTTCCCCTTTATCCCGGGATACTTCTTGCATCAGCTATTTCAAAAATTGAGCTCCATAACCTTATTACTGTAAACCTCAGTTATGCAGTCTTTACAACGATAACGGGATTTATCTTTGGCATGCAAGAAGTGAAAGGGGTAATGAAGACAGAAAATAGGTTATCAAAAGAGGGCATCTGGAGCTTTATTCCCATAACTGCTGTCCTTCTCCTTGTGGTCATATTTCATATGGAACTCCATTACGCACTGATTGCCGCAGTTACTGCCCTTTTTCTCTTTTACCGATACAATCCTAAGGCAATCCTCTCTTGCCTCAAGCATGGTTTTTCTCTCGAGATAATCATCCTGATACTTAGTGTGATGCTCTTCAAGGAAGCGATGGAGGCCTCCGGTGCTGTCAAGAACGTAAGCCAGTTTTTCATGAAAGAAGGAATTCCAACTCTCCCTATTCTTTTTCTCCTTCCTTTTGTCACCGGCCTGCTCACGGGCATTACCATTGGATTTGTAGGGAGTACATTCCCTCTCATCCTGAGCATAGCAGGCAACACACCAATAAGTGCAATATCTTTTGCTTTTGCTTCTGGATTTCTGGGAGTCCTCCTTTCCCCCGTCCATATATGCCTGGTACTTACACGAGAATACTTCAAAGCGGATTTATGGGGAATGTACAAAATGATGATACCTGCCGGCCTTATCGTCTTTTGCATTGCGATTGTGGAGTATATGATATTGAGATAGGATTACCTGTCAGGCGATATCAGATGGCCTGTTGACTTCTTCATTAAAGATGCACAGCGACTATCTGTGATCCGGTGTGCACAACACCTGCAACTTCGCATGCTCGACATATTATAAGAAATGATGATTTTCATTCGGAACAGTGAGTCTCTCGATAGGTAGCCTACTGAAATAGTCCATTCAACATCTTATCTATATTCCTTGGGTCTCGACATTCAATCAACTCCCATACTCCATAACCTCCATGATAGTTCACAGCTTTGACCCATCTCTCTGCTGCTACCTTTTTCTGTCTGTCCTGCTCTGATTCATATCCTTTGACTTCAAGAATGACAGTAATTTCTTTTCCCCCTGTTCTGTATCTGATAAGAAAATCTGGATAGTAATAATGTCTTACCCCCAAGAAATCATAGGGAATTGAGAAATCAAGGTGGTCATTCTTCACATAAGAGATAACATTTGAGTTTTCCTCAAGGTAGAAAGCAACAGTATGTTCCCATGACTTATTGTCTGTTACTACATGGCTGACATGGCTCTTGAGTGTTGGGTGTGACCTTCTTACAGTACGGAAAAGGACTTCAGATGTAGAACCTTTCGGTCTGAATCTTTCTATAATAGGCAACAACGGTGCTTCACCTTCAGCCGTATCAGGTTCTATTGCTGCAAGTAACCTTTCAACAATAAGTTGAATATACTTCTCAAGAGCCATTTCATTTGGCTTGGCATCAATGAAGCGGACTTTTTCAGCAATATACTTCTTGACTATGCTAAGCACTTGAGGGAATAACATCTCCCGTGCTTGCCACTGGAATTTCTCTCTGTCCTTTAGTGCATTCGTTATCCTCTTAGCAATTTCAAAGACGATTTCCTTAACCCTTTTGGTTTCATGGAAAGGCTTTCTGTCCTGAAGTTCTTCCTGTCCTGGTCCCAAACGTGTAGGGAATCCGATTTTATAACCAACCGTACCTTTCACTACAACCCTTGTAGGCTCTTTGCTAGGGTCAACAGTAAGTTCCTTAATTTTTGATATATCTGCCTTGATTCTGCTTTTGACATCAAAAACATATCCTTCAACCCTTGGGAATTCTATTTTAAGATTTTCTCTTTCCTTTAATGCCTGAACAAGAGTGGACGGAGGGGGTGGCGTTGCGGGTCCTTTCCCCTTTTTCTTTATAGGTATAACCTCAAACGGTATGCCATAGACATCAACATACTCGGCAGGAAGCATCCCGCTTTCATCAAGGGTGTAATTCATTCTCCTCAATCCACGTCCCACTACCTGCTCACATAAAAGCTGAGAGGTAAACGCTCTCAAACCAAAAATCTGGGTTACATTGTTTGCATCCCATCCTTCGGTGAGCATTCCCACAGAAACAACACACCTCACATCTTTACCTGGAGGATCACCTTCTTCCCATTCTGTTTTTCCAACAGTAGCGACTTTCAGTCTAAGACCTTGAGCTACCTCCTGCTTTGTTTGGGTTCCATCCTCACTTTCAGCTTCATTCAGGAGTTTTGTATCAATCCTCATGGTCGGCTGAAATGTCTCAGTATTTCCCAATAGCTTGGGGAAAAGATTCCCTCCTGTCAGTATCCTGTCCTTTTTGCCTGTCTTTTTGTTCTCTACTTTCTTTTCACCGCTGATATATTCATAGATAATCTCTGCAAGGTCTGTGTTATCGCAGACACAGATCATCACAGGCGGTACAGGCATATCATCTCTCTTAAACTCCTCAAAGGTCTTTGTCCATTCACTCCCAAGAGTAGTCAATGCACCTTCAGCCTCTCTGAAGACAGATTCAGGCTTTGGTTTTCTCCTTTGGGTTGCACGTTCAGATGCAGGGAGTGACTCATTGATAGTTTTCCATAGCTGAAAATACTTTGGGATAGGTTGACCTGAGTTGTCATCTACTGGAACTCGGGGTATCTTCACAATCCCGCATTCTATGGCATCAACTAAACCAAAATCAGATATAAGCCAGGGTAAAGGTGCGCCTTCTGGGTAACCGCTTCCCTGAATGTAGAAAGGTGTTGCTGATAAATCCACACAAAAGTTTATCTTCCTTGAAAAGCTAATTTTATCAAGTCCGCCAATCCATATAGTAGCTTCCTCTTTTTCCTCTTGCAGTTTTTTCTTTTCCTCAGCCGACAATTTCTTGAGTTCATCATCTAATTCATAGGGAGCTGGTCTATACGCATGATGAGCCTCATCATTAAAGACAAGGATATTTTCCTTCCCCCCCAGTTCCTTCAGAACCCTATTACAGAAAGCTCTCTCGCTTTCTGCTCCCCTTTGAATGACACTTCTTTTCCTGCTGTCATCAACTGGCAGGAAGCTATGCCAGTTTGTAACCAGAATCTTCCCTTTCGTAAGCATATCAAGCATTGAGCGGGGAACAAGGTCAAACTTTTCATAATAGTTATTTAGGTTGCTTGGATAGAGAACCTGAAGCCTTTCTCTTATCGTGAGGTTAGGACAGACAAAGAGGATTGCATCAGAAAATCTTTTATCCTGCCTATATTGTGCTTTATTGATGACAGACCATGCAGCAAGCATAGCCATGACAAGTGTCTTACCAGACCCTGTAGCCATTTTACAGCCGTATCTCCTGAGAGTTTTGTACCCTTTAGCAAGGTCAGTTTCCAAAGGAACATCTGGTGGTATGGTTATTCCTTTGGGATTCTTTGGGAGTATCTCTGTGAGATATATAATAGTCTCAACTGCCTCATGCTGACAGAAAAAAAGCTTTTTCTCTCTATCAGGCATATTCCAATGCTGAAGAAGTCTTTCAGTAACTCCTGTGACACCCTTGTATCCTCCATCTTTCCATTCCTTTACCTTCTGACGTATTTTATTGACTAACTCAAGCTCTCTGAACTGTTCCTCAACAAACATCGCAATTTGTGAGTCAGTTCTTTTTCCAGTGCGGAAATAATATCCAGCAGGACGCCTTCCAGACATCCTTTTGGGGTGTCCTTCTTCATAAATCCAGTATTCTTTGGGTTCTTCAAAAGGATTATTTAATATTGGCTCATCAACTGCAAGAGACATAATTTATAGGTTTTATCTGCCTGTCATTCAAGCCCATCTTTCTTAATTTTTCCTCTGAATAAATATATTTACAAAAGCAAACTGAAAAGCCGCCAAACTCCTCTTTAAATTCCGGCTCAGGCAATCCGGCTTCTTTACATTCATTTGTAAATCCTCCGAAGTAAATGTCTTTGTAATAGCTAATCCTTGTCGCAGTAAAATGTCACAGCATGTCACAGTATCTTGTCACAGCAAGACATAGTGCCTTGTTGGATCTGTTTGACTCTTAGCCACTGCTTTAATGATACCTTTTCCCATCATATCTTCTAAATCTCTTTGAGCGGTACGGCGTATACAGGAAGCCACAGCCTGATATTCACCTACAGATATCGCGCCTGTTCTTAAGAGATATTTAATTGCCTTTCCCTGGCGTGTATTTAAGCCCAATCTCTTAATTTTTTGAAGTGCCGAATCTTGTTTTATTATTTGCTCTCCCTTGTCCTTGATTTCTTTCATCTGCAACCGTAACCCAGTCATAAAATATTCAAGCCAACCGGTCATGTCCATAGCATTGTTTCTGACTGATTGAATGGCCTTATAGTAACCCGGCCTGTCTTTGTCGTAATACTCGGAGATGGTGAATAGCCGTTTGAAGTCGTAGCCTGTCTTGTAAAGAATCAACGTGGATAAAAGCCGTGCTGTTCTCCCATTGCCGTCTATAAACGGATGAATATGGACGAACTGAAATTGTGCGATTCCTGCGATAAAAACAGGTGACAGGTCTTCAGCCTTATTGATCCAATCCACAAACTCCCGCATGAGATGCGGCACTTCAAGCGGCCCCGGTGGGGTGTAAATGATCTCGCGTGTCAGAGAATTGATAACGTAGTTTTGAATCTTTCGATAATTTCCTGGGTCTGCTTTATCACCGCGCACGCCTTTAACCGTAGTCTTGTGAAGCTCTCTGATAAGTCCTTCCGTAATAGGATCATCCTTTCCAAGATATTTTGAGATGAAATCCATTGCCTTTTTGTAATTCAAAAGCTCTTTTTGATCATCACGATTAACGCCTTTGAGCCTTTTGCCTTCAAGGATGCTTTGAGCCTGTTCAAGGTTTAATGCCGTGCCTTCAATATGCGTCGAATGATGCGATTCAAGTATAAGCGCCTTTTTCTGCATATCGGCAATCCAGTCGTCCTTGAGTTTTACAGCATCAAGAAATCCGCGAACGCGCTCGATTTCAACAATGGCCTTATTGATCTTCGGCGTTATAGTAAATTTCGGATTAAATGGCATTATTATCCTTGCAACAGTTCGATTTAAATTCCACGTTCTGGGTTTCAACTGATTTTAAAGCCATATTTCCTTTCTCTCGTTATAATCTTTTCGGGCCTTCTTAATAAACCCAGTATTCCCCTGGGTTCTTCAAAGGGGTTGTTTAATATTGGCTCATCAACTGCAAGTGACATGCTTCACCACTTTTGAAATTTCAAATATCAAATTTGAGATCATTTTTTGTAACTCTTAAGCCTATTTAAGAATTCGGCTTTCTCTTTCTTGCTTTTTTCTAATGATCGTTTCTTCTCACTCAGGTATCTCTGTCCTTTTATCTCGCTATTTTGTAATGAATCGGCCCATGCCCGAAGCTGACGTGAAATGCCTTCTGCCTCTAATTTCAAATTCGAAATCTCAGATTTGAAATCTTTGAAAACAGGCAGCCTTTCTGTAAAACACAGCATAGAACGAACCTCACCAGCAGAGCCTCTTGATATGTAAAGGAATGTCAGTAGTTCTTGCGTCGTTCCCCTTTCAAATCCTTCTGCAATATTGTTTGAAATAGAAAGCGCTGCCCTTTCTATCTGATCACGGAGGCTGTATTTCCGACGGAATGGAGTTTTTTCAGTCAGGCCATATATTTTTACAGCAAGCTCAATTGCTGCTTTCCATACTGGCAGATCCTCAAACCGTTCATAGGTCATGCTGATTCCTCTCTTTTCATTTTTAAATTTGTAATTTCAAATTTCAGATTTTATCACCAGTATTCCTGGAGTTCCTCAAAAGGATTTTTGAGAATTGGTTTATCAACTGCAAGTGACATGGTTAACCATATTCGACGAAATTTCAAATCTCATATTTCAAATCACTTTCTCGCTCATTATGATCTTCTCTGATCAAGCCATTATTTTCTACCCAATACTCAGTTCCGAAGTGGAATATGCCCAAAGGGAGTTTGTTATCCGCAAGGGGATTATGAACACAGTGTATTTCAACGCCAATTCTATTAGGGCGATTAACAACATTCATAGATGAGTAAAGAACGGCACTGATTCCTGCATAATCCTTATCCATAAAGATATCGGTCTGCATAGGACTACCTTTTGCAGTTGTAACTACATCCCTATATTGATGAAAAGAATTGACCAGCGTTCCAGATTGTTTGTCAAGTGCGAATACCAGATTACCGAACGGTAGCACGCTTAAAACAATATATGGAAGTGTCGGTGCTAATGAACTATAACGAATCCTTCCTCCATTAATAGCAATTATGTAGAAGTCATCAGCATTTATTATGCCTTTTCTTCTATAACTTTTATATTTCTCAAACTTTTCTTGTATGGCTGAAGCAAAACGAAGAATTATTTGCTCTGACGGCTGGTCAGAAACTTCATTATATCTATACTCAGGCACTGCGTTACCACCTGTTCCTGATTCTGGAGCAGTTGCTTCAACCCATATTGAACGATTATTCCAAAGCAGATGTAAATCGGGCCCTTCCTTTTTTGTTTTTTTCAGAAGATTGAAGCCGGAATCCAAGAAAAGACATCCAAGGTACATTTCCCATGTCTTAGCATGAAAATCTTTTCTTGCATCATCTAAGAAATCAGGTTCTGCATATGGTTCATATTTCTGCCACATTGCCTCAGTAAAATCACGGTCAGCTTTTCTATCTGGATTGTCTCGAATATTATTGTAGAAGGGATCATCCGCTTGCCTCGATGAAAAGAAAAAACTGTCCATAATCCTTATTTCATCTCCCTTACCACCATTACCTCATTCCCTCTATGGTCAATTACTTTTACAGCTATTCTCTTTTCTTTACCGATTTTAAATGGGAGAGATGTCGTGCTGGTGAGGAGTTCAAATTTGTCCTCATCAATGGAAGCTTTCAATGCTCTTTTAAGTTTGTCCCATGCACTTGAATCGGGGAAGAATGCCTGAGAGATACAGAAAGCCCTCTTGTCATAGTCTGTATCTATAAACCATGCCGCAATCCTGTCTCCATTGTCGGAATAGACTTCTCCAGTCAATGGGTCATAGATATCTACTCCTTTGAGAATGACCTGATATTCAATTTCGGAGGAGCCAAATCCCCCCTTGCCCCCCTTTGCTAAAGGGGGGGATGATGTGGGGGTTGCTAAAGTGGGGGATTTAAGAGGGATAATCTCAATATCAGGTTCTCCAAATACAGTAAAGAGCTGGCTTGATGCTGTTGTCTTTAGCAAGTCCCCCACAAGGACATCAGGTCTGATATGGGAATAAAAGACTTTTACTTTCGGGTGTTTGACATCCATAGCGGATGAATCAAAGGCAAAACCACAGAATATGATTCCATCATATCCATTTATATGTGCTTCACGGATACCATCTTCTACCTGCCTCAATGTCACAGGTCCATGTGGAGGTCCGAATGATACAGCTACTTTCTTCAATCCATTCTTTTCAATAGGTTCACCTTCTGCATGTATAAACCCTCCGCTCACAGGAATGAAATTTTCAAATTTCATTCTCTTATTCCCAGGGAAAGTTACGCCATCTTTACGGAGTAGTTCTATAAGAGTATTGATGTGGTTCTCAGCATCAATTGTCCCCCCTCTCCCTAACCCTCTCCCGCCAGGGGCGAGGGCATCAGTAACCTCTCCCTCAATAGGAGGTTCGTCAGTAATTCCCCTCCCTTGATGGGAGGGGTAAGGGGAGGGTGTTTCAGGAACAACTTGACCTTCATCTCTCTCAGCAGCATAAAGCTGGGGAATTCCTTCAACTGTGAAAGGACCTGAAACTCTTATCTTCTTTCTGTCAATCTCAGGCTTGTCAAAAAGTGTTTCCTTGTCGTGTGGTTCATTTTGGGCAATTGATTTGAGTGTGATATGAGGGACTTCTTCATAGATAAACCCTCCCTTGACACCCATCTCTTCATCGGAAAGTTTGTAATAAGGGAACACTGCTGTCATTAACCTTTGCCGAGCGAGAGTAAGAGCTACTCTGGACGTATCACATGTTATCCATCGCCTTCCCCATTGCTCTGCAATATAAGCTGTTGTTCCGCTTCCACATGTGGGATCAAAGGTTAAATCCCCTGGGTCGGTTGTCATGAGAATACAACGTTCAATAACTTTAGTAGCTGTTTGAACCACATATGATTTCGTTTCAGCAAAAGTGCTTGGAACTGTATCAAGCCAAGTATTATTGAGTGCAACTACAGGGAAGTCATCAAGATACCTTTTGTATTTAAGCCAATTTCCAACAGGGATTAACTTATTTGATTTTTCTAGTTGTTCCAAACCTTCTTTTGTTGTTTTCCAATGATAACCTGATGATGGTTTATACGTTAGCCCTTTGAATGAAAATGGAAAGTTCCCAGCAGTTGTTTCTCCCTGTGAAAGTAAATTATCGTCCATAAAACGCTTTCCTTCAGGAAGCGGTGCTTCTCCTGACATTTCTTCTTTTGTTAATTTTCTATATGTTCCATCAGGAAGCTCTATCATGTCATACTGCTTTTCAATAGTTTCTTGTCGTTTAGGTATAAATAATTGACGATATTTAACGTGGTCTATATCTTTTGCATACCACAAGATGAAGTCCGTGACTGTTGAAATAAGCCTGTCACTAAAACCACTTGTTTTTGCAAATGCAATGATACCACAGAAATTGTTTTTCCTATACACTTCATCCATCAACTCTCGTACATGATGAACATTTTCATCAGAAATCTGAACAAAGATACTTCCGCTTTCATGAAGCAAGTCACGGCAAAGAAGTAATCTGTCCCTGAGATAAGTCAAGTATGAATGTATACCCAGTTGCCAGGTATCACGATATGCCTTAATTTGTTCAGGCTCCCGTACCATGAATTCATCCTGATCTTTCACATCTCTCTGTTTTACCGATGGTTGGAAATTTGAGGAGAACTTCACACCGTAAGGCGGGTCAACAAAGATGGTCTGTACCTTGCCACCCATCATCTCCCTTTCAAGCAAAGAGTTCATCACAAGAAGGGAGTCACCCAGCATCAATCTGTTTGTCCAATCCATATCATGTTGATAAAACTCTACAAGTTCTTTAAGTGGCATGTCTGGTTTTGCAAATAAGTCAAACTGAGCAGGTTCTCGTCTAATGGAACGGATAACGGCTTCAGGAGCTATTCTTTCATGGATATGGAGGGATACGGTGGGAACTTCAAAAGATGTGTTTTCTGCTTTTCCTGTCCATATAAGTTGAGGGTCAAGATGGGGATCGTATTCATACTTCTTAGGTTTAGGCTTTGAGGTATCATAAGAGGCAAGCCCTACTGGAACAAGATTCTTCCTTGTCTCGTTCTCATGCCTATAGGCTTCTACATCCTCTTCCTTTTTCTTTACCCTCCTTGCCATTTAACCCCCTTTAACTCATTCAAATATTAATATCATTCATAATAAATTGCAAACATTTCTGATGCTTATCAATTTTCTACACGAGTAGCATAAGCTTGGAGATAGTTTAGGTGGGAAATGATAGGGGTTTTGTGGAAATGTAAGTGTAGTAAGTGTAGGGTCAGACTTGATTATTGACTTTGTCCGAGAGTTGCTGAAGCGATCATTTCAAAGGAAAGTAAGTGTAGGGTCAGACTTGATTATTGACTTTGTCCGAGAGTTGCTGAAGCGATCATTTCAAAGGAAAGGGTCAATCTCGGGGTAGAGATGGGCTTACAAATAATGATTTACAGAAGGAACACGCATGATCATCAGCTTACGCAAAAATGCATGTATCTGTGAGAAGGTGAGATATCTCTGAAAACACTCAAGATCCCTCTTTCTATGTGAACTCTTGCTCTCTACCGGGACCTTGCGAGGCGTTTGCTACAGAAAGAAAGCATTCCACTTGAAATAGCCAAGGATGTTACTTTCCCTCATATCGTAAAATATAGTTACAAGACCTGCCTATTTTCTGGTAAAATATTTTATAATTCTTTTACCAAGGAGGGCATATGAAACAAAGTATTTCATTTTCCGTATCAGCTATCGTTATCGTACTGATCTTTGCCGCAGGTGCGTTTGCTGTGACTTCCGGTATTGACGCCAAGATCGCAGAGCAGCAAAAGCTGATCGACAAGGCTCTTTCTTCTAAGAGTCTGACGAAAGACGAGGCAAAGATTGTCCAGGAGAATCTAAACAGAATCAAGGAACGGAAGAAGGCTGTATCTGCAGACGGGAAGCTGAGTGAGTTGGAACAAGGGAATATCCAAAACATGCTTGATAGAAATAATAGGATGATTACTGACAAGAAGAATAACCCGGTACGACCGTTTCACCGACCAGAAATCCAGCACAGATTTGAAAATCAGCAGAAGAGGATCGACGCGGGCATCAAGTCAGGTACCCTTACGAAGCAGGAAGCCGCTGTGCTTCAGGAAAACCTAAGCAAGGCTAAGGCAAAGTATGAAGCACTAAACAAGGATGGCAGATTCTCACAAGCTGAGGAAGAAAAGATGAACGAGTTGCTCGATAAAGATTCTCAGATTATAGATAAGAAAAAACATAATTGAGGACAAAAAGAGAATAACACGAAAAACAATCTTACGATTCATTGTAAGCGGGGGCAGAAAATAGGAATTTCTGCTCCTTTTTTTTTAGTGATGGATCAGTTTGAACTAACAGTGACTGTAAATCATCAAAGGTCCTTTTTATAAAATTTCTTTACTGTAGGTGGCATTGAGAAAAATGGCTTTTACCTTCGAGTGAAAAGATGCACGATGCCGCACAAGCTACAAAGAAGCAATAATCTTTCCTGTACTTATTAGAGGGAGACTTATAACGATTTTATGGATTTCATATAAAATCAAGTACTGAGAATGTTACTATATTTTTAAAGAGTAAAATAATTTCCTATTTATCATCGATAAATAATTTTAAAATGAAATAACAATTTGTGGAAGCTGGTAATAAAGCATTGTTTTAAGTCATTAATTAAGCAACGTTTAATTCTTTTTTCAACCATTCTTTGAGTTCACCTTCAGGTGCATATACACCCTTAAGCAAACATATTGTCTTTTCAAATCTTTCTGGCAATTCAAATTTTGCAAGTTCTACCGCGTCTTCAGAATTTCTTTTAATTAGATAAAGGTAATAAGGCCTGGACCAGCAGTTTACTACAAAATAGACTGAATAATCGCTTTTAGATCTTACTACATGTTTTCTATTCTCTCCACGGGCCCAAATGTTTCCCCACTCTAAGTACATTCGAACAGCCATTTCCGGAGTCATATCCCAGTCAATATCATTGATTAGCTTTCTGTCTTTTTTTATTTCTTCAAGTGTTAACATCAAGTATCTCCTTTTGGACTTCTTTTGATTGCCTCAGCGGGCATAAAATTATTCAGACAACTAAAATCCGCGGTGTTACTTCGACACTTGCACAATGCCTCATGTTCCATACACATTGTTATATAAACTTGCATAAATAAAGCTACATATGAGATAATGGCATCATCCCCTAAATAGGAGGTGCCATGAGAGCGGTTAAAATTCATGGAACGGTCAAAAAGATACAGGAGTTGGTTAAACTTA
>Ga0315282_10001855_pt1 | contig 39523 bp, 24 predicted proteins | sample YL17G07_20_MG_FD_203693 | JGI IMG/M metagenome (GOLD analysis project Ga0315282, IMG submission 203693) | Sediment microbial communities from Yellowstone Lake, YNP, Wyoming, USA - YL17G07_20 | ecosystem: Environmental > Aquatic > Freshwater > Lake > Sediment | place: USA: Wyoming | collected...
GCAAACTGTTCTGTGTTATAGTCGGTTCTCGTCAAGGGTGTAGGCTCCTTTCATCGGGAGATTTTGTTGCTCACACAACAAAACCTACACCCTCTCGCTTTTTACACACTCAAATTTACGTCACCCTTTCCGAGGGAGAGGTTCTCGCGGTGATGGAGTTTTTTGCCACTAAGACCCGGGCGCAGGACCAGGGCCTGCTGGAGGTCATTGCCTCGGTGGGTGGTCAGTTGGGTACGCTCATCCTGCGCAAGCGGGCGGAGGAGGCCGTCCGGGACGCTCACGAGGCTCTGCGCATCCTGGTGCAGGCTTCCCCCATGGCGATCTTCGCTATGAATGCCGACGCGACGGTGGCGGAGTGGAACCCCGCCGCGGAACACCTCTTCGGCTGGACGGCGAGCGAAGTGATGGGCCGTCCCCTCCCGATGGTGCCCGAGGAGGGACGAGAACACTTCCAGGCAAGGTTCGCCAAGGAGCAGCGCGGAGAGGAGTGTGGGGACATCGAGGTACGAGCGTTGCGTAAGGACGGGACAGCGGTGGATATCCTGCTCTCTAGCGCCCCGCGCCGCAACGGCAAAGGGGACATCGTCGGAACCATGGCGGTGATCGCCGATATCAGCGACCGGAAGCGGGCGGAAGTCGAACTGCGCAAGGCCAAAGAGGCTGCCGAGGCCGCGACGCGGGCCAAGAGCGAGTTCTTGGCCAACATGAGTCATGAGATCCGGACCCCCATGAACGGCATCATCGGCATGACGGAACTGGCGTTGGATACCGAGCTCAGTCCCGAGCAGCGGGAGTATCTCGTCATGGTCAAGGATTCGGCCGACAACCTGTTGACCCTGATCAACGACATCCTGGACTTTTCCAAGATTGAGGCGGGAAAGCTCGGCCTCGATCTCATCGACTTCAACCTGCATGACATGCTCGGCAATACGATGAAGACGCTGGCTCCGCGGGCGAGTGCAAAAGGCCTGGAACTCGTCTATCGAACTCCGCCCAGCGTGCCGCGGGATCTCGTGGGCGATCCTGGCCGCTTGCGGCAAATCCTGGTCAACCTGGTGGGCAACGCCATCAAATTCACTGAGCGGGGAGAAGTGGTCGTCCGCGTCGAGGCACAATCCCAGACGGAGGAGGGGGTCGAGTTGCACTTTGCCGTCACCGACACGGGGATCGGTATCTCGCGCGAGAAGCAGCAACTGATCTTCGAGGCCTTTGCGCAGGCCGACGCCTCGACGACGCGAAAGTATGGGGGGACGGGGCTGGGTTTGGCGATCACCTCCCAACTGGTGAAGATGATGCGCGGGCGGTTGTGGGTGGACAGCGAACCCGGCCAGGGGAGCACCTTTCATTTCACTGCCCACTTCGGCTTGGCCCCGGCCCCGACGAAGCCGCACGCCCTCCGGGAAACGGTCTGCCTGCGCGACATGCCGGTGCTGGTGGTGGACGACAACGCCACCAACCGGCGCATCCTGGAAGCCATGCTCACCCACTGGGTGATGCAGCCCACCCTGGCCGAGGGCGGACGGGAGGCTTTGGGCTACATGGACGCGGCCAGGAACGCGGGAAAACCTTACCCCTTGGTGCTCATCGACGCTCAAATGCCCGACATGGACGGCTTCGCCTTGGCCGAGCAGATCAAACGGGATCCAACGCTCGCAGGGGCCACCATCATGATGTTGACCTCGGCCGGACAGCGGGGCGATGCCGCCCGGTGCCGGGAGCTGGGTATTGCCGTCTACCTGATCAAGCCGATTCGCCAGTCCGAGCTCCTGGAGGCTATCCTTCTAGCGCTCGGGAGGCCCTCCCGGGAGGGAGAGCGGCCCGCCGTCCTCACCCGGCATTCCTTGCGGGAAGCCGGGCGCAAGCTTTGCATTCTGGTCGCAGAGGATAACGTCGTCAACCAGGCGCTGGTGGTCCGCCTGCTGGAAAAGCAGGGGCACACGGTGGAGGTGGCCCGTAATGGCAAGGAGGCGCTGGCGATCCTGGAGAATTCCACCTGCCGCGAATTCAACTGCGTGCTGATGGACGTGCAGATGCCGGAGATGGATGGCTTCGAGGCTACCGCGGTCATCCGGCAGAAGGAGGAAGCCAGCGGCCTTCACCTCCCGATTATCGCCATGACGGCGCATGCGATGAAGGGCGACGGGGAGCGTTGTCTGGCGGCGGGCATGGATGCCTATCTTTCGAAACCGATTGATGCCCGCCATCTGCTGGCCACGATCGAGGCACTGTTTGGGAATATGGCAAAGGTCGAGAGCCCTGGCGAGGCCGAAATTTTGGCCAGGGGCATTGACCGGGACGAAATCATCCAGCGCTTTGGCGAAGACCTGGAATTGTTGGACGAGGTGGCCGGGCTTCTCATCAAGGGCTTACCGGCCAGTCTGGTCTCCCTGCGCGATGCCATTGCCGGAGGTGATGCTGTCGGCCTGGAGAGAGCCGCCCACGCGCTGAAGGGCGCGATTAGCCAATTCACGTGCAAGGGGCCCTTCGAGACTGCGAGCCGGCTGGAACGTATGGGCCGCGAGCAGAGAATGAGCGACGCGGAGGGGGCTTTGGCGACGCTTACAGATCAGTGCCAGCGGCTTAGCCAAGCCCTAACTGGTTTTCGAAAGGTGATTGTACCGTGAGGGTCTTGATCGCTGAAGACGAGACGGTGTCGAGGCGGATGCTCGAAGTCCTGCTGGGGAAATGGGGCCACGAGGTCATCGCGGTTTCAGACGGCACGGAGGCTTGGGCAGCTCTCCGGCAGAAAGACCCGCCGAGACTCGCCATCCTGGATTGGATGATGCCGGGGATGGACGGCGTGCAGATCTGCCGGGAGATTCGAACGCTCAGCGAGCGTCCCTACACGTACATTGTCCTGTTGACCGGGAAGGATCGAAAGCAGGACATCGTTGAGGGATTGGAAGCGGGCGCAGACGAATACCTCTGCAAACCTTTTGACCACGACGAGCTGCGCGCCCGTGTACGAGCGGGCTGCCGAATCGTGGAGCTTCAGGAGCGTGTGGCCATGACGCTGGAAGAGCTGCGAGTCCAAGCCAGTCACGACGCCTTGACCAGCCTTTGGAATCGCTCCGCGATCCTCGACATCCTGCAACGCGAACTGGCACGCAGCGAGCGGGAAAGTTCTACGGTCAGCGTCGTACTTGCAGATGTGGACCACTTCAAGCAAGTCAACGACTCACACGGCCATCGCGCCGGTGACGCCGTTTTGCGCGAGGTCGCCCGGAGGATGCAGTCGCTCATCCGGCCTTACGATGCGTTGGGGCGGTACGGAGGAGAGGAATTCATGGTCGTGGTTCCTGGGACGGACCTTGCCGGGGGACAGGCGCTCGCTGAGCGGCTTCGCGCCGCGCTCGACTCGGAGCCCGTGGACAGTCCCGGAGGACCCCTTCACATCACGGTCAGCTTCGGCGTGGCGGTGAACAAAGGAACCAAGGCCATCGACCCACTCATCCAATCCGCAGACGAAGCTCTCTATCGCGCAAAGAGTCGGGGCCGTAACTGCGTGGAAGCGGGCCTCTCGGGGGTGGCCCAGTAGGTGGACGGACAAAATGCCAGCCTGTTTCCGCTCCGGCACGAAGTGTCTGCTGACGACATGCCATCGAGTCGCGGGCGACATCCCGCTGGTCTACGCCGCCTTGTTTTGGGGGTGAAATGAGAACCTGAAGGTCTCGCTGCTCCTGCACAGCTCCCGGGCAGATCACCGCGAGGGGCCGCTAGGAGGCGCTCCTCGTCATGATGGATGCGATTGCCACAGCGCAAGCCAGCTTGCCAACTCCCAGGCGCTCCGCGATTGCCGCACAGGACTTCTGGCAGGGCTTCCGAGACAGGACGCTAGAAAGTGAACATCACCTGGAAATCGATGCGGCGGTTGGCTGCCGATGAAGACCAGGGCCCGCCCGCGATGGCATTCGACTCGCCGAAGAACGGCGAACTGAGGTTGCCCACCGGCGGCGCTAGGTTTACGAAGTTGAAGATGTTCCGCGCCGAAGCGGAGAACGTGAGGTTGTAGCGCCGGTTGGTGGTGGTGTCGCCCCATCCCCGGGGGCCTCCACCGCCGCTGAGCCCGCCAGGCCCCAGGCCGCCTCCCGGCGGCCCGCCGCGTCCTCGCCCACCCGGCCCGCCGAAGCCTCCGCTGCCCCCACGGCCCTCCATTTTCCTCCCAAAGCCAATCGTCTTGCTGACGCGCAAGTTCATGGTGAACAGGCTGGGGCCAGTGCCGTAGTTGATCGGCACGAGGGTCTGGCCGGACTTCGGCGCAGAATCGAAGACTCCCCAAATGGTCGGGACAATACTGTCGAGAGTCAGATCTGTGGCCAGCGTCGGGCGGTCGTTGAAGATGGAATCACCATTCAGGTCTCGACCCAAGGTGAAATTAAAGGGCCGACCAGAAGCTGCCACAATGAAGGGGCTAATGCGGAAAGCATGTGGCAAGCCAACGGAGCCGCCCAGGAACGCCCGGTGCCGAGTGTCGAAGGCCGCCCGACCGTAATTGGCCCGGAGGTCATATTGGTTCACCGGGAAACTAGAGGCTCCCGCGGTATTGCTGTTGGCATAGCTAAGCGTGTAGTTGCTGAACAGGGACAGTCTCGCTCCCATGCGCACGTTCATGTTCGCGATCACCTGATTCTGCCGGAAGACGCCGTCGGATTCATAGTTGTAGATGTTCCCCACGTCCCCGTATGGTCGGACGCCGCTCGCGGGATCGGCGGGGTCATAGGTCCCGGGAAGTGGCGCGTTGATATTGCGGGTCAGGAACTGGTGAAGCCCGCGCGAGTTGAGATAGGTTACCGAGGTCGTGACGGTCTTCGTCAGCTGGCGCTCGATGCTGACGGCACTCTGCATCATGTACGGTGCGCGGAGGTTCCCGTCCACCCGATAAACCGTCGGCAGCGTGGTGTTCCCCGTGAGCGTGCTGACACTGGGGATGTCGGGATAGAAGTTGGGGTCCGTGACCACATACTGCTGTTGGTTAATCCCATTCAGGCGTTCCGCTTGTAGCATCAGATCCTGCCCGAATCGGTCGTAGAAGAACCCGAAGCCAGCGCGCAGGACGGTCTTGGGCTGGCTCTTGCCGGTGCGGCCAATTCCCCAGGCCAAGCCCACGCGGGGCGCGAAGTCGGCGTGGTCGCTGATCCCGTTTTGCGTCTCGTAGCGCAGACCCAGGCTGAGGGAAAGGGTGGGCCGGGGCCGCCAATCGTCCTCGGCGTAGACACCTACGTCCACCCGGGTGACACCGGCGCGAGGATTGCCGGCGATGATGGAGAACTGGTCCGCTCCCCCGCCCGCAGCGCGGATCTGCGCCGGTGTCCAGCCTTCCTGGAGTCCCTGACTAGTGATCTGGTAGGCGGTGAGCGATCCAAAAGTAAACGTGCCGTTGAAGTCGGAGTTGGAACTGCCCGACTGGCCGATCACCTGTAAGCGCCCACCCAGCTTTAGGAGGTGTTTGCCGAGGGCAATCGAGGTGTAGTTCTGGAGGGTGCTGTGATTGTGGAGCGAATGAGCAATGCCTCCGCTGTTTCCGCCCCCCGTGAAAGCGCTCAGCACGCTGATAGTGGGGTCGAAGTTCTGCGCCACCTGATCCGTGGTCTGGCGTTGGTAGCGAAAGCTAATTTCGTTCACCACCTTTTCGCCCAGCACTTGGCTGTCGGTTACCTGAATGGTGTGCTCGGTGGTCTTCTGGTCTGTCCCCTGCGAGGGCAGGGAGTACTGTCCGATGTCGTTGTTCTTCTCGGTCTCCCTCTCCACCATGTAACGGACCGACAGAGTGTTATTCGAGGTGGCCTGATAGTCGATGCGCGGGGTGAAGCTGGTGCGAGTGCGGGGATTGGGGACCGCGGCGCTGTAAGCGGTCGGGTTGAGATTGGAGTCCAGAATGTAAGCGTTGATGATAGAACTGTCAGTAATGTTGCGGCGTTCTCCGCTGAGGAAGAATGAAGTCTTGCTGCCCAGTGCTCCCCCCAGATCGCCGCCATAGCGTTCCGAGTGATAGCTCGGCTGATGGGTAACAAAGGGGTTCCGCGAGTTGAAGGTGGATTGGTTGCCGTTAATGGTGAACTGGCCATGCAGCTTGTCCGTGCCCGGTTTGGTCAGAATCTCCACGCGACCGTAGCCCAAGTGGTCGTACTGGGCCGAGAAGGGGTTCTGATTGACTCGAATCTCGCGGATGGAAGACTTGGGGGGAAGCTGGCCGTCCGCGAAGCCGTCGATGTAGATCTGGCCGCCGTTGGGTCCGGCTGCCGGGCCGGCCAAGGCTTGGAGGTCGGAGGCCAGCTCATCCGGATCATCGGAGAGCGCCTCCAGGTCCTTCCCCTTGATCACGACCGCGCTGACATTGTTCGAGGGAGTGACGCTGACGTTTGCCGCTTCCCCAGTCACCGTAACCTGTTCCTGCTGGACGGCAATCTGGAGCGTGATGTCCAGTTTGGTCGCTGGGCCGGGGGTGACTTCGACGTCGGGCTGATCAAACGGCGCAAAACCCTTGGCTGTGGCCTGCACCTTGTACTTGCCGGGAGGGAGTCCCCTGACTTCGTAAACACCCTCTTTGTTCATCGTGGCGACGGCGATCGCGCCCGTCACCGAAGTGACCAGAACGGTGGCGTCCGCCACGCGCGCGCCGGAGGGGTCGAGCACCTGAATGCGCAGCGCGCCAGTAGGAGTCTGGGCACGCAGAGGCACCGACCCGCAAATGGCCGTGCCAAGCATGAGGAAGGCAAGAATCCATCGTGAGTATCGTACGAGCTGCATCATTCTCCTTGAATATCGCGTAGGTTTCTGGCTCGAAAAAGTTGCTATTGGGCGGCGCCTTCCTGTCCGCCCCCGCCCAGGCTCCAGGGTGAGAGAATCGCGTCCTGACTGCCGCTGGGTGAGGCGCGCAGGATCGGCTCGACGCCGCCGAGCAGCGTGACCGCTGTCACCTCTCCCGAGTCCGTCCCCAGCGTGGCCACGATCATGACGGCTTCGCCCTTCTGCAAATCGGCAAGCGTCGAAGGTGGCAACCGGCTCAGCATTTGCTGTATGTCCGGAGCACCATTTCGATGCTGGCCAGCCCATTGCGAGCCACCCGGCGGACCACCCGCGGGGGGGCCTCCGGCCGGAGGCGCGCCTGCCGGTGCACCGGGCCCGCTCGTACCGGCGGCGGAAAAACCCTGCCGACCGCCGGGGGCTGCTCCCGGCCCGCCAGGAGTACCGGCAGAACCATTCGCCTGCTCGCCCCCTACGCCACCTTTCAGCCGCATGGCAATCATTTCCGCCATCATGGGAGGCAGCGTGCGGAGCGAAGCGTCGGCAGTGAATCTCACAACGACAGGCTTCTTCGTCGCCAAATCCATTACAGTCAGCTTGTTGGCGCTGGCGTCCACGACCGAAATCGTTCCGGCGATATTCCGGAACGTCCCGGTAACAATCTCTTCGGCGGCGAATGACGTGCCATCGGGACCGCGAGTTCCGCGGGCGCGGAGCTGGTCGCCGGGCTTGATCTCGTCGAGCGTGCCGGGCTTGGCGTCGTCAAACTTCACAGAATCGGGCGCGTACCGCCGCACAAGGGTTTGCTGCGCAAGCTGCACCGTAACGGTCTTGCTCGCTCCCAAGGACGAGGTTGTGATGACGACTGTTCGGGCGACCGGATCAACGGTGTTGACCAGCCCGCCGGTTCCGCGCCTCTGCCAGTCCTCCCGCTCCCGAGCCTGTTTCTGACTTATATCGGCCCGTTTCATGGCGACGAGAACCGAGGCTACGATGGACTTTGTGTCGTCGGAGGGTTTTCCGCGGACCAGAACACGATCCCCGACCTGGATTTCCTCCATCTTAAATGGAACAGCATCTCTCAGGTCTTTTTGTCCGGGTTCAGCCCGAAGGACTCGAGTGGATTCTTGAACCACCACGTTGAACTCGGACCCAGAGTCCGTGGCCAGCGTGAGAGAGTTGTTCCCCATAGCTTTGACTGTTCCAATTTGCCTTACGGCTGGGTTTGCCGACGCCTGTTGCGTGGCCTGCAGAGGCCCGCTCCCGCCGTTCAGGGCGGGCGATGTGCCGGCTAAAATGACGGCAAAGACAGCCGCAACACTGGTTGGCAAGTTCACTCGTTACGCCTCCGAAAATCCTGGAGTGGTGGCCTGTTCAGGCGAACCCTGCCCCTCATGAACAGGCTAGCATGAGGGGTAGATATTTAGACGAAAGGAGCCGCCCGGTGGTTACAGAAAACAGGCCTTGGGGAGCAGCGCCCCGCCAGATCCCGCGGCTGTGCGATCTCAGGCGTTGGGTGGTGTGCGCAAAGTGTGCCCCTTCGACCGCAGCGGAGACATTGCAGTGGTGGCACAGCTCCACGATCAGTTTTCGACACGTCGCGCGACTCGTCAACTTTAGTATTGGACGAAAACGAACGTCGGACTTAAACTGGTTTTTCCGTCAGGCGTGACCCGCACTCATGCTCCGGCTGAGGAAGCCCTTGGCTGGCGCTGCCCGACCCGTATGTGGATTGTTCGTCTCGCGCTCCGGCGGCCCTATACCGTCGCCGTCATGTCGTTGTTCATCCTGTTCATGGGGATTCTCTCCCTGAGCCGGATGATTGTGGACATTTTCCCCACCATCGACATTCCCATGGTCGTGGTCCTGTGGAATTATCCGGGACTGCCCGCGCAGGACATGGAGCGACGCGTGGTCCTGATTTCGGAGCGGGCTTACTCCACCACCGTCAACGGAATCGAGCGCATCGAATCTCAGGCGATCCCGGGTGTGGGACTGCTACGCGTCTATTTCCAGCCGGGCTCGGAAATCGGCGCCGCCATCTCCCAGATTAGCGCCTCGTCGCAGTCCATCCTGCGCATCTTCCCGCCGGGCATGCAGGCTCCCAGCATTATCCAGTCCAACGCCTCCAACGTCCCCGTGGCGCAGCTCACGCTTTCCAGCGATACGCTGCCCGAGCAGCGCATCTTTGACTACGGCTTGAATTTCATTCGCGTCCAACTCTTCACCATCCCCGGGGTGGGCGTTCCGCCACCCTTCGGCGGGAAGAATCGGATGATCACGGTGGACGTGCAGCCCAAGGCGCTGGCAGCCACGGGGTTGTCCGCGGGCGACGTGGTCGCCGCGTTGCAGACCTCAAACATCATCATGCCCGCCGGCACAGCGCGCATCGGCCGGTCGGAATACAGCGTGGCGATCAATTCCAGCCCCTCGACGTTGAACGAATTCGACAAACTTCCGGTCAAAGTGGTGGCGGGAGCGCCGGTCCTCCTCGGCCAGGTGGCGCAGATCGAGGACGGTTTTGCCGACCAGACCAACATCGTCCACGTGAACGGCAAACGCGCCGCCTACCTCGCCATTCTGAAACACGCTGAAGCCTCGACCCTCACCGTGGTGGATTCGGTGCGCCGGGCACTGCCCATGATTCAGGCCGTCGCCCCCCGGGACCTGGGAATGAAGATCGACTTCGACCAGTCACTGTTCGTGCGTGGCGCGATCGGCGGCGTGGTACGGGAAGCAATTCTGGCCTCGCTGCTGGTTTCGCTGATGATCTTTATTTTCCTCGGCAACTGGCGGAGCATGGTGATTGTCTGTACTTCCATCCCGCTCTCCATCCTCGTGGGCATCATCGGATTGAAGCTCACTGGCAACACCATCAACATCATGACCCTGGGCGGCCTGGCGCTCGCCATCGGCATGCTGGTTGATGACGCCACGGTGGCAGTAGAGAACATCCACCGCAACCTCAGCCTGGGCAAGGCGCTCACCTTGGCCATCCTGGACGGCGCGCGCCAGGTGGCGGTCCCCGCCATCGTGGCGACGCTCGCCATTTGCATCGTTTTCTTCCCTGTGGTTTTGCTCTACGGGCCAGCCAAGTTTCTCTTCACGCCCCTGGCGTTGGCCGTGGTGATTTCGATGCTGGCGTCTTATCTGCTTTCGCGGACGCTCGTTCCCACGCTTTACCGTAAGCTCATGGCGGGGCACGTCGGCGGTGAAAGTGAGCGGCTGCCCTCACTCACGGCGCGCCTCTCGGCTTCTTTCAACCGTCTGCGCGATCGTGCTTTCGGGGCCTTTCAGGCCTCGTACGGGCGCGTGCTGGAAGCTTGCCTGGCCCATCGGGCTGCTACGCTCGGATTCGTGGTGCTGATTGCGCTGCTGACCCTGCCGCTTCTGCTCATCGTCGGCGAGGACTTCTTCCCCAGCGTCGATGCCGGCCTGATGAAGCTGCACTTCCGCACTCCACCCGGGACGCGCATCGAAGAGACAGAAAAGATCGTCCTTGCTGCCGAAGACCGCATCCGCCAAATTATTCCCCCCGACGAGCTTGAAACGCTCAACGACATGGTGGGCGTGCCGGGCTATTCCAACATGGCTTACGTTCCCACGGAGAACGTGAGCAGCACGGACGCCGAAATCCGGATCGCCCTCAAGCGCGACCATCGTCCCACGCCGGAATACAAGCGCGAGATTCGCCAGGCGCTCGCGCAGGATTTTCCGGGCTCGAAAGTCTGGTTCCAGCCCGCCGACATCGTCACCCAGGTGCTCAATTTCGGCCTCGCGGCGCCCATCGACGTGCAGGTGCAAGGAATGGACTTCAACCAGACTTACCCCCTGGCCCGCCAGCTGCGCGACGATCTGGACGGTATCCCCGGGGTTGCCGATGCACACATCGCCCAAGTGGTCGACTATCCCACCCTCCGGGTGGACGTGGACCGCGTGCGCGCCGCGCAGATCGGCTTGAGCCAGCGCGATGTGGCGAACACGCTGCTGATCTCCCTTTCCTCGAGTTCGCTCATCTCTCCCTCCTTCTTCCTCAATCCCGCCAACAACGTGAACTACGCGGTGGCGGTCAAAGTTCCGCTTTCGGAGATGGCCTCGCTCCAGGCGCTCACTTCCACTCCGATCACCGGGCCGGGAGCGGCGACGCTGCTTCAGTCGGCGAGCCTGCCTTCCCCCACGGAATTGCCCGCCCTGGCCTCCGAGACCCTTGGAAGCATCTCCTCCGTCTATCGGACCACCACGCCCGGCTCGATCAGTCATTACACCGTGCAGCGGGTGCTGGACGTGGAGGCGGGCGTGGACGGCCGCGATCTGGGTTCGGTGATTCGCGACGTGCGCGCCCGGGTGGCCTCGCTCGGCAAACTGCCGCCGGGAATTCAAATCAAGATTCGCGGCCAGAACGAAGTGATGGAGGAATCTTTCCGCAGCCTTCTGCTCGGGCTGCTGGTGGCGATCGTGCTCGTTTACTTCCTGATGGTGATCCTCTTCCAGTCCTGGATCGATCCCTTCATCATCATGTTTGCGGTGCCGGGCGCGCTGCTGGGAATCATCTGGATGCTCGCCGTCACGAACACGACCATCAACGTCGAATCGCTGATGGGCTCGATCATGGCGGTGGGGATCGCGGTGTCCAACTCCATCCTGCTGGTCAGCTTCGCCAATGACATCCGCGTGGAGCGCGGCATCTCGGCGATCGAGGCGGCCCTGGAGGCCGGCAAGACCCGCCTGCGCCCGGTACTGATGACGGCGCTGGCGATGATCCTGGGCATGGTGCCGATGGCTCTGGCGCTCGGCGAAGCAGCCGAGCAGAACGCCCCGCTGGGCCGCGCCGTGATCGGCGGCCTGGCTGTTGCCACGCTGGTCACACTCTTTGTGGTTCCGGTAATCTATTCCCTGATGCGCACCGGGCCGGTCACCAAGCACCTGCTCGAGGAACGGTTCCTGGCGGAGGAGCGGGGCGAGCAGCCGCTGGAATAGGAAACCTGATATGTCGGAAGGTCATTTCAAAACCCGGCCCGCGGCGGTGGCAGTCTACGTCGTGGGCGGCCTGCTCTTTTTCGCCTGCGTGGTGCTGGCTTACCACCTCTGGGCGGGCAAGCGGATCAGCCTCGCCCATGAGGAACAGGTGCGTGCCGCGCGGCTCGACGCCGGGCCCCGCGTGGCCGTGATTACGGTCGGCGAAGCGCCCCGCGAGCGCGTCATCGCCCTGCTGGGCGAGGCGCGGCCCTTCGTGAGCGCCACGCTCTATGCCAAGGTGAGCGGCTATCTGAAAGAGCTCCGGGTGGACAAGGGCGACCGCGTCCAGGCCGACCAGGTGCTGGCGGTGATCGAGTCGCCGGAACTCGACCATCAGCACCAGGCGGCGGTGGCCGACGCCACGAACAAACGCCTGGATGCGGAGCGGGCCAAAACTCTCGTCAAGCGCGACATGATTTCGCAGCAGGAAGCCGACACCGCCGAGGCGGGGGCGCAGGTCGCGGAAGCCAACGTCCGCACGTTCGCCTCGCAACAATCCTATGAGATCCTGCGCGCCCCCTTCGCCGGCACGGTGGTGGCGCGCTACGCCGATCCGGGGGCGCTGGTGCAGAATGCCGCCACGTCGCAGACCAGCGCCCTGCCCGTCGTCACCGTGGCGCAAACGGACCGCCTGCGCGTCTACGTCTACCCCGACCAGCGCGACGCCCATTCGATCCGCACCGGCGATCCCGCGGAAATCACGCCGCCGGAGCGGCCGGAACTGCATTTGCGCGCCAGCGTCACGCGCACCAGCGGCCAGCTCGACGTGCGCACCCGCACCCTGCTCACGGAAATCGATTTCGACAACGCCGCCAACGTCATCCTGCCGGGCAGCTTCGTCGAGGTCAGCTTGCACATTCGCGAGCCGAATTCCGGCGGACTGGTGATTCCGGCGGAAGCGCTGGTGATGCGCGGCACGAAGGCCTTCGTCGCCGTGGTGCAACCGGACAATCGCATCGTACACCGGCCCGTGGTCATCGGAGTGGATGAAGGGCCGCGTGTCAGAATTCTCTCCGGGATCGCGAAGGGCGAGCGCCTGGCGCTCAACCTCGGCGACAGCGTGGTGGACGGAAGCCGCATCCAGCCTGCGCCGGCGGAGAACCGCTGAGGGAGGCGAATTCCGCAATGCGTGGTGAGGAAAGAGTCACCGGTTTATCGGGCCTGGGAGGCTCTATGAAGATCCCAGTTGTCTGCCTGATGTTCGTCGCCATGGCTTGCCAGAGTGCGTGGAGCGCGGAAGCGCCGCACCAGCTGACCCTGGCGGAGTGTCTGGAGATTGCCGCGCAGAAACATCCTGACCTCGTCGCGGCCCGGAGCTTGATCGATTCGGCGCGCGCGCAGGTGCGTGCGGCGCGTTCCGGCTCCCGCCCACATCTCGATCTGGGCACTTCCTACACCCGCCAGACTTACAACTATGCGCCCGCGCCGGGCACATCGCCGGGCCTGGCGAACAGCCTCTACAACGGGCAAAGCATGTCGAACTCGCCGTACTACCTCGCCGGCCTAAATTTCTCCCAGACGGTCTACGACTTTGGCCAGACGCGCGGCGCCGTCAACCGCAGCGAGGCGGAGTTCGCCGCCGCCCAGCAGAATTTCACCCGCGTGCATGACATTGTTTACCTCAGCGTGCGCGAAGCCTACTACAGCGTGCTTGCCGCCCAGGAGATCTTGCAGGCGCGCAAGGACGCCGTTGATAATCAGGCCAAGCACCTCGAGCAGGTCACGGCGTTCCACGACGTGGGCCGGCGGCCCAAGATTGACGTCACAAAGCAGCAAGTGACGCTGGCCAACGCCCAGGTGGATTACCGCCAGGCGCAGGAAAATCTCGAGGTGGCGAAGGCGGCGCTGGCCACGGCCATGGGTCTCGCGCTCGAGCAGGCGCCCGAACCCGTCAACACCCTGGGAGAAATTCCCAATCCGGGTTCGCTCGACGAGCTGCTGCTGGCCGCCGAAAAGCATCGCCCCGACCTGGAAGGTCTTCGCGACCAGATCTTCGCCGCGCAGGCCGACATCCTGATTGCCCGCAGCTACTTCCGGCCGAACATTTCCCTCGCCAGCTTCTTCAACTACCGCAACCTGCGCTTGCCGCTCATCTATAACTGGAGCATGGCCGGCCTGCTGGCGGAGAATCTGCTCGACGGCGGACTGAAAGACGCGCGGATGGCTTCGGCGCAAGCCGAGGAGTCGGTGGCGCGCGCCAACCTCGCTTCGCTTCTCCTGAAAGTCCGCCAAGAAGTCTTCACGGATTATTCCGACCAGAAAGTGGCGCGCGACAAGATCGAGCTGAGCCAGAAGGCGGTGGCGGAGGCGAGGGAAAACCTGGAGCTGGCGGAAGGACGTTACGCCGCCGGCTATGGCAACATCATCGAACTCACCGACGCGCAACTGCTCCTCACCGACTCCGAGGTGCAGGAGATCGTCTCCCGCTACGATTACCAGATGGCCGCCGCCCGCCTCGACGTCGCCGTGGGCCGCACGCCGACGCCCTGACGCGGGCGGGTAGCTATGGCACGATGGGTGTGCCGTGGGCTTTTCAATGATGCCTCGGGAAGGATCCACTTGCCGCCGTGATCGCACAAATCGCCAAAAACGCGATGTATGCGCCCACGGGGGAGCAAGTAGCGCAGCCCTACGTCTTGAACTGCTCGTCGATTTCGACCTGATAGCCGCTGGCGAGGCGGTTGGTCTCGTTGGCCATGCCGACTACGGACATCAGCTCGGCGAACATGGCGTCGCTCATGCCCGCCTTGCGCGCCGCGGCGGTGTGGGAGGCGATGCAGTAACCGCACTGGTTTGTGGCGCTGACCGCGACGTAGAGCATCTCCTTGACCAGCGGGTCGAGCGCGCCCGGAGCCATGATCTGCTTGACGCTTGCCCAGGTGCGGCGCAGCGTCACCGGATCATGCGCGATCGCCTTCCAGAAATTGCTGATGCGGTCCGTCTTTCGCGTCGCCTTGATGTCGTCATAGACCGCGCGCACTTCCGCGCTGGCGGCTCCGTATTCGATCAAACCCAGAGTGGCCATGTGAACTCCTTGTGAGGCGCAGGCTTCCACGCCTGATCCCCTTCCAGCCGCGTGCAATGCGGCCCGTGGATCGCAGCGTCTGAGTTTACTGCGCCCCGACGCGGGACCGTGAAGCCACGGCCTTAGCTGATATCCGATCACGCTGGGCGGAGAATTCAGGCAACTCCCAGCTTCGCGGTCGTGTATCATCGGCCGATCCTCAACGAGCTTAGAGGGATTCGTGACCAGGCAGCAATGGATGGTTGGCGGTTCTTGCCGGAAAGGAGTCCTCCCATGACGGGATATATCTCAGCCCTTACGCGGCTTCTCTGCTGGGGAAGCTTCCTATTGTTGACTTCGTCGTCTCTCACCGCGCAGCCCGTGCCTCCATGGCCTGCGCGAGCCAAGGACTATCGGCTGCATATGATCGGCAATGCGCATATTGATCCGGTTTGGCTCTGGCCGTGGTCCGAGGGCCTCTCGGTTGTGCACAGCACCTTCCGATCTGCGCTCGACCGGATGAAGGAGACACCGGACTTCAAATTCACTGCCAGCTCAGCTCAATTCTACGAATGGGTAGCCGAGAACGATCCGAACATGTTGGCGGAGATTCGCAAGCGAGTGGAGGAAGGCCGATGGGGATTGGCTGGGGGTTGGTGGGTGGAACCCGATGTCAACATCCCCAACGGCGAGTCTCTTGCGCGGCAGGGGCTCTACGGTCAACTGGTTTTCCAACACCTGTTCGGGCGTATGGCGAAGGTGGGCTATAACCCGGACTCTTTCGGGCACACGGGAACGCTTCCTCAGATTCTGAAACTGCAAGGCATGGAGAACTACGTCTTCATGCGGCCACAGCCCCGCGAGAAATCACTTGCTGCCGATTTGTTCTGGTGGGAGGGGCCGGACGGGACGCGCGCGCTTACCTACCGGATTCCTTTCAGCTATAACGATGAAGGATCGGTCGAACAACGCGTGCGGGAAGTCATCACCAATCTGCGCGAGCCCACGGACAACTTGATGGTGTTCTACGGCGTTGGTGACCACGGGGGCGGAGCGACAAAAGAGAATATCCAATCCATCCAGCAGATTAAGGCGAGTTCAGGCGCGCCGACGCTGCTCTTCGCGACCCCCGAGGAGTACTTTGAGGAGATTCACCGGGCGCCGGGGCTGAATCTGCCGGTGGTCCGAGACGATTTGCAGTTTCATTCCGTCGGATGCTACACAGCGGAATTTGAAATCAAAAAGGACAACCGGACTGCGGAAATGCTCCTCGCTACCGCTGAGAAGGTCGCCGCGCTCGGTTCTGTTCTATGGGATTTTCCCTGCCCCCAAGCGGAGTTGACCTCCTCCTGGAAGAAGGTCCTGTTTCTGCAATTTCATGACAGCCTGGCGGGGACCTCTCTTCCCGAGCACTATATCAAGGCACGCAACGCACACGGTTATGCCATGGAGGTTGCATCGCAGACGATCTCCAAAGCCCTGCAAAAGCTGGCTTGGCAGGTTCCGGCGGAAGATCCCGATTCCACCTACCTTATGGTATTCAATCCCCATGCTTGGAACACCCATCTGAACGTCGAATACGATTTGGATTGGGACTTGCGTGTTCCTTCGGTGCTGGAAGACGAGCACGGCAAGGCCCTCCCGCATGAGTGGATTCAAGCGTCAACGATCATCGGAGACCGGCGCAAGTTGGTTTTTCAAGCGCCACTGCCGGCCCTTGGGTATCGGCAGTTCCGTCTGAGGAAAGGGAATGGTGAGCAAGCGAAGACCATTCCCGTGCAGGCCACCGCAGACGGTTTGGAAAACGAGCACTTGCGTGTTGCTTTCTCCAAGGACGGGGCCATCGGTATCTTCGACAAGGATGCGGGACAAGAGGTCTTTCAGGGGCCACGGGGCGGTGCACGGGCAGTGGTGCTGGACGATCCCAGTGACACCTGGAGCCATGACGTGGTGGCCTACACCCAAGAGATTGGGGCGTTCGGCGAAGCACAGGCGCGAGTGCTGGAAAACGGACCTCTTCGCGGCCGCGTGCGGCTGTGGACGCGCTACGGCGCCTCGGCCCTGGAAACCGACTGGATTCTGTATGCGGGCAGCCGAACGCTTGAAGCCCGGTGCACACTCGATTGGCGTGAGCATCACAAGATGCTGAAGTTCTCGTTCCCAGTCGCGGTCGAGGCTCCTCATGCCACCTACGAAACAGCGTTCGGCCACATCGAGCGCCAAACGAATGGGAGTGAGCAGCCTGGGCAACGATGGATTGATCTGACGGGCACACGGGCGAGCCAGGAGTACGGCCTTGCCGTGATCAACGACGCCAAGTACGGCTACAGCGCGCTAAACAATGACCTGCGCGTTTCGGTTGCGCGCAGTGCCGTGTACGCGCATCACCAGCCGGCGAAGTTAAGGGCGGGGGGCGAATACATCTGGCAAGACCAGGGCATCCAGACTTTCCGCATGTTGCTGGTGCCTCACGCGGGGTCCTGGCAGAGCGCCGGGATCGTCCGCCTGGCCGAGGAGTTCACAGCGCCCGTGGCGGTGATTTACCAAGGGATTCACCCCGGCTCCCGGCCGCTGTCCGATTCATTCCTGTCTGTCGATGCACCGAACGTCGTGGTGACCGCGATCAAGAAGGCGGAACAAGGGAACGATCTGATCGTCCGCTGTTATGAGACCGATGGCCGGGCCACACCCGCATCGTTAGACCTGGGAATGGTGCACCGCAAATGGACAGGCAGCTTCCGCCCGTTCGAAATCAAGACCTTGAGAGTCCCCCTCGTCAGCGGAGAGATCCGTGAGGTGAACCTGCTCGAAAAGTGAGCGCGGGGAATTGCGGGGTCGATTCACCCCGATCCCGAAGTTGTGGTTGTGATTGACAGGCTCGAATTTTTCCAGAAATGCTGGAGTTGAGACCCCAACCTGGGTTCGCCGGGGTTCGGGATTCGGTCCTTACCCTAGCCCCCAGTCCCTAGAACCTAGCTCCTGTCTTTATCCCTGACGCCTGACACCCGAAACCTGGCACCTTCTCTTCCCCCCAGTCCCTGATGCGTACGGTGCCCGAGCGATAACCAAGATATTATGATGACGCGTATACAATGAGAGAGACAAAATCAAGAGCAGAAGGGGGGGCGGGCTGAAGGAATGGCAGATTGGAGATTCAGCCTGGTAGCGTGCAGTTGGTCCGCAACTCTGCGGTTCGTCACCCCTTCCAGGCAAAAGCCGCGGACTTGAAGAACAAGTCCGCGCTACCAACAACAGTGCGGCGAGGCTTCGGGATAGGACGGATTAGAACGCCGCGTAACGCAGGAGTCGAGTAGAACAGCCGACAGGCAACAGTTGACAGTTGAGGAGCCGAAAACCCAATCGTCGGTTTCCGTGGCGTCCCACCGACTACTGCCTACTGGTGGTCCTCTGCCGACTGCCGACTTCCTCCCCGCGCGCTTGACGCCTGCGGGGCGCGTCGGCATACTCGAAAAGCGGGTGGCCATGAAATCCTCGCGACGAATCTTCCTCAAGACAGCGCTTGGCGCTCCGCTGGTGGGGACCGCGGGCCTATCCGGCGCGCGCTTGCTCAACGCGCAGCCGCTCGGGCAGGCGCGGGAATTCGACAATCCCCACATCATCAAGTATGACGCAAGCTGCTTCACGCTCAACGGGCGCGACACGTTCATCCACAGCGCCTCGTTTCATTATCCGCGTTGCCCGAAGGCGCTCTGGCGCGACCGCCTGGAGAAGCTCAAGCGCGCCGGCTTCAACACCATCGAGACCTACATCTTCTGGAACTACCACGAACGCGCGGAAGGCCAGTGCGACCTGAGCGAGTTCGAGGAGTTCACGACGCTCGTCAAGGAAATGGGATTCTTCCTGATTGCGCGGCCCGGGCCCTACGTCTGCGCGGAATGGCATCGCGGCGGGATTCCCGACTGGGTGGCCGCGAAGCGCTTCCCCCTGCGCTCGAATCACCCCCAGAACCTGCAATGGTCCGAGCATTGGTACGCCCGGGTCTTGCCGGTGATTGCGCGCCATCAGATCACCGTGGGCGGCCCCATCATCATGGTACAACTCGAAAACGAATACGATTACTGGGAGCTCGCCGCCGCCGAGAAGGAAGAATACCTCCGCGCCCTCGCCCGCCTCTGTGACGGAGCCGGGATCAGCCTGCCCCTCATCACCTGCTGGACGCGTCAGGCGCGGGAGAATTCCGACGCCGATATGGCGCGCATCATGGACACCTGCAACTTCTACCCGCGCTGGGATATTGCCGGCCAGGTCACTCCCGCGCTCGCCAAACTCCGCCAGGAGGAGCTCAACTCGCCCCTGGGCGTCACGGAACTGCAGGGAGGATGGTTCAGCCAGTTCGGCGGCGAGGCGGGCCAGGTCGCACCCGCAGAGGTCGCGGAAATCTGGAAGAATCTGGACCTCCCTCAGAAGCCGAGCCTGGAACAGTTCACGGCATTCCTCCGCCAGGCGTCAGGAAAGCTGTCCGTCGACCAGGAGGGCATCGACGCCGCCCAGCTCAACGCCCTCACCAAGACGGTGATCGAGCAGGGCGCGACCTACTTCAATCTGTACATGGGCTTCGGTGGGACCAACTTTGATTGGGCGGCGCGAACGCTCACCACCACCTACGACTACGCCGCGCCCCTCCGCGAGCCCGGCGGACTGTGGGAGAAGTATTACGCGGCGCGCGGCATTGGCGCCTCACTGGCAGTTCTTGCCGAGGTGCTGCCGCGGGCGAAGGTCGTGGAGAAGATTCCACAGTCCACCAATTCCAACGTCAGCGTCACGGAACGCGCCGCGGCGAAGAGCGGCGTGGTCTTCGTGCGCGAGAACTCGAACGCCGAGCAGCGCTTCAAGATGTATTTCCAGGACCCGTTCAGCCCCACCCAGCGCGTCATCGCCGCGCCGCGCGAAGACGAACTCGTCATCGGTGCGCGGGAGATGAAGATGCTGCCGGTCGGAATCCCCATCACCGGCAGCCGGCTGCGCTACACGACGGCGGAAGTTCTCGCCCACGGCCTGCTCATCGACCGGCACTACCTGATCGTCTACGACGAGCCGGGCCGCCTGGCGGAAATTTCCGTCACGACGGCGGAGGAGCCCAAGGTTCAGGGCGACTACGTTTACAACTACTGGGACCAGGAATACGAAGCGCTCGTCCTGGGCGTTCAGGTGGAAAAGACGGAAAAGATCCTGATCATCAACGACCACCTGCTCCTGGTCGTGATGCCGCGCGCGCTGGCGCTGCGAAGCTGGATGGCGGAATTCCCCTCCAAAGTTGTTCCCGGCGTGGAAGAGCCCAAGCCCATGGTTGTGCCGTTCCTGACGGACGCTTACCAGTTGGCGGCGAGCGGCAGCACCAAGAAGATGGTGTGGGCGGAACTCGATTTCCAACCCGGTGAGCACGCCCTGACCGTGTTGCTGCCCCCCACGCCGACCAAGACGCGCGTGGACGCTGCGCTCGTCACACCGCAGTACGAGCGCCTGATTCGCGCCACGCGCCTGAACGTGAGCACGCCGCCGGTTCCCTATGCGAGTATCGCACTCAATCAGGTCGAGACCTGGACGGATAAGTTTGACCCCGCCGCAGGCGAGTGGTTGACCGGCCCCCTCCGGCCGCTCGAGGAATTGGGCGAGGTTCCCTACGGCTACGTCAAGTACCGCGGCCAGTTCGCCTACGCGGGCGAGCCGGTGATGTCGATCACGAGCTTTGGCACCGACTTCAAGCGCGTCTTCCTGAATGGCAAGCCGGTGCCGGAGGCTTCCAACGGAAGTATCAGCTTCGAGTTTCCGCTGGCCAAATACGCCGTCGCGGGCTCGAACCTCCTCGAGATCGCCTGTGAATGTTTCGGAAGCAGTTCCGGCGGGCCGAATCTGGGCGCGCTGCGCGGCATCGACTCGGTGCGCTATGGCCGCAGCGCGCAGGACGTTGCCACCGTCGCCGACTGGAAGATTCAGCGCTTCCCGGCGGCCCGCCGCGGGCGCGAAATTGACCCGGAATATCCCGCTGGGGGATGGAAACCTGCCGACCTGAACGACGTTGCCACCGCGAAGGAGTTGGTTGCGGCTTTTACTTGGTGTCGCGCCGAATTCGTCCTGCCGAGCGCGGTCCCGGGATGGTTCGTGCCCTGGAAGGTTACCTTCGAGGCCGAGCGCGACGCGCTCCTCTACCTCAATGGCAAGTTCATCGGCCGCTACGTGACCGCCGGCCCGCAGAAGGATTTTTACTTGCCCGAGGCGTACTTCGTGACGGGCGCCAAGACGAGAAATATCCTGACGATCGTGCTCGCCTACGCCGACCATCCCGGCTATATCCGCACCTTGCGCGTCGGCCCCTACCAAGAATTCGCCGCGCGCCGCACGCGCATTGAATTCGAATGGTAGGGGCACATCGCAATGCGTCCCTGCGATGAGGGCCCCCTAGGCTTGCCCCTACGTTTTCCTTGCCAGGCAGCGGGGTTCGATGCTAATTATGGAGGTCTCCTTAATTTCACGCCCTGTTCCAGCACAGGCTATGCGCAGGAAACGCCCAGGCCAAGTCGTCGCCAACCGGATCGAGCTCGCTGCGAGCGGGCCGAAGACCGTGCGGCTGGCCATCGTGGGTTTCGGCACGGTGGGAACCGGCACCGCGAAGGTGCTGCTCGAGCATCAACACGAAGTCGAGCGGCGTTTGGGTTGCCGGCTCGAGCTGAAAACTGTCTGCGACGTGCTGAAGAAGGATCTCTCCTGGCTGCCGCGCTCGGTGCGGGTGACCTCGGAATGGAAGCAGGTGGTCGCCGATCCCGAAATCGACGTGGTCGTCGAGCTGATTGGCGGGGTCACGCACGCGCGCGAGGTAGCTGTCGCCGCGATCGAGGCGCACAGGCACCTCGTCACCGCCAACAAGCAATTGATGGCAGAACATGGCGTCGAACTCGCCGAACTCGCGCGCCAGCGGGGCGTACATCTAGGCATCGAAGCCTGCGTGATGGGTGGAACACCGTTGCTGCACGCGGTGCGCGAGGGCCTGGCGGGCGAGCACTTCACCGCCGCTTATGGCATCCTCAACGGCACGACGAATTACATCCTCACCGAAATGGAGCGGCGCAACTGCTCCTTCAAGGCCGCGCTGGCGGAAGCGCAGGAGAAAGGTTACGCCGAGCACGACCCCACCTTCGATGTGGAAGGCTACGACGCCCGCTACAAGATCACCATCCTGGCGATGATGTGCTTCGGCATGGCGGTGCGGGTGAAGGACATCCCTGCCGAAGGCATCACCCGCATCGACCAGATCGACTTTGCCTACGCCCACCGCCTGAATCACACCATCCGCCTGATCGCCGGCGCGCGACGCCGTGCTCAGGGACGGCTGGAAATCTTCGTGCGCCCGATGATGATCGCCCAGACCTCGCCACTCGCCCACGTGCAGGGCTCGATCAACGGCGTGCTGCTCATCGGCAACAAGGGCGGCAATACGACCATGACCGGCCGCGGCGCCGGCGGCGAACCGACGGGCGTCGCCGTCCTTTCCGACGTCGTCGAGATCGCACGCGCCATCCTCTCGAACGGCTCGACCACCACGCCGCTCGGCTACACCCACTGGCATCCGGCTCGGATTGCCCCGGCCGGCGAGAACGAAATGATGGCGTATCTGCGCCTCGTGGTGCGCGACCGCCCCGGGATTCTGGCGCGCGTCTGCTCAATTTTGGCGCGGCACCGCATCAACATCGATTCGGTGCTTCAGGAACCGGCGATGCCCAAAAAGCACTTGCCCTTTGTGATGACCCTCGAGCCGACCCGAGAAAAGTTCGTCGCTCGCGCTGTGAAGGAGATCGCCCGCCTCAGCTTCAACGCCGAACCGCCGCTGCTGATGCCCTTCGCCGACCTACCCTAGCAGTACTCCCGGAACCTGCCTCTAAGGCATGCAAATGCCTGACCCTGCTGGGCAAACAAAATCCATCATTTTTCGGACAACCTGTCCACACATTTATGCATCTGATTGATGTGTAATGGGTTAGCCAATAGGGAGGGTGTGCCTTATTGTGCTTGCCCAGAATATCAGGGCTACTGGGAGGTGGGCTATGAGAAGAATGAAGGAAGCAAGTTTTGTTGTTGCTTTGGCGTTGATGACTTCGGGAGGGCTGAGCGCGGCCTCGCGCGGGAATGTGCCGCGTTCCGTCACTCTCAGCTCTGCCGCGGGGTACGCCGGGACGGAAGGCCGCATGCTGCTGAGCCAGATTCAGGACCACGCTTCGGCTATCTCTGAAGAGGTTGAACCGCTCGACATGCAGACCCGCGTTAGTGAAGGTGGCGGGTGGATGGAGTCCGCGACACTCAACGAGGTCCGTGAGGATGTCAACACGATCGGCAAAGACTTGAATCGGCTGGAGGAACTTCGAACGCAACTCGAGCCTTGGGAGCAGCAAGAAATCGACCGCATCGCGCCGCTCGCCGTGGAGATTGCCGATGCCACAAATGATGGCATCAGGACGTTCAACAGGAACCAAAACCAGACATGGAACACTCAATTGTCCGCCGAGCTGACGACGCTCTCGAACAAAGCTGATGAACTCAGGAAGTCGGTGAACGAATCTCTGGAGTTGGCCAAACTGAACAAGGAGATTGAGCGGCTCGAACATAAGAGCTGACTTGATCTTCCGGGAATCTTGTGACGCCACGGGCTGCCTATGATCTCAGGCAGCCCGTTTTTGTCGCAATCAGACATTTTGACGACACTCGGTGGTCTGTGCTGTTTTGTCAGCCAGAAACCTGCTGGCGATTGAATTGCTCAACATGCTAAGCGCACTATTCAGATTGGGTGCGACTTAATGTCATGTGAGGGCATATTTTGTCTGGGAGGTCCAGGCAGCTAGCTCTGTCCGCTGCAGCGATCTTCGTGGTCAGCCCTCTGGCTCTGACCCTGCACGCTCAACAACCTGACAAAGGCAAGCTCCCCGGTTCCGACGATTGCCTCGGATGCCATCAGGCGGGGCGTGCGGCCAAGCGCCAGCCGGGGATACCTCCGTTCTTTGACGCCGCAGGACTGCGCGCCTCACCCCACGCCGGCCTCGAGTGCGTCAACTGCCACGAGGAACTTGCCAGCAAAGAGTTCCCTCACCCGGAAAGACTGCAGCGCGTCAATTGCGGCAACTGCCATGCCACCGAGCAGGAGCAGCACTCGCAGAGTCTCCACGGCCAGGCCGCTAAGCGCGGCGACAAGCTCGCCCCCAAATGCACGGATTGCCACGGCACGCATAATGTTCTTCGTCCTTCCGATCCAAAATCCCCGACCACCGTCACCGAAATCCCGCGCCTGTGCGGGCGCTGCCACCACGAAGGCTCGCCTGTGCAACTGACCCACAACATCCCGCAGGACAAGATCCTCGAAAACTACACCGAGAGCATTCACGGCGAAGGTTTGTTTCGGCGGGGCCTGGGGGTGACGGCGGTCTGCACGAGCTGCCACACGCCGCACTTCGTTCTTCCGCACACCGACCCGCGTTCGTCCATCTCCAAGCGCAACATTGCCAAGACCTGCACCAAGTGTCACGTGCAGATCGAGGCCGTTCACCGCAAGGTGATTCGCGGCGAGCTGTGGGAGAAGCAGCCGCATCTGATTCCCGCCTGCATCGACTGTCACGAGCCGCACAAGATTCGCCGCGTGTTCTATTCCCAGGGTATGGCGGACCGCGATTGCCTGCGCTGCCACGAGCGGCCGGACATCCTGCCGGCGAGCGGCGTCCGCGATGCGTCGCTCCACGTCAAGGAGAGCGAACTTGCCGGGTCGCGCCACGCGCGCGTCGCCTGCGTCCAATGTCACACCGGCGGAACGCCCTCGCAGGAGCGGCCGTGCGTGACGATGACGGCGAAAGTGGACTGCTCCATCTGCCACACTAATCAGGCGGAGCAGTATAAGGAGGGCATTCACGGGCAGCTGGCGGCGCAGGGCAGCCCCGACGCTCCCACCTGCACGCAGTGTCACGGCACGCACGGTGTGCTGGGCCACCTCGATTCGCGCGCCCCGACGTTCTCACGCAACGTGCCTACGCTCTGCGCCAGTTGCCATCGCACGGGACAGAAGGCGGCGCTGCGCTATACCGGCACACAGACCAACATCGTGGAGCACTACACGGAGAGCATCCACGGCAAAGGATTGCTGCAGAGCGGCCTGACGGTGACCGCCAATTGTGCTGACTGCCACACGCCACACCGCGAACTGCCCAGCAAGGACCCGCGCTCGAGCGTCAATCCCAAAAACGTCGCCGCGACCTGCGGGCGCTGCCACCAGGGAATTTTCCAGGTGTTCGAAACCAGCATCCATGCCCCCCAGGTCGCGAAGACCAATAAGCCGCTGCCGGTGTGCAGCAGTTGCCACTCCGCGCACAGCATCCGCCGCACGGACGTGACGGACTTCCGGCTCCACATCATGGACCAGTGCGGCAACTGCCACCAAGCGATCGCCACGAGCTACTTCGACACTTATCACGGCAAGGTCTCGAAACTCGGCTACGTGAAGACCGCCAAGTGCTACGACTGTCACGGCGCGCACGACACTCTGCCGGTGGCCAATCCTGCTTCGCGCTTGAGCCGGGCGAACGTTGTTAAAACCTGCGGGCAGTGCCACCCCGGCTCGCACCGCCGCTTTGCCGGCTACCTGACCCACGCCACGCACCACGACCCGGAAAAATATCCCTTCCTCTTCATCACCTTCTGGGGGATGACGTCGCTGCTGATGGGCACGCTCGTCGTGGCGGGACTGCACACACTGGCCTGGCTGCCGCGCTCGCTGCAGTTGCGGCGCGAGCTGAAGGAAAGTGGCGCCAACCACGGCGAAGTCTACGTGCGGCGCTTCCGCAAGTTCGACCGCAATCTGCACCTGATGGTCATCACCAGCTTCATCGGTCTGGCTCTGACGGGCATGACGCTGAAGTTTTCTTATACGGCGTGGGCGCAGGTGCTCTCCCGCCTGCTGGGCGGATTCGAGGCGGCGGGTCTGATTCACCGCGTCTGCGCGCTGCTGACGTTCACTTATTTCGGGCTGCACATCTACGATGTGGTCCGCAAGAAGCGCGCGAGCGGCAAGACCTGGCGCCAGTACCTGTTCAATCAGGAAAGCATGCTTTTCAACGGCCACGACTGGCGCGAGTTCGCGGCATCGCTCAAGTGGTTTTTCGGCAGAGGCCCGCGGCCCGACTACGGCCGCTGGACTTACTGGGAGAAGTTTGACTACTTCGCGGTCTTCTGGGGTGTGGCGGTGATCGGCTCGACCGGACTCTTCCTCTGGTTCCCGGAACTCTTCACTCGGGTCTTTCCGGGCTCGATGATCAACGTTGCCACCATCATCCATAGCGACGAAGCTCTGCTCGCCGTGGGCTTCATCTTCACCGTGCACTTCTTCAATACGCACTTCCGTCCCGAGAAATTCCCCATCGATACAGTGGTGTTTACGGGCGGCGTGCCGCTGGAAGAATTCAAGCGCGACCGCCCACGCGAGTATCAGCAGATGGTCGCGAGCGGCGAACTGGAACAGAACCTGATGCCCACCCCGCAGCCCTTGTTGGTTAAGTTCTGGCGCCGCTTCGGCTTCACTGCCCTCACCATCGGCCTCAGCTTGATTGCCCTCATTATCTATGCCGCACTGTTTGTGTACCGGTAGCGGCGGGCTTCACATCGCCAAGGTTTGCCCAACGATCGCAGTCATCGCACAAAATGGGACGTCCTCGCCACTCGCGGGAAGAGCCGCTGATAGGGATCTGGCCGGCTGTGATTAAACATCCATTTTTCAATGACTTGACCTCGCAAACTTGACGCTAATGTGCCGTTTGCCAAACTTGGCAAATGCGATACCAGAGGCAAGTTTGCTTATAATACGTCGTTTGCCAAACCTGGCAAAGGGTGATACACTGGCAATCATGATACAACGCGAGATCATACAATCCCTCAAGAACAACGAGCCCTTCAAAGGTCTGCCAAGCGTTCGCGCCTCCAACGTAGTCGAGCAGCTACCGGCCCGCCAGGGAAGATTTGATGCTAAGTTCGACCTGCAATTTGGTGACACCAAAGTTGAAGTCTATGTCGAAATCAAAGGTGCCTACACACCCAAGCAGGTTGAGCAAATTGCACCTTGGCTTTCCCAAATGAAGGCCATGAAAAGCGGCACGGCATTTGCACTGGTATGCCCTGCCATCTCACCTCAGTCACAGAGGCTTTGCTTCGAGAGAAACGTGGACTTCATCGATCTGGCGGGCAACGTCTTCATCAATGTGCCCGGCAAACTGCTCCTGCAACGAGTCGGGATGAAACCGCGACGGGAAACTAGTCCTTCATTCTACCGAAATCCCTTTTCAGGAAAGTCCTCTCGCATCCTCAGGGTACTGTTGCAGAAACCATGCGCGTGGACCCCCAGCGACATGCGCCCCGTCGACGTATTTCTCGTTAACCGGGCGAAAGTTCAGAAACCGAAGGCCTGGACGCTCAGTGAGATTACAGAAGAGTTGGCGTCAGAAAGTCGCCGCGCCCCATGCGCTGGTGCCTCTTTTGGGGTTAGTTTCTCGCTGGCGTCGAGGGTGCTGCGCAGTCTTGAAGAAGAACTATTGGTCATGCGGAGGAACGCAACGATTACGGTTCCTGAGCCACGTCGCCTCCTTACAGAGTGGGCACAAGAATACAAAGACCGCTACCGCTGGTATCTTCGGCGATCATTCAAGGTTCCTAACCCCTTCGGTCGTGACCTAAAAGCGGTCCGACAGGCCCTGGACGGTTTGCTGAAACCGCAATGCTACGCCTTCACGGGTGCTGCGGCTGCTAGCGTGACAGCGCCTTTCGTCGACGTTGACCCGATAGACCTCTATATTTCGGACGAGGCCAAGGCGGAAAACCTCCGAACATCTGTCTCGGGACCAAGCGTCGGCCCTGACCTTCGGGTCATCTACGCTTTTGACGAAGGTGTGTTCATGTATGCCTCGCTCAAAGACGGGATCCCCGTTGTCTCAGACATTCAAACGTATCTGGACTTATTCGCTCGGGGCGGACGCGACTTGAAGCAGGCAGACTATCTGCTCCAGGCCCGGATTGAGCCAATGTGGGGGAGCGAGTGATTCCGGAACCCCAGCGTACCTATCTGCTGGAACTGCTCACGGCTCTCGGTACGGCAGCCGAGGGGTTGGTTCTCGTTGGAGGTCACGCACTGAGGTTCATGGTTGCGCGTCCACGAGCCACCCGCGACTTCGATTTCGTGCTGGACGCCACGTACCTGCGCGCCTGCGACACTTCAATAGCCTCAGTGCTAGCCTCACTCGGGTACGTAGCTGCTGAAAACGCCAGAAACTTCCAGTTCGAGAAGCCAATTCCACGCTCATCGGAAATCATGAGGATCGAGTTTATGGCCCCAGCCGAGTTCGTGAGGAAGGGCGAGATTCGGGTTGATGTGCAAAGCGGCATTCACGGCCGGGCCTGTGTCGGGGGATCGATTGTTGTCGTCGAAACGGACGAGCAAGAGGTTGGAGGATCCCTTCCGGACGGGAAACCTGCCCTGGCAAGAGTTAATGTTACGCGGCCCCACGCCTTCGTCTTGCTCAAGTTGCTGGCGATGGATGATCGTTACCGCAACATCCGTGGCCCCGCTCACGCTGAGCATGACCGCGCAGAGGCCAGAACTCACGCCGGTGACACAGTGGCGGTTCTGAGCGCCCAGGCGGACCTTGGAGAGTTTCGGAACCGATTTGCCGGGCAATTCGGGCAAGATGCGGGTTTGAAGGAAAGGTCGTATCAAGTGATCCGAGACTATTTCGGAGATGAGGGCAAGCCCGGCCTGGTTCTGTATGGAGAATCATTAATTGCAAGTCTGCCCGCAGGCGAATCGGTCAGAAGCTTGGAAAGTGAGTTGCGCCGGGCTCAGAGGCTTATTGTCAGTCTACTTTCCGGGTGACAGAGGGTGTAGGTGCCGCCCAGGTCCCCCTGACCGAGGATCGTCGGACCGGTTAAGCGGTTGTGCTCAGCTGTCGCGGGTGGACGCGAACTCTCTTGACTTTTGTAGCCAAGTGTGCTAGACTAGGAGTCTGTGGACGATGCGCCACTTCAAGCCATGGGCCGGCGCTCGGACGGGTGGGACGGCTTCAAGAATAAAGCCGGCGGTGAGACACCGCCGCTACAGTCGGCGTGGCACGCGCATCTTGCGCGTGTTTCACGGGCGGGACGCCTGTGCCACGTCACGGTCGGCGGCGAGGACGGTGCCGCTACAGCGCGAGGAAGGCCCTTATACAGTAAAGGGACGAACCGAGTAGGTTATTTATAATCAGCGAGTTCCACTTTCTCATAGGGGAACTGGCCGAGTAAGTTCTTTAGAATCAACACAATTTGAAGAATTCAACGAACCGAGTAAGTTACGCAAAATGAGCAATTTGCGGAGATGAGCGGCTGGTCGCAAGTCGAGTTAGACCGGCGGACAAGGAGGGCAGAGGAACGTCGCGCGCTAGTGGCCCGGCTCGCTGAGGACGCGGAGTTTCTCCACGACCTCATCGTAAGAGACTTTCTCTTTCAGGCTGGCGTAGGAGCCGGGAAAGTAAACCAGGGTCAGGTCGGCGCCCGCTTCCCCAAACTCGTTCAGCACCACAGCGCAACGCTGGTCGCGCGAGAGGCGCGTGTTGTCGATCATCGGGAAGTCAAAGTAGCTCACGTGGAAGGTGAGCCGGCGCACGATGGGTGATTCCTTGGGCGTGCGCACGCCCAGTTCCATCGTCAGCTCCTTGCGTTTGGGGTCCACCTCGAGCACCGAGAGCATGAATTCGCGCTCCGTCCCGTCGAGCGTCAGGTTCTCCGGCTCCAGTTCCAGGCCGCCCGGGTTGGCGCGAAACTTGTCGAAATCCACCGTGCGGCTGAATTTCTTCCCCACTTGCTCGAGCAGAACCATCTGGCGCGTGGTGATTTCGCGCGCCACTTTGTTGAGACGTCCGGAGAATTCCGCCTGCGACGGGCCTGGGGCGGCCTCAACCTGCTTCTGCAGATGAACGAATAGCGGTTTGAGATTCAGCGACTCGTGGAAGTTGTAGGCGAGCAACTCCAGATTCAGCATCCTGTCTTCCAGGCTCGCCGACTGCGGCCGCAAAAACGTCTGGATGATGGAGACGAACATGTCCTTGCGCAGCGCGCTTTCAGCTTGCTCGCGGCTGCTCATGAGTTGTGTGTAAACTCGCTCGTTCGTTTCCCGCGTCTCGCGCTGCCGCAGAATGTTGGAGGTGTAGTAGCCGAGCAACCCCACCGCCAGCGCCGTCAGGAGGCCGTTCAGGGGCCGGAAGACGATATCAACCTTGTCCCAAAGGTCTTTTCCCTTGTTCTCCATGCCTACTTTCTCCTCAACGTGTACTGCGCGCCTTGCTTCTCCAGGATCAAGTCGAATTGCACCGAGCCCTCGTAAGAGTTGATCTCAATCGACGGTGTCTGGCCCTGGTGGTAGACCTTCAGCGTGCACTTGCCTTTGTCCGGTACGAAAAGTTTGAACGCCCCGTAGGCGTCAGTCTGCGCGGCATAGTTGTTGCTGCCGCAGGTGACCTCTATCTTCACCCCCTGCGCGACCGGTTTCCCGCCCTCGCTCACACTACCGTAGATCTTTCCGGCATAGGCCGCCCCTGCGGTTCCGAGAATCAGAAGCAAAAGTACGCAAGCTCGCTTCATGGTTATATGCCTCCCGCTCCTATCTTATTACGGCGGGGCACGCTTTGGCGCGATGAATCACGAGAGGTGGCGCAAGATTCGTTTTGTAGTCTTGCGGCTTTTCAATATGGAAACGCCGCAATACTTGAAAGCGAGTGTTGCGCTACAAGTTCGACTGGGCGGGCGAACAGTTCCAGCGGTTTGAAGGCTTCGCGCAGGGCGCGTTGGTATTCCTTCACGTCGTAGCCGTGCCAGCCCTCCCACATGGTGAAGGCGCGGTAGCGGTCGCCCGAGTAGTTCGAGTCGGCGTCGGTGATGATGTACTCGATCATCTCGCCGGGGCGCAGTTCGACGCCGGAGCGGTCGAGTTGCCGCGCAGCGATGGCCGTGGCGTTGGCTTGCTTGTAAGCGCCGGGGGGACGCGTCATGCGCCGGCTGATGATCAGCTCCTCGATCGGCGCGCTGCCGTTTTCCACGCGCTCGAGGTAGCAGTTGAGCACCTCGCGCGCCTCCTCCAGCTTCCGGCAATAGCTCTGGTAATCGTGCGCCTCGGCAAGGACGGCCAGCGCCTCACGCTGCATGCGCGCGACGATGGGCGCCGTATCGTGGCGGCGACACTCCAGCCCGCGAATTTTGATTTCTCCGCCACCTTCAGGGACACAGAAAAAGCGATTGGGCACGGGCACCTCAGCGTGCTGCTTCGAGGGCAGGAAGACCACGAAGCGATAAACCGCTTCGAGCGCCATGGGCAGACCCGTGCACTGCTCGATCTCGTGCGCCATGCGGGCGTAGTCCTGGCGCGTGGCTTCCGCGCGCTGAACGTAGAGCGAATCGACCAGCGCGTGCAGGACGCGGAAGCCCGCGCGCTCGGCGGTTTCCTTGGCGATCAGCAATTTCTCGCGCGCCAGGGCATTGATGGCTTCGTGCGCCTCGATCTTACCGAAGCGCGCGTTCTTGTAGCCCGTGTAGCCAAAACAGCAGACCAGCAGCCACTTGAGCGACGACCGGCGCTGTTTGTAATTGGCGGGATTCGGGACTCGGGACTCGGGGCTCGGGTCTGGCCCCTCACCCGTCCCGTCCGTCGGCTGACGGACGGGCCACCCTCTCCCGCAGGGAGAGGGCTGGAAAGCAAGGATTGGGGCCGATGCCTCGCCGCCGGAGGGAGAGGGCGGGGATTTCAAAATGATTTCCGCCTCCCCTCTCCCTGGGGGAGAGGGGTCGGGGGTGAGGGTAGCGAACGCCGAGCCCCGAGTCCCGAATCCCGAAATCCGCCGCTTGTACTCCTCGCGCTTCGCGATCAGCCGCTCGACCACGCGGCTGGTGATGCCGCGGCGCCGCTGGCAGACGCGGTAGCCGAGTTCCGGCACGCGCGGCGCATCGGGGCAGCATCGGCAATTGACCGTCTCCGGCGAAACGTTGAACCGCGCCATGATACTGGGGAACTCGCTGATGAAGTCGAGTTCCGCGACGTTCTCAAAAAATCCCAGGCGCGGAGGAAACACCAGCCCGCCGCGGTCGGCGGCGAGCAGTTCGTCGGGATGCTTGGGGCTTTCCGGCTCGGCTTTCTGCTCGGGGATGAGCACGCCATCGCGCCAGGCGAGCTCCATCTGCATGTAAGAGATGCCGGTGCCGGTGGTGGTGCGCGCGCAATACTGCACGGGGAGCTTGGTGACGCGTGTGAGTTCCCACAGCCCGTCCAGATCGCACTGTTCGGCGATGAAGGAGTTTTGTGTATCAACGTGCAGGCGGCCGAAGAGCGTGGTGGCGCTGGCCTTGAAGAGGATACGTCCATAGCTCGTGTAGCTGCGCGCGCGGCTGCGCTGCACGGTACCGCCATAAGCGGGATCGCGATTGAGAGAAAATTCGATGCGCTCGCGCCGCGCCTGCTGCAAGAGACTGGGAAAGAGCGTCGAATCGCCCCACTCGCTGACAATGAGGTCGGGATCGTGCGTGCGCAGCATGCGCTCAAAGCCGTGGGCGACGGGCTCAAGCGCGTCGTCGAGTTCCAGCCAGTCGTCATCCACCGCGACTTCCAATTTTCCACGCCGACCGTGCTTGGGATCGACCTTCCCCAGGCCTTCAAGGCGCGCCTGCATGATCTTGAGCGGCGGCAATTCGAAATCAATCGCCCATTCGTCGTCGCAGGATTTGATCGTGTGAATTGTAGGGGCGGGGCTTGCCCCGCCCTGATCGCTCGAACTCTTTCCCGTAGCGTCGTCCGTCAGCAGTCCGGGCGAGGCAAGCCTTGTCCCTACATCCACCTCAACCTTGGCCAGCGGGAACACACCCTTCTCCCAGCAATACATCGGCGCGAGCATCAGGTCGGAGTTGTAGAGCCGCAGGCCGGGATCGAAGCGATAGACGAAGCGCACGAGCGCCGCAAACTGCGTGGGGTGGTCGAGCGCGATGCGCAGGACGAGCAGTTCGCGGCCCTCCCAGATATCCTCGCGGCGGGTGAGCGTGCAGGTGACTTGGGCGCGCGCGGCGAGCATCCGAGCAAGGTGCCGCAGCCGAGGCTCCGGGCCATGCACGTAGAACGAGGGCCGAAACGAGCGGTCAATCAGCCGCAGGCGTTTCCCGCTCCCGCTCTCCGGAATCAGCCACAGCGTCATTCCGTCGGCTGACGGATAGAGATCGAGAATCCATCCACTGAGTCTCAAGGTTGATCCTTAAAAGCGCTTCGATACGCCGCAGCCGGATCTCGTGGTCGAGCCCGACTGCAACATTGATGGCGTCCATGGCATGCACGGGGAATTCGTAGGTGCACGCCTGGATGTAAAGCCGCACGCGGTTGAACATCAGCTCGAAATAAGCGCGCTCCTCGCGGCGCAAGGCGCGGCCAAAGACCCGCTCCCAGTTCTGAAGCTCCTGCTCGATCAGGTCGCGAAATGTGGAAACGGTTCGGCCCATAAGACACCTCAGCAGGGAACGCTCCGCGCCCCTGGTCGTCAGAAACCTGCGGGAGCCCAGAGGGCTCCCCTACCTGGCACGGCGCTTCCCTCACCCGTCCGTCCGCTGACGGAAACCCTCTCCCTGGGGGAGAGGGCCGGAAGTCAAAAACAAGATTCACCTTCCCTCTCCGTTTGGGAGAGGGTGGACCCGCAACGCGGGGCCGGGTGAGGGCCGCCGGCGCTCGGTTCCCGTTACGGCTGCGTTCAGGGCGGGTCTGAGACCCGCCCCTACAAGTTTCAGCCGGTTGTCGGCGTCCAGGCTGAATCGCCAGACTTCGTCCGCCGCGGCGCAGAGCGCGGGGAAGAAACGGCGGCGCGCGGGCAGGGGCGCGAAGTCCTCGATGGCGGAGAACACCGCGATAGCGACATCAGCGGGATTCGGGGTTCGGGATTCGGGGTTCGGAATGGGTACTGGGTTCTGGGTGCCGGGTGCTGGATGTTCTCTTGCCCCAGTACCCAGTCCCCAGTACCCAGAACCCCGCACCTCTGCCCCTGCCCACCGCCGCAGATTCCCCAAACCCTGCTCGAATGCCACGCGCGCGTTCCAGTCGCGCACATCCTCGTCGAAATAGAGGTCGGGGAACGCCGTGACGATCACAACCTCAGCGGGGAAATCCGCCAGGAATTTGGGGACGCGCGCAATCAATTCCGTAAGCTGGAAGCAGGTGAAGGCGCGGGCGATCTGGATACCGCGATTAAACCGCTCGAACGGCACGTTGCGCTCGCGGGCGAAACGTTCGAGCAGGCGCGGGTCGGCGGAGTTCGCGCCGTCGAGAAAAAGCACACGCTTGCCTTCCGTGAGCAGGCGTGGCAGGAAGTAGTGGCTGAGCCGCGCCACGTTGCCCGTGCCGTGGAAGACCGCGAGCCCGTGTGGCGGCAGCGTCCACGGCTTGTGTAGGGGAGGGCTCTGCCCTCCCGTTAGCTCCTGCGGTGATGGGTGCGCGGCAGGAACAACGGGAGCCCAGAGGGCTCCCCTACCAAGCCGTGCCCCTACGGTTGGCGACAACACTCCCTCGGCCATGGCTGCCCCCAAGTATTCTTTCCTTCCCCGTCCGAAAGCATAGGCGAACAAAAAGCGAAAGTCAAGGGGGGAAGGTAAGTATCCCTTCTGTTGTTAGCACGTGAAAATGTCCGGTTTTTGTAGCACATGATCTGTCCGGTTTCATAGTTTCATGTTTGTGCGGTTGGGGCGCTAAGCGAGGGAGCCCGTAGGGCGTAGCGACAGGGGGAGCGGAAAGCCGCCGGCCCGGCCTTCCGCCGATACAGTTTGTAACGGGAAGTCAAGATACAAGCCACGGCGAGCGTCTTCCCTCGTCGTGGGTCATGCTTGCCATGCGGAAGTTTCGCGCAGCAAGTATTCCACGAGCAGTTGCGACCAAGTCTCCATAGTGTCGCGCATGGAGATGAGTTCCGGCAGGGTACGGAAGCTGAGCTTGCCGATGCCTCGCTCGCCTCGGATGGCGACGCTCGGTTCGGCCAGCTTCACGAGAAAGACCACGCCGAAGTGCACCTTTCCCACGTCGTTCGAATCATCGTTGATAAAGCAGATGAGTCTAGGCTCCTGGGCGTTCGCCCCCTCGATCTGGACTTCTTCGCTGACCTCGCGCCGCACGGCTTTGAGAACGAAGTCTTTCCAGGCCGCTTCATTCGCGCCGAATAGAGTTGGTTGAATCTGGTCTTCCACGTTGACGTGCCCCCCGATGCCGATCGAATACAAGGCTTTGAGGCGAGTCTCTGTGGTCTTGGGCGTGCGTCGATAGCTCAGGAAGGTCTGTTCATGATTGATGAGGACGTAAACCACAAGCTGTTTGGTGTCGTAGTCGTGCTCCGCGACGGATCGCGCCTTGGGTTCGAGGTGGGCCAGGAGCTGGTGCCAGAGACCCTCGTCGTAAAAAGTCTTGGCGGGATGACCCCGCAGGATTTCCCGTTTGAAGCAGAGTATTTGTTCTTCCACTCGTTACCCTCCTGGCTTCCAGCCAAACCCTCGCAGACATGCAAACAGCGGCATGTCCGCGCCGCCCGGCGATCGTATCATGGTAGGGGCGGCCTGGGGGCCGCCCGCCTTGCAGCTTTAGGAAGTACACCAGGGACTTCTGGACCTCCTGGTGGTAACCGAAGGCGTCGAGGGGCACAAGCTGCTTCATTTGCTCCCAGGGCCAGAGCCCGACCGCCCCTCCGTCAATGGGCCCGTTACCTTTCGGTTAACACGGAGGTGTAGTCCCATTTAGCCGGAATTTCCGATTTGCGCTTCCCTCTTAGCGCAAGAGGGGAGGCTCGCCGACCGGGCGCGTCAATAACTCCGCGATGTCCCACTCCACGCCGTCGTTAGCCGGGATGCGGATGGCATACCTGACGCCCCGTTCCTCCAGTGCCGCGCATTCTAGCGCGGGTTAAGGGGTGAACCAGGGAGCAAAAACCGTAGCTTAACAAATCTCACTCGCCGGTCTCATTTCGGCTGACGTCGAACAGTGTCACCAACATAGTATTTTAGCGTCCCGCACCCGTCGTTATCGAGCATGATTTCCACTCCGTCATCGTCCCAGGAGCCCGTCTCCATTCCCTTTGAGAGCGAGCCCTGCGGTTCTGTGACCTTGTCGTCGGTTACGGCGATGGCCAGGTAGAGGTTTCTCTCGTCCCATTGGACTTTGAAGGTGGCGGAAAGATCGCTCGGGCCCCCCCACTTCGCTGAGGACATCCCCTGCCCCACGAAGAAGAACTTCTCCTCGGCCATGGTAAAGCGTTTGACGTCGCCCCAATCTGACAGGTCACCGTCGATCATGACCCCGCGGGCGTACTTCGGCGCGTAATAGGTTGCCCAGGAGTAGGGGAAGAAGCCATATGCGGAACTCGCGACGAGAGCGGCAGCGCACAGGAGTGCCATCAGCCGGCATGCGGTCGCACACGTTTTGTGTTCTCCGATCATCGACAGTCTGCGCCGATAGCAATCTTGCCCCCCATCCCGGGCGGCAAGGTAACGGTTTCCTCTTCCGGATCGAATTTGATCCAAGGCTTGTCATTGACTGTCACGGATTGAATCCGATGACCCTCCGGAAGGCGCAGCCGCAGTTTGACCGAAGCCGCGAAAGCAGACGGTAACTGGATTTCGGCATTTACCCTGTGCGCGCTAAGTGTCGAGGCTATCGAGAAAGATATGCGGCCCCACCGCGTGGGAGAATTACGGACGGACACACTCTTATTATCCTCCAACCAACTTCGTGGTGTAACTTTCGCTAGCCAGAGTGTTTCGGATTGTGGGTCCTCAAAGGCCAGCATCCAGCGGGTCATCATAGGAACGACGAGCTGGGCCGGCACGCAGTAGGGACCGGCCGACGGCTCAAAGGAGGCGCTCGGCGCGCCCCAGTAGTAGGGCCCCTGAACAGGGCTTCCCGATGGATCGATGTTTCGGGTCTCAGGAGCAGTCCATGTTCCTCGCGTGTACTGATGAGCCATAATGCCATAGAGAGCCAATAGAAAGTCGCGCTGGAGATCATATTGAAGTAACCCATAGGCATGACCATAACTCAGAAAACCCGCGAGTTGCCGGGAATCGTACCCGTAGACCGTAGGGATTCCGAGGATAATGCCTTGGTGACTGCCACGATATCTGAAGATTGACTCAACCTGCTCACGAGTCAAGTTCCCTGAGTACAACATTTCCATGAAGGCGCGATAGGAACGACGCTGAGGATCCAGGGGGTCGCGGGCGATAGCCGCGGCAAGGGGTTCCTTTACGCCGGCAATAGCGGGCAGAAACATGGGTTCGGTATCCCTGAGGGTCGATCGCTGAAGGGAGGTCTGGATGTCGTTTTCGAGCGCTTGCGACTCTCGGAGAAGCTCCCGACCCCAGGCGACTAACCTCTGGTCGTTAGTCTTTTTTCCGATGATCTCCCAAACCCCTCCTAGATCACGGAAGCCGCGCGCAGCCTCCGTACTGTTGGAGAAGTAGGGCTGCATGTATCGCGATGGATCAGGGTCGGACCACGAATCTGCTTCACTCCAACCCGCGATCATCCCATAAGCAGGATCATTGGGTGCAAGCTGAAGGGCTTTCTTCCGCAGTGACAGAAGCAACTTCGCAACTGCATCGATCCGATGCCGGTGTTTCAACAACAGGTTGTAGTCCGTGGTGTATTTTGCATATTCCGCCACGACTGTCAGCATGCGGCCATACTGCCCAGTTTCCGGACCGCGGTAGAGAATCGACCCGTCGTCGCGCACATACTTGGAAAAATAGTTGTCGATATACCGTCCGGCCAACCCGAAGATCCCCCACTCCAACATAGCTGCCGTATCTGTATTGAACGTATCCGGAAAGCCGTCGTGCTCGTTGCCGCCATACGCTCTTTCAAAGACCCCGTACTTTGGCTCGTCGCCCATGCGAGTGATCATGGCACGAACCAAGGAATGACGCGCCATGTCAGCGAGACGTTGGTCGGGGAGCTTAACGCTCATGCCGGGATCCAACACGTGCTCCCATCCGACACGCATGGCGAGGAGCTGCTCATAGAATGGTTCAGCTGCGTATTCCAGTCGCGGCGGGAAAGGAGCGTACGAATCAATGTAGCGAGCCCATTTAAGTTCATTCTTCTCAATTCGGCTCATACGATACCAGACTGGCTGGATCCAATTGTTATCGTTATCTCGCCGCATTGGAGCATAAGCGACCATCTCTGACCAGGTTCCGGGTTGCTCGGGATAGACAAAGCGAACCACTGGCAACCATCCGCCCACCAGACCATCCCAAACTTTGCCCTGGTCCCGCAAATCCAGGAATCGGGGTACGTGGACACCAGGATCAAAATTCGTGGTGCGCCCACCATATGCGAAGCCAACCTTATCCAGGCTTTCGTGGGTGCCGATGAAAGTGTAGATTTGCATCTGCGAGATCGGAGGAAAACAGGCTGCGACCTCGCTGAACTCAGGGTCACCGCCCTTAGCCAGGATCTCATCGCCTAGAAGATCCCGACCGCTGCTCGTGACCTCCTGAATAGCGTGACCGTGATAGAGGCTCGCGGGCTCCGCGAACGTGGGTTCCAGCGTCTTAGGGAGGTCGGCTCGCACCCCCTTCGTATCAACAAAGAGCATATGTCCTTGTTGGTGTGTGAAGTCTTCGAAAACGGCCACCGGCTTCTGGAGACCAGCCGAAATGACTGCCATGAGTGTCCAAGGCCCGACCCTTTTGCCTTTGGTGAGGGTAACCTTCTGGCCTGCCGAAGAGGCCGCGACTTTACCTGAGATGAGAATTGATTGAATCTGAAGATCCCGAGCAGTGTCAGGCATAGGAGCCGTCTTGGCAAAGACCGGCAGAAGGAGGAAGGTAACAAGTGGAAAGACAATAAGATAGGCCCTGCATCGCATGAGGTTCCTCCTCGGGGATGTCGTCAATACGGAAAGTCTTCCTCTGTGTGTCAGCGGTCTTGCTGGCCAGTGTAAGGCAGCTAATCTGGTTTTCGCGCCGGCTCCTGCCGGCAAAAGGGAGCGGCTACGAATGAATGACGCTTAGCAATGCCTACCCGGCAATGTTCGGAGTGCGTGATGAAACTCCCGTCGGGAGCGCAAGGACGCCTTCTACTGAGGATCTCCTGCCCGCGTCGTGGACCCACACCACGGGCAGGAGACCTCTCCTTCGACTATTTCAAGCCGTACTCGAGATGGCAAGGCGCTTGCGTGCTCCTCAGAACTCCAGCCGCACTCCAAGCTGGATACTACGGGGAGCGTAGGTCGCGACTGGGGTGCCAAACGTCCCGCTCGACATGTCCGCGTCGACCCCCTGCAAGTTCACACGGTTGAAAAGATTAAAGAACTCGAATCTCAGCTGGAGATTCAACTTCTCCCCAATCGAGTTGTTCTTAATCAACCCAAAGTCAACGTTGGCAAACCCGGGTCCCCTGAAGAGGCTTCGTTTCTCGTTCCCTTCCTGTCCTGGGCCCGGCACGGGAAAATCGGCCGTGGTGAAAAGCCCCCGCAGATAGTCCTGGCGGCTGTGACCTCCTGCGAAGCTCCCGCTCGGCATGTTCGGAACATCGTAGTTATAGCCATCGGCGTTGTAGTCCCCGCTGCCGGGCTGAAGAGTCTGTGTGATAACTGCCGCTTGACACCTTTGTATAATGCGGTCAGGAGGCCGCGATGAGATTTCTTCCCTACAGTCCCGATCAAGCTTACTTGTTGCCGCCGAGTGTGCGCG
>Ga0315282_10001856_pt1 | contig 39506 bp, 31 predicted proteins | sample YL17G07_20_MG_FD_203693 | JGI IMG/M metagenome (GOLD analysis project Ga0315282, IMG submission 203693) | Sediment microbial communities from Yellowstone Lake, YNP, Wyoming, USA - YL17G07_20 | ecosystem: Environmental > Aquatic > Freshwater > Lake > Sediment | place: USA: Wyoming | collected...
GGCGCGCGCTCGTCGTCAACACTAGGCGAGCGGCCGGCAGATTGGCGTAGGGCAAGCGCAACCGATAGTAGCTCGGCGAGCGGGTTGCAGATTCGTTGCCGGCTGCCGGTCTTGGAATTTTCTCCAGGGCCGGTAGGTTGACTGGAACAGGTTCCTCCTGTTTCTCCAAAAGGTAAGGGATCTGGCGCCCGTCTGCGCCGACGATCCGGAGATCGGACAGGTTCGTGTGAGCCAGGACCTCGGCATCCAGCAACAGCGCATTCAGGCCGGGCTTGCCTTTCGGGATCTTACGCGAGAAGCGGAATGGACTGATATCCAGCGGTGCGCCCGCCGGGAGCATCGTGCTCTCGACAACCGGCTTCATTTCTCGCATCTCTCTCCAGCTTGCCTCCGCCGTGCGTACCTTGGAGACCGCGTCTCGCATGGCCTCGAGGTCATACTGGGGGGCCGCGAGGTCCGGGCGCCCGAAGCGCGCCGTCAACGGTTCCTTCCCCCGGCTTTCGAAATAGATCCATGGAAGGTAGGCAAGAACGGCAGTCATGCCAGTGAAATCGAGCGGCGGGTTATCCCCATCGGTGATCGTCAACTCGAGCTGCGCTCCTTGCGGCGCTGTGATCGGAATGCGCAGCTCGGCTGCCCTGTTGGTTGCGCGGACCGAATGCCAAAGAGTAGCGAACCCGAGCGTCTCCGGCACGATCTCTCCTTGTGAAATCCGACCCTCCGTGACTCGTGCCTTGCGCAGAACATTCTCTCCGGCCGCTGTGAGCTCGATGGCCGTAATCGGCAAGCGCGCGCCCGGCAGCCGGAGCCGGTAGCGGCTCACACCCGGCTCGCTGGCGCGGCGGTCAAACCGCAGCGGGACTCGTAGCGGAGGTGAAAGTGTCCCTGCGGATACCAGCCGCGCCGAGACCGTTCGCGGCAAAGGAATCCTTGCGCTGGCGCTGTCGTCCCAAGTGATCCGAAGATAGCGATATTCTCCCGGCGCGAAATCCAGCTCGAGCTGTTTGAGCTTCTCAGTCGGGAGATCGAACAGCGTTCCCTCTTGGACCAGCACGGTCCAGTGGCTCCGGTCCCCGCTTCCTTCCAGGCGGACTCGTTTCAGAAATGGCCCAGGAATGCCGCCGGGACGCAGACGGTCTACCAGCAAAAGCTTCCCAAGATCCACTTCGAACCCGCTGGTTTTGTTCGTAGCGGCCACGGGCAACACATGCCCCTCCGACCATCTCGGCTCAGGATTCTGCGGAGCCACCAGGAGGTAGGGCACCTCGCGGTTGGCGGAGTCGTAAATTCTCAGATCGCCGAGTCCTCCTTTGGCGATGATGATCTTTTCCTGGCTGTCAGATCCTGTTTCGCTCGTCAGTTGCTGGAATGGACTCGCGGCAGCAAGGAGCGGCACGTCGATGTCGAGCCGGTTCGGCCCCGGCCCGCCAGGCACAATGATCCGTTCGTAACGAAACCCTTCGATCTGTGGCTGGCGGGACTGGCCGTGGCCCGATAGAACCTGCGAGAGGAAAAACGCAAGGCAGATTGCCCCGGCCTTGCCCGGTTGCAGTCTCATCTTCTCTCCTTGCGCGAGGCCAAGACAAAATGCTTGATAACCTCCGGCCAATCTGGATCAGGGAGTGCGATGCACAGAAACGTCTCAAAGTGCTTCAGTCTTCAAGCCCGCCCTCGACAGCTCGTATGCCATTTCGCGGATGCGACGCAGGTCCAGCTTCCCTGATCCCAGGTAAGGAAGAGCCGGCACGTAGAAGAAAGCATCAGCACGGGGCAGCCAGAGGTTGGGCAAGCCCGACAGAGGCAGCTTGCTGAGACATTCATTGAGCTTCTCGTTGGAGAGCGTATGCAGTACAATCAAGCGTTCCCCTTTCTTCTCATCCGGCACGCCGGCCACGGCGAAAACTTGTTCCGTCGTGCTGGCCAGCTCGTGCAGTTTCTCTTCCACTTTCAGATGCGGGACCATTTCGCCCGCGATCTTGCTGAAGCGGCTCAGCCGATCGGTGATTGCCAGGAAGCCGTCTTCGTCGATAGAAGCGATATCACCCGTAGCGTACCAGCCGTTGTGCAATACCTCGGCCGTCTGAGCGGGCTTGCCCAAGTAACCTTTCATGACATTCGGTCCGCGCACGAGCAGCAGGCCGGGCTGATTTGCCGGCAAGGAGTTCATGGTCTCTGGATCTACAATGCGCACGCTTACGCCCGGCAATGGATGGCCGATCTTGCCGCGCTTCGCCCCAACCTGACGGAAACCGGGCGCGCGGTAATCGCGCGCATTGACCGCCACGGCCGGTGAGCACTCGGTGCAGCCATACGCTTCAAGGGGACGGATGCCGAACCTGTCCTCGAAAGCCTGGGCCACGGGCTCGTGCAGTTTCTCAGCACCTACCAGCACGTAGTCAAGGCTGCCGAAATCCTCGGGCTCGCAGCGGCGTATGTACCCCAGGAGAAAAGTCGGCGTCGACAGCAGGAAGGTCACGGCACGCTCCCTCACCAGCCGGCCGATCTCCGTCGCGTCGAGCGGGCTCGTGTGGTACACAACCCCGGCGCCGAGCGCTAGAGGAAGCGCGAAGGTTCCGGTGAATCCGAAAGAGTGAAACAGCGGCAGGACGCCGAGGATGCGATCCTTTTTGCCGAGCGCGAAGACTTGGCCGAGTTGCTCGACATTTGAGGCGATGTTGTAGTGGGTCAGCATCACCCCCTTGGGATCGCCGGTGCTGCCGCTGGAGAAGATGATGGTCGCCAGGTCATCAAGAGCGGGAGATGTCTCCGCCCCGAGCGCTTTTTCCAGCATTCGCGCAGGCAGGGTTGCTGCCATCAAGAACGCGAGCAGCTTCTCTCCGAAACCAGCGCCGGCGACCAGATCTTCGAGCAGGATCGCTTCTGCCGGCCCCTCCACGTGGATGCGCTCGAGGAAGGCTTTCGATGTCACGACCGTGCGGATTTCGCACTGGCGCGCGCAGGAAGCGAGAATCGGACCGGAGACGGTAAAGTTCAGGTTTACGGGAACCTTGCCCGCGAGAAGCGCGGCGAAGTTCACGAGAGCTCCCGCTACTGAGGGCGGCAGCAGGATGCCGACCATCTTCTGACCGTGCCAGAGCTTTTTCAATCGGCGGCCGAGGAACGTGGCTCGCGACAAGGCTGAGCCGGCGCGAACGTTGGGAACGCGGGTGTCGGCCATGGCGAACCACCAGGGATGCCGGCGCGCGGCACGTATGAACATCCGGTGTAAGGGTTTCATCCCTTCCTTGTGATTTCGATAGGCCTCGCTATGCAGCTCCTGCACCGTCTGCCGCACCTCGAATGCAGGCGTGCTTGCCGGCATCGGATGGCCATAACTCACGGTTACGGGATAAGGGGAGCGCCGAGGGCGCTTCCATATAAAGCGGCCTCGTTCGAAGCTGAAAATGCTCCCCCAAACACCATCGAGGTTGACAGGGATGATCGGCGCGTCGACCCCTCTCATGATCCGCTCGAGACCGCGCCGGAAGGGGAGGAGTTGGCCGATGCGCGTGATCTGCCCCTCGGCAAATATGCACACGAGCCTCCCGGCCTGGATCGATGTGCTGGCCTCCCTAAGCGAGTTGATGAGATCACGCGGGCGCAGCTTGGAGGAAATCGGTATGGCTTCCACGATCTTGGCGAAAGGGCGGATGAGGAGATGGTCGTAAAAGTCCTTGAGAATGATGAACCGGATCCGCCGGTCGATGGATGCCATTAAGAGTATGGCATCGATAAAGGACAAATGATTGCAGACCAACAGCGCCCCACCCTTTGCCGGAACGTTTTCGCGGCCTTCGACGCGGATGCGATAAATCGAGTGGGTAAGCAACCAGAGTAACAGGCGCACGAATGCGTTGGGCAGAATGGCGAGAATATAGAAAGTCACTCCTGCCGTCAGAAGCGCCCCGCAGAGAAAGATGCCCTGCGGAGTGAGCTTGAATATTGAGGTCATCAGGTAGTAGAGGGCCGATGCGATCAGGATTCCTACAAAGGAAAGCAGATTCGCCCAGGCGATGATGCCTCCCTTCTTATCCGGGTCGGGCCGGTGTTGGATCAGAGCATTCACCGGAACGACGAAGAATCCTCCGAAGAGCCCGAGCAAAGCCAGGTTGAGAGCGACGGCGCCGAGCGAGAGATAGGGGCGATACAGGAGGATTCCGAATATCGTGATGCCAATGGAGCCCAGGGGGACGAGACCGTATTCGATCTTGTCTTGAGAGAGGTATCCAGCCAGCACGCTGCCGATTCCGATTCCGATCGCAAGGGCTGCCTGGAGAGTGCCATTTTCCCTTTCCGTGATGTGTAGAACATCGGTGCCGTAGAACACGATGTTGAACTGCAGCAGCGCAGCCAGGAACCAGATATAGGTGTTTCCCATGATCGCGCGGTATAAGACTCGGTCGCCGCGCACGATGCGGATCTGCGCGGAAAGATCCAGGAGGAAGCTGCCCACCTGTTTGTTTGGCGCGGCCGCCGGTACGCGCTCAATCCCCAGGCTGGTGCAGAGGCCAAAAACCGCCAGCCCCACGAGAATCGATCCTGACACGATTTGCATTTCACGAAAGGTCCCGGCCATGCCTGCACCGGCCAGCGTGCCGGCGATGACTGCCAGGAAGGTGCCCAACTCGATGACGCCGTTGCCCCATGACAGCCGCTCTTGAGGCAGCAATTCCGGCAAGAGCCCATATTTGGACGGGCCAAAAAAGGCTGACTGGCTACTCATTAGAAAAACGGCGGCTAGCTGCAGAGGCAGACTGCCGAGCGCGAGTCCCGCCAGGGCAACCAGCATCACCAGAATCTCGGCCACCTTGGTGCCGACCGTCACCGCGCGCTTGCTGTAACGGTCTGCGAGGTATCCGCCGGGCAGAGAAAACAGGATGAAGGGGATGGAAAACAGGGCGCCCACAATGAACACCAAGCGCTCTCGTTCTTTCAGCGCCAGGCTGCTGGCGGTGAAGATGAAGATGAGCAGGAACTTGTAGGCATTGTCGCTGAAGGCACCCTGAAACTGAGTGACGATCAACGACCAGAAGCTGCGCCGCCAATGTCTTTCGTGAAAGCCTTCATCGCTTCTCATGTTTTCTTACCTGAAAAACCGGACGGGCTAAAGCCCATCCCCACTGCACTTCACTCTCAGAGATCTCAACTGGGCACGGGCTTCAGCCCGTGCGCTTTTTCGCGCGCTTGGGCGCGCGAATCGCGCATGAGATGCTGCCACCGCGTTTCTATATTGGGGCACGCCGATTCTATGGGAGCGACTGGCGCATGTTCAAGTGCTCACACGGAATTTCAAGATGCCGTAGCGCCCCCTTGCAATCGAAGCCGCCGGTTGCTCGGACCGGTGGCCGAGACCCGGCACCGTACCTTCTCCAGTCCTCCGTCGCGGGGCCCATCGCCTGCCGCTTCTCTGCGGCTCTCATAAACAATAAGCGCCAAGACTGTGTCAAAACTTGGGACCAGGATGCGGCCAAGACTCCTGAGCCGTTTTGGGCTTCATTTTCGCATTAGGTGTCAGAGAGGGATCCAGCGGGATCGCAGTTGTCTCCTCGGTTCGGAACACTCGGGAGCTGTACAAAGCGGAGACTCCACCGAGATGACGAGAGATTCACAGTTGTTAAGCCGAACATCGATCGCGGGGTGGGAAATGCCGACGACGCTGCACCGCTGGCTGGTCTTCAATTTGGTAGGAGCGCTCGGTTTTGTGGTGCAATTGGGCGTGTTGGTGCTCCTGATGGGCCGGCTCAGGTGGGGATTCGCACCCGCCACTGTTCTGGCCGTTGAGGCTGCCGTTGTCCACAACTTCTTCTACCAGGTCGGCCACGAGTTCACTGGTTTGGCCGTAGCGTTGCGCCGGGCTCTTGCGCAAACACCGGCGCACGATCTGATCCAGTTCGGGCGGGATGACGGGCCTGAGGCGCATGAGTTCCACCGGTTCCGCTTCCAGGATGCGCGCGATCGTGGTGACGGAATCCGTGGCTGCAAACGGATGCGTGCCGGAGGCCAGCTCATACAGCATGATGCCGAAGGAGAATATGTCGGTACGGAAGTCGACCTCCAAGCCAAGCAGCTGTTCGGGCGAAGAGTAGGCCGGCTCTTCCAGGAAACCATCCGCATCCTGGTGGCTGGCGAGGAGAGATTCGACTTCTTCGCGGAGCGCGGCGTCGCCCGCACAGGCTTCGTCCAGAAATACGGCACGCTGCGCAGGGTCCCGTTCCAGTGCCTCGTTGAACACGTTCTTGAGCTTCTGCCAGCGATCAGACTTCACGTCGGCTTTCCCCTTGCATCTCACGCTTGAGCCATGCCCTTGCCATGTTCCATCCCCGCTTCACCGTGGCGGGGGAAATCGCCAGAGCTTCAGCAGCCTCCTCAATGCTCAGGCCGGCGAAAAAACGAAGCTCAATGATGCGCGCTACCTCGGGATCTATGACAGCCAACCTGGCCAGCGCCTCGTCGAGAGCCAGGAGGTCGAGCTCTCTCTCACCTCCGGCAGCAACCGCTTCATCCAGGGTGATCCGGATCTGCTCGCCGCCGCGCTTGGCCGCCTTGCGGGCGCGCGCCCGTTCTACCAGGATCTGACGCATCGAATTTGCGGCGATCGCCAGGAAGTGTGTGCGGCTCTGCCACGGCTGCCGCTTGTCTCTTTTCAATCGCAGGTAGGCCTCATTGACCAGCGCCGTCGCCTGCAGCGATTGCCCCGCCCGCTCGCGCCTGAGATAGTGACGAGCCAATTTGCGGAGTTCGTCATAGACGACAGGCATGAGTTTGGAGACTGCTCTCGGGCTGGAGGCCTGGTCTGTTTCAGTTGTTCCGGGTCTTGAGTTCGGCGCGCAAGGCTTTATCATGGCTTTGTGAAATGCCAGAAAGACGAGCGACGATTGTGTGAGCGAATTGCCGCCAGCCGACGGAGGCGTGACAGCGAGATTATACGCCAGGAACGCGGCAACGCGTCAATTGGCTGCTTCCGGCTGGCCGCCATCTCAAGCGAACAGGGGAAAGATGCTTTACAATACCTGGGTGCTTGGATTGTTGGCGGCAGCGCCTTTTGCTGGTGCAGGGGAGATGGAGGGTCGCTTCTGTCGTTTGCGTCAATCTGAAGCGACGCGAGTAAACCGGGGGAAAAGCGAGCCATGGAATTCTTCGATGTGGTGCGAGCGAGGCAGTCCGTTCGAGCCTTTGTCGAACAGACGCTTGAGGAAGAGAAGCTTCGCAAAATACTGGAAACGGCAAACCAGGCGCCGTCTGCCGGCAACTTGCAGGCTTATGAGATCTTCGTGGTTAGACGGGCATCGGATCGCAGGGCGCTTGCCCGAGCGTCACTTGGGCAGGGATTCGTGGCCGAGGCTCCCGTGTCGTTGGTGTTCTGTGCGCACGCCCGCCGGGCGGCGCCCAGGTATGGACAGCGCGGCACCCAGCTTTACGCGCTGCAGGATGCCACGATCGCATGCACGTATGCGATGCTTGCCGCTACCGCGCTGGGTTTGGCCACCGTTTGGGTTGGAGCTTTCCGTGATAGTGAAGTGCGGCGCGCAATCCGTGCTTCGGAGGAAATCCTCCCAGTGGCGATCCTGCCGATCGGGTATGCGGCAGAGAAACCGGAGCTGACGCCGCGCAGATCGCTCGCGGACTTGGTACACGAGATCTAGCGGGACGCGCGCGTAGAAGGCGTTCCGGCATAATGTGGATGCTGTGGGCACATGAAAGCGAGGTTTGGAATGCGTGTTGGTCATGTCAGTGATATCGGGAAGGAAGCGGTGGCCGTCGAGGGAAGCAAGGGGGCCAGTATTCAGTGGCTCCTGGGCAAGAAAGAAGGAGTGCCTCACTTCTACATGCGGCTGGTCACCGTCGAGCCCGGGGGTGTGATTCCGCTGCACAAGCACGAGGTAATTCACGAAATGTTCATTGTCAGTGGGAAGGGCGCGGTCCTGCGTCCGGACGGGGAGACGGCGGTCGAACAGGGGAATTTCATCTACATGCCCTCGAACGAAGTGCACGGAACAAAAAACACGGGCAGCGAACCGTTGCGGTTCATCTGCTGCATCAACGTCCCTTCTGAATAGCAAGGGCCGAATCCCGGCAGCATTGATCATCATCCGGAAATGCCCACAAGCCTGCCGCTTGAATCTCCTGCCAAGAGAGGGGGAAATAAGGGTTTGGCGAATTCTGAAGATTTTGGAACTTTCCAGGGCATCAAAAGTAAGTAATACTCGAAGCGTGCCGTGGCCTGAGCGAGCGATTCAATTCTGCCTGGGAAAATCGAGGTGCGTATGCAGCGCAAGCAGAGCTTTTCGAGATTAGGGTTGTTCGTTGGCACTTCAATTTCAGTCTCAATCTTGGTGTTTGGCCTTGCAAGCCCTCCGCTGGGGCAGGCCCGATCGCAGGCTGGATCTGCCGCGCAGCAAAATGCCGCTGCAGCGCCGCAGTCGTTTGAGGTGGCATCGATCAAGCCGAGTGCGGCTCAGGGCGGGATGGTGGTCAGGATGGGAATGGGGCTTTCGCCAGGCGGAAGGTATACGGCGTCGGGTGTCACCGTCAAGATGCTCATCCAACAGGCATATGACCTCAAAGACTACCAGATCTCGGGTGGGCCTAGCTGGATATCTACCGAAAGGTACGACATCGTCGCCAAGGCCGAGACGCCGAACATCACCCGGGAGCAGCTGAGGGTCCTGCTGCAGTCGCTGCTTGCGGAACGCTTCAACCTGAAAATCCGCCGCGAGACCAAACAGCTCCCGATCTACGCGCTGGTTGTGGCAAAAAACGGTCCCAAGCTGAACAAATCCGAGACTCAGCCCGGGGCGGGGGCCGATGCAAAGCTGCCAGACCTCTCCAAGGTGGGTGATCCCGGCACGGCCCCCGTCATAAAGATGGGAGGCGCCGGCGGTGGTGGGGTAACTGCCTCTGGAGGTGGCGCGGGCGTGGGAGGTGCCAGCGGTGCGGTTATGGTAATGAGCGCCGGCAGCGGGGGCAAGGGCGCTTCTATGATGAGGATGGGGCCAGGGCAGCTGAGTGCCCAGGGCGCCCCGATCTCAACCCTCGTCATGTTGCTGTCGCAGCAGTTGGGCCGCCCCGTGATGGACAAGACGGGCCTCGAGGGAAACTTTGATTTCAACCTGCAATATTCGCCGGATGAGACTCAAAGGGGCCTTGGGGTCGGAGGACTCGACAGGCCTGACATGGCCCCACCAGCCGATGCCTCGGGCCCCTCGATCTTTACAGCGCTGCAGGACCAGCTCGGGCTCAAATTGGAGTCGCAAAAGGGTCCGGTCGAGATCCTGGTGATCGAACACATCGAAAGGCCTTCCCCAGACTAGGCCCCAGTCTGCAGTTGTCAAAGGGGAACGATCAGGTTGGCCATGCATGTATCCAAGATCTCAAAATGGGCTCCATTTTCGGCCCGGTGGATTATCGTCTGGCTGGGCTTTCTCTTCATGGCTGCGTTGAACTTGGCGGCTTCCGAGCATCACGGGCAAGTCAAGTTCGGCGATTTGCCGGTTCCCGGCGCCACGATCACTGCGGTCCAGGGGGAGAAGAAACTAGTCACAATCACCGACCCGCAGGGCAACTACTCATTTGCGGACCTGGCCGACGGTGTCTGGACGATTCAGGTTGAGATGCTTTGCTTTTTGACGGCCAGACGGGACGTGACTGTCGCAGCCGGCGCACCGGGCGCGGAGTGGGAATTGAAGCTTCTTCCCCTGAGTGAAATCAAGGCTGAGACCAATCCGCCTGCCGCGCCCCCGGCTGCGCCGGCATCCCAGGCCGGCGCGCCAGCCCGTGCCGCTGGGGCCAAGCCAGCCGGTCCTCCGCAACAGGCATCCGCCAATCCCAAAGCCGGCCAGACGCTGCAGGCTGGGAACGCTCAAGACGCCTTTCAGCGCGTGGACCTGAATGCTGCCGCCTCCGGCGCGTCGGGCGGCGCATCCGCCCCGGACCGCGATTCAGGGATATTCGCGGGGCAGAGCGCCGAAGAGCTCACGCAGCGCGCCTCCGACGGCTTCCTCATCAGCGGAAGCGCCAACAATTCGGCCAGCTCGCCTTTCGGGCTGATGCCCGCGTTCGGCAACATGCGCAAGATCATGAGGTCGCTTTACAACGGAAGCGCCGGCCTGGTTCTGGACAACTCCGCTTTGGACGCCCGCTCGTATTCCTTCACCGGGCAGAACACGGCCAAGCCGTCCTACAATCGCCTGTCGGGCGTGGCTTCGTTCGGCGGCCCGCTGAAGATTCCGCGCCTAGTGAAGAACGGCCCCATGTTTGTCGTTACCTATCAGTGGGCGCGAAATCGCAATGCCTCCACGCAACCGGGACGGATGCCCACGGAGGCGGAACGCAGCGGAGATTTCTCGCAGACCGTGAATTCCCTCGGGCAGCCGGTCCGGATCTTCGATCCCACGACCGGTCTGCAGTTTCCCGGCAACGTTGTGCCGAAGGATCGCATCAGCCCTCAGGCCAGAGCCTTATTGGATCTCTATCCGCCCGCGATGTTTGCCAGCAGCGGACGCTACAATTACCAGATCCCTATCATCAGCACCACTCATCATGATGGAATCCAGTCGCGCCTCAATCGGATTCTCGGCCGAAGCAATTTCCTTTCCGGCAGCCTCGACTTTCAGTCGACGCGCTCTAAGCGCCCGAATCTATTTGGTTTTCTCGACAATGCGGACTCTTCGGGTATCAATGCGAGCGCGAACTGGAGGCGCAGCTTCACGATGCGGCTCTCCATGAACTTCGGCTACCAGTACAGCCGCCTTGCCATGCGCAGCACGCCGTTCTTCTCAAACCGCCGCAACGTTTCCGGCGAGGCCGGAATCTCCGGCAACAACCAGGACCCGATCAACTGGGGGCCGCCGAATCTGTCGTTCTCGGGCGGTGCGACGGCATTGTCCGATGGGCAGGCATCCTTCAATCGGAATCAGACGAATGGACTCACCTTCAGCACGTTCTGGAGTCACGGCCGCCACAACCTCACCTTTGGAGCCGATTATCGGAGGCAGCAGTTCAACTATCTGGCGCAGCAGGATGCGCGCGGCTCATTCATGTTCAATGGCGCGGCCACGCAAGCGATGGTGAACGGTCTTCCAGTACCAGGCACGGGCTATGATCTGGCTGATTTCATCCTGGGAATACCGGACACGAGTTCGATCGCCTTCGGCAATGCCGACAAGTATTTTCGCGCGTCGATGTACGATGCGTACATAACGGACGATTTCAGAATCCATGCGGGGCTCACGATCAACGCGGGGCTGCGGTGGGAATACGGCTCGCCGATCACGGAGCTGTACGGCCGCCTGGTGAACCTCGACATTGCTCCCGGCTTTGCGGCCGCGGCGCCCGTGGTGGCCAGCCAACCGCTTGGCGCGGTCACAGGACAGAAATACCCCGACTCTCTGATGCGCCCGGATAAACGCGCCTTCCAGCCGCGCATCGGCGTTGCCTGGCGTCCGCTCCCCGCCTCGTCGCTGGTCATTCGTGCCGGCTATGGCATCTATTTCAACACTTCGGTCTATACCTCCATCGCCTCACAGATGGCTCAGCAATCGCCCCTTTCCAAGAGCCTGAGCGTGCAGAACAGTCCGGATCATCCGCTCACCCTGGCGAACGGATTTTATGGATCGCCGGTGAGCACCCCTCAAACCTTCGCCGTCGATCCGAACTTTCGCGTAGGCTACGTGCAGACCTGGCAGCTGTCGATTCAGCGCGATTTGCCGGGCGCGCTCCAGATGAATGCCACCTATCTCGGGAACAAAGGTACACGCGGAACGCAGCAGTTTCTGCCCAACACGTATCCTGTCGGAGTGAAAAACCCGTGTCCCTTGTGTCCGGCGGGGTTCGCCTATCTCGCCTCGAACGGCAATTCGAGCCGGCAAGCCGGCCAGATTCAACTGCGGCGGCGGCTGCGCAACGGCTTTACGGCCACCCTTCAGTACACCTTCTCGAAATCGATCGACGATGCGGCGCTTGGCGGACGCGGGCAGGGGAGCGCCTTGATTGCGCAGAACTGGCTTGATCTCAGCGCGGAACGGGGCCTTTCAAGCTTCGATCAGCGGCACCTGATGAACCTGCAGTTGCAGTACACCAGCGGCATGGGCATCCGCGGAGGCACGCTTATGGGCGGATGGAAGGGCAGACTCTTCAAAGAGTGGACCTTCGCCACGCAGATCACGGCAGGCAGCGGCTTACCGCTGACGCCCGTCTATCCGATGGCTGCGGGTGGAACCGGAGTGACCGGAAACATCCGGCCTGACCGCACCGGCGTCTCCATTTATGCTGCTCCTCCGGGGCTTTTTCTGAACCCTGCGGCCTATGCCGCGCCTGCGCCAGGTCGTTGGGGGAATGCCGGGAGGAACTCGATTGTCGGTCCGGCCCAGTTCTCAATGACCGCTTCGATGGCCCGCACGTTCCGGGCACGGGACCGTGTCAGTTTCGACCTGCGCGTCGACTCCATGAATGTGCTCAACCACGTCACCTTGACCAGTTGGAATACGACCGTGGGGGGCCTGCAGTTCGGCCTGCCCAACGGCGCCAATCCAATGCGCGTCCTGCAAACCACTCTGCGGGCGAGGTTCTGAACATGAGGCTGATCGCGACATTTCTTTTGTGCACTCTCGCCACGGAAGGGCAACAGGCCGGCCAGAATGCGCCCATGACTGCGACCCCGCAGGCCACGTTCCGGACCAGCACCCAACTTGTCATCGAGAACGTCGTCGTCGCCGACAGAAAGGGCAACGCGGTAGAGGGTTTGACGGCAGAGGATTTCACGATCACGGAAGATGGAGTGCCGCAGGTGATCTCCTTTTTTGAGTTCCAGAAGCTGCCTGACGCGGCCGACGCGACGCCTCTGGCGGAGCCGGCCCGGCCCAAACTCCTGGATAGACTGCCACGTACACAGATCTCGCCCGAAGTGGCGGGAAAGATCCGATACAGCGGCCGCCGCCTCCTGGCCTTGTACTTCGACATGACCACGATGCAGAGTCCGGACCAACTGCGCGCGCTCAACGCAGCCATAAAGTTCGTTCGCACGCAGATGACGGCAGCGGACCTGATGTCGATCTTCATGTTTTCCGGCGGCGCGGTTCGGGTGTTGACGGACTTTACCTCCGATCGGGACCGGCTGCTGAGCATAATCGAAACCATGATCGTCGGAGAGAATGAGGACGCCGTCGCAACCGCCGACGATGCGGATACCGGTGCCGCCTTCGGCCAGGACGACAGCGAGTTCAACCTTTTCAATACCGATCGGCAGTTGTCCGCGCTCCAGACAACTGTGAATATGCTGGGAACCCTGAGCGAGAAGAAATCGCTGATTTATTTTGCCGGCGGCCTGAGGCTGAACGGTGTCGACAACCAGGCTCAATTGCAGGCTACTCTCAACGCCGCGATCCGTGCGGGGGTCTCCTTCTGGCCGGTCGACGCGCGCGGCCTGATGGCTCAGGGGCCGATGGGTGATGCTACCAGGGGATCTCCCGGCGGCGTGTCCATGTATACAGGCGCTGCTGCCATGTCGATGATGACCAACTTCCAGCGGTCGCAAGATACCCTGTGGACATTGGCCGCGGATACCGGCGGGAAGTCGTTGCTCGACAGCAACGACCTGGCGGCGGGAATCGTCCAGGCGCAGAAAGCCACCTCCAGCTATTACATCCTTGGTTACTACACCAGCAACCAGGCGCTGGACGGCAAATTCCGCCGGATTAAGATCTCGCTCAACAACGGGCAGGAGGCCGCTCTCGACTATCGCCAGGGCTATTACGCCGGCAAGCTCTTTGCCAAATTCACGGCCGCCGACAAGGAAAGGCAGCTCGAGGAAGCGTTGATGCTGGGCGATCCGATCACGGAACTCACGATCGCCATGGAGATCGACTATTTTCAGTTGAACCGCGCTGAGTACTATGTTCCGCTGACGGTGAAGATTCCGGGCAGGGAACTGGCGCTGGCCCGGCGCGGCGGCTTCGAACACACGCTCATTGACTTCATCGGCGAGGTGAAGGACGAATACGGCACGACCATTCAAAACGTGCGCGACAAGGTGGACGTCAAGCTGAGCGACGCAACCGCAGCCGAGCTGATGAAGCGCCCGATTCAATACGACACCGGGTTCACGCTTCTTCCGGGAAACTACAGGATCAAGTTTCTCGCGCGAGACGCCGAGACCGGCAGAATCGGTACGTATCAGACAAACTTCACTATTCCCAACCTCAACAGAGAAGAAAGACGGATTCCGATCAGTTCGGTGGTCTTGAGCAGCCAGCGCATCGACGTTCGCGACGCCCTGTACAACGCGACGAAGGAGAAGGACAGGGCGAAGGTGGAAGCAGCAAACCCGCTCGTACAGGACGGGCAGAAGCTGATACCCAGCGTAACGCGGGTGTTCAGCAAGGCTCGGGATATGTACATATATCTTCAGGCATATGACCGGGCGCAGGTGAGCATTACGCCTCTAATTGCATTCGTCACTTTCTATCAAGGGCAAACCAAGGCGTACGAGACGCCTCCGCTGGCGGTCACAGACACGCCCGATCCCACCTCAAAGGCAGTCGAGTTAAAGTTTAGTTTGTCTCTCAACAATCTCACGCCGGGCGAATACAACTGCCAGGTGACCGTGGTAAGTCCGAGCGGTCAGAAAGTCGCGTTCTGGCAAGCCCCGGTGATGCTCATACAGTGAGTTGGGGCCAGGTCTGAAGAATCTGACTTGCTCCTGTCCACACAGAGAAGAAGGAGTGCCTCACACATCCACTAAAAAAACTCGAGACTCTGCGCAATCGCTCTAAACACCGGCTCCAATTGATCGAACTTATCACGTGGGATTAGCATGAAATGAATTATGACGGTTCCTCTTGGGCCGCCTACGGCAAATGCCATGCTAACTCGCGCCCCAGTCTCTCTATCAACGAACGCCAAAGCCGACCATGCCGCTGGATGTCCTGCTATCTTCCCTGTGCCTTGGTGCAACTGTTCAATTCCAGAAGAATCGATCGCAGGTGGTGCGTTTGAGCCTGCTTGATGCAGAAGTTCTCGCAGCATCTCTTCGTCAGTTTTCGCCTGTATCGCTGATTCGAGACTAGTTCTGACGCTCGTTCTAGAGTCTGGATCGATTGCAATCCTAAATGGCAGAGGCTCCACTACCCAACCCTTTGGAAACCGCAGTGCATAAGACTTGTCCTCCGAGAACCACTTCTTACCACCAGCCAGTAAAGGAGACACTTCTTCATTTTTCCCCTTGGAACAACCACCGCAAACCCACGCGAACAGAAACACCAATATGAGTTCGATACAAGGCCCGATTCTTTTCATTTTATATCCTCCTACCTCTGTGAGTTTGGGCCTGAGGCTCGGCATCATGCGCGGCGCGCTCTTCGCGCCGGCAGCTGGATGCCATAGTTAGAGGCAAACTCGCGTTTCAATCTGACTCACTCAGCATGGCGACGACCGCGGCTTTGAGCTTCGGAATATCCCGCCTGACGATTTGCCATATTTGCTCGGTATCAACACCGAGGTAGTCATGAACCAGGATGTTTCTGAAGGCTGCAATTTGCATCCACTCTATTTCCGGGTGGGTTCCCTTCAATGTGTCAGATACTCGCTGAGTTGCCTCCGAAAGGGTCTGAAGGTTTCGAAGCACTGCATCCTGGAGAGTGTGTGAAGAAAGAAAGGCTTTCCGGCCACCCTTGGTGTTCTCTTCAATTCGTCGAATGCATTCTTGGATATGTTCGAGATACGCTCGATCGCGGCTCGTCATATGGGCACCGCCTCGGCAAGGACGCCATCACGCATCGCGGGATTGAGGCCTCGCTCAGTGACAATCTCTACTCGTCTGCCGAGGAGAGCCTGGAGATCAAGAATGAGGCCAGCCGGAAACCACGGAGTCGTTTCCGCTCCCACTGTTACCAGGAGATCTATATCACTCGCTGCCCTGTCCTGACCCCGCACAACAGATCCGAAAACACGAACCGACGTTACCCCGTGCCGTCGTGCCAGTTCGAGAATACGAGTCCTCTTTTCATGTAGCATTTCAAGCGTGCTCATCGTCCAAGTCTCCCAGGATTTCATCCAGTTCGATCTTATCTCAAAAGTGGCATGACATCACGACGCTCCGAGAGCAGAATTGTGCCTCTAACGCCCCGGCGATCAGCGGCGAGGCGAAGCTTCGTCCGTTGCAGCGGCTTGTTGGACAGCCTTGTCGGCAAGTCGCTGGAGAAATGGTTCTGTGTATCGATGGGATCGAAGCCACCAAGTCAGCTCGTCGTGGCTCAGATTCTCAATCTCTCTACTGAGCCTGTCGCGAATCTGACGCATGGTTTGCACACAATCAAAGGTTTTTGACTTTGGGCTACTCATCCCCCGGCACCTCCCGTGGAGTCCGTGTCTCCAGTAGAGGGTATCCTCTCTTGAGGTTTACGGCGTTATATGCATGAATCCGTTTCAGATTGACGATGTGCTTGAAATTCCAACTGACAAGGACGTCAACCCGGGCCACCGTCGCAAGAGCGATGTGAAGGGCATCCGCGCGCATGCTTGCGCCGATGGCACCTTCCCGGACATACCAAGCAGCCAGTTCCTCCGCCTCGGCAGAAACCGAGATGAGCTCAATGTGAGCTTCTGGCACTCGCGCCAAGGATCGCACGACTGCTTCAGGGGCAATCTCAAGTTCGCGGAGCGTCAGTTCCGACAGTACGAGGATCAACTCGCCGGCGACGAATGCGTCGATCAATCGGCGGGAGGCATCGCAGAACTCTTCGTCTTCGGAGCCCCCCAAGACCGAGGTGTCCGTATAGATCCGCGGTTTCATGATAACATTCTACTCCCAATCGAGCCAACCGTAGTAACGTGTCCTCCAACGCACCAACCTGCCCAACGTCGGCAGTAAGCTGCGGAGCACGCTGGCGCGGGGCGTGCGCGAGCACGATTCGTGACAGCGCGAACCAGCAGCTTCACGGCCTTGTTAGACCGCTCGCCACGAGGTGAACCGGCCGAGAAAGCTCGCCGCCAGTTCAAAGCCGTACGCACCAAGGAACGCCTCAATGACTTGCCTTTCTTCTGGCGCTGCGAGCTTGCAGACGTAGTACCGCAACGCTGGCTCCACGTCTTCGAATCGGATTAGCTTGATGCGAATGAAGTGCTCGAGTCGTTCAAAACCGTCGAACAACGCGTCGAAGGCGTCGCGAATGAACGGCCCGGGGTCACCCGGGGGAAACACCGTGTCGACCGTCCGGAGAGCAGCGCGACGCTCTTCATGGCCAATCTGAGGAGTGCTCTTGCCCCCCGGCAATTCAAACGACAGGCCTGACCAGTCGAGCATTTTCAACGCGGCGTAGGCCAGCGTGTTATCCCGAATCTCGTCCAAACACGTCTTCGCCATTTCGGCTCGCTTCCACAGATGGTCCTTGCGCAATTCCGCGATTGCTTTAAACGCTGCGACGAGACCCCCCACAACGGCAACGGCCCAGGCCGCGACTTGGAAGAGGTCCTTAATTGTCAGATTCAAGTGTGGCTCCTTTGTCTCGAGCGGTCTAGCGTACAAGATTCTTTCCGGAGTCTCTCGCCACAGAGTCGATTGGCGACGCTGGACAAGCGACTCCGGAAAGAACCCGTTGAACGAAACCGCTTGCCGATTTATGCGGATTGTATCACCGAATGGCTCGGCCTGCTGCATCCGTATTACGAGACCGGTTGGGCATGAGGCCGAGGTAAAGCGATTTCGACACCGTAGCAATTGCCTGTTATTCCGACCCTGCATTGATCTGTCTCGAAAATGGCTGCTTCCACAAACGTCATGGTCGTGATCGGCTCTTGATGTCCGTGAACTGCCGATCACGATGCCGACAATCGCCGACCGGAGCGGCATGGCCTTTTCATGCGCTTGGGCGCCCCAGCGCGGCATGAAGGTCTTGTCCCGAAAAGGAATCTGGTATGACATGCTAGACTGGGTATGATATTATGAACGTGACTTACCTAACATTGATGGTATGACGAATGGAGAGATAAGTGCAGACCACAGCGACCCGCAAGGGACAAATAGTCATTCCTGGAGAATTGCGCCGCAAGTACGGCATAAAAGAGGGAACCCGAATCCGGGTGGAGGATGAGGATACCAGAATTGTTCTGACTCCGATTACTCCCGAGTACGTGCATCGGCTGCAGGGAACGCTCAAAAGAAGGCGGGGCATGAAAATCCTCGTTCAAGAGCGAACGAGAGAAAAGGACCTCTGATGGCTGCCAGAGCGATTGTGTTCGACAGTTGGGCCATGATGGCCTTTTTCGAGAACGAGCCTGCCGCAGACCAGGTGGCTAAGCTCATCATCGAGGCTCACCGCCATAATCTCCCCCTGTTGATGTCGGTGGTCAATGCAGGAGAGCTCTGGTACAGCGTGGCGCGCGGCTATTCCGAGGACGATGCCGATCGGATTGTCGGGGAACTGGCAAACCTCAGAATTGAAGTTACCATCGCGGATTGGGCCGTGACCAGGCAGGCAGCCCAATATAAGGCAAAGGGGCGGATTGCCTACGCGGATTGCTTTGCCGCTGCTCTGGCAAGGCTTCGGAAGGCGGAATTGGTGACCGGTGATCAGGAATTACGGCGCCTGGAGAAAGAAGTCGCGATCCGCTGGGTGTAACGGCCGGAGGTGACTCTGGTGTGCAGCGCCCGTTGATCCGCCGATCCAATGGACAGGTTCGAACATTTCCGCGCATGAGCGTGATGCGATCCTCACGGTATCTGCCGAGTCGTAAGTGTCGGGCCACTGAGATCGCGAAGGCAGCCAAGAATCCAGATCGGTTCCTTTGCAGTCTCCGAGGTCCTTGTGGTTCCTGTTGTCGCCTCTATTTGCCGTAGCCGGGGCCGCGCAGGACTTTTCCTGGAAGCGCGTTGGTCATCTTGCCGCCGTCGATGACGGGCACGCCGTTGACCAGCACATACCGCATTCCTTCCGAGAGTTGATTCGGATTCTCGAATGTCGCCAGGTCGCGCACGGTTTCAGGATCGAATACCACCAGGTCTGCCCACATCCCCGCCTTGATGACTCCTCGATCCGCCAGACGCATGCGCTGCGCCGGCAGCGCGGAGAATTTGCGGATGGCTTCTTCCAGGCGCAGCTTTTTCTCCTCGCGCACGTACTTGCGCAGAATGCGAGGGAACGTCCCATAGGCGCGCGGATGCGGGTGCTCGCGGCCGAGCAGGCCGTCAGGCGCGGTCCCCTGCGAGTCGTTGTCGATCGAGACCCAGGGCTGCACCAGAGCCAGTGCAACGTCGGATTCCGACATGCCAAAGACCGCCACGTCGGTCAGGGCGTCATCCTGAACGAGCAGGTCGAAAATCGTCTCCTGCGGGTCTTTGCCCCACGAGGCGGCGATCTGCGCGATCGTCTTTCCCTGAAGAGACACGAGCTTCGGGTTGTAGACAACGCTCACAAGAATCGCGGCCGGGTCGGGAACCTCCTGCCATTCGTTGTCCCAGGCGGCGGAGGGTGTCAGCATTTCCTCGCGAATCCGCGCCCGCGTGGCCGGGTCTTTCAGCCGCTCCAGCAGTTTCTTGTCGCCGCCGCCGTGGGCCCAGGGCGGGATGAAGGCCGACATCGAGTTGAACCACGCCGTGTAGGCATAGGTGTTTGCGCTGATGTCCACTCCGGATTGGCGCGCCTCTTCGATGCGCGCAATGATCTCCGGCATGCGTCCCCAATTGCTCTTGCCGGCGGCTTTCAGATGCCAGATTTCAACAGGTGTCTTAGCTTCACGCCCGATGCGGATAGCCTCATCCAAGGCGGCCGTGATCGCGTCGCCTTCGCTCCGCATATGTGTTGCATAGATGCCGCCGCAGCGGGCGCTTTCGGCGGCGAGCGCAATCAACTCCTCGGTCTTGGCGTAGGGTGCCGGCGGATACTGAAGCGCGGTCGACACTCCGACGGCGCCTTCCTTCATGGCTTCTCGCACCAGGGCGACCATTTGCTCGAGTTCGGCCTGGTTCGGCGTCCGGTCCTCATCCCCGAGAATCATGCGCCGGACCTGAGTAGCGCCGACATAGCTGGCGAAGTTGATGCCGATGCCCTGCTTCTCCAGACGCGCGAAATACTGGCTGAAGGTCCGCCAGTCCGGGGTGATGTTGAAATGCTGGTAAGAAAGACGGTCCGCTTCCAGGATGGCGTCATTAAGCGGAGCGACGGAACCCCCTTCGCCTGTGATCTCGGTCGTGATGCCCTGGAAGATCTTCGACGGCAGGTGGGGATTGACCAGGATGGTCAGATCGGACTGGCCCAGCATGTCGATGAAGCCCGGCGCCACCACCATCCCTGCTGCGTCCACGACGCGCTTGCTTTCGGCGCCGGCGAGCCGGCCGATTGCGGCGATTTTCCCATCGCGGATGCCCACGTCTCCGGAATACCAAGGTGAGCCGGTGCCGTCGACGATGCGGCCATTTCTGATCACGATATCGTACTGCCGCTCCTCAGAGACTCGCGGCGCTTGAACGCACGCGCCCGCGGCCAAGACCAGCAGAAGCGACGCGACTGCGTTTCTCTTGAGCATCGGTGCCATCCTTTCGATCGTTTTTATGCCAAGAGCTTAGCATCGGAATTGCATAAATGAAACTGCTGCCTTTGGAACCACAGAGGCACCGAGACCGTAAAGATCGTGGGATTCCACAGGATTGGGATCGATGGTGTGTTGGTAAGAGGCTTCGGCTGCCACTCCTGGCGGCGCGCGCTGCTCTGTCTGAATTGCCATCCCTGCGCCTTTCTTCTTGCTTGCCGGCAGGGATGCTTTTATTCTGAAAGAACTTATCATCCGTGGAGAAACTCGCTATGAAGAGAACGTACCGGCTTTTTCTTCCAATCCTGTTGTGTGTGGCTTCGATCAGCGCCGCCGGCACAGCAGTCAGTGTCGACCAGGACCAGGAAGTAGCGTCGACCACAGGCTTGGTGGTATCGGCATCGTCCCTTGCATCGGATGCAGGCGCTGCCATTTTGCACAAGGGCGGCAACGCAGTTGATGCCGCCGTGGCCACCGCGTTTGCCATGGCGGTCACGTTCCCCTTCGCAGGGAACATCGGTGGCGGAGGCTTCATGATCGTTCGCCCAGTCTCGGGCAAGGCGGTCGCTTTCGATTATCGCGAGAAGGCGCCGCTGCTGTCCAAGCCCGACATGTACCTGGATGCCCAGGGCAAGATCGACCGCAGGCTGACTAATGAGGGGTATCTTGCGCCCGGAGTCCCGGGAACCGTGCGCGGCCTCGAGCTGGCCCACAAGCGATTTGGCAAGTTGCCCTGGAAGGAGGTCGTCAGTCCGGCGGTGCAGTTGGCGGAGGAAGGCTTCGCCATGTCGAAGAGCCTGGCGAATGATCTCAATCGGCAACTCAGCGGCGTGATGGGCAAATACCCTTCGTCGGTTGAAGCCTACGGCAAGCCGGACAAAGGCAAGTGGGCGCCTGGCGACCGGATCGTTCAAAAGGACTTGGCAAAATCGCTGCGCGCTATCGCCGATGAAGGCGCGGATGTCTTTTATAAGGGATGGATTGCGGATTGCATCGCCAAGGACATGAAGGCCAACGGCGGCCTGATCAGCAAAGAGGATCTGGCTGCATACAAAGCAGTGGCGCGGACGCCCGTGACCGGCAGGTTTCGTGGCTATGAGATCATTTCGATGCCGCCGCCGTCCTCGGGCGGCGTAGGGCTGATCGAGATGCTCAACATCCTGGAAAACTACGACCTGAAGAAGAGCGGACGTTTTTCACCCGAGACTCTGCATTTGATGATCGAAGCGATGCGCCGCGCATATCTTGACCGGGCACGCTACCTGGGCGACACGGATTTCGTAAAGGTCCCCGTGCCACAACTCATCAGCAAAGAATATGCCAAGAAGGTTGCTGGGACGATCGATCCCGCCAAGGCGTCGAGCAGCGTCGAACTCGGGAAGGACATCGTGACCACGATCCCGGGCGCGGAGAGCGACGAAACGACGCATTTCTCGGTAATCGATAAAGACGGTATGGCGGTCGCCAACACCTTCACTCTGGAAGCCGGCTACGGTTCGAAGGTGGTCGTGAAAGGCGCCGGCTTCCTCCTCAACAACGAGATGGGAGACTTCAACAAGAAACCCGGAGAAACCAATACCACCGGAGACATCGGCACCGCAGCCAACCTGATCGCGCCCGGAAAGCGCATGCTGAGCTCGATGACGCCGACGATCGTGACGCGGAACGGCAAGGTCGTGCTTATCACCGGTTCACCCGGAGGACGGACCATCATTAATACGGTCCTCAGCATCGTTCTGGGAGTGACGGAGTTCGGCATGAACGGCCGCGATGCAGTCGATTCCGCGCGCATGCACAATCAGTGGCTCCCGGATGAAACGGTCTTCGAAGCAGGAGCAATTACTGAGGACGTACTGGCCGCTCTAAAAAAGATGGGGCACAATGTCAGGATGCAGGGGAGCCAGGGCGGAGGAAACTCGATCTTCGTCGACCCGGGGAGCGGCGTGGCTTACGGCATCAACGACAGGCGTGGATCTGATTCAAAGGCTTCGAAATAAAGGCCACCCCCGGCCGCGGCCAATGCAGCCGGGGGCTTCAGTCAGACATCTGCGACAGTCATCGTCCCGGATTCACCGGACCAGCTAGTTTCTGTCGAAATACACCAAGATATTCTCTCCTGGTCGTAGACTTGGACCTCGACGTGGACGACGCAAGAACGGAGGGCGATCCGACAAATGCCACGCTTGCCAAGGCTTCCGGAGGCGTTTCGCGACAGTCCTCCATGCGCCGGGGGGGCACCCAAGCGCGCGAAAAAACGCGCGGGCTGAAGCCCGTGCCCACTTGAGATTTCTGATAGTAAGATACAGTGGGGTCGGGCTTTAGCCCGTCCAAGCAGGCTACCGCTCCGTCCATTTTCGGAACAGAAACTGGCTAGTGAGTCAGAAGCTACTTCTTCTTTGCGATCACAGCCAGGGTGGACTTGGCGTTTTCGACGTGGGCCTGATCCTTTCCGATTGAGATGTACTTGGATAGGTTCTCAGTGGCAAGCTTGTTGTCGTGCTTCGCGACCCAGTACACCATGCCCAGCTCGTAATACACCTCGGCGTTTTGAGGGTCGTCCTTCAGCGCCTTTTGAAACGCCATTATCGCCTGGTCACAGGTCTCATCCTTTTTGGACCACTCTTGGCCGAGTTGAAAGGCGGATAGGCCGGCCTCGGCGAAGGTAGCCCAAGCCTGATCGTATTGCTTCTCGTTGAGATATTGCTGTCCCAACACTTTGTAATGTTCTGTCAGGTCCGCTTTGTACTGTGCGGTCTGGGGATCGAGTTCCACCGCTCGGCGATACGCCTGGACCGCCTGGTCAGACTGGTTGAGCTGAGAATGAGCTTTGCCGATGACATCGTAGACCCTGGCCTGAAATTTCGGATCGGTAAGCATCGGCAGCGCTTCTTCATATTTCTTTATGGCGGCAGCGAATTCCTTACCATTATACAGTTTGTCAGCTTGGCCAAGAGTGACGCTGGGTGCGATTTGTTTCTTCAGCGTTTGATAGCCCTGGTCGTCGGCCTTGAGCGCGATAGCTTTGTCTATGGCCTGATTTGCGGCTTCGTACTGGTTGTCGTGTGCCAGCGCGAGCGCCAGGTTGTAGTAAGTGTCAGGATCGTTCTCGCTGATCTTGAGGGCCTCCTGATACTTGGCTATGGCTCCCTTATAGTTTTGCTTGGCCAGTTCGTCATTTGCCTCGACCTTGATCTTGAGCGCCGGCAACTGAGGGAGCAACTCGTCGATCTTCTGCTTATAGGGCAGATACATGCTCGGTTGCTCTACACCCTTGGCGTCCTTCGTTGTGGTCAAAGGCACAAGGAAGTTGAGTTCATCGGACACCTTCTGCAGGACATCGCGGCCTTCATCCCACTTCTTTTCCTGGATCAGGGTCACTGCCAAATAGAAAAGCGTGAGTGGATTTGCCGGACTGATCTCCGCAGAAGCACGGAATTGTTTTTCCGCATCCTCGAGTTTACCCGCCTGGAGTGCCGCGATCCCCAGGCTCACGGCTTGCTGGGCTTGCTGTTGCAGGCCGTTGGGAGACGTATCCTCCCAGTAGAGTTTTTTCTGGGGATCGCCTGCGGGGCACTTAATGGTTATCGATTGCTGGGCGCCGTTCTTGAGGATGACGGGCTCATCAAGCGCTGGGGCCATGCCGTCGGGGCGCGCGACGACGCGGTAGGCGCCGTCCTCCAACTTGTCGAACCGTGCTACACCACTGTTGTCTGCCTTCTTATCTTGCCACTTGGTACCACCGGTCCCAAGGGCCAGAATCTGCACCCTGCACCCTGCGAGCGCCTTGCCCGACTCGTCCGCGCATGTGACGATCAGCGTGTTGTTGGGGGCCGCAACCGCTGCCGCAGCGAAAAGCAGGATGCAAACAAATAGAGCGGGTCCAAATAATGACTTTCTGGTTAGTGATCTCATCGCAACCGTCTGCACAAATGGGTTAATGTTAAACATTCATCCTTGGCTTCATGCCACTGCTCGCTTCCCATTATGCCTGGGTCCTTCCCTCCAGACTTGAACTCCTCGTTCCTGTCTGCGAGTCACCGGAAGCAAGCAGTTATGGGCTGCGCCCCGTATTATGACACAGGTCCTGGCTTTCCGAATCAAGAGATTTGCGGGAAACGTCCCATCCTGCCGACGGTCTCTTGGTGCTGGCGATGCAAAGAAAGGAGATAGGGCCTGCGGCGCGCGGAGCTGCGCTTCGGGAAGGGGCGACGCCCATCCGGCCTTCTCCGCGTCTTGATCTCGTTTCCTTCCTTGAAAGGCGCGCCGCGACGGGGCTATCTTACTGGGGCGCCAGGACAGAGGGGCAACGACAGGACGAGCATGGCGATCATACATGACTGGGTGACGCAATACGGTTATTTGGGGATCTTCTCACTGCTTGTAGCCGGCATAGTCGGTCTCCCGGTGCCCGATGAGACGATTCTTGCTTTTGCAGGTTATCTGGTTTTCCGACGCGTCCTGCTCCTCGCGCCCACCATCGCAGCAGCGCTCATGGGAACGCTGTGCGGCATCACGGTCAGTTACACTTTGGGGCGCACGGCGGGACTTAGCCTGCTCCGGAAATACGGCCGCCATCTGCACCTGACGCAGGCTCGCATCGATCGGGTCCACCGATGGTTTGAGCGCATCGGGATATGGACGCTGCTCATCGGCTACTTTGTCCCGGGCGTACGGCATCTCACTGCGCTTGTCGCCGGCGCTTCCGGATTGCGCTACCGTGCCTTTGCGTTGTTTGCCTACAGTGGGGGTCTCATCTGGTCACTCACGTTTATCTCCGTGGGATTTTTCTTCGGTCAGCATTGGAAGCCGGTGCTGGACAGGATTCAGACTCACGTGGACGACGTCATCATGATCGCCCTCGGCCTGATTCTGGTGTATCTGCTGGCCCGGCGGCTGCGGCGCGCGCGATTGTGATGGTCGCCCGATCTCCTTTCAGCGAGTTTGGAAGGAATAGCCTCGAACCACAGGGGGTGGTGATTTCCGCGCTGCTTCTGCTGAACTACGAGGCCGTAAGATGGTAGAGTTGCAGCGCATGGCGTCCGTGGAGAAGATCCGGTAAAATGACAGGGCTTTCCGTGGCGCGGAGAGCGAGCATGAGCATGGGCGCCGGCGGCGGTGGTGATCGCGACGAGACCGTTTCATGGCCAGGCGTTCGACCGGCGCGGATCCGTCAGCGCCGCTCAGGCAGTGGAAGTCGGCAGTAAGGGGTGACTTAATGAGGATCAAGATTCTCCTGGCGGATGACCACAAGATCGTGCGCGATGGACTTCGCGCTCTGATCGAGAAGCAGCCGGACATGGAGGTCGTGGCCGAGGCCGCAGACGGGCGAACCGCCGTCCATCTGGCCAAGGAGATGTTGCCCGATGTCGTCATCATGGACATCAGCATGCCCGATCTCAACGGCATCGAGGCCGCCCAACAAATCGTAGCCGGTGCGCCGCGCGTGAAAGTCATTGCGCTGTCGATGCATTCCGACGGCCGGTTTGTCAAAGAGGTGTTTAAAGTGGGTGCCTGCGGCTATCTCCTAAAGGAGTGCGCTTTCGAGGAACTGGCGAACGCCATCCACACGGTGGTTGCGGACCAGATTTACCTGAGCCCGCGCATAACCCACGTTGTGCTCAACGACTATTTGAGCAGACTGCCTATGGCCGAAGCTTCGGCGTTCTCGGTCTTGACCGCCAGGGAGCGGGAGGTGCTCCAGCTCCTGGCCGAAGGCAAGACAACCAAGGACATTGCCTGCTCTTTGGACTTGAGCGTGAAAACAGTCGAAGCGCACCGACAGAAGATCATGGAGAAATCGAAGATCCACAGCGTGGCCGAGCTCACAAAGTACGCCATCCGCGAAGGACTCACCTCGCTCGATTCCTGATTTCCCCTCAGCTCTTGGTTCTTTGGGGTCTTCGTGGTTCGTTTGTAAGGTCACGAGCGCGAATTCTTTTGTTCGAGCTCGTCCAGCCGGCGGGTGATGGTGTTGAGGTCCTTGGCGAGCTGGCCGAACTCGTCGCGACGCGACGTGTCGAGACGGTAGAAGAACTTGCCCTCCGCGATGGCGCGTGTGCCTTCAGTGAGCTGCTCGAGTGGTCTCGAGATGGACTGGACGGCGAAGATCGAGACCGAGGCGCCTGAGAGCAGCGCGATCGCCGCGAATATCCAGGAGACGGTCTCTGCCATCCTGCCGGCCCGGCCAGCAGCCTTCACTTCAGACTCGATCCCGGCGTGCGCCGCCTCATAGACGCTGTTGGTCTGATCCTTCAACTGCGCCAGCAGATCGGCCAGTGCGTTAGGCGTCTCGAGCGTGCCTTGTGGCCGTGCCGATACCTGCTGACGCGCGAGCTCGTCCGAAAAGGAACTCCAGAAGCGGGAGAGCCGTTCGATCTCCGCGCGCTCCTCATGGGTGCGGCCGTAGGATTCGATCTTACGCAGGTCAGCCTCAAAGAGGTCGCGATGCTCGCGGAGCCGGCCGGTATTGCCGGGATCGGCGGATGCGAACGACTTCTGCATGAAGAGATCCACCAGCTCGAGATCCCGCATCATCTGCAGGGCCGTGTCGGCGGTTTGGAAGTTGACAGCGGACAGCTTCGTGATGGTGGACTGCATGCGATGCACGGTGAAGACCTGAAACGCAAGCAGCCCCAACATCAAAGCGATGAGGATCGCGTAGCCTGAAATGATCTTTGTGGATATTCTCATTGTGCCCCACAGCTACTTGACGATTTTGAGCCATTTCTCCTGCGGACCCGAGAACAGCCCTCGGTCGTCGCCGGTGACCGTGACCTTTTGCATGGCATCGTCCCATCGGATCTGGGCCAGACTGAACTTGCCCCTTTCGTAGTCGTAGGTCGTGCCATCATCCTGATACAGATCAAAACGAGCGTCTGAGCCGGCGTAGATGTAGAGAATAACATTCGTCTGCTCGGCGCGGGTGTTGAGGATGTCGTTCCCATGCGGGATGATAGCGCCTGCTCTTACGAACAAGGGTAGGACATCCAGGGGAGCGTCCGCAGAGATCCGCTGTCCTCCTGGGTATTTCTTGCCGGTCCTATAGTCATACCAGGCCGGGCCCTTGGGAAGGTAGACTTCGCGGCTGCTCTTCCCCTTTTCAACCACCGGAGCAACGAGAAATGCAGGGCCGAACATGTACTCGTCCTTGATGTCGCGAACCTCCGGGTCTTGAGGGAAATCCATATACAACGCCCTCATAAAAGGGGCGCCCGTCTCTGTCACCGAATGGGCCAAAGAGTAAATGTAAGGCAGCAGGCGATAGCGCAGTTGCAGGTATTTCACCAGGATCTTCTCCGCTTCTTCGCCGTAGGACCATACCTCGTTCTCCGGACGCGCACCGTGAGTTCGAAACGTCGGGCAAAAGGCCCCATATTCGAACCAGCGCACGAAAAGCTCGCGATAATCAGCCCCGTCGAGGCTGCCGCGCGACCCTCCGATGTCGGAAGACCAATAGGCCAAGCCGGAAGCTGCAAGATTGAGTCCGGCTGGGATCTGCCGTTTCAGCACATCCCATTGGGGGTCAATATCCGACGATCGGAAAGCAGCGCCGTACCTTTGCGCGCCCAGGTAAGCGGAGCGCGAGAGGATGAGGCAGCGCTCCTTCATGTCTTGGCGGTGACCTTCATAGATCGCCTTGATCTGCATCAAAGGATAGAGGTTGAGAATCCTGGCCCCCGTTCCTGCATTGAGAAAGAAAGCATAGGGCGACAGGCCAGGTTCATTTTCGTCCAGCCACCAGCTCGTGAAGCCCATGGAGGCGAGATTTTTCTGAATCGCATTCCAGAACCAGGTTCCGCATGCCGGTTTGGTGAAATCAATCAGTGCGCCGCGTTGGTCCTGGCCCAAGCCGAGAACGGCCTGGCCTTCCTGATCTTTCATGAAGCAGCCCATGGAATCGAGGGCGTTGAAATCGGAAGATGTCTTTGGGAAGCGGGGCCAGCAGGAGATCATGACCTTGAAACCCAGCTTGTTAAGCTCGAGGTTCATGCTTTCAGGATCGGGCCAGAGTTTTGCATCAATGCCCATGTCTGCCAGGTTTACCACCAGCGTGTCCGCCGGATAGTCCTTCTCCCGATACTTCCGCGCCACCTGCAACAGTTCGTCCTGTGTCTTGTAGCTCTGCTTGCCCTGCATGTATCCGAGAGCGGATTTCGGCGGGAGAGGAGTGGTCCCGGCCAGGAGTCGATAACCTCTATACAGGTCATCGGCCGTGCCCCCGCAAATAACGAAATAGGAAAGAGCGTCGCCGACTTCGGCATCCCATGTCGTCAGGCCGTCTTTTCCGGGCACGACGGTCGTCTTCGAGGGGTTGTCGAAAATGAAGCCGTACTTGCGATTTGTCACCAGGAACGGAACCGCAATAATCTCGCCGCCGTCCGCCTCACAGTCATGCCAAAGGCGGACCGTTCTTCCCCGCTGATCCATCCATCCGTTCTGATGCTGCCCGAGGCCGTAATAAGCTTCGTCATCCGGCGCCACAAACTCGGCATGGACGTTGAAGGTCGCTTCCCCGGACACCTCCGCTTCTTTCATGCAGTACCGCTTCGAAGCCAGAAGGACGTTTTGCTTCGCGTCAAGAAAGGTCATTTGTGCGGTCTTCCGGTCTATGCTGACGGAGAGCTGGCTGGTTGCGAGCCTGAGGAATCGTGCCGTGGAGTCGATGCGATACTTTGCATCGGGAGGATTCGCGTCGAGTCCCCAGAGAGGCAAGGCGGTTTTTTCAGTGCCGGGGAAGTAGCTGACGTGGACGATGTTGTCCGCGCAAGCCTTTATGGCCAGAAGACCCACATCGCATTTGAGCGCCAATTCCTTGTTGACATGCTCGAAGCTGACAATTCGCTGGGGCATGTGCACAGAATCCGGAGCTGCCACATCCTGGCCTGCTCCCCATGCGATTCCAAGGTACAGACTCAAGGCCGCGAGCACGGTCGCCGCACGGATCTCCCTTGCGCAAAGGCTTTGAATCAACAGCCTCCTTGCAGTTTGCGATGCAGGCCGGCACGTGAACAATCCCAAATGTGAAAGACGCAGCCTCTTGCTCCGCAGCCTCTGCTCGCTCTGCTTCACTATTTTCCCAATGCGCTCCGCTGGGGAGCTGCTTTACTTCATTCCAGAATGCCCTGCGATCTTGGCATTAATCCATGCGCCTTCGGGGCCGCCGCGCATGTTCTGATCCCGGCTTGTTTCCCCTGCAGCGGCGGCGCGCAGGCTCAGGCGTCTCACGCCGGCGATGTTGACAGTGGCCGGCCTCGGACCGTCGGATTTCTTCATGACTCCACTGTTCCAAAGCTCTTTTCCGTCGCCAGCGACCGTAAAGGTAATGGTCTCGGTCCCGGTGTATCCGTCGTCGATGCCTACCAGCGCAGAAAACGTGGCAAAGATGCCCAAGATGTCGTACTCCGTCTCCGAGCCGCTCTGCGCGCTGATTCCTCCTTCATATCGCTTGCCGCCGATGGAGAACAGCCTGGGCGGTCCCTTCCCTCGAATGGGTTCAAGGCTGGAGAGGAAGATCTCATCCGGCAAGATCGACCGGATGGCGAACTTCAGCTCGGCCTTTTGGTGTCGCGGTCCTGTGGTTGCGTCATCCCAAACGGATTTGACCTCCGCCGTGTAGGTCCGGGTCGGATCGAGGCGGCGTAACGGAAACGAGGTGCTTCCTGAGTAGCCCAGCAGATTGCCGTCCAGATATACCTGATATCCCGCGTTGAGATAATACTGAGCTTCCCAGCTTAGATTGACGCCGTCTAAGCCGACGGGCTCCACACGGAGGCCCGTCGGGGCCTGCGTCGGATAATGGTAGGAATCTGCAGGTTCGAAGACAACGTCCCAGCTCACCTCGGTTGTGCGGGGAGACTCGACCCGGACTGTTGCCCAACCCTGGTGGTCGAAAGTCTTCACCGGCAAGGTTCCGGCAGCGCTCCAGGCTGTTGCGGTTTTGACGGCGAAGTTTTTCCCTCGCGGAAAAGCGAAATGGAGCTCATAGGGATCACTCATTAGGATCTTGCTTTTGCCGGCGAATGAGTTTGCTGTCTTTCCCGGGCCCAGGCTGGCAAGATCCACCCAGCCTTGAGTGATGTGGCGATTGGTCGAAAGCAACTGGATTTGCCCGGAGGCGGGCATGAGCGTCAACACCCGGCAAGTGGTCGGCGAGACGTCCACAGCCATCCCGGCTTCCCACGCGCCCAGATACTCCTGGTTCCAGAAATCGAAGACATGAACGGGACCGGGATCCGGAATGCCCAGTTCCTTCCAGTTCAGATAGATCTTCTCAGACCTACCTTCGTCGAAATTGAACACGCCGACCACATCGTAGCTGCGGCCGAGGTGATTGACTTTGAGGTCCCAGATTCGCTTGTTTTGCCCTGCGGGGAAGAGGTCCAAGGGCCGGATATCGGCCGCCGGATAGACTCGCCGCATCAGCTCGACGCGGTCTTCCGACAAATCCATCAAGCGATCGCTGGCCATCAGCGCCTGCCCGGTCAATCCCTCGAGCGTTGCCCACGCGCGGGCCTGGTCGAGCGTCAGCGGCGGGCGCAGCAGCATGACATCCGGGTCGTTGTACCAGACGATGTTGTGCATGAAGTACCAGTGCATTGTGGGCTCCAGCGCGGCTAAGAATCCGCTCCACCCGAGAACTACGTCATCCCCGGCGCGCGACCCGTTCATGTAGCCCACGCCTTCGAGAGGAATACCCCAGCAGCCGAGGAGATAGCGATTTGGGCCGATCGTAGCGCGAATGGTGTCGATGGTTTTCCGATACAATGCTTCCGGATCACCGGAATTCTTCATGAACGAGGCCTTCGATCGGTATTCATCCATGACGACCGTTTGGCCGTCGATCTTGAAGTACTCGTAGCCCCACTTCGAGAGTCTGGCGAACAGATCCGCCAGGTACTTCTGTGTCTCCGGTACCGAAGGGTCAACCAAAAACCTTCCTTCCCAGGAAGTTGACGCTGATGTGCCGTCCGGCTTCAGCAGGAAAACACCCGGGGTGTTCTTCACAACGTCTTCGTTCGACTGGCCGTGGGGCGCGATCCAGATTCCCGGAGTCAGGCCCAGGGACTTGACGTAAGCGGCAAGGCTGGCCATGCCGCTCGGGAAGGCCTGGTCGACCCCCGTCCAATCACGCGACCCATGCCGTCCTTCTCTGGTTTCCGCCTGCCACCCATCGTCGATCTGAACGTACTTGGCTCCATAGTCCTTCAGGTTTTGCGCGATCCATGCAGCGTTGCGCTTCACTTCGTTTTCGTTGACGTCCTGGTAGTAGTAATACCAGGTGCAAAACCCGGATGGAGGCAATGGAAACGCGGATTTGTCGACTGGCTTGAAGTATTTTACGTTCAGGGTATCACGGTAATAGTTCTTCATGACCGACCCGTTCTTCAAAGTCAGCTCGTCCTTCGACGGGTCATAGGTGCCATCCGCGAGGGCCGTATCCACATCACCGAGTGTCATCACAAAGAGATCCTTGTTGCTGCCATCGCGAATCCGGGCCGGGATCGGGTGGGGCCAGGGGCGGGCCGGTTTCGCCTGGGCCGGGACCTGTGTCTGCTTACCGGTTGGAACCTGGGCCATCTGAATTTCATAAGCCAGTGCCAAGAGTGTCAGGAAGCAGAGAGCCCAGCGCATTTTATTTCCTCCCCGGCGATGTCAGGTGCGCTAATAATTATCTTAATTGTGCAAGTGCCCGCTGGGCGGCACTCTATTCCAGGCCTGCCATGGTGTCAAGCGGGCGCGCCGATTGCGCCTGGCCACGGCAAAGTGGAGAGATAGGCAGCGAAATTGCCGACAGTATCTCATGCGCCATTTCACGGGCATTTTGAGGGTAAGGTTACGGCACCCTTAACAGGTGAGAAACCGGGCTCGCGGGGAAGGGGTTTGCTATTTCTTGTTTCGTTCTACGAGCGATTGGATTGCAGATCCAGCCCAGGCTCCGAGTGCTCCAAAGACGACCGCCAGAACGATGACGATGATGTTCTCACTCACCGTGAAATATCCCCCGTGGGGGGAGCGCAGGAACAGAAACCATACGAGCAGGGCTATTCCTGCCCCTGCAATAGATCCAATCGTCATGCCGGTTTGAGATGTTTGTTTATTGCTATCATTGTCCATAGTTCGAGTCTCTCTTTTTGATTTTCTTAGCGTGCTACCCGCCCTCACCATGCGCACGACAGTCCAAACAACATGCGATTTTGCATGAAGCCCGCCTATGGCACCGGCTCAGCTTCCGTGTTGCGGTGTTATATATACTTCGCCGCGACTGCCCGGAGTCCAAGGCCGATCATAATCCGGATTTTGCGCCAAAACGATGTTGCAGGATATGGAATGTTCGCGCGCTTTTCCTGCCAGCAGCAGGCGCTCGTAGTCTGTCTCCGGCGGGCCGGATTCCAGGAAGGGAGAAAAACTGCGATTTACAGGTACATTCATAGCTTACGGCGTGGCTGCCTCAATAGCAGAGCGGTCTCATAGTAGATGACTTCGCGGGGTCCTATCGTGACAATCTCAATGATCCCGCCCTTCTCTCGATAGATGATTCTCATCTTTCCAACCCGAAAGCTCCGATATGCCGCAAGTTCGCCGCGAAGCTGCTTCCCCGACGCCGGCTCCTCGAGAATCGCGTCGAAAGCCGATCGGATCTTCCGCTTGATCTGAGGATGAAGGCTCCGTATCAGATCAGACACTTCCGCCGGCGGCTTGATTCTCTTGGGAAGCGGCACGTCTAATCCTCGCTATCAAACAGCTCTTTGAGAGTATACGTTCTCCTGGATCGGCGGAGCTGCGCTATACCGCGTCGAATTTCATCCATCAAAGCTGGATCGGATTGTATCGCCAGCGTCTCTTTCCAGCCGTTGAACTGATCGGGGCTGATCATTACTGCGGCGATCCTGCCGTTGCGCGTTATTGTCACTTCCTCGTCCCGGCCGCCGATTTCGTCGATCAATCGGCTGAGTTTTGCCTTTGCCTCGGCTAATGGCACGGTTTTCATCCCATCACCTCAAAAATTGGTCACAATTCTGACCATAATATATGGCACATCCCGCAGAATAGTCAACGCAACTGCGTTAAAAAGGCGCCTCAGATCTATCCAGCTTGCATGTGGGGCGAAGATTCTGAGTCCATGATGGGCGCCTTTTTTCGCTCCGGACCGGGGGAAATAACACTCATCTTCCAGGGTCGGACGATCCTATTCCATCCACCCAAACCGAAGACAAGTATTGCGCTAGATCTGATGCGTAAACTCCCCGCTCTCAACACAGTTCCCCTGTACGATTTTGGGGTTGCGACCTTGCATGGGATTTATTCTGTCCAGGTATCGTTTTCTCTTAATTCTTGCGCGCGTCCAGGATCAATTTCACCAGCTGGCCGAACTGATCGGCCGAGACTTGCCTTCCCTGGATGTCGGTGTTGACTCGATGCACGATCACGAGCTTCTGGTCCGGCATCACCAGGATGTAGTGCCCGCCGGCGCCGCGCGCCGAATAGGCGCCGTTCAGCGTGCAGTGCGGCAAATGCCTTCCATCCACCGCCACCCACCAGAGATAGCCGTACCCCCCCGAACTGCCGGCGTCGGAGTATGATTTCGTACTCTCATCGACCCACTCGGGCGGAACGATGGTCTTGCCTCGCCAGATTCCTCGGCGCAGGAAAAGCAGTCCGAAGCGCGCCATGTCGCGCGCCGTCATCCGGAACGGATAGGCTGGATATACCGAATCGGGGCCGGTGACGTACTCGCAATCTTCGAGCCTGAAGTCCTGCATATCGATCGGGTCGGCAATCCGCGCCTGGAACTCCCGGAAAAGGCTGTTCTTCGTCTGCCGCTCGAAAATGGTCCCAAGCACGTTGAAATCCCAGTTGTTGTAATACCAAAAGGTGTCGGGGGCATGACTGCCGCGGACGGGGCGTGCCGCTTTCATTGAGGCCGTTTCGTACAGCGCCGGATGATATACGCCCGAGCGTGCCCGCAGCAGGTTCATCACCGTGGCCTGCTTCTCGACCGCGGTCAACGACGGCTCATTGTCGTCAATGCCGAGCTGCCGCATGGTTGCGGAAGGGTTGATGCGCCCCTCCTTGATGTAGATCCCATAAAGCGAGCTCAAGAAGCTCTTCCGGATTGAGTGCACATTGAAGCGCGTGGTGGTTTCCCCCCACTCGTCGAGCACCTTCCCGTCCAGGACGACCATGACCGCGGCAGTCTGGATCGTGGCGGAGTAATCTTTCGCTTTTTTCAGGCCGTCGGCAGACCAGCCGACGCGCTCCGGATTTTTGACGCGCTCCCATGTCTTTCCGGGATAAGTCTGGGCTGTTCCGAACACCGGAAGCACAAGGATGCAGGCCAGCAAGGTGATGGCGATCTTGATGGGATGCCTTTTTTGAATTGTCCCGATTGTTTTTCGGATCATGCTCGTTTCCTCCAGAAGCGACCAAAAGTGTGTTGAATGAAAGTGCCTCGAAGATAGAGCCTTTGGCTGGCGGATTCAACCTGATTTCCGGCTGAGGCGCGCCGCGAGCGTCTCCTCGCGGCAGCGAAGTCGGGTTCATGAAAACTGAGGAGTGTCAATTGCTCTTGGATGTCGGGGAAAGGAGGCTGCGGAACAAGCGCGCCGGCCCTGCTGCGACCCGTCTCTAATTTCGTTGCAATTCCGCGTTCGGGCGGGATAGCATGGCGGCCGGATTTCATTGCAGCGAAATGGGTCAACGAGCTGAGCGAGCAGGTCTTGGCGTGATGAGGACCCGTCTGACAAATTCTGTGATTCGCATCGAAAGTGGGGCCCGGGTGCCATGAAATTGCGGCCCACGCCCGCCTCCATCCAGAACAAACCGCACCGGCGTTGGAACCCGATGACAGGGGAATGGGTCCTGGTGTCTCCGCGCAGGACGCAACGTCCCTGGCAGGGAAAGGTCGAGGCTGCTCCTGCAACCCAACTCCCCGCCTATGATCCCGGCTGTTATCTCTGCCCGGGGAATCTGCGCGCGAACGGCAGACGGAACCCGCATTACACGGGCGTGTATGTGTTCGACAACGATTTCAGCGCCCTTCTTCCGGAGACGCGGCTGCTGGCGAGCACTGTCCACCCCTTCCTGCGGCAGGAGGCTGTTCAAGGCATCTGTCGGGTGCTTTGCTTCTCCCCGCGTCACGATTTGACGCTGGCACTGATGAGCCCGGAGGAAATCCGCCGGGTTGTTGAGTTGTGGGCCGACCAGCTCAGTGAGCTGGGACGCCGCTATCGATGGGTTCAGATTTTTGAAAATCGCGGTGAGATCATGGGGTGTTCGAATGCCCATCCCCACGGGCAACTGTGGGCCGGCAGCGCGCTCCCTAACGAACCCGCCAAGGAAGACGCGCGTCAGCGCGCCTATCGGGCAGAGCTGGGGTCCATCCTTCTCCTCGACTATCTTGCCTTTGAACGCGAACAGCGCATCCGGCTAGTAACCGAGAATGATCATTGGGCGGCGCTGGTTCCGTATTGGGCGGTGTGGCCGTTTGAAACGCTCCTGCTTCCGCGCCGTCACGTCCGGCGGCTCACGGATCTGGAGGCTTCAGAGCGCGATTCCCTGGCGGACATTCTGAAACGCCTGCTGACTCGCTACGACAATCTGTTCCACGTCTCTTTCCCGTACACGATGGGCTGGCACGGAGCGCCGACTGCGCGGGGCGATTTCGCGCACTGGCAGTTGCACGCGCATTTCTACCCGCCGCTGCTTCGCTCAGCGACGGTGAAGAAGTTCATGGTTGGCTACGAGATGCTCGCGGAACCGCAGCGGGACATCACTCCGGAAGCGGCCGCGGCTCGCCTGAGAGAGCTCTCGGAAGCGCATTACACTCTTGGCAAGAAGGGAAGGAAATGACGGCGAACGTTGGCCCTCCGGCGCAGTTCCTAGCGGAACTCTACGGTCCCGGCGCATCGACGCTCGCCAGGCAGGTGCAACGCTGGCAGAGCCTGGCCGACGAATACCGGCGCACGTTCGGGGAGTCGGATGTTCGCTTGTTCAGCACACCGGGGCGGACCGAGATCGGCGGCAATCACACGGATCATAATCAGGGCAAAGTGCTGGCGGCTGCCATCGATTTAGATTCCATTGCGGCTGCGGCGGCGTCTTCGGAGGAGCGAATCACTTTTTTTTCCAGCGGCTACGGCCAGCCGTTTGTCGTGACTTTGGATGACCTTGCCGCCGTTCCGGCAGAGCGGGGTACGACCGCCGCGCTCATACGGGGAATCGCCTCTCGTTTCCGCCAGCGTGGATACGCAGTCGGCGGCTTCCGCGCCTGCGTCGCGAGCGATGTGCCGGTGGGCTCGGGACTCAGTTCGTCGGCTTCCATCGAGGTGCTCATCGCGACGATCTTGAATAAGTTGTACAACGGCGGCCGGATCGAGCCGAAACAAATCGCCGTCATCGGCCAGCATGCCGAGAACGTGTACTTCGGCAAGCCCTGCGGTTTGATGGATCAGATCGTCTGTGCCGTGGGCGGGATCGTGAGCATCGACTTCAACGATCCCGGTTCTCCGCTGGTGGAGAAAATCGGCTTCGACTTCGCAGCAGCGGGCTACAGTCTCCTCGTCGTGGACACGGGCGGGAGCCATGCGGACCTGACCGAAGACTATGCTTCGATTCCGCGCGAAATGAGGTCGGTTGCCGCGCAATTCGGGCGGCAAGTGTGCAGGGAAATCTCTGAGCACGAGCTCTTGAGCCGTCTGGCAGAACTCCGCGGCAGCGTTGGAGACCGGGCAATCCTGCGCGCTCTTCACTTCCTCCACGAGAATCGCCGCGTTGACCTCCAGGCAGAGGCACTCCGAAAGAACGATATGCAAGGCTTCCTGCGGCTCGTTGGAGAGTCCGGCAGCTCATCGTTTCGATGGCTGCAGAACTGCTTCACGCCGCGTGCCGCGACGGAACAAGGGATTCCGCTGGCATTGGCGCTCGCTGAAGGATTCATCCGCAGATACGAAGGGGCCTGCCGTGTCCACGGAGGAGGATTTGCCGGCACGATTCTGGTCTTCCTGCCGCGCGCGCGAGTGGAAGAATTTCGATCGCTGATGGAATCGGTTTTTGGATCAGGATGCGTCAAAGTCTTGCGGGTCCGCCCTCAGGGGAGCATGGAAATTCCGTCAGGGTAGAAATGGCGCTCATACAGTTTCTGAAAGGAGCCTTATGGTCACGCTGGGCCTTAATCCGGTGGATTGGCTCATAATTGTCGTATATTTTGCCTTCATCCTTGGGCTTGGAGTTTATCTCAAGCGCTTCACCAGGAATCAGGAAGACTTCTTTATTGCGGGAAGGAGGAACAGCTCCTGGGTGGCGGGCCTGGCATTTCTATCCGCAAATCTTGGCGCTCTCGAGCTGCTCGGGATGACGGGCAACACCTTCAAGTATGGGATGTATGTGGCGCACTTCTATTGGATCGGCGCCATCCCGGCTATGGTGTTTCTCGGCGTCTACATGATGCCCTTCTATTACAGCAGCCGCATCCACTCGGTGCCCGGATATCTGAAGCTGCGCTTTGATGAAAAGACGCGCGTGTTGAACGCGATCGCATTTGCCGGGATGACGCTGCTGGTATCGGGGATCAACCTGTATGCGATGGCGCTGGTGCTGCACACTTTCGTGGGCTGGAACTGGGATGTCAGCATGTGGATCTCTGCGCTGACCGTGGCGGCCTACGTGACGCTGAGTGGACTCCTGTCTGCGATCTTTACAGAGATCGTCCAGTTCTTTTTGATCTGGTTCGGCCTGTTCCTGGTGTCGGTCCTGGGCATTGTGGAAATGGGAGGCGTCAAGGAAGTATTTGCGCGCGTTCAGCCATCCTTTAGATTCCTCTGGTCCACTTCGGCCGACCCCACGCAAAACGGCATGGTGATTACCTGGGCCGGCATTGTTCTCGGCCTCGGGTTCGTGCTCTCGTTCGGGTACTGGACTACGGATTTTCTGGTGGTGCAGCGCGCCTTTTCAGCCCGCGATCTGCGCGCCGCGCGGATGACCCCAATCATCGCCTCCTTCTTTAAAATGGCGGTTCCCTTCCTTGTAGTCATGACAGGTCTGGTCGCTCTGATTCTCGCCAGTGATCCCAAAAGCGGTTTTTCCCTGCTGGTCGACAACGGCAAGATCAACTACGATTCCGCGCTGCCGCTCCTGATCCAACGCTACTATCCAACCGGCCTGGTGGGTCTGGGAATCACGGCGCTGCTGGCCGGATTCATGGCCGGACAGGCGGGCAATGTCAGCGCTTTCAACACGGTCTGGACCTATGACATTTACCGCGCCCTGATCAATCCGAAGGCGTCGGACGAGTTGCTCCTCTGGATGGGACGGGTTACCACCGTGGCCGGCATCATCCTGAGCGTGGGCACGGCCTACTGGGCAAAAAGCTTTCCCAGCATTATGGACTACATGCAGGCGATCTTTTCATGGGTCAATGCGCCGCTGTTTGCCACGATGCTGCTGGGAATGTTTGTGGTGTGGATCACGCCGAACGGCGCGTTCTGGGGATTGCTGGCGGGCATGGGTTCGTCTTTCACCCTTTTCCTTGCCGTCAAGTTCCAGTGGATCCGTCCGGCCTCGATCACGCTCTCTCCGGTCGCCAGCGATATGGCCGCGAATTTCTGGCGCGCCTGGTGGGCATGGCTGATCTGTTTCGCAGTCACGATCCTCGTCAGCCTGTTTACTCGCAAGAGACCGAGAGAAGAACTCGTCGGGCTGGTGAAAGGACTGACGGCCGGCAAATCCATGCAGGCGGTTCCCTTCGTAAAGACTCCGGAGTTTTACGGGATTATTTCAATCATCGTTCTGATTGTGCTTAACATTTACTTCTGGTAGAGGCTCGGCATGAAATCCATTTGGTACTTTGTCGGACTGCTACTCACGACGATGGGCTCCATCATCTTTGTTTCCGGGCTGTATTCGCTGGTGCATCCTCCGGCGGATACAAAGATCCTATCCCGCCTTCACCCGGACCTCTGGTGGGGACTCTTCATGCTGGTCTTCGGATTGGT
>Ga0315282_10001857_pt1 | contig 39462 bp, 39 predicted proteins | sample YL17G07_20_MG_FD_203693 | JGI IMG/M metagenome (GOLD analysis project Ga0315282, IMG submission 203693) | Sediment microbial communities from Yellowstone Lake, YNP, Wyoming, USA - YL17G07_20 | ecosystem: Environmental > Aquatic > Freshwater > Lake > Sediment | place: USA: Wyoming | collected...
AATGCTATCGGTCATTTGCTGGGCCACTCTGTCCCGTTCCATCTGTGGGTACGGTCTTACTCGTTGTTCAAGCGGTTCTTCCTCGAGCCTCACTTGGACACGGACTTTCACCGGGTCCTCGCTCAGCATGATACCGACGATTGTGCCGACTCTTTGCACCTTCATCTTAATGCCCCGTGCCCGTGATCATGCCAAGACTCCGATATGATCTGTTCGCTCGCATATCTCCTGCCTGACGCATAGCCCAATCTAGGATGGAAACGTCTCAATCAGACTGGACTTACGCAGAAACGGTCTGGATAGCCGGTCTTCATGCATACGTCAGAGTCGTGCTACTCGACATGCACTCTGAAGAGATCAATGTCTTGCCCCATGTGGTCTAGGAAGTCTCTAGCCGCCCTGTTGACATCCCTGGATTGCGTGATGCATCTCTCTTTCACCTCCTTCCTGATCGGAACTTTTGTCATCGCGTTCGGAAAACCGCGCGCACCCTCGAATAGCCAAGAGCAAGGGGACAGCAGGAGACTGCTCAACGATGTGAAAGGATCAATAGTCACAGGTGTCCTATGGTGGCGCAATTAAGGTCAATTGGTTAGTAGAGGAGTAACCGACTTGATTCGGAAGGTGAGAAAGGTTTCTCGCGGGCGCGAGTCGAAAGGTAAGAGATTGGAGCAGAGAGTGAGGGAGCTAGAAGGGAGATTGGCAGACTCAGTTCCGAAAACCGAACTCGACACCCTAAGATCGAATCTACAAAGCAAGATCGCGGAGCTTCAGAGGAGACTCACGGAATCAATCCCCAAGGCGACACTTGATGCAGCCAAGAAAGAACTCCAGACCAAGATCATTGGCCTTGAGGCGAAACTGAGAGAATCCGTCTCGAAGAGTGAAGCTGAAGCCTTACGAATGAAGGCCAGAGAGTTGGAGTCCAAGTTGACTCAATCAATCCCTCTGGCTGAAGTCGAAGTAAAACTGAAGAGAACTCGAACACGGCTGAGGGGCAAGATCAAGAAGCTGCAGGAAGAACTCAGCCTATCGGTACCCAGAGCCAAGACGGAAGCTAAGATCCGCTATCTCGAATCAAAGGTTAAAGAGCTGAAGACTCAGCTGAGCGAGTCTGTGCCGAGAAGAGATGTCGAACCTCTTAAGGCGAGGCTCAAGCAGCTGGAGGATAGGCTAGCTCAGTCGCTGCCAAAGGCTGAGGTAGACGCCGCTAGGGCAGAACTCCAAGACAAGATGACGAAGCTTGAAGCGAAACTAGCTGAGTCGGTACCAAGAGGCGAGGCTGAACGACTAAGCGCCGAGATCGAGGAACTCCAAAAGAACCTGGCGGGCTCCAAGTCGGAGGCAGAGTCTCTACGCGCGGATGTCGCGCAGCTACAAGATAGACTGGCTGAGTCGATACCTAAGACCGAATTGGAAGCCAAAGTCAACGAACTTCAGACAAAGCTCTCAGGCGCAAGACGAGACCATGAAGTTGGCAAGGCGACGATCCTAGAGCTCGAGCAGCAGCTCTCGCAATCCTCAACCAAGGTCGATGAACTTCAAGGCAGATTAGCCAAGTCGGTGTCTCGAGCGGAACATGAAACCATCAAGAGTGAGCTCCAATCAAAGATTGTCGACCTCGAAGAGAAACTGTCAGAATCTAAGAGCAAGACGGACACCTTGAAAGAAACTGTTGCAGGATTGGAACCTCGACTGGCTGAAGCTGAAAGGCAGCTCGAGGCTGCGAGGAACCGTATTAAGGAGTTGGAGCAAGCTACGGCTAGGCCGCCAACAGAAGAGACGCCTCCAGCTCCATCCTAAGAACGACACATACACGTCACGGATTCGAAGAATGCTTGGTACCGCCCTCAATGCGGTTGAATGGTGGGTCTCGGCGGCAGCACTCAACCTGGATTTGGGGGAGTATGCGCACCTAATAAGGTTCGAGTCCCCGCGGGCGCAGTATTTTGAAGATTAGCATCACAAACCTGAAAGACGGTATATTCTACAGTTCTGCAGACTCTCCCCCGGGCTACCAACGACCACCGTTGATAGCGCGCAGTTGGTTTCTCATCATGGTTTTCCACGCTAACTCCACGTAGCGAATCACCCCTAGCCTGTTTGATATCTCGCCGCAACCGGTCAGCCGGGTCGTTCGTGGCTAGTTGGACCTCAACTCTTGCATCTGCAGTCGTTCGACTTGCTTTCGCATGTACTGGAATGTTTCGCACTCCGACCCGCATTGGCATCTGGGCGCCTGATCAAGGAGAAGCAGGAGTTCGCCGGCCGGCGTCAAACTAGGATGCACCACCATCAGATCACAACCTCAAGCCCTGAACACAAACAATACAACCAGATAATGCTGGAAGATCTCTCTCGCCCAGCCGAGAGACCTGACGGAAACTAACCAAGATTAGATAAAAAGCGGAGCCACAGCGATTTTGGGCCGAGGAAGCTAGTGCTCGAATCTGAATAGGCGTTCTCATTACGTACGTTATCGCAAGTATCTTATCTTCTTGGCTTAGACTACAATCTTGAGAGGCTTGCGAATCTCTCCGAAAGTCCTGTGGTCCATGCTGCTAGTGTTGTCAGCAGCAGCTCCATTGACACTGCCCTCAGGAATTGGTCAAGGGTGGGTAACCGTAACAAGCCTCAGTACATTTACGACCACTAGGACAGAGTTCAGTTACTACACGGCAGGCAGCAGTTACGTCACCTCAATCCAATCACTCGACTATGACTTGGTGCCGTCCTCCTACGATTCCGGCACGAACTCATTCTACCTATCTGGAAGAAGTGAGTATGCACAGCGATACTGCGGCATCTATGCTTACCTTAATTTCCATGCGACAGCTTCGGAGAAGATTCACATCGAAATGCAATCCAGCGGCAAGGTCAACTTTGGCGTGATGAGCGAGAAGCAGTTCAGAAACTGGGAAACCCATATGACATGTATAGGCATGGTTTCCCTAGTTTACCAGGCGTCCACCACATCATTCTCCCGAGATTGGGTGGTGCCTGAAGACGGCATCTACTATTTCACTTTCCTCAACATTTTGACCACTGGCCTCACCATTACCTTCAAGGCTGGAAGGGCAGTGCAGACTCAATATCCGATCTACTCAACGTTAACAACACAGAACGTGGCCATCGTCACTGGAACCTCAATATACACCACCCAGGAATCTTTGCTGCCAACGACCGCGCCCATTGCGCCCTACAACATGACCGGGTGGATAGTGCTAGGAACTATCGGTGTAGCCGCGATAGCATTGGCGGTGCTTCTCTTCTCTCTCTTCAGAGGGTCGAAACGTGGAAAGGCAACAAGAAGATTGAGTGTTGCACCAAAGACGAAAGTCTCCGAGAAGAGAGCAGCTGGGCAGTTCTGCATTAGTTGCGGCGCGAGACTGCCGCCTAAGTCGATGTTCTGCAACAAGTGCGGCTCCCCTCAGCAATGACAAATGGGTCGACCTAATCGGACAAGCTTCAAGGCAAAAGGTATTAAACTAGCCTATTCTGAATCCTGCCAACTTGTGATATTTCGATTGCAAAGTTGCGAGGTCGGCTTCGGCCTGCCTACGGCCGGTCGTAAATCGCCGTATCCATATGTACTGCGATCTCTAGCCCTCCAATTCAAAATCCAAATTCCGAGCAGAAAGATGTAACCTGATTCATTTACAAAGTCAAAGCAACGAGACAGATATACCTGCTGAGCAAGGTTCGTTACTGTGAGTCTTCGGTACGCTAGCACAACACGCGTGGATCTTGCACGCAGCAAATAGCATATCTACTCATTGTGCGGTATGCTGTGTGGAAGCCTGCAGTCTCTTGGCCGTACTCGCGATACGTTGCCCAAACTGTGGGTCGGCAGCTGCATCAACACAAAATCCAAACGAGTACGTTTGTACCAATTGTCAAACACGTTTTCAAATAGTGCGTCCATCTGACGCAACCGTAGTCACAGACATTAGGGCACATCACTGCACGACATGTGGCAGACCGGTTCAAACGCTGCAGTCGTTTAAGTGCACAGAATGCGGCAAAGCTGACTTCTGTGAATCATGTGTTACCCCTGTCCCGAGCCTAGGAGCACGACGTTTCGTTTGCAGAACCTGTGTTCAACAGAAGGGATGGGCCTGCGCGACTTGCGGCGACTACGCGGGGTTAGTCTGCGGCAGTTGCCCTCGCAGATCATGCGAGAAGCATTCCTCAAAGATTTTCGGATTCGCGGACTCGGAGGCAACATGGACTGAACTGCTATTTTTCTTCGACTGTCCGACGTGTGGTAAGCTTTGCAGTAATTGCGTCGAAACGAAAAAAGGTTTCTTCTCAGACAGCTTCTTCTGCAGAAAATGTCGACATCAGCTGCAACCAGTGAAGCAACCTGCAAAGGCATGCATTTTCTGCAAGCAAATGATACTTGCGACTGAGTCATTCTGTTCTCACTGCGGGAGGTCACAGACATAGACGTCTCTCTTGGAGGCTTGCAAATACGAATTGCCAGAGACAACGCGCCTTCTAGCAACGACAGTTCTGGTTTTGGTTATTGCGTCCGCGATCCTGTCATCTCCGGTTGTTGCGCCGGTTGGAGCTCAAAGAGTAACTCAGACGAAATACCCGACAATATACAACTTAGCAGTGACATTCCTCGATTTCCGCGATACTGATCACTCAGCAAACATGTCGATCCATTTTGGCGCTAATTCTTTGTCTCAGAGGACAGGATATCTAAGGCGGGCTTGAACTGTGGATCCTCTTACCATGTTCGTTGCGATTGGTGTGTTGGCAGGTCTCGTCATCAAGAAACGCAAAGACATCGGAAGATCGTGGAAATCGGGGATTCCCAAGAGTATTGACAAACTTCCGGCTTATCTAAGATCACAGCTAATCGGGCTTGGAAATAGTCTCTTGTTCTACGGCGTCGTCTACCTGATACTCTATTTTGGCTACCAATTGGTGTCCCAGTTCCTAAGACCAACGATACCCTCCGATGTGGCAATTGAGATGCTGAAGGCGATTATAGGTCTAGATGGCGTCCTGATAGGATTCGTTGGAGTCACCGGCATCTTCGTTCTTTCGGAGATTAGCCGCACGATAGAGAAAGCGGGAATCGCATACTATCAATGCGAGGAGACGTTGGAGGGCTGGCGCACAAGCACCATGTGGTTGCTTTGGTGGGCAGTCGTCGGGTTTGCCGCCTCGGTTCTGTTTTCGCTCCAGTCCATGTCATACATGGACAAGTGCAAGGAAGTGTCAATGACATCCTTCCTGCTCCCGATGGACGCTATGCTCCTAGGCATAGCTGGCATTGCATGGATCATTCATTCATCGAAGATTCCATCGAAGAGTTAGCTGGATCTTCGCGTTAGATTTCATTGACTTTCCTTCTGTGACGATTCCCACCGCCAAACTCACCATCAACCCAGGGAGCGGCATGAATAATGCCAAGAGATAACCGCGCAAGGGGAGAACGATGAAGGGCAGAGACCTAACAGAAATTAATCCCTCAATCGTGGAGAAACCGCGACCGCCAAAAGAAGTACTCTTAACAAGAACCCAAGATTCAACGGAACAGTACAGACAAATGCCTTTCCAACATATGGCTTTCAATGATCTCTTTTTCCAATAAACTCGGAGAAATACCTGAGAAATCCCCGGTACTCGTCCTTTCCCCTGAACCGGAGGCCCACCTGAAAGAACCCGTACCGGATGAGAACCTAGATGTAACCGTCGGCCTCGACCGCGTAACGAACAATCGTTGCGCCCATGCCCCGCACTTAACGCAAGTGGGTTTCGTCCGAATGAATTGGCTCAGTCTCGTCTAACTTGGTCTCACGATGCCTTTGCGCGTGAAGGATACTGCGAGTGCTCCCACCGCGAGAATGATGACTAGAACGACAGCTATTGCGAGCGTTGCATCAAATCCAGCAGGTGGCGGTCCGTAGTTGGTTGATGTAAGTGTGCAACCCGTACGCACCGTCTCGTGACTCGTGCAGGTTGATACAATTGTTTTCGTAGTAGTCTTGGCAACCTGGTACGTCACCAGTACTTCTTGTCTGCTAGTCTCCACTGTTGTGTGCACTTCACGGTCGCATTGGCATCCAACCGTTCTACTGTGGGTGTAAGGAGAGAAGACGGTGAAAGTTGAAAGGGAAGTCGTCAACCAAACGGATGTCGAATAGCTGGTTACGGTGTAGGTCGTATCGGTTTGTGCCGACGAACGGGCACTAGTGCCGAGGCTGATGATTGCTATCGCAACGATAAGGAAAGCGACCCCGACTCTATGCAATGTGACCAGCTGGGCTGCTTATCACTCCAATAGATTCTAGGATATGAAGATCGATTTTATCAGCGTTGCATCGTTTCTAGTGTTCTTTCTCTGTGGCGTAGCTGAGGCCCCAAATGCGTTCAAACTTGAATACGACTGGTTTAAGGCTCGCTCAGAATCTCGGCGACCCACTTAGCAACATTTCCCACAACCGTTGGACATTTCTCTTCGTGAGCGCCAGCCCTTTCAAATTCCTGATACTCTATTGGATCCCATAGGTTGAATGTGCGTCCAAATATCTTCTTGTGTACGTCGCGGCAGATCGTGCTCCCGTACTCCTGAACGAATTTATCATGGAGCTTCTTGGCACGCAAGTAGGATTTCAGAAAACGTCCCTTGCCGAAGTTCTCACGGCTTCGACCATACTTGCAGCCCAGTGCCAAAACAGCACCAGCCAACGCCCCGCATGTGCCCTCCGAGGAAAGGCCCACTCCCCCCGCGAGAGCGTGCGCAGCTCTGAAAACGTCGCCATGAACTATTCCGAATTCATCTTGGATGGCGGCCAGAACGCACTGTGGGCAGCTTCCGTATTTTTGTTCGTATTCGAAGGCGCGGTCATGAACTCTTCTTGGAATTTCATTCGTATCGGTAGCCTTACAGTTCATTGCAAGCGCCATTTTCCATCGGGATGAGACTTCACTATCTTCTTTTTGGTTGAATACGTTTGTTGGTTTGGTGCGGATATCCAAGATTGAATCTTTAGGTCCAATCGTTCAACTAGCGAGTCGTCCCTGGGTACTTTTTCTCCCCTCCCTGAATCAGGATTCCCAAGTGATTTTGTGGCGGTGGAAGCGGGCACACCGCATGAGGAGTGTAGGCGCAGGGCGGGTTGTAAGCCCTATTGAAGTTCAAATCAACCCTACCCTTTGCCAGGAACTGGCATTCCATAAAACGTGAGGCTTCGTACGTCTCTCTTCCGTTTGTCTCATCCTTGAATATGAAGAAAAGAGGGTTCTCTTCGTTGAACGGACTTTGATAGGACTCAAGGCGATAGGTCTGCTTGTCGATTGTGAACAGAACATATCCGGTAGCTATTTTCTCCGTCTCTATGCCAACTACAGTTTCGAGTGTGGTCTTTCGCGCAATCGGATAGGGTACGAAATCAGCCTCAATTTTGTATTTCTTCGCGGGTGGGAAGAAGTCCAATCCTTTGTAGTGCCTGTAGGGTGGATTGTCCAGGTCTCTGAGGCGAATTGTGAATCGTGTACCTCTTCTTATGACCCACATGTGGAGATTGTCTATTCGCACTATGTCAGGTCCCTCAGAGTCATAATCGCTCTCTTCTTTGAGAGTTGTCTGGGTGACAAGCTTGCTTCCTACCCAAATTGGGACTCCTTCATTTGCGACCACCGTCACTTCCTCCCCAGTCAGTATGAACTTTCCCGCAAAGAGACGCGCTGAACCTTCGGGAAGGACGATGCTGTTTGAGCGGGAAGAACCGAAAGTGTTCTCCCCCTGCTCAAGCCAGAACAGCCCGGCTATGGTTAACCAGCTTGTGGGAGCACGCATTTCTCTATCGCGTCTTTCCCTCCAAGCCATCTCCTCTCTCACAAACCTCTCGTCTTCTCCGGCGCAAGAAACCGAGGGCTGAAGTGTTCTTTTCGTTTGCGCTTCACTAGGCACTTTGAGTTCTCCCAAACAACCGCGTCAGAATTCGACATAATCAGCTCCAGTCTCATTTGAACGAAGATGTAACCTGAACTGCTCTTCTTGAGATTTCTTCCGATCGCAACCATGCAAGACCTGAACGTGAGTCCTAGACAGATCGCTAATTCGAATAGTCAGAAGAATGGAAATCAGATTTGGTGTTTAAGTTGCGTGGTGTGAGATTCGAACACCACAGTAGATGTTCCTCCCAGCTACCGCCAATACTATTGGCTACTTCAACTTGGAATCTTGTCGCTGAGATTGAGGTGGACGCTGGTACGGCGATCTCGCAGATCAGAATCTGACAACTCATCTCCGGATTCTTATGAACACTAGTGCTAGCATTATGATCGTAACAATTACGAGGAGAATTAGTAGGCTTCGGTTTCTCTCCCATATGACGAAGTTCGCGTTAAGTCGCATGAAGGGGTCGCGTGAGTTCAGCATTCGAAAGAGTATGGTTGCCTCTTCTCTCCTGAATACTCCGTCGTCTACCCGAATCTCGCCGGTTATGCTCTTTTCGAATCTATGGTGCCCGACCCAGAAAGGATTCGAGTATTTGCTGCTGAGCCACAGATCAAATTCCTCTTTCAGTGATGACATGCCTGCACCTACCTGATCTGGACGGTGACGTAGTAGAGTTTCACAACTCCGCCCGCAGAGGCGAGCACGCCGAAGCTAAGGTCACCGTTCGGCGTAGTCCAATAGTAGACTTCCGTCACGCCGTATCTCTGGCAATAGTTAGTGATGAAATCGTTGACCGTGGCGCTGACTGAAGCCCATTGGGTTTCATCGGTGTAGGTGATGTTTGCGATTCGAATCTCCACGTTCGCGCTGATCTTGTTCGGGCTGACTAGTGAGTATTCTTTGTCCGTGAATAACAAGTCGAGCTTCTTCTCACGTTCCGCCGATCCCACTATGGTGGGAATTCCTCCGGATATCGCATAGTATGCCTGAGATGAGTCTGCTCCAACCGCCACCTTGGCTCCAGTTGTCGCGTCCACAACTGTGACGAAGGCCATCTTTGTGATGACGGCATTCTGGACTTCCGTGTTGATGTAGACTGGAATGAAGTAGTAGAGGTGGTCGCCGATGAGGTACAATAGGATGTTTCCAAGTCGATAGTTCGGCAGAAGCGTTAGCTGTTGGCGTACATAGTCGTCGGTCTCAAGCGCTTGCAGAGCAGCAGACGGCCCAATCAGTTGAGTTGTCGAATTAGATATCCTGTAAAGGTTCAATTTCCCAAGCTGATCTGTGCCGTAGGCTATGTACATCCCAGCGAGATTGCGACCGGGAGACGCCTTATACTCCACAAGCTGCAGTCCTACGAAGTCAGCTCGATTCCCTGAGGTCATTAGGACAAAGAGTACCTCTGTAGCTTCTGGCCGCTCATAGAAGTCAGAGCCGGATCTCCAGACAAATGGATCGTTCACATGAAATCTGAAGGAAACGTCAAGCTGTCCAGGCAGGTCGTGAGTTCCAAGCAAGTCCTCTGGATAGCGTAGTTGACTGACGAGCCAATCTGGCGGGGCTTTCCATGAAGGGTAGTATTGCCGATAGAAATCGACCAGGAAGCCATCTGGTTTGGCTATGACGTAGGGGTACATGCGTCCGTCTTCGATGTCGACGAGGACCACTCCGAAGAATCGGAGGTAGTTGCTGCTGGAGAATCCAGAGTGAATCGGGTAGTTCGTGTAGACTTGGACTAGGTAGTAGATCCTGTTTCCGTCTGTAACGAGGTAGCTTGCGCGGTCAGTCGTCAGCCCACCGATGAGGAAATCCTCGATTCTCTGATGGACATCTCGGTTATGCAGCATCATGATCCCATCTTGGGGAGGAGTGAAAGCGAAGCCGACTTGGCCTTCCTTCGCGAGGAACCACAAAGTCCTCTGCCAGCCTGATAGAACATAGTCAGGCTCGCCGGTGTAGGAAGCGTTTCCTATTTCCTCGACACCTCTCACGTGCACGTATACGTCGTCGGTGAGTTTCTCACCATAGTAGATTGACGGTTCCATCTTGACCTCGAATGCCCGCTGAACTGAGACGTACTCGCCCGTGTGGCTGTCGATCACGACTATTCTGGCAGCGTGAGTGTAGATGAGGTGCTGGCTGATCCAGTCCTGAGTTGGATAGTTGATTGTTGTGGGGGCAGCCCAATATTCGTGACCGTTGAGGTAGATTATGTGCGAATCGCTCAGCTGCATCCAGTTGACTCCTATCTGATTCTTCATTTTCGTGTAAGACGCGTCGTGATCCCATTGTCGTACCAGCGAGACGATCATGCTAGTGTTTCCTGCGGGGAGGCTTGAGAGAGGTTCCGTCGCCACGTTTTCTAAGCCCGCGGCCCATCGTGTGACCTGGATCTCCTTCATCGTCATAGGTTTCCATTCATAGTCAGTCCAGTTGTTGTTCCAGTTCAGCGAGTAGCCTACGACGAAACCCAAGTTCACAATGAGTATGGCGAACAAGAACAGTCCCATGAGGTAGACGATCCATCGTTTCCGACGCGCCATGCCCATTGTTCGCCGAATGACTCCGAACTGAAAAGAGGCCGCGATGACCAAGAAGCTGACGAAGACTGTGATAGCGATCAGGTAGTTGTTGGGCGTCACAATGTTCATGACCCAGTAGGGTGCACCGACAATCGTCACAAACACAACTAGAGCGAGAATAAGGAATAGATCCCTCATCCAAGCATTCGTCTTGAGTCGAGCGAAATCGCGGACGAGCATCAGAATGAGCCTGAGGACTGCCACGAATACGACCGCAGCGACGATGTCGAAGATCAATCGATATTGGACCTCCATGGTGGGCATCAACGCGACAAGCTCAGCTCCGGAAACGGCAGCCAACGGCAGCTGAAGGACTCTCAAGATCTGGCCCCAGTCACCCAGCCCACTTTGCAGCATCGTGATCACGATCGTCAGATTGCCAAGGCCCGGTATCCCGTTCACCGTTGCGATCATCCAGAATGCGACAGCCCACTTGACTACTTGCCAAAGCAACCACACAACCCTGCCAGGGCCGAGCGACACTGCCTCCTCGCCTCTGATACGCGCGAAGGCTCCCCCCAGCGCCGAAAGCCCCTCGAAGAGATGACTCCTTCTAGGGATCGGGTTGATGAAGAGAAGTGCGAGAACACCGGCGACGATGAAGGTGTTGTTGTGATAGAAGTTTATCGCGAACCAGTCGAGGCCTGCCTTAGAAGCGTATATGGACTGGAGAACGATCCAGTCCAAATAAACTGAAAGCCCATAAACAATCACCCCAACGAAAATTAGCGCTACAATGATCCAGCCAATCAATCCGAAAAGACGCAGAGGCGGCCTAGATCGTTCCATAGATTCCATGCGAATGGAACTAGCAGAACGCCACTATATCAACTAGCGCCCTCCTTTTCGAAAAGCGGGTTCATCAGTCTCCTGACAAGATGACTGCATGATCGAGATTGAGTCGAATCACCTAACCTTTCAGAGAGCCCTGCTCTCCAACCTGTCGTGAACTCGCGCCCTAGACACTTCCGGCTTGGTGACAAGTAGCATATTGGCGAATACGGACACTTGCCTCAGGTGCGTCTGCGCTCGAACGTCGTTGGTCTGGTGGCAAAGGCGGTTAGATTTGAGCCTTGAATCAAAGGGTCAACTTGATGGCAAAGATTAGAACAATGCTTTGATTTTCCCCTTGGGCTGCCAATCCTACAGGTCGTTGTCAGCGTGAATACGGTTCCGACTCCCGAAACGGTGGCCGTGACTCCTATGTACTGGGAAGGAGTGGCTTCGGGAATTCTCGATTGTTAAAGCGTTTTCTTGAAGCGCTTCCAGATGTGTCGATGCTCGTAACCTAAGTCCGAGACTAACCTGTGTACTGGGATGTTGTTCTCCTCAGTATACAACGACGCCTCATCCATTCCATGTGCCTTCAAGAATTGCATTCCATGCCAATTCAGTGCCCTGCCAATTCCGTGCGATCGGTATTGGGGAAGCGTGGCTGCGGGCCCCATGTAGCCGCGACGCTTTCCGGAGACTTGACTGTACTGTAGATCTTCACGTAGGCACAGGACTCCAACTATTTTCTCATCCAAGATGGCTACGAGAACCCAGTCTTCGTTGAATTGTGGATCTTGTCTTCTCCAGCGACTGAAGTGGTCTTGCGTCAGCCGTCGCTTTCCATAAGCCGCGTTCACGGCATCGATGACTTCACCCCTCTCAGATTTCTTCATGCTTCGGATTTGCACGTGCTCGGCCACAGGTTCCTTTGGGAGAACCGCGAGTGATGCAACAAAGTGCCAGAAGCCTGGCTCCACCGCATAACCGCGGGACGCCAACCAGCCAGCCATTTCATCATCAGACCGAACGCGGATCGATACGTTCGCTACTCTCACGTTCTCCTCAGCAGCTTCGATCAAGTTTTCCTCGAGGTTACTTTCCCTCGATGAGACCGCCAAGATCGTAATCTCCGCTTCATTGGAATCGAACACTGACGGTGATTCGACCATGATACAGCCGACCAAGATCCTACGGCTTTCAGCGACGAAAGCGAAGTTGTCGGCTTTGTCTAGGGAGAAGTCAGGCTGAGAGAGGCCTCTGAACTTGTATGAGTTGCAGCGAGCCTTGCTCGACAGCATGATCATCGTTGGGATGTCGTCTGACAATGCCTTTCGGATTCGGACGGATTCCAAGATCACGGCACCGGAAAGCCAAGTCTGGAATCACGAGAGTTCATGATTTTCCCTGAAGAAATTCCAAACAACTGGCAAATTCCAACTAAGCAAACGCAGTTTCTAAGCTGACCATCCATAGGCGTTAATCGGATTTGGTGAGATACATTCTGTTTGCTTTAAACTTCAATCAGCAATACAGCAAGAGGACTTCGGTTGAGTCGATGATATTCAGCGATATGACAAGTCAGCGAATCAGCAGGTTCTATCCGTACAAGGCGAATAACTCCAAACCCAGAACAAGCAAAGCACCAACGAGCACTGCGATAATCATCAACTTCCTCGTTGTTGCACGCGGGAGTTCCGTTTGTTCACCCCATTTGTCTCTATTGGCCAAACCTATTGTCGTGTATGCCAATCCCATCGCAAAGAAAAACAAGCCAATCGAGAAGGAGACTTCCCCGTGCAAGAACCAAGGTAGAAGTGAAAGGACAACACCAGTTGCGAGCCAAACAACTCCCATCACAAAATAGTTTCGATAGTCCACACGTCTCGGCCGTTTCCCTCTTCGAACAGCGACAACCACCACAATGCCTAACAATACTAAAGTCACGAAAATCGCAATCAGTATCCATGGAATGCCGTTCATAGAGTACTGCGTTCTCTTCTATCGAGTTAAGTCTGACGGGCCCCACACACAGGAAAACACTCTTTCTCTCCTGCGCCTGGTTCTTGTCTGTTGGCTCCGTACAGTTGCCTAGGACGCGCGATGTGTGTCAATAACTATTTAGGAGGAAAACCAATACCGTCGGTAGGTACTATCCTTGCTCGCTGGTAACATCAAGGACATCATTGTCTACAGCAAAGATATGGTGAGTCTGGGGAAGGTCAAAGACTTGGAATTTGACCCTTCCGAAATGAAAGTAACAAATGTCATAGTTGAGTTTCAAAAGGAAGCGGCGAAAGAGCTGCTGGGCAAGAAGATTGTGCTGCGCCATGCCAAAGGCAGGGTCCCTGTCGATTCGATAGAAAGCATCAGGGATGCCTTGAACCTCAAACTACCGTGGAAAGAACTAAAGGGCACCTTCAAAAGTCTATGATCCTCCGATCTGGACCGATGATTCTGGTCAAGTCAATAGAACTCAATGCTGTCACAGATCAGCGAATCCTGAGACAAGCTGCTGCTTTGCGCCTTGAAGCGTTTTGTTAGTGTTTTCCTTGTCGCTTCAGTGAACCGCATCAAGCTCGCCTAGCCGGTCTCAAGTCGACACTGCATTTGCCCGACCCGTACGTGAGCGGTAAAGCCGACGTGAGCTAGGCCTTCTGTCTAGTCTGCAGCTTGTTCTAATCTCTAGCTTTATCGTCGCGGCGTCTCCGTCTACCCTAGATAAACGTTGGGCAGTCGGATCGTGAGTGCTACCGTTCTTGTTGTCATCGCTGGTCTGATGGTGGGTCTGAGTTACGCTTGACCTTTCATCAACTACCACTCGAACTCAACTACAATGACAGGAACATTAGAGCCCGGCATCGAGGCGGGTTGCGTAATCCTCCGCGCTAGCGATGGAACACAATACCTGCTGATCGGTTGGCCCAACTATCCTACTGCTGGAACCAGAGTCACTGTGACTGGCTACTTCGACAACCGCGCAGCAAGCTACTGTATGCAGGGTGAGGCAGCAATACACGTGGTTTCAATCTCCACGTTAGAACTCACGACTTCGTCGGCAACGACACAACAAGAGCCTTTTCGGTAACTCTTCGATCTTCTCTCCGTGAAGGATGCGAGATGCCTGAACGTGTATCAAGGAGGAAACTCCTAGGGATTCTGGCAGGTGTCGGTGCCGCTGCAGCCGGCATCATTTCCTTCGAGGTTTTCGAGATGCGGAGGCGTGAAAGTGGCGAGCTAGTGATGGAAGAAGTGATCAAGCTCCCCGAGCCGAGGAAGAAGAGCGGTTTTTCGGTGGAGGAAGCGATAGCCAGCAGACGTTCACGTAGATCCTACACAGGTGAACCAGTTTTGCTTAGCGATATCTCGCAACTCTGTTGGGCAGCTCAGGGAATAACCGAAGCGAACACTGGTCTAAGAGCTGCGCCTTCCGCTGGCGCACTGTATCCTCTGGATCTGTTTCTAGTGGTTGGGAGCTCGGATCTTGCCCCCGGTGTGTACCACTACTCATCCAAAGGGCACGTTCTGGAGCGTGTGAAAAGCGGGGACTACCGGAAGCAGCTATGCGAAGCCGCTCTCGGGCAGGAATGGGTGGAAAATGCAGCCTTGGACTTCGTCATTAGCGCCCTATACGAGAGGACGACAGTGAAATACGGAGAAAGAGGCAGACAAAGATACGTGCCCATGGAGGCGGGGCACGCAGCGGAAAATATCTGTCTGCAGGCAGAGTCGCTTGGTTTAGGCACGGTAACGGTTGGAGCTTTCAATGACGAACAAGTTCGAGAAGTGGTATCCGCCTCGAGCGAGCATGTTCCTCTCTACGTTATGCCCGTAGGGCGGTTCAGGTGATGACTCGAAAAATCCGGACCATGACTTGTGCGTGGATCTAGCGGTCCACGCGCACATACAAATCGACTCATGACTATCCTGTTAGAGGGTCTTCAGCAAAGCCAAGTAGTCTTTCTCCTTCTTGGATGCTCCAGCATAGGCAAGGATGTCGTTGAGTTCGTCGAGATTGCTAACGCGTGGCACTGTGGTGCAGACTCCGGGCTGAGAAAGTACATAGGAGAGACACTTTAAAGGCGTGATGAATCTCGGTATCTTCGCTCGGACTGTCACGCCGCCCGTCTTGTACTTTGGAATTACCACATTCCTTCCACGTTGAAGGAGTGTGCCTCCAGCGAAAGGTTTCATTGCGACAACCCCGATTCCTCGTCTCACACAATCTTCGAGAGCCTTGTCGCGTCCCTGCAACTTGTGGTTCCCGAGGTTCACTTGGTACATTATGACGTCGATCAGCCCCGTTCTGGCTGCGAGATCGATCACCTTGAGGTCATGCGTGCTAGTGCCGACAGCTCGGGCCTGCCCTGACTCTTTCAACTAGCATGCGAGGTCGACGACGCCGCCGTCATTCACTTGTTTCCACGTTCCCAAGTCCTTCACATAGTGGATGTTGGCGATGTCCGCATAGTCAGTGCCAAGATTGCTCAATGCGTCATCGAAGAACCTCTTACATTCGTCAGCCTTCCGGCTCCGCAAATACCTGCCATTTTTGTGGCCTGAACCTAGATGAACCGCGATTCGTACTCTCTCCCTTCGTCCGTTGATACCGATCTTCACTCCCCTAAGAACATTCGGCAGACTCCAGACTAAATCGAAATAGTTGATCTCATTCTCTAGAGCTTCACTCACCACGGCCGCAATCGTCTCGGGTTTCTGTCGTCTGAGATGCTCAAAACCGAGACCTATCTCGCCCACGCGGAACCCTGTCCTTCCGAGGGTTCTCTGACCAATTGACACGCTCACTTCCTTCCATCGGGGAGTGCAGCCGACCCAGATTAGATAAAGGATACAGGTCCCTAGGAAATCGCGTTCCTCCTTTCTTCGCTCGAAGAAGGTTGCATGGGAGACTTCTTAGGTCCGTTCGCTCTGTCCGATAGAGGAAGTGGGCACGCGTTCGTAAGAAGAAGAGACGAGCCAAGATGAGTAGTATTAGAAAAATCAAGAGTGTGTTGAGAAGCAAGGCTACCCTTGAAGGCGCAGGCGTACGCCTGAAGAGAGCCTTCGGTTTCTATCACGTTCCACAGTTGGATCCATTCTTGCTGCTCGATGATTTCCATTCAGACAATCCCGATGATTATGTGAGAGGCTTTCCTTGGCATCCTCATCGGGGAATTGAGACCATAACCTACGTTCTGCATGGCGAGGTTGAGCACGGCGACAGTATGGGCAATGCAGGGGTCATTCGTTCCGGCGACGTACAGTGGATGACCGCTGGCAGTGGCATTATCCACCAAGAGATGCCCAAGGGTCAGAAGGATGGTTTGATGTGGGGTTTCCAGCTATGAGCCAACCTGCCGGCTTCGCATAAGATGATGGACCCTCGTTATCGAGAGGTCAAGAGTGCACAGATCCCAGAAGTCACTGTGGAGGGCGACGCCAAGATGAGAGTCATTTGTGGTCAGGTAAATGGCGTCAAAGGGCCGGTCCACGATATCGCGACTGACCCGATGTACGTAGATGTTCGAGTTCCAGCCGGATCGAAATTTCTTCACAATGTGAAACGCGGACATACAGTCTTCGCGTATGTGATTGAAGGGAAGGGGTACTTTGATGAGGGACGAGACTCGTATGCCTACGAGATGGAAGGCGCCAACTACTTCGATCTCAGACGAGATTGCTTGATCGGCCCTGAGAGCCTAGTCATGTTCGATGATGGCGACCAGTTGACGTTCACAACCACAGATGAAGCCGTAAGGTTCCTGCTAGTCTCTGGAAAACCCATTCGTGAATCCATGGCATGGTATGGCCCCATAGTAATGAACACTCAGGAAGAACTGAGAGTGGCGTTTGAAGAATTTCAAAATGGAACATTCATCAAGCACAAGAAAGTCAAGAGTTGAACCTGACAGAATATCGAACCGTTGACATTGCGCGTCTGTAAACTTTGACGCCACAGAAAAGGCAGTCACCACTGAAGTTCAGCGTCACGAACATGATCCCGCCATCTTGCGTGCGACTGCGACGAGGGCTTCAGAAACCATAAAGCAGCATACCGCATAGTGCATAGCACGGTAGGAAAACCTAGCTGTAGCTGTTGGACGAAGCAAAATGCGCTTTAGCGGCAAGATTGTTCTGATCACCGGCGGAAATCGCGGCATCGGCCTAGCCACCGCACATCTCTTTGCTGCAGAAGGTGCGCTCGTGACCTTAGTCGCCCGCGATCGCCAGCGTGGAGAAGCGGCCGCACGCCAGATTCCGCAGGCGATCTTCATTCCAGGTGACGTTCGGCTGGCCAGCGACTGCGCGTCCGCTGTCAGAGAGACGCTGCAACTTCGTAGCCGATTGGATATACTTGTGAATGGCGCTGGCGTCGTCTACCGCAACCGCACCGTGGAGCAGACGACTGAAGAGGAATGGGATACTACTATTGATACGAATGTAAAGGGCGCGTTCCTGATGAGCAAGTATGCTCTGCCGGCTCTGCGCCAGTCGCGCGGATCGATAATCAACATCGCCTCTTACGTGGGTCTGGTTGGCTTACCAGGGGCGGCGGCCTACGCGGCGTCAAAGGCTGCCTTGGTGAACTTGACCCGCACAATAGCTCTGGATCATGCTCACGAACAGATTCGTGTGAACTGCGTCTGTCCCGGCAGCGTTGACACCGAAATGATCCACGAGGCCTGGAGGGTCTACGGAGATATCGCAGAGGCACAACGCGTATGGGCGGCGAAGCATCCCCTACGCCGCATCGCCACTCCCGACGAGGTGGCCCGCGCGATCCTATTTCTGGCGAGTGATGAAGCCAGCTTCATTACCGGTGCTGCCTTGGCTGTGGATGGGGGCATCACGGCTGCGTGAGCGACAACTAGCCCACGTTCGTGCCCTTCTGCACTTTCGTGCCATATTGCTCAAGGTCGCGGAGGTGCGCGCACGCAAAGGTTCAATGGATCCTATGCAACCCGCCCGACCAGGAGACTCGTCTTACGTAGCAAAGGAGAACGAACGGCATGACCAGCGCAACGGCCAAGGCCGAGAATTCCGGAATGGAAGTCGATGTGCCCAAGTACCAATTGGCGGAAACGGTAAGGTAGGTTTCAGTATAGCGCGTAGAGAGATCATTTAGCTTCAATTCGTATGCATAGCGCAGGCTCGAACGACCATTGTTGAAGGCATAGAAGATGGCGTAGTAATAGTTGATCCCGTCGGTCTTCAGTACCCACAACTCGTTCCAGTCGTTCGATGATCTGGTGACGTTATACAAGTTGAGCAAACAGTAAATTTGCATGTTCTCGAGCCAACCACCAGCGGGACTAGATGTGTCTTATCCACTTAGAATAAGATTCCTCGGTTATTGTTGGGACTTGAGTGGTCACGTTTTCGTGCACGTGGCACTGATGGTGTGCACATGCACACGAAAAAACTCGCCTTACAACCTCTCTGCGTCTGCCTATTGCTGCTAGATCTGGCTCTTCCCACACATTGGACAGAATATGGTTCCAATCGCTTTTGCGCATCCGCAGAATCGGCAGGTAGGAGAGAATGCTAATCGAAACACTCTTCGATTGTTGATCTTCTTCGAGATATTTGCGTACTCCGTGGTCTTTGAGAATTCGAATACGGCTCGGGCTCTCTCACTCAGGTTGGGATGCGTTCGAAACAACTCGGCAACGCCATGAAGGAGAGATGCATTTTCTCCGATGGAGATGTAGGACCCGCCTGCGAGCCTAGCGAACATTGAGACAACATGTGAAGAACTACCAGATGCGACCAAGGCGGCTCTGTCGGCGGAGAACTCGGATTCCCTCTGCCAAGCGAGAAGCGCGAGCTGCATTGGCATCGATATCATGTTGAATCCCATCAAAGACGCCGACACTCCGACACCCTCAGCGAGCATTTGAGCGAGGGAGTGGTAGAGCATATGCCCGCTCTTTATGTGTCCCATTTCATGCCCAAACAAAGCTTGTACTTCACTGCTTGTCATGACTTCGATTAGTCTTCTGTCCACAACGATTACGGGAGCGTCCTCGGTTCCGAAGGTGAAGGAATTAGGTGAGCCTGTCATAGTGATTATGTGTACGTCTGGCAAGGTTTCCAAGCATATGGCATACGCAGACTCTTGTATCAATGCCTCCAGATTGTGAAAGTGGCTAGGCGCAATTCCTTGTCTCGTAACTGCCTCCCTCAGTTTCCGCTCCCTAGGCTTTACTAGGAGCTGATTCACAATGTATGGCAGGATTCCCGTAAGTTTCACTAAGCTGAGAGCGTCTCTATCTGCAGGTGTCTGAAGTTCTTCCGTGCGCAACCACAACTCATTTCGAGGCTCTACGATGCGGGAACACTCCTTGCAGTACAGATGCTCCCTAGTATTCTCTGCATGGCATTCGGGGCAAGTCAATTCTGAGACGATTGTCCAAGACCTCGGTATCAGTTTGACTTTAAGACATGCTTGACCTAAAGATGTGCGCCCTGAGCAATAGGTTCTTGTGCATGTGAAGAGTCTGTTGGTGCGTATACACGGAAATTCATGAGTTCAAGTTCGATGGGCGGCGATCTCCGTTGCAAGGTCCTCTTTCGTCGTGCCTTCAGTCATTATGCCTATCGATTTCGCGGCGATGGTGATGGAAACGTTTTCGGCTGGCTCCGTGGGTGTCCTTACCGCTGCCGCAACTTGGCTGTCTTTTCGAACTGGCGTTTTGCTTGACCTATTGGGTCAGAACACTGGTTGGTTTCGTGCTGAGAAACTAGCGAGGAGCCTTATTTCTGGCCGGACTTCTCCAGAATTCAAGCTCATAGTGGGTATTTGTTGAAAAGAGCGGTCCCAAATGCATGACTCGTCAAACGAAACCAGAGATAGCAGCGCGATGACGATTTGGGAGCATATGGATGAACTGGCCAAGCGCTTGAAGGTTGCATTGTACACTGTAATTCTGTTCACCGTTGCTATGATGGTTATTCCGACGAATCTGTCCTTTCTCAGTAATCCGTTTGAGTTCTATGATCCGCTAATCGGGCTGGTATTGAGAACTATCAGAGCTCAAATTCTTCCACCAAATGCTAGACTCATAGGTCTTGGTCTTACTGCGCCGATCGAACTCTATTTTACTGCTTCAGTGGTCGTAGGGGTAGGATTTAGCCTCCCGATTGTTGCCTACGAGTTCTATAGGTTCATCGATCCAGCGCTCTACCCGCATGAAAAGCGTGATGCATATCCTTTCGTGTTGTCTTTCATGGCTCTATTCGTGATTGGAGTTCTGTTTGGTTACCTGGTAGCAGCTCGATTCCTGGTCACAGCAATGTTCCCGTTCTTCACCGCTGTGGGCGCTGAGCAGATAATCTCAGTCATGGATTTCTACACCACAGTATTCTCTACGACTTTGCTAACGGGGTTGATTTTTACGACCCCCGTGGTTTTTGTTTTGCTGGTTAGGTTCGGCATTGTGGGCACTTCAATCGTAACTAGGAACAGACGTTACATCTACGCAGCGCTTTTCGTACTTGTAGCCATGACCACCGCTGATGGAGGACCTGTCGGTGATGCCCTGCTTTATCTCCCCATGATCACCCTCCTCGAGTTGGGAGTCTTCTTTGCCAAGAGATATGAAAAAAGCGGTAAGGTCAAGAAAGCTGCATGGCTTCAACGAACACACACGTGCCGATTCTGTGCAACCGAAATCTCAAACGACTCGCCGTTTTGTCCCGGATGCGGAAAAGCTCAGACTTGACTCACCCGCTTGACGCCTCGGGACGGCAACGTGTTCAATGGATCGGCAAATCTATTTGAACCGTTCTGCAGTCCGTCGGGGAGAAACCGAACTAGAGGAGGGGTAACACATAACCGATCAGAATAGGCAGGGTGCTCAGTATCGTGCAGTGGCAATTGTCTGCGCTCTGTTCTTTCTTGTCTACGTGGGCAATTCTCTGTGGCTGAGTCTATTCCCGAACCATCTCCTTAGGCTCGGCATGGATTCCCTGCTGATCGGCGTCATACTGATGATCTACAATGCGTCGCTCAGTCTTTGCTACTCGCCATCTGGTCGGCTTTCTGACAGAGTTGGTAGGAGACCGCTGATCGTGGCAGGGGCCTCAATTCTAGCAGTGGGTACTCTGTGGCTCAGCCTGAGCAGTCGCACGGAGACAACGGTCCTCGCAGTAGTCGTCGCAGGGATAGGACTTGCACTATTGGTTCCTTCCGGAAATGCGCTCATCTCCGAGGTCGCATCTGGCCGTGGTTCAGGATCTGTTTTCGCAGTCTATCAGATCGCAATCCTAGCCGCGTCGGTTGTAGGATCATTCGCTGCTGGTAGTCTCGCTGAGAGTGTAGGTTTCTCAAGGATGTTCCTACTCAGCGCGATCATCACGGGTGCCGCTGCTGTCCTTGCGTACGTCATCATCCCTGAGACAATCGGAGGCAAGGCTGGAGGCTACGCTTCAGCGGTAAGGGAGAGCTTGCGTTCATCGGCTTCAGGTACAGCGACGATGTTGCGATCAAACAGAGAACTTGCACTTCTGACGGGCGCGCTGGTGATACATTCAATAGGTTTCTCCATCATCAATCCATTCATTCCACTATTCGCTGAGAAGGGCATTCATCTTGACATATCTCAAGTGGGCATGATCATCAGTCTCTGGAACGCTGGAATCGCAATAGCTCAGATTCCCGCCGGTCACTTGACGGATCGTTTCGGTGCTAGACCGTTGCTCTTGGCTCATTTTGTTCTCTCCAGTGTGGTTTGGTCAGTCTATGCGTTGTCTTGGAACCTCGAGTCTGGGATTATGATCATACTCATCTTCGGAATTGTGGCCGCCTTAGACATGCCTGCCAGACGCACGATCATGATCGAGTACGCGACAGCGGAAACGGGCAAGGCCACAATAATAGGTTCGCTGGACGCCATCACCGGTACGGTGGGCATAATTGGGCCCTTGATCGGAGGATTCGTCTGGGAGCAGATCGGTTACGCGGCACCCTTCCATTTGGCTGGCTTCATCAACGCTTTCGCCTGCGTGCCGTTGCTCGCAATTATGCGGAGCAGAGCTAAGCGGAAATCTGTTTCGTGATTGATCCAAGCTTCGCCAACATAGACGATTCGTTACGCTAGAGACTCCCTATGACTGTCCCTAACGATACCAAGAACGGTACCGCCAGAACTACGATCACATTCAGCCCCAATGCCTTCATCAGTTTTTGATCATTCTCATAATCTCTCAGCACCAGTGTTATGGCTCTGATTGCAGTCGGCATGGTTACGAAAGCTAGTGCGGAGACGGGCAAGATCCCAGCAATAACCAAGACGAGCAACAAGACATAGGTCAAGACAATCACAAGAGAATAGATCCTGGAGGCGCGTTTCAGACCGAGCATGATTGAGATATTGCGGCGACCCCCGGCGCGGTCCGCTTCCTGCAAGCCGGATGGGCATGTTGCTGTACCTTCCGGCGTTATCGAACCTTTGTTCCTGGTGGGACTTCCTCGTCGACCGTTAGCCAGATCGGCTTTCCCTGCAAATCAGCTGCCAGCAACATGACTTCAGATTTGACGCCGGCAATTGTTCTCGGTTCCATGTTAGTGAGAACCACGACTCGCCTACCAATGAAAGCCTCGGGTTCGTAGTATTCGGCCCCTCCCGCAATTGCGTGCGCGACCCTATCCCCTACGTCGACTTGCACCTTGAGGATCTTCTTCATTCCCGGGATTCTCTCGGCTGCGGTGATCTTTCCAACTTTGAAGCTTAGTTTCTCGAAGTCCTTGAATGTAACTGACAAGGCCGACCCTCCCATTGCAGATCTGCTATTTTCGTAGGGCTTGAACTAGTTGTTCGGCCACTTGTGTGCTCTCGAGGCGTTGGCACTCAACCGTCTGAGCGCCTACGTGCGCCGTGCAGACGACGTTTTGAAACCCGACCAGTTCCTTCTCCCACTCATCCACGGGTGGCTCCTTGTGGAATACGTCCAAGCCTGCACCCCCAAGCTTTCCGGATTTCAGGCCCTTCAACAGAGCTTGTCCGTCGACAACGTCACCTCTGGACGCATTGATCAATAGCGCGCCATTCTTCATTTCACTGATCATTTTCTCACTGATTAGATGATGAGTGACAGGTAAGTATGGCACGTGAATGGTTGCAATGTCCGCCTCCTTGAGCACATCCGGTAGGCTTGCGACTGGCTTGAACCCAATTTGCCTCGCTCTCTCGGCGAAATCAATTACGTCATAGCCCAAGACCTTTGAACCAAAACCATGAACCGCTATCCGTGCAACCTCTGACCCGATCCGTCCCGCCGCGCCGACAACCCCCAAAGTCTTCGATTTCAGCTCGGAGCCCATCAGCTCGCTCTTGGGCCATTTGCCCTGCTTCATCGCTCTATCAGCGTAGGAGATCTTACGTAGTAGGGACAGAATAAGGCCCATTGTCAATTCAGCAACGCTTGTTGTGGGTGCAGCTGGAGTTGAGATGACTCTGATCGATTTCTTGCGGGCAGTTTCTAGGTCTATGTTGTCCAGCCCGACCCCCGATCGGGCCACGGCCTTGAGTTTTACTCCAGCGTTCAGCACGGCGGCAGTTACCTTGGTTTTGCCACGCACGACTACCCCATCAAATTCCGCTATGCGCTTCACCAACTGATCAGGAGTAAGCGCCGGCTTCTCCTCAACTTCAAAACCGGCATTCCGCAACATCAAGATACCATCTTGATGAATTGGATCGCAAACGAGGATCTTGATCGACATTTGAAATCGAGCCGATTTCCTCAACTTCACTAATATTGGCTTCTCATGAATTCCAACGATGATTTAATCTGTAACGGATTCCTCACATGCACCAATGTCAAGTATTGACGAGCTCATATCGAGAATCCTCAAAGCAGGAACTATCGCGGTCGTCGGATTGTCTAGAGATCCGTCAAAGCCCAGCAGTCAAGTCGCAAGTTACCTGCAATTCCAGGATTATCGCATAGCGCCAGTAAACCCGACCATTGATGAAGTGCTCGGCGAGAAATCGCATAGATCTCTGCTAGAGTTACCTGACTCATTGAACCGACAGATCGATATCTTGGACATTTTCAGGTGACCAGAATATGTGCCGCCGATAGTCGATCAGGCAATTGCGCTATGCAAGAAATATGGAAAACCTTCAGTGATCTGGATGCAGCTGGGCATGGTCAACGGAGCTGCCGCTGCCGAAGTGAAGCAGAAAGGAATTGATGCGGTTATGGATCGCTGACTTATCGCGGAGCATGCTCGCCGTTCATCGTCGACTTAAGCGGCTGCTAGTTTTTCTTTCTTGAATCTACTGTTCAGCTTCCGCAGAACCTCAGGCAGAGTTGTGTACTCCATCTCCTCTGGTCCTAACCTGTGTGGCATGAATGGGCCGTGTCTGCGCATGTAGTCTGTTATCTCGTTCGCCACTTGCCGCGTACGATCGTACGCTGGGTCTCCGAATAGGTCAGCTGGGCCGACGAGCTTTGCGTCCGATACCTGGAATCCTGCTCCTACTACCCGTGGAGGCCCATCAAATCGAGTTACTCTGTTCTGGGTATCGCTGAGGCTTACCGGCATGAGTGGTCCTACATGGGAGCCTCTCATCCAGCCCGCGACCAAATGTGGAAACGAAAATGGTTCCAACGCTTCACCTACTGCTGGCAATCCGTGCTGTGCTCTTACAATGCAGACAGGATCGTCCTTTCCGACGTATCTTCCCGCTATTAGCGATAAGCGCGACGTGCTGGCTGCTGCGGCTGGAATTCCATCGTTTCGGTATATCTTGGAGATCACATACCTTGACGACGTACCGATCAACGCGAGTAGGTCATAAGTCTCCTCCGGGCATTTCAGCCTCACCGTCTGATCTTCGATAACATCAAGAATCTCAAATGTGAATCCACTGTGCAATTCAGGGTCGATGACGAGACCTGCGGTATTGAATGGATCGGCGAAGATGCGATACAGTGGTAGGTTCCATGCTCCTGGTTCGGTCTTGTCTGCCATGAAGACCAGAACTGGGTCGCTTTTTCTCTCCTGGAACTCAATCTCAGCGACTCCCGGCCCCATTCCCTTAACGTTTCCTGAAAAGGCCTCGGCAAGAAGATCCTGTCCAGCCCCATAGAGCTTCATGGGCTTAGAGACTTTCTCGGTGACTTCCGTGAATGTTGACCACGCCAATTCATGAATGCGTGAATCGTTCTCTCCTCGTCGATGGGACATGATCAATTCAAGGTCGTCGCCTACATGCGTCACGAAGAAGTCAACTATCAAGCCAGATTTTCGGGCCGTCTCCATTAACGACTTGGCGAGCTCAATTTGCTTCGGATGAACCATTCCGTGTCCCGGATAGGATCCGACATCGGCCTTTATGACGGACATTGTGACCTTTTGCGAACTCAACACTCAGTCCCCACGCGGATACTCCCCGGTCGATATTTAATTGTGCCGTCGAAGCGCGCGTTGTGCTTGAACTTTGCCTGGTATTTACCGATTCTACCAAAGTTTCATAGACAAGTGCGCCAATTCGACACGTGATGATATATGAGAAAAGCCTTCGCGGAGCCTTTCCTGTTGATCAACTTCAAAACATACTTGGAAGCAACAGGTAAACGAGCGGTTGAGCTGTCTCAAGAGATTGAGAGGGTTGCCCTTGATACTGGTGTCAAGATTGGTGTGGCCCCTCAGTTTTGCGATATTGAACAAGTCGCCAGCCATGTCAGCCTCCCCGTGTTCGCTCAGCACATCGATCCGGTTACGCCCGGTGCTTTTACCGGTCACGTCTCGGCCGAGTCCGTAAGAGCGGCCGGGGCGGCGGGTACGATCCTCAATCATTCCGAGCGGACACTTCACCTTCACGACATCGAGAAAGCGCTTCAGCATGCGCGAGAAGCGGACCTCCAGACTGTAGCTTGCGCTGGAACAGCGAAACTTGCTGCGGCCATTTCTCTGGCCGAACCTGATATGGTGGCCATAGAGCCTCCGGAACTGATCGGTTCCGGTCGCGCGGTCTCCAAGGAACGACCTGAGATCATCACAGATTCCGTGAGAAAGATACGCTCGGTCAATTCTTGTGTGAAGATTCTCTGCGGTGCCGGGATCAGCACTGGGGAGGATGTTTATGCTGCGCTCAAGCTTGGCGCTGAGGGTGTTCTTGTCGCAAGTGGTGTCGTGAAAGCCTCGAAACCGGAAGATGTTGTGATGGATTTCTGCAAAGCCGTTCGTAGATATGTGTGAGGTCGTCCTAGCCACCATTTATAACGGCTTTCTGCACTCAATCCCGCCGAACCAAAACCGTGGGAATCGATGACTAGCAGTAGTTTTCGTGAAGTACTTCAGCAAAACCGGGCAGTAGTGAACAAGCGCATCGACGAGTTGCTTACGACGGGTTTTGAGCAGAGCGAGGCCAACGAGCTTGTGAAGTATACCTTCCGAACGGGAGGCAAGCGGCTTCGCCCAATCTTGGTTCTGCTGGCATGTGAGAGCGTGGGCGGCAGGTCTGCTCATGCAGTTGACGCGGCGGTTGCAATGGAGTTCGTTCACGCGGCATCTCTAATATTCGATGACCTGATCGACAAACACAGAGTGCGGCGAAATCTGCCTACCACGCAACACGCATTTGCGGATGACAAGGCGATCAGCGCAGGACTATTTCTCGCATCAAAAGGTGTCCAGATACTCTCGGAGTACAAGGATTCGCGAATTACGCGGTTGGTTGGGTGGGGTTTGGTGGATCTTAGCCGAGGCGAGATTCTAGATGTGATAACCGAGCTCGCGATCGATGTCGACCATTATTTGACAATAGCGGACTTGAAGACAGGGTCACTATTCAGCGCTGCAGCCGGCATCGGTGGCGTCTTGGGAGGAGCCACTTCAGATGAAGTCAACTGTCTCTACAACTATGGTAGAGCCGTGGGCATAGCCTTCCAGATAAAAGATGATTTAATCGACCGATCAGGCGACCCGGAAAGACAGGAAAGAGTGAATCTCGTGGTGATGCATTACCTCGACGAGTCCACGAAGAGAGAGCGAATAAGCAACCTTCTCGGGAACGATAAGGCTGGGACCATGGAGACGTCCGGGTTGTACGAAAAGGTGCTGGAGTTCGCGCTTCAGAAATCTAGGCAGCATGTGGAGAAAGCAAAACAGGAATTGAAGGGCCTTCGCGACCCGAGCAAGCGCAGACTACTTGAAGATTTCGCGGACTACTCGTTGGAAAGAAGGGTCTAGCAGTCATGCTTCAGTCAGGTAATCGGTTCCGCATGAGCTGCACTTCCACTTCCACAGGATTTTTCCCTCTTTGAACACCAACTCAGCCTGAGCCGGGACCTGTTTCTTGCACTTGGTACACCAGAAATGAGTGGTTCCTGGTGAATGCCAAGACATATTATCCCACATCTCCAATGGAGCCGAGTACAGTCGTCTGCCTTCCTGTGAGACTTCTCTCGAGCTAGTCGCAGGGCGGCTAATGCTTCCGGTTGCTTAAGAAAATAGCTGTGTTGTGCTTGATCGTATCTATCGTAACAGTGTTCGCTTTTGTGTGTGCCGTTTCGTATGATTTATATTGATTTGATTTAAGTCTGAGGGCAAACCTTCAGAGTTCTCGCTGTGACTGAGCATGGCGCTAAATCCTTGGATAGTCATAGTGATCTGGGCCGTCATCATAATCATCATGATGAGTGCGATGCTTGCACTGCCAATGTTCTGGTCGCGAAGAAAACCTGATCCGTTGCGCGACATGCCTTTTGAATCGGGTCAGGTTCCGCAGGGTGAGGGACGACGTCGACTCGTCATGCAATACTATCCCTACCTGCTAATGTTCGTTGTCTTCGATGTGGTCGCCATGTTCCTCTTTGCGTGGGGAATCAGCTTCACGAAGATGCCGTTGGACGCATCGCTCCCCGTAATTCTCTTCCTAGTCCTTGCTGCGCCTCCCTTGGGGTACGCCTTGCACTTGGCATTGAACAGGGAGAACTGGTAAGTTGGTTGGTTTTCCGCCGACCCCGGCAGAGATACTTGCCCTGATTATCGCGATCGTGACGTCGCACCAGTTCATCACAATAGTAGTCTTTCCAGGATTCATTCATCTTTTGTTGGTCGTTGCTTTTCTGACATGGTATGAAAGGAAGGTTCTTGCGAGAATCCAACTGAGAATTGGTCCATTGTACGCCGGACCTGGCGGCATACTTCAGCCATTGGCGGACGGTGTCAAGCTGATCTTCAAAGAGATCATGATTCCCTACAAAGCCGACAGACCTCTCTTTCTTGGCGTCCCGTTGATGCTGGCGCTCTTGGCCGCATTACCTTTCGCGGTCATTCCATTCGGACAGAACTGGGTCATAGCGAACCTTGATGTCGGAATCGTCTTCGTCTTCGCCGCGGCCTCACTCTTCCCAAGCATGATTCTGCTTTTCGCTTGGGCAAGCAACAGCAAGTATCCATTCTTGGGCGGATTACGGTCGCTCTTTCAGCAAGTTGGCTACGAGATACCAATGTGGATCTCGACGCTCAGCGTCGTAATGCTCGCCGGCTCCCTGAACCTAGTCGATATCGTCAATGCTCAATCGCGAATCTGGTTCATAATACCAGCCTTCCTGTCTTTCATCGTTTTCTTCATAGCAGCAATGGCGGAACTTGAACGCTTACCGTTCGATCTTCCTACGGCTGAGCCGGAACTGGTCGCTGGATGGGTCACAGAATCCAGCGGTGCAATCTTTATGCTAATCTTCATGGGCCTCTACATGAAATTGTACCTGATGTCCGCGCTCGTCACGGTGCTCTTCCTCGGCGGGTGGTGGGGCCCTGCTTTTCTCCCGCAACCTGTGTGGTTCATAATCAAGACCCTCATAGTTGCTACATTCATCATAATCCCTCGAGGCGTCTACCCTCGAATACGAGTCGACATGCTGATCAAGCTGGGCTGGACACGTCTGCTGATCATCGCGTTAGCAAACGTCTTCCTCACGATATTGCTTTTGAGCAGTGGTGTTCTGTCAGCTTGGGGGTGGCTGTGAGTTGCCATTGATCTCGATTCCACCGGATTTAACATTCATTGTGCTGGCAGCGGTCACAATTATCGGATCAATCATGGCTTTGCAGGCCAAGGAACTAATCTATGGCGCCGTCGCTCTCGCTGTTAGCTTCATCGGAATTGCGGGCTTCTTCGTCTTCTTGGACGCGCCGTACCTAGCGATGCTCCAGATCGCAATTTACGTTGGCGCAATCGTGGTACTTATCCTCTTCACAATAATGCTAGTACGCCGCGAAGCCACCGATGAACTCACTGATCGCCCCGAGCGTGGCGAGGGAGCTGTAGGCGTTTGGCTGGCAGGATTGATTGCAGTTGCAATATCTGGTGTTGCCGCGTTGGCAGGTCCGAACCTTCCAGCAGAACCACAACCTGCCAGTCTCCCAATCTCCGACCTCGGTCCAACCCTTGCGCTACAATATCCCATCCCACTCATCATACTCGCCTTGCTCATGTCAGCAGCGCTGCTAGGTGCCATGGCTCTGGCCAAGTTGGAGAAGTGATACCATTGGTGAGCCTGACGAGCTACATCATCATCTCAGCGGCAATGTTGGGCATCGGCCTGTACGGACTCAGTGTGAAGAAGAACGCGATACGTATCCTGTTCGCGATTGAGATAATCGTAAATGCTGCAAACTTGAATTTCGCAGCATTTACGCGCTACATGAACCCCCCTCAAGTATCTGGGCAAGTGATCGTCTTCTACTCTATCGCCGCGGCAGCTATGGAAGCCGCCGTAGGCCTTGCCCTAATCCTTGTTGCGTTCAGACTCAACTCCACAATCGACGTGAGAAGACTGAACAAACTGAAAGGATGAAGCCAAGATGTTTGCTCAGATCCTTCAAATTCTCCTAGTGCCATTTGGTTTTGTCTTCATTGCCTACTACGCTGGCGTGAAGTGGGGAGCCAAGGCCGGCTGGCTTTCGTTTATGTCCCTTGGCTACTCCACAGTCCTGACGCTGTTGACGGCGTGGCAGGGCGGCGGCCAAGAATTTTATGACTGGCGACCGATCGGATTCTTCGGGCTAAATGCTGACGGATTGAGCATTCCCCTTCTCTTCACAATAGCCCTTCTCTGCACCTTGATGTCCGTCTACTCAATCCCATACATGGCGCACATAGTTGGAACCGAAAAGAAGCAGTTCGGCTTGTACTACGCACTGCTGCTGCTCTACGCAGTCGGGATGATGGGGGCTGTCTTAGCGACAAACCTCATCGAGTTCTATCTTTTCTTCGAACTCATGCTGATCCCATCGTACTTTCTGATCGCCAAATGGGGCTACGGCGACAGAGACAGAATATCCTTCATGTATTTCATGTGGACTCACATTGGCGCACTGGCATTTCTTGCAGGAATACTCTCGATCGGATACCTAAGCGGCAGTTTCGACCTACAGAACATAGTTACATCAACGATCCCATCCGGCCTTAGGGCTTGGATTGTGATCTTGATGGTTGTAGGGCTGCTCGTGAAAATGGCGGCCTTCGGACTACACATTTGGCTACCCCATGCTCACGCTGAAGCCCCGACCCCTATCAGTGCGCTGCTATCGCCAGCCATGATCGGCATAGGCGGATACGCAATCGTCCGGATCGTAATGACGATACTCCCAACTGCCGTCGTGGAGATTTCCACGGCGTTGGCGATCTGGGCTGTGATTACAATGTTCTACGGTGGAGCGATGGCACTCGTGCAAGACGACATCAAACGCCTACTTGCCTATTCCAGCGTCAGCCAGATGGGCTACATACTTCTCGGAATCTCGTCAGTTGAAGCGCTGGGGGTCTCTGGCTCGATGCTCCAATACGTGAGTCATGGTCTCGGCAAGGGGATCCTCTTCATGATGGCCGGAGCGATCATCATTCAGGCTCACGGGCTCCGAAGCATCGCAAAAATGGGCGGCTTGGCATACAAGATGCCGATAACAGCGACCGCTGCCGTGATCGGGTTCATTACAATCATGGGCATTCCTCCCACAACCGGATTCATCTCCGAGTTCTTGATATTCGCAGGCAGTTTTCGAGAAGCGTTCACGTTGAACTCTGTGCTTCGCATAACCATCTCATCACTCGCCGTCGTCTCAACTGCCTTGACCGCAGGATACTCCCTCTGGACTGTGAAACGCGTCTTCTTCGGTCAATTGCCCGCTGAATTGGAAACAGTCCATGAGGCGCCTTGGACTGTGACTGGTCCACTGTTGGTGCTCGCGGTCGTATCACTAATACTGGGCATCTTCCCAAACCTCGTTGAACATCTGCTGTTACCGGCGGTCCGGGTGATCTTAGGAGGCTAGGAGATGAACGAGATTTTCGGATGGCTAACTTGGAGTTTCCCGTTCATTGGCGCCCTTCTAACACCCGTCATGGCGCGTATTCATCCCAAAGTCAGAGACTACGGAGCGATCACATTCTCGTTCCTAGGTGCCCTGTCAGCACTGTTCCTCTTTCCAATGATCATGTCGGGGTCGGCTCAGGACGTTCAGGTGGACTGGATCACAAGCCTTGGCATCAAGGCCGGAGTACTCCTTGACCCACTGAGCATAATCATGGCGAATACGGTTGCATGGATAAGTTTCCTGATAATGGTTTACAGTTTGGGTTACATGCACGGCGACGAAGGACTAACGCGGTACTGGTTCTTCATGAACTTCTTTATCGGCAGCATGCTGCTCCTCGTCATGTCTGACAATCTTCTACAGCTCTTCTTCGGATGGGAGGGCGTCGGATTGTGCTCCTACGCTCTGATCGGGCATTGGTACAAGGACCCGCTTGACAAATGGGTGGGCACACTGGGGGACAAGTCGATGAACGTGCCAATGGCTTACTCGCCCAGTCACGCTGGAATGAAAGCACTCGTGGTCACAAGAATAGGCGACATTGGCTTGCTGATAGCGATCTTCATGATTTACGCGCACTCAGGGACGCTAAACTTCGCAGAACTATCGCAGAACGTATCTTGGGCTCTACCGTTAAGTCGCCTTGGCCTGCTTGTCCCAGTTGCACTGCTATTCTTCTGGGGTCCGATAGGGAAGTCAGCGCAGTTTCCGCTGCATGAATGGTTGCCTGATGCGATGGCTGGCCCAACATCAGTCTCAGCCTTGATACATGCTGCCACGATGGTCACGGCTGGGGTATACCTTGCAGGCCGGGCTGGACCCATGTTCTACAACGTGATTCTCCAATACGGTCAGTCAACATACTTCTTCGAGCTCGTCGCTTGGATAGGTGCTTTCACTGCATTCATGGCGGCAACTCAAGCAGTCGTCTCCAAGGAACTCAAGAAGTTGCTCGCTTATTCCACCGTGTCTCAGATAGGCTACATGATGCTCGGGATCGGCGCAGGAGGTTTGGCGTCCGAATTCGTTACCGGTCTTTCCGCCGGAATCTTCCACCTCATGACTCATGCATTCTTCAAAGCGGCCGCATTCCTAGCCGCAGGTGCGATCCTGCATGCCGTTGAATCTCGTTTCATGCAAGACATGGGCGGGCTTCGTCACTCAATGAAGATCACCTTCATCTCAATGGTAGTTGCGCTTCTCGCACTTTCAGGTGTGCCACCTCTGAGCGGATTTTGGAGCAAGGACGCAGTCATAGCAGTGACAGTGCTTACAGGACAGTTGCCGCTACTTCTCTTCGCCTTCGGCACCGTAGCTCTAACGATCCTATACAGCCTGAAAGTCATAGGACTCGTCTTCTACGCACCGCCCAGCGAACATGTTTCGAAATTGGAGGCAGAAGGACATCACGTACACGAAGCCCCACGCATAATGTGGATTCCATACGCGATTATGGCCGCAGCCACAATCGCAATTGGCTTGGTTGGACCGTACGTTGAATCCTTCTTCACAAACTCACTTGCAGCATCAGCCACACCACTGGCAGAGATGGCACCACGCCTAGATCCCGCAATTGAAGAGCACGCAGTCCTCCTTGCTAGCGTCGGATCCTTAATCATGCTTGCGATAGGAGGAACTCTCGGCTACTTGATCTACATTTCACGAAAAATAGGGCTTACGTCAATTGTGGGAGAGAAAGGGATTGCGAGATCGATCTACAACTTCCTCTGGAATCGTTGGTACATCAACCCGGCCTACTACCGAGTCTTCGTTTATGGAACGATCTCGGCAGCCAGCGCTGTCAAAACCGCAATCGAAAGCAAGTTCTTCGATAGGATAAGTGGAGCCATTGCGGCCTTTTCGATCGACCTATCGACAGGCGGACAGAGAGTTGACGTGGGAGTGGTTGACGGGGCGATCAACGCAGTAGCAGGCGTCGGTCGCAAGTTCTCTTCCGCACTTCGCCGAATTCAAACAGGCGTTGTGCAGGAGTATGTGATGATCTTCGCGCTTGGACTATTCGTGCTGATAGTCGCCGTGCTGTTCTACTTGACATGAGGGGATGCAATTGGTCCTACTGTCGATTTTGGTCTTCACGCCGATACTCGGTGCTATCTTTGTGTATCTAGCCGGCTTCGTCAGCGAGAAACTCTCCAGGGCTTTGACGGTAGCGATTTCCGCTGCAACCATTGCTCTGACATTGTTCATCTTCCTGACCTTCGATTGGTCGGTTCAGGGTTTTCAGCTTCTTGAAACCTATGAATGGGCCAGAGTTTTCGGTCTCACGTACTCTTCAGGCATCGATGGCATTAGCCTCCCTCTTCTGATAATCTCATCCTTCTTGACAACCTTGTCAGCGGTAGGCTCTTGGGAACAGATCCGCTCGAACGTCAAAGAATACAACGCCTTGTTGCTCCTCTTCGAAGGAGCCATCATCGGAGTGTTTACGTCTCTAAACCTGATCGCATTCTACGTGTTCTGGGAACTGGTACTCATCCCAATGTTCTTTCTGATCGGAGTCTGGGGCGGACCGCGCAGGAAGTATGCGGCCATGAAATTCCTCATAATGACCCACGTAGGAAGCGTCCTGATGCTTCTGGGGTTCATTGCTCTCTACGTCCTCTCCAATCCTCACACTTTCAACTTCATGGATTTGATGAATCTTCATCTGCCCTTGCTGATTCAGGTCATGATTTCGATCGGCTTCTTCATAGGCTTCGGAGTCAAACTACCCGTAGTCCCGCTACATACATGGCTGCCTGACGCACACGTGGAAGCTCCAGCGCCGATAAGCGTTCTTTTGGCCGGGGTGCTTCTGAAGATGGGCGGATACGGGTTCATACGCATGAACCTCTTCCTCATGCCCGAGGCTTCACGGTTTCTCGCACCCGTCTTCATCGGTTTCGGACTTCTCACGATGTTCTACGGAGCAATAGTCGCCATGACTCAGCAGGACCTCAAGCGAATGATAGCGCTAACAAGCATCAATCACATGGGCTACGTGCTCTTCGGCGCATTCACACTAACAACAGCTGGCCTAAGCGGCGCTGTCTTCCAGATGTTCAACCATGCCTGCGCCATAGGAGCCCTCTTCCTCATGTCCGGAGTCATCCACGAATACATGGGAACCCGGACGATCAAGGAACTCCCCGGACTTGGCAGCGCCATGCCGAAGACCAGTTTTCTCCTAGTCCTCGCTTCACTGGCCGCGATGGGATTCCCTGGATTTAGTAGCTTCATTAGCGAATTTACCGTGATCCTAGCAGGCATTTCGGTTAACACTCTTTACGCGATCGCAGTTGTAGTCCCGGGGATTACTGCCGGGTACTTCGTTTGGATGCTCCGCAGAGTCCTTATGGCACCTCAAGCACGACCGATCGGATTGCGCGACGCACCTTACTACGTTCTCGTAACCTTGGCGGCATTTCTAGTTCCATTGTTCATACTTGGCGTATACCCTGCACTATTGCTCGACGTTATCAACCGCGCAGTTCAGCTCATACCTCATTGAATTCAGCGCAGTTGAGAGACTGAACCTGATTGCGAATGTGTCATCATTTTTTGCCTTGAAGTTCAACGCTTCTGCTTGAAGCGGTTTGGGCTGACACACCAGCTCATCGGCAAGTTCACCCACGGCCTCTGTGATCAACAAGCGGAACGTCTACGTGCTTTCCTCAAAACGGCGAGCTGGTAAAGAATCAAGTTGTCTTGATGTCTTTCCAAATTCTCCTATGTTTGGTTTTCTCGCACAAGCATTATAATGCCGGCGCAAGCCACGTCTAGAAGTTCTCAGATGGGATGCCCGTCGACTTGTTCAAGAACACGCCGATGAAACGATTCTACTTGGCAGCGCCGACGAGGTGCGAGGATCAGGTGATCGAGAGCCTCGGCGCGCTTGGATCGGTCCACCTGATCACTGATTACACTATCAAAGGCTTCAAAAGAGTTGATAGTGTTGAGCGATGCGAGAAGTACATTAAACTTCAGCAGAGAATGGCATCGGTCCTATCGGCTCTGCCACCAGAGAAGGTCACTAAGAAAAGTGTCATGCAATCGCTGAAGGAGAGCTTCCGAAGGCCGGCTCAGAAGGAAATCAACCTCGAGGCCAGGTTGGAGAAAATCGAATTATATGTTTCAAGCACTGAGACCGCGATGGACTCCCGTCTGGGAATGCTAGAGAAGTTTCGCTCAGAGCTCAGCAGACTCAGAGTCTTAGAAGAGAATCTCCTGATACTTCAGAGACACGGCTTCAAGGCTGACAGCTTCGGAGACTTCGAATATGTCTTTGTCCGAGCCGGATTCATGAACAAAGCGTTCTCAGTGAAGTTGCAGAGATACGTCGAAGGAACCAGTGTTAGGTTTGCGAAGTGGCCCGAGAAACCAGAAGAGGATTTTGTTGTCATATTCGGTCTGAACCGAGACAAGCCACACATGGAAGAGACGCTTGTACGACTGAACTTTGCGGAGTTGGCGCTTCCGGCGGGCATCAACCCAGATCCAACGCAAGCCCTTGAGGAGACTAGGGCCTCTGCGAGTGGGATTGCGGGAGAGGTCACGAGCATTGAGGAGGAGATCAGGAGTATCGGCAAAGAATTCCAGCAGAAGGCTGCCGACTATGAACCAATAGTCCACCGGACCCTCATTGTGGAGGAGACCAGGTCGACTTTCAGTCGAACGGAGACATTGAGTCTGGTTCATGGGTGGATCCCTGCTGGGCGGCAGGAGTCGCTGAAGCAGGCTGTTGAAGCATCAACAGATGGCGCAGCATTTCTGCGGTTCGAGGATCCCGGTCCCGATGACGAGCCTCCCGCCCAATTGAGGAACGCAGGTGTGGCAAGATCTTTCGAACTGCTGACGCGACTGAGGGGTACGCCGCAGTATCGAGAACTGGATCCGACCCCGATTGTCACTGTCCTCTTCACGGTCATGTACGGAATGATGTTCGGAGACGTCGGGCAAGGGATTGTGCTTCTAGTTATGGGACTGATCTTCAGCCGGTTGCAGCGGGACTTCCTGAAGATCCCTGCCAGCGGCATGAGGAGACTTGGAGTAATCCTGAGTACATGTGGCATATCTGCCGTTGTTTTCGGAGCTCTTTATGGAGAGTTCTTCTTGGTTGAGGCTTTTCATCCTCTATTTGTGAATCCAATCCAAGGTCAGACGACCATGATCATCGTGGCGCTTCTATTCGGGGTGGCCCAGCTTACCTTAGGACTTGTCCTCAAGATCGTAAATCTGCTACGAAGAAGGGCGACAATCGACGCCGCTTTCGGGGTGGTAAGACTAGTCTACTACATCGCAGGGGTGACTTTGGCTGCGAAATATGCGGCGAGTATGTCTTTTGGAGTATTCACCGAGAACCTTTGGCTGACCGTTGTTGCACTTGCGTCGCTAGTTCTATTGTTCCTCTCTCCCACAATCGAAGGTGTTCTAAGACACGAGTTTAGCCCTGGGAACACGCTGATGATGGGTGCTGCGGAATTCATTGAGACATTCCTCTCATACTTGACCAATTCAATATCGTACGTTCGGCTGGCCGCATTTGCAATAGCTCATTCAGCTCTCGGCTTGTCAGCAATCATACTGACATCCACTATCGGGCTCGTGCCGAGTTACATCGCCATGAACCTTCTGGCCATGACGATTGAGGCCTTGGGAGTTCTCATTCAATGCATGAGGCTGACATACTACGAGTTCTTCACCAAGTTCTACTCGAACGGCGGAGTTGCATATCGCCCGTTCTTGCTTCCAAGAATCCACGGAAGCATTAAATAATGAGTTTTCCTTGGACAGCATATAATTGCGGTGAGAATCATTGGAACAAGGTACAGCAAGAACACTGAAGAGGACACTATTTCTGTTGACGCCATTTCTCATTGCGTTGTTTCTGCTCTCATTCCATGTTGTGACAACCTTCGCCCAAGAGCCCCCAAAGACCGTGACTGATTCCGGGTTCGGCCTGTTCGCCGCTGGCTTAGCAGTCGGTCTGTCGGGGATAGGAGCAAGCATAGCTATCTATGGATCAACTTCGGCAGGCATGGCGGCCATGGTAGAGCGACCTGAGCTTGCGACGTGGGTTCTTGTCTTTGCAGGTTTGGGGGAGGGGATCGCAATCTACGGGCTCGTTGTAGCAATACTGATCTTGGGCAAGCTGTGAGTTGTAGACCCAAGCTCGCGTGATGCTAACTGCGATTTTGGAATCTGGCGAGAGCTCAGATTCCGAGCAATCCTTGCGCAATCTCTTCTTCGCTTAAGTTCAGTTGCTTGCCAATTGCTATTGAAACCAGATTTTTCGCTTCGCACTCACAGAGAAGAAGATACGCCACGACATATCCCGCATCGAGAGAGTAGGTCCTCAAGGCCAAGGATGCGTCATCATAGAGTTGCTTGAAGAAGGGTCTCTCAAGCGATGAAGATGAGCCGCTTTTGAGAAGGCCCACGGCCTCAGAGGCTAATTTCGAATAGCGTCCGCTTAGAATACCTGGAGCATCTTCGAGCCGGGATTGAATGAGCGAGCGTAGCGTCGTCTCCGGAAGACGATAGGACAGCGGGATGAGAGTGTCCTCGACAATGCTTGGGCTAAGCTCCCTTGCTTTCAAAGAGAAAGCTATTAGAAGGTTTCTCAGATCCATCTCTTCCCCAATCAAGTCCCGCAGTCCGTGTCCAGGCACTTTTCCTACCATCTTCCAAACCTTGCCGAAGTATATCCCATCCAGAGCTGCCTCTAAGACAGTTGTCGCGTCGGTCTCTCTATATGGTTGAAGTTCCTCCGAAAGGGAACCATAGGGAGTCTCGCGGAGAAGCGCTACAACCTCGTCAACACTATTCGCTTTGAGTAGGGCTCCGAAGTTCACGAGAGTGTGCTCTCTTGGCAAAGGTATGAGCTTCGGTTCCTCTTCGGGTTGGCCACCATGCTTCGCCCTAATAGTCCTCTTGATGTTCTCAACTTCGAACCTAGTACAGTATCTGTTGAGCAAATCCTGCATGTTACCCGTGGCTGCCCGAGGTACGAAAAAGAACCTTTCAACCAATATCCCGAGAAATATCTCTTCGAGAGCCGCAGCATCCAGTTCTTCCGTAGGTAGTTTGCTTATCTCGGCCGCGTAAGAGGTTTTGAGAAGGTTGTCCGAAACGTCTCTTAGAGTCTTCGCCTTGGCTAGAATTCGGACATCACTTGGCGCGATGAGATGTGTTCGCAGGCCATGAACCCTTGTGACGAGGTACATGCCGGCCGCTGAGCTCATCTATTTTGCTCCTTTGATCACCGCTTTGACACGTTTCGCCCTGAAGAATTCTTCAAGTGTCTCTTCTTCAAGCCTTCCCTCTATGTATTGAATCAGCTGCTGAAGTTTGGGTATTAGTACTCTTTCAAGAGCGTTTACTTTCCGGTTTGTCATCATAAGCTCCTGAGCGATGCATTCTATCCTTGCTTCCGCTTCAGCTAGCTCCAGTAGTTCTCCGATTGTCGCAGTCAGTCCCTCTGCAGCAGCATAGGCAGATGGATCTGTTACTGAGCTGATTGTCGGCTTCTTACCTTGAACGATCTCCGGCACAAGGACTCCCATAACGCTGCGTAATCTTACTTTGGCCTCCAGAGGCGTTACCGTGAAGGCTTGCGATTGAAGTCGCGAGTAACCGAGTGTCAAGTAAGCTGTTCTCAGTACCCCATAAGCCTTCATAAGACGTTGCTCAAACTCGTGTCGAGCTCTGACTTTGGCGAGGAGTCTATTCGTTTCCGCTGCCAGGTGGTCTCTCTTCATTTTGAGAAGTTCTTTGCCACGTTTTGTGAAGTCGAGTTGCTCTCGTAATCGGAGCAGAACTCCTCTGGAGACAGCGACCCT